>Ga0193753_10004146_pt1 | contig 10439 bp, 6 predicted proteins | sample H1c2metaG_FD_144925 | JGI IMG/M metagenome (GOLD analysis project Ga0193753, IMG submission 144925) | Soil microbial communities from a riparian zone of the East river system, Colorado, United States - H1c2 | ecosystem: Environmental > Terrestrial > Soil > Riparian zone | place: USA: East River... | reverse complement strand
AGATCCAAAGAGTCTGTCTGGCAAGGTGTTGCGGGTGGACCGCGACGGCAAGCCAGTCTCGGATAATCTGGGCGGTGCATTTGACCCACGTATTTATAACTACGGGCACCGCAATATACAGGGGTTGGCTATGTACCAGGTGCCGCGTGGTGGTGTGTATGGCTATAGCGTAGAGCATGGCGTGGACCGGGAGGATGAGGTGAACAAACTAATCAAAGGCAATATGGGGTGGAGTCCTGGTCCGCCATCTTACGACGAGAACTTTCCCATGACAGACAAGGCCAAGTTTCCAGATGCCGTGGATGCTGTGTGGAACTCGGGCGAGACTACTATCGCACCCTCTGGTATGACCTTTGTCTCTGGCGCTAAGTGGAAGGACTTCAATGGTCGCTTGGCCATGGCGGTCCTTAAGGACAAGCAGGTGCGCTTGCTGGAAATAATCAATGACAAAGTAGTGTCCCAGCAAACACTGTTCGAGGGCGAATTTGGCCGGCTGCGTAGTGCAGTTATGGGCCCAAATGAAGAGCTGTATCTAACCACCGATAATGGCAGCAGCCAGGACAAGATTATTCGCATTTCGCCACGGTAAGTAATAAAAAATAACAGACAGAACGGACAACAAGGGGGCAAAAAGGCACGCCGTGGGGCGAGCGCCAATGATGGTAGGCGCCCGCCCCTGGTTACCGTGAGTGGCTACTTGCCGTAGCGGTGGATCTGGCTCACGACGAAGCCGACGAAGCCGAAGGTGCCACCCACGTGGTCTTGAGCCATCTTGCAGACGCTGAACACGAGGGGGACGAAGCTGTCGTGGTACTCGTAGGGCAGCTCCACATCGACATGCACCTCGGCCTCGGACTTGGGGAAGTCGCTGTCCGGATCACGCAGCGTGATGAAGCCGTTGTAGTTCGAGCATGGCTGGATGGCCTGCGGCGAGGAGAAGGTGCGGACCTCATCGTCGTCGGTCGTTCCCAGGTAGGGTGCGACCTGCCGCAGGAACCGCTCCAGGGTGTCGAGCTGCCTTACGAGCCAGTCGGGCAGGTCGTCCGGGTTGACTTCCTTCTTGGTCTTGCTCATCAGGGAGATCCGCACCGTAGGGGTGTCGATCCGGCGCAGGGTGGTGAGTTGTTCGGTGGGCATGAGGCCTCAATTCTTTGGGGTGGGCAGGATGTCAGCGGCTGCTTGTTGGCTGGGTTGCCAAAAGATGCCAGTTGAGCAGCACACTCACTTTTATGGTAAAAGCGGGCCTGCTGCTCAACTGGATCATATCGTTCTGTCTGTTATAAAAGTGCTAGAGACTCAAGAAATACCAGAGACGCTAACTATATTATTATAGCATAAAATTAGTTTTAAATCAATTCACAGGAAGAACTATGATACTTCGTCGGGGGAAGGCAGTGGGATCAGGCCAGATAGTATCGTGACGTAGCGCCCGTAGACTCGGACACCCCTGTGTTCGGCGCGATCCATCTGGTTAGCGATTTCGCCGTAATATATCTTTAGCCCAACAATGTGCTCTCTGCTGAGGCTAAGCGCATCAGGGAGTTCATCAGCCTCTAGCGCACCCTGAAGGTCGGTATGCAAATGCCCCAGAAGGGCGTCGTTACCATTTATACGTGAATCGGTCAGATCGTCGTAAACGAGCTGGGCCTCTGTCCGGTCTAGATGTAGACCATCGTCATCTACCCGAAAGGGAAAAGACAGGTCTTGGGCTGGTGAAGAGGAGCGGTCTCGGGGTATAAGTGTATCCATAATCGAAAACTATAATACTGGTGGTTTAGTACAGCTGCTAAAATAATCACTTTTTAAGCGTGGAATAAAAATAATAGACAGAACAATAGGCGGACAGAGACGGAGCGGGGGCAGGCCTGAGGGGCGAGCACCTTATGGTGGAAGTGCTCGCCCCGATCATGGCCCCTAGGCGCTCATCAGCTGGAGGCCGTTGATCAGCAGCTGGTTGAGCGACGTTGCGCCATGCAGGGCGTGGCGCGTCAGTACGGCCACTGCGTGATACGCCGCGGCGTTGATGGTCGGCATGGACACCACGATGTTGATGAGCAGCTTGTGCACACCGTTGTCGTGGTGCACCAGCGTGTAGTCCGTCATGAAGGACTCGCCGTAGGTGAGCGCACGGGTGCCTCGCGGGGGCTGGCCGTCGACCAGGGGGACCTGCATGGTGTCACGCAGGAGGGGCTCGGCCTGGGCCAGGAAGTTCAGCACCGCGTTGACCTTGTCGATCGCCCACTTGGCGGAGGGGTCGTTGCAGTCGAAGTCCTCGGGGGTCGTGACGACGTAGGTGCCGAGGTCGGTATGCCGGATGACCACGGGGGAGCTGGAAATGTCGGACATGGGGTGTCTCCTTGGGTTGGAGGCTTGTGGGAGATTGCAGCGTCAATGGCGCAGGTAACGAGTTTTCACCCTAGTCACATGCTCTGCTATTATAACATAAAAATATATACAAATCAATATTTGTCTGATTGGCTAGTTTTGTTCACCTCTGTTATAATGCATGCCATGAATGCCCAAGAAATCAGAAAAGCCTACCTTGAATTCTTCAAAGAACGCGGTCACGCCGTTATTCCGCGGGCACTTCTGGTGCCACAAAACGACCCAACTACATTATTCACGGGCTCCGGCATGCAGCCGCTGGTCCCGTATTTGTTGGGCGAGGAGCACCCACAGGGCACCAAACTGGTAGACAGCCAAACTGTTATTCGCGTACAAGACATAGAAGAAGTGGGTGATAATCGTCACGATACTTTCTTCGAGATGCTGGGCAACTGGTCACTCGGGGATTATTTTAAGGCCGAGCAATTACCTTGGATTTTTGAATTCTACACAGATGTGGTGGGGCTAGATCCGCAGAAACTCTATGTAACTACTTTTATTGGTAGTGAAGAGTTTTCTATTCCTAAAGACACCGAGTCTGCCGACATCTGGAAAAAACTATTCCAGGCTAAGGGCATCGACGCCACCGAGGCCGACCTAGGGTCCGAGGAAAACGCCGCGGCAACTGGCATGCAGCCTGGCCAGCGTATCTTTGCTTATGATGCTGCCAAAAATTGGTGGTGCCGGAATGGCAAAATTAGTGACATGCCCCCGGGTGAGCCGGGCGGTCCCTCGACCGAAATATTTTATGAGTTTGATTTTGTAGATCACAATCCCGAATATGGTGAAAAATGTCACCCCAACTGCGATTGCGGCAGGTTTGTAGAAATCGGTAACAACGTACTCATGGAGTATCGGCGTACCGAGCAAGGATTTGAAAAGCTGCCCAAGAAAAACATCGACTTTGGCGGTGGCTTGGAGCGTATCGCCATGGCGGCTATTAATAGCCCCGATATGTTCAAGATCAGTATCATGTGGCCAATTGTGCAGCGGCTGGAAGAGCTGTCTGGCAAAAAATACGATAGCCACACAACCAGCATGCGTGTGATTGCAGATCACTTGCGGAGCGCGACTTTCCTGGCCGTAGACGGTGTGGTGCCCAGCAATAAAGAGCAGGGCTACGTTATGCGTCGCCTGATGCGTCGCGCTATCCGCTTTGCCTTTGACCTGGGTATCGAACAGAACTTCCTGGAACAAATCGTACCCGCTATTGCCGATCTGTATCACGAGGACTTCCCAGAAGTAGCCGAAAAGCGCCAGGAAGTGGTTGATATACTGGTTCGCGAAGAAAAGGTCTTTCGCCAAACCCTTCGCAAGGGCGTAAAAGAACTGCAAAAAATGGGCGGCGCTGGCAAGCTTGATGGCAGCCATATCTTTACGCTCTATGATACCTACGGCTTTCCATTAGAGCTCAGTGTAGAAGAGGCGGCCATGCAGGGTATCGAAGTCTCTGCTGAGTGGCAGAAAGAGTTTGACGCCAAAATGAAAGAACAGCGCGAGCGTTCACAGACGGCCGCCAAAGGCACCTTCAAGGGTGGCCTGGGCGGACAAACCCTGCAGCACAAGAAATACCACACCGCCACGCACCTGATGTACCAGGCCTTACGCGAAGTATTGGGTGATCATGTCATTCAGCGCGGCAGCAATATTACCGAAGAGCGCCTACGTTTTGACTTTAGCCATCCCGAAAAAGTAACACGGGAACAGCTGGACCAAGTAGAGAAAATCGTGAACGAGCAGATCGCCAAAGACCTCAAAGTATCTTGGGAAGAATACCCGACAAAAGTCGCGCGTGAAGAAAAGGGCGCCTTGGGCCAGTTTGGCGACCGCTACGGTGACACGGTCAAGGTATACAAGATGATTGCTGACGGCGCAGACAAACCCTTTAGCTTTGAGATCTGTGGTGGTCCCCACGTCGACCACACGCTCCAACTCTTTGAAGACGGCAAGAAATTCAAAATCACCAAAGAAGAAGCCAGTAGCGCAGGTGTACGCCGAATTAAGGCAGTCCTGGCTTAGGTTATGGAAGGACAGTCCATACTTAACGGACTGATTGCCTACGAAATTCCTATTGATGAAGAAGACAGAACTCGCCTAGAGATTGAGGTCCCCGCTACGGGCAATCTGAGCAGAATCAACACAGCTTTTAAGCAGGAGGTACGCGCCTACCACGAGGCACTTCCGCCAGAAGAGCAAGAGCAAGATCCGCACGTAGCTATTGTGCGCTGGACACCTGCCATTGTGCGGCTCGGCAACGCAGCCTTTATCGGCATGCTCTGGTTGCCCCAGGCAGCCGAGGCGAAGGGCATGATTGTCCAAGATGGACGGGCTATCTATGAGCGGCGAATGGCAGAACAGCGTCAGCAGCGACGATCACATAATCCATACAAGAAGCCCGACAAACACTATGGTGGATTTAGCCAGGGGCGCGTGACTCCCGTCGAGCCAAAAGAAGAGTACCTTTAGGTGACCGATTCTTGCTGCTTTCTCTTTGTTCGGCCTCGGTACTTGCTGCTGCCATTTTTATTGAAATAGGAGTGGGCCCGAATGGGTTCTAGGTCTTCGACAAAAAACATATCGTAGTGGTTGCGGGCACCTTTTCTGCGCTTGGGTAAGATACCCAGTTCTGCGGCCTTGGCCTTCAGTGTTTTATCGGCTGTGCCCAGCTCGACTGCTAGTTGGTGTACCGATACGGCGCCGGTTGGCGCCGGTTGGGCCTCCTCGATTATTTTCGAGCCAGTTATCCAGGCCGTATGGGCTTTTTTAACCGCCTGGAATGGCTGGCCCTTAGAACGGCTGCGGTTCAGCAGGTCATCGGGGGATATCCCAAGTTCTATCTGAAGCGCGTGTATGAAAACTTCCTTGGACACGTTCAGGGATAGTGCGGCGCCGTAGACGCTCTCCTCGTCTTCGCCCAGAGGAGAGTTGGCGTCGGCAGCTACCTCTTTGTACTTTTGGACACGGGGGTTGGCTTCTAGTAGCGCCAGGGTGGCTTCATCTACGGCCAGTCCGGGTGGTCCGCCGTCATCAAAGTTTCGCGTGGGCAAACGTATGTCGCCGTCATTCAGTGCCTTGTCCACGGTTGTTTGGCCTACGCCAAGCTGCTTGAGGGCCTTGGGCAGCCGTATTTCTCCTGGTTTGAAAAACTCAATGGCTAGCCCGGCCTGGGCATCTAGCTCTTGCTGGTACTCTACCGGCAGCCAGTATGCTCCGTAGCGATTGGGTAGGCTGAGGGGGATCATGTGTAGAATTCGCATATACCTGACCACTGTTCTGAAGTCGCGGCTGCGATCCCGTGCATATTTCTTGACACTCATGGCATCGGGTAACATTGGGTCTCTGTCTAGTTCTTTGACTCTTTGCACAAAGTCCACACGTGTTGCCTGGAAAGTAAACAAGATATTATCCAGGTGCACCATTCGTGGCTGGAGGGCGGTCTGGGCCCATTGTTTTGATTGGGTTGCAGGTGTGCGGCCGGCCTTGATCTCTTTGACGGCTCGATTACCCATCATGATATGCCCCCAGTTATTAGGGAAATCCAGGACTAAACACGATGGCTTGCCGGCTTTCTTGCGAAGGCCCCGCGCCAATTGCTGGATATATTTTGGCTCCGAATCGGTAGCGGCCAAGAAAATGATGACATTTACGTCTGTTATGTCGATACCTTCGTTCAGCATGTTTACTGTAACCAGCGTAGGGAACTCGTTATTCCTGAACGCTTCTAGGGTGTTCTTGCTGCGTGTGTGGAGAGTGCGGGCGGCGTTGGCGGTGATATCTGTCTGGCCGTTTTCTGCTGCTTCGGCCTCGGACCAGAGCCGGGCGATAACGTCGGCATGGGCAATGGTTGTATCAAATATCAGCGGCTTTGCCTTCACGCCGTGTCTGAGCTCGTACGCTCTGACTTCCTCGCGGGCGGCAGCAACTATTTTCTTATCGCGTGCTTCTATAAAGATTCGCCTATTGAGCTTGGTGGGGTCAATCCCTTCGGTCAAAAAGGTCTCTTCTTCATCGGGATCCTCCATGACGATGTACTCGGGCCATACCAGTCTTTTCTCGTCCATGGCTTCGGCAAATGTCTTGGAGTATACGGGTGCTCCCCAGATTTCTTGGATGTCTCTCATGTCGTGACGCTTGATGGTGCCACTCATAGCTATGCTGTTGATGGCGCGTGGCAAAAAGTGGTCCAGCACAGCTTCGTAGGTGGCTGCCTTGGAATGATGGCTTTCGTCCACTATGACCAGGTCGAACTCTTGGTCTGCAAAGTATTCTTGCCAGTTTTGCTGTTGCATTGTCTGGAACGACGCAAACATAAAGGTGGGATCGTCCCAGTCCTTTTCTTCGCCAGTAAAAGTGCCATAGGTGTACTCTTCGTCCCCGAGGATGTGTTTGAATCGGGCGCGGGCTTGGCTGAGCAAGCGTGTGTCATGGCACAAATACAGCACCCGCTTCTCGGGGTTTTCGCTCAGCCAACGGTCGGCCATGATTGCCGCCATATTTGTCTTGCCGCCACCAGGATACATTTGGTATAACACTCGCTCTTTGCCAGATTCTATTGCTTGCTCTACCGCGTGCACTCCCTGGATCTGATCGTCACGAACCTCCAGGTCGGCCGATTCAAAACTGATAGCAATAGATTCGAGGGCGGGATTCTGGTCTACGAGTGCCTGAACTTCGGGGGCGAGCGGACCTCTGAGGGTGAGCTCGTCGTGATCGTCCAGGCCGTCGAGCGTTCCATCGGCTGCAGCTCTTTTGGCAATTAGGCTCCGTCTTCTCCGGATTACTCGACGCTCTCGTTCGTTGGTCCCACCCCATATGCCATGCTTTTCCTTGTGCGCAAGGGCCGACTCTAGGCAAGCCTGGCGTGCACTACATCCTCTGCAAACACTCTTGGCCGGCTCTTGGTTTTCGCCTCTTTCCGCAAAGAAATACTCTGTGGCGCTAGAACCCAGACAGGCAGCCTGGGCCCGCCATGCCTCGTTTTCTGTTTTCGGAGTTTCTTGGGGAATGGTTTTTTCGTGCGGGATAAGTATTTGCTGCTTGCTCCAGACAGGCAGCCCTTGTTTTTTGTCACCATAAGGCACGATACCAATTGGTTTGGGGATGCGACCATTTTCAATAAGCCATTCAGCTGTTTTTGTCCTGGCATGACTGGCTATGCCCAGCATATCTTTGACGGCACTGATCGTAATAAGTGATAGCTCTCCCAGGACTTCTGTGGTTAGGTCGCCTGGGTTTTGGTCTTTAACCCAATAAGAGAGCGTTTGCTCGCCAGTGCTTACCTGAAGAGCGGGTGGGATGTCGGTATTTGGGGCTGTCCTGGCGTTTTGCAGCTCGACGCTGGCCAGAAGGTCACGAATAAAAAATTCAGATAACTCTTCTTCCTCTGTTTCTTCCTCGTCGGGCATCTCTACTGGATCGTGTTTCAGTTTGGGCTGGGGTTGGGGTATGGCGTCGTACCCCATTGTTTGGCGGAATTGCCGGAGACTATCAAGTGATATTCCGTCATCCCACTCAGTATCCCTGTTGGTAGGCAGCTCACGGTGTCCACGCCCGACAGCAAGTGTTTCGTCATAAGGGTCATAATCATCCGAGCCGTGGCCATTAGAATCTACATCGCTCAGTTCCAAGAAGAACTCAGTGGCAAAAGGGACTTCGATTGCTCCCGAAGTCATGTCGGGTATAACATCATCAACCGCCAGATATGCTATACCTCTTTCACTATCATCGGAAGCTTCGGGCAAGCGGCTTCCCATGCACTCACATAACTACAGCGCTCTGTCAAAGTCAACCACCAGCGGCATATCTGATAAGACTCCCACTTTCTCATGATAGAATAGTAAGGATTATGCCTATGCTTGATAAACTCTCGAGCCTTTCCAGCTCGGCGCTCAAAAAACGTAAAGCTGAGCCTCAGGACAACCAGAACTATGTGGTAGGTCTAGATATTGGTACCGAGTTTGTTAAAGCCTTGGTTGCCAAGGTCAACGAAGACGGTCTAGAAATTGTTGGCGTGGGCAGAGCTCATCAAGAGTTATCAGATATGCAGGCTGGTGCTATAGCCGATATTGGCGCCGTAGTAGGCAACTGCGATTCTGCTTTGTCACAGGCTGAGCAGCAGGCCGGCGTAAGCGCTCGTACTGCCGTAATTGGCATTGCGGGCGAACTGGTGAAAGGTACAACCACCACGGTGCGCTGTACCCGCAAAAACGCTAACAAGCCGCTCGATGTTACCGAGCTAGAGCGAATTATCGGATTAGTCCAAGAACGTGCCGAAATTCGGGCCAAAAAAGAACTAGCATGGGAACTGGGTGGCAAAGAAGTCGAGATCCGCCTCGTGAATAGTGCATTAGTTGGTATAGATATTGATGGTTACAAGGTAACTAACCCCGTGGGTTTCCAGGGCAAGGACGTAGTGGTGCAGCTGTATACCGCTTTCGCGCCGCTTATTCATATAGGTGCTTTGGAACGAACAGCCCAAGAACTCGACCTTGACCTATTGGCCGTAGCAGCCGAACCCTTTGCCGTAGCTCGCTCAGTTATTGGTGACGACCCTAACGCAACCATGAGTGCCATTCTTATGGATGTTGGCGGTGGCACAACCGACATTGCGGTCGTGCACGAAGGCGGCGTACAGGGTACCAAGATGTTTGGTATTGGTGGCCGAGCCTACACACGAGCTATCGAGCGTGATCTTGGCACTGACTTTGCCAAGGCCGAAGAGATCAAGCTCACCCTCGGCACCAACCGCATTCCTAAACACAAAGAACAAGTTATCGAAAAATCACTGGCCAAGACACTCGATGTCTGGACCAGCGGCGTAGAACTGGCCTTGACCGAATTCGACAAACTAGACCACCTGCCCAACAAGATTTACCTCTGTGGCGGTGGTTCATCATTGGATATGCTCATGGAGCGGCTCAGCAAATCGGACTGGTATAAAGAGCTGCCCTTTACCCGGAAGCCAGTTGTGCAGCACATCCACCCCGACCAAGTAGTGGGCATTCTGGACAAAACCGGGAATGTATCCGATCATACCTTTGTGACAGCCATGGGGCTGCTACGCGTAGGGCTTGATACCTTGCAGCAACAAAGTGACCGGCCAGCCGGCTCGGTCCGTGAAAAACTTGATAGAATGCTGAGGATATGAGTCTACCTTACACCACCCCTCTGGTTTCAACCCATTCTGACGGCACCAGGCGTCAGTTTTGCTCGTCACCGTACCTATGGGCAAGCCTCCTCACAAGAACTAACACCTGGTACTCGTCAGAATTGATTTCACTAACAGAGGCGGGGCGTAGGTAGACTCATTATGAACAAAGACACCATCTACATTGATGTTGATGACGAAATTACCGGAATCATAGACAAACTGCAAAATTCCAACCAGAAGGTTGTGGCTTTGGTCCTGCCTAAACGTGCTTCGGTATTCCAAAGTATCGTAAATATGAAACTGCTCAAACGCAAAGCCGAAGAAGCGGGCAAGCATGTTGTGTTGGTTACATCGGAAGCCAGCCTCATGCCTTTGGCCGGGGCAGTCGGTATGCATATGGCCAAGACTGCTCAGAGCAAGCCCGAAATCCCTAGTATTCCTGGCGATGACGAGTCTGATCATGCTGACGAAGATAACGATGACGAACCAGTAGAAAAACCAACCCGTGCTGCAGCTGTACATGCGGCCGCCGATGAAGAAACGCCCATACAAGTAGACAACAGCGCCGATGATACACCGAGCAGCGGCAAGGGCAAAAAAGGCAAAAAGGGTAAAGGCGGCAAAGAGGGCGGCGGTAAAAAGAAGTTCAAAATCCCTAATTTCGAACAGTTCCGTACACGCCTTATCCTAGGTGTTGTGGCATTGGTGGTGCTGATTGTGGGTGCTGTATTGGCGTTCTTTGTAATGCCAAAAGCTACCATTACGCTCAAGACCGATACCCAAACAGTCGATAGCAACTTTGGCTTTGCGGCGGATCCGGCAGCCCAAGAAGTGGACTCTGAGCGCAAAGTTATTCCTGCCAAGAGCGAAGAATACCGCAAGACCGATACCGAAAAGGTTCCAG
>Ga0193753_10004145_pt1 | contig 10439 bp, 8 predicted proteins | sample H1c2metaG_FD_144925 | JGI IMG/M metagenome (GOLD analysis project Ga0193753, IMG submission 144925) | Soil microbial communities from a riparian zone of the East river system, Colorado, United States - H1c2 | ecosystem: Environmental > Terrestrial > Soil > Riparian zone | place: USA: East River... | reverse complement strand
CAGTTGGGTCTGATTCTCGACTCGATGCGCGATCGAGATCGAGAATGCGTTGATCGCCCACGTACGACTTCGTCTCGTAGCGCGTGAGCTGGCCGATTTTACGCACGATTTCGGCCATGCGTGAGGCTTCTTGATGAATGTAGTTGGCGGCGCGGGACACCGCCTGGTCGCTCGCCGCCCGTTTGGTCAGCAGCTCGGCGTAGCCCATCACGCTGGTCAAAGGCTGGTTGAGCTCGTGTGCCGTGGCACCGGCCAGCTCGGCGAGCAGCGATTGCTTTTCGCTCATGGCCAGCTGTTCTTGGGCTTGCGCCAGCTGTTGCTCGACGCGTACCCGCTCCCGCAGATCGGTGAAGATCCCGAAGCTTGCGGTAGGGATCCCGCCCTCGTAGATGAACGCTGCGGTGAGCGAGATCGGAAAGATGCTACCGAAGTTGTCGATGGCTTCGATCCGCACGGGCTCCAGGCGCCCCGGACCGCCCAGCGTGTTGCCGCGCAGCATGCGCATGACCTCGCGCGCACCATCACCCGGGTACAGCTTGCGCGCGTCCATCTTGCCGATCACTTCTTCGGCGCGGTAGCCGTACAGCTGCTGAGCGCCCTGATTGAACAAGATGATCGTGCCCTTCATGTCGGCGGCGACGATCGCATCGACGCTGGCGTCGATCAGTGATTGTAAGAAATTACGCGTGCGCACCAGTTCGTCGCGGGTCTTGCGATCCTCGGTGACGTCGCGAAACGACAGCAGCACGGCGCCTTCGGTGCCGCCGAGCGGCGCGAACGAGCCGTTGATGATCAACGGCCGACCGTCTTGGTGATGCATGTGGATGTCGACGTCGTGCGGGAACAAGCCGCTCGCCAGCCGCCGACGCAAGTGGCGCATGGGCCTGCGTTGCGCGGCCGGTACTAGCTCCCACATCGGCCGGCCCAAGTACTGCTCGGCGTTGTAACCGAGGATGCGGGCTGCGCTCGGGTTGGCGAAAATCAAGTAGCCGGCTCGGTCGAAGGCCGCGATGCCGTCCGCGGACGAGGTGATTAGATCGGCGTAGCGCGTCAGCGCGCTCAGGCGCTTTTCGGCTTCGATGCGCGCGAACACGTCGCGCTGACTCTCATCGCGCAGCGATTGCAGAATGCGCGCGTTGCGCAGCGCGATCGCCGTCGCGTTCGAGAGCGTCTCGCAGAACTGAAGCTGCTCGGGGTTGAGCGCACCGCGGTGGGTGCGCGCGCGAATGAAGATGACGCCCATGGCTGCGCCCTCGCTGACGATCGGAATCAGCGTCAGCGCCGTGAGGCCCGCATACGCGACCGAGCGCCGTAGCTCGTCCAGCAACGGATGGTTGTCCACGTCCTCCACGGTCAGCGGCACGCGCGTACGCAGCACGTGGCGGATCTCCGGATACTTCGTGAGGTCGATGCGCAGGTTGCGCAGCTTCTGATCGTCGCTGGCCGCAACCACGTAGCCGACCTCGCCCTCGTCGGGCGCCAACACGATCGACACGCGGTCGACCTCGATCGCCTGCGCGATCCGGCTGACCAACATGTAGAGGATCTCTTGGAAGTCGAGCGACGAGACCAGCGCGCGCGTGAGCTCGAGCAGCATCTGCGCGGATTGGGGCTGGGCGCGCTGGCGTTCCGCAGCCGCGATTCGGGCGCTCACGCGGTCTACGAACACGCTCGGCAGCGCGCTGCGCAGCACGTAGTCGTCGGCGCCCGCGGCTAGGGCCCGGGCCGCGTGCTCGTCCGACACGAGCGCGATCACGGGCGCCTTGGTGCCGGCCTTGATGGCCTTGACCATGATCTCGTCTTCGGACGCAGACCCGAGCTCGACCACGATCGCGTCGAAGCGCCAGACCCTCGCGAGCGCCTCGGGCGGGTAGCTTTCGCGCTGCCGGACCTCGAGGGTGAGGCCCTTTTCGTCCTCGGCGCCCTTCATACCGGCCGATTCGAACGTGGCGCGGGTCTCCGCTTGGCCGCACAGGACCAAGACCCGATGCGTATCGGTGCTCGTTGCGCGGCGCAGAAACAAACCTCTCAAAGCCCGCGGCGGGGCTGGGAAAGCGTACGCGGTCTCGGCGGGCGATGGCTAGAAGCTCGGTGCCCCGACCGCCCTGCGACGAAAGCGCCGAAATGGGCGGTCATGTAGCCGCTGCCGCACCGAGCCCGGGCCGCTTCAGCGAGGCTGCGGGTCGCTTTTGGGGCGAGGATGCTTCGCGGCTCTCGGTCGAGGCGCGGGATCCGTAGCGCTGCTCTGGGAGCCTGACGCCGACTGCTTGGCGACTGCTTCCAAGCGCGCGATGCGGGCGCGCGTGGCTTCGGCTTCTTCCGGCGCCGCGTGATGCAAAAACGCGCGGTAGTGATCGATCGCGTCGCGCGTGCGCCCGAGCTCTTCGCAGGCGCGCGCGAGGTTGTAGTCGAGCTCGGGCAAGGCGGCGATGCTGCGTGCCGCTAGAAACGCCGTGAGCGCGACCTCGAAGCGCTTGGCTCGGAACGCCTCGATGCCGCGCGCGAACATGGCGCGAGCCTCGGCGTCGAGCACGGCCACGTCGGGCGGCGGCGCACGCAGCGCATCGCCTTGGCGCTTGGCCAGCGCCTCGAGCTGGGCGATCGAGCGGGCGATCCGCGATTGCTCGGCGTCGCTGGCGCGATGGTGCTCGAGGTACTCGCGATACAGCGCGATCGCCGTCGCCGCGTCGCCCATGCGCTCGTGGACGCGGGCGAGATCGTAAGAGAGCTCGGCGCTCGGGGCGAGCTCGTGCGCACGCTGCAGCTGAGCACGCGCGCCCTCGAGGTCTCCCGCGGCATACGCCGACTGCGCTCGTGCAAACGCGCTGCGCGCTTCGTCGATCGCTTGCGCCGCACTGTCGTCGGCGAAGGCGTCGACCGTGGAGCTGACGAGCAGGACGCCGAGCAGGACGCCGAGCATGCTGGCTAAAAAGCGGCGGCAGGCTCGTGTCACGTCAGCTCCTACTCAACCAAAGCCGTTCTCGCCGGAGCCGTGCCCATTGCCATGGCTCTGTCCTCCCCCGGAAGCCTCGGTCTTCTTCTGAGCCTCGATCTCGCGCTCGAGCCGCCGGACGGTGCGCCGCAGCTCCCGAACCTCGGCTTCGGTCGCGAGGCTCAAGCCCTTGGCGACACGCTCCACGCTCGACTCGAGGTTCTTTTGAACCTTGGCCCGCAGCGCGATTGCGCCCATCAGGCTCTGCATCACCTTGGGGTTCTGCATCGCCCGCATGATCCGCGGATCTTGCATCAGCTTGAGCGCTTGATTGACCAGCTCTTGCTTCAGATCCACGGCGGTCTACCTCGACGCAAAGAGAGCGGCGGCAAACTAGCCGCGCGGTGTAGACGAGTCAAACGAAGGGGCGCTTGCGCGCCGGGCCCGGTCCGCCCTTACCGCTCTTCGCCTGCGTCATCTGCGAGATAGCTCAGGATCACTTCGTCGAGCGATTTTCCCCGCAGAACCTGGCCATTGAAGATGGAGGCCTCGGGGTTGGGCGTGCGCTTGTCCGGCCGCGCCGACGGCTTGGCTTGTGCCGGCACCGCCTGCTGATAGCGGCCGCCCGAGCGTTGCCGCGGGGTCGTCGGCCTCACCTTGGCTGCGGCCGCCTGGGCGAGGTGGGCTTCGGCTGCGCGCTCTAGCGCGTCGAGATCGAGCTCCGGCGGATCGGTGTGGCGGGCTGCGCGCCCTTCGGCCTCGCCGCCCACTGCCGGTGCTGCAGCAGCTGCCTCGGGCTCGTCGTACACGCAGTCGCGTAAGGCGATGAACATCGCCTTGTGCTGCTCCTGCATGAGCTTCTTGACGATGTCGTGCAGGTTTTCAGCGCCGCTCAGGTGCTGCGCGTAGTCGGTCTTCTTGGAAGCGACGATGCGCCCGCCGTCCGCGAACAAGTGCGTGATGATGTGCGGGTGCTGGACGCCCGAGTCTTCGGTTTGGATGTGGTACAGCTTGCCCTTGTGACGGACGTTGGTGTTGTACCCAACCAACGGTGATTGCCCGCGCGCCATCCTAGTCGCGCCAGTATGTACCAGAACGCTCCAAGCGAGCAGCACGCTTCTGTGGCTTCATGGCTGTCGCGGCCTTTGCCCACATACGCCGCTGATGTCTGCCCGGACGCGTCTTCCCCGCGGCTTCTCCCGCTTGCGGCCGCTCGCGCTCGCAATGCTTGCCTTCGTTGCGGCGCTCTCGTAGAGACGATCCCGTGAGCGCGCTCGTGCTCGTCGCTGAGGCTGATCCGTTCAACCTCAGGTTGCTTTCCGACCTGTGCAGCACGCTCGGCTACGAGGTCGTGACCGCGGGCGACGGGGGCGCAGTGCTGGACTCGGTCGCGCGCGAGCGGCCGCACCTCGTGCTGATGGACGCGTCGCTGCCGGTCATGGATGGGCTGCAGGTTCTGCGCATCCTCAAGGCCGACGCGAATCTCGCGCACGTGCCGGTGTTGCTCGCGACCGCCGAAGGCGACGAGAACGCGCGCCGCCTCGGCCTACAGCTGGGCGCCGAGGATTACGTCACCAAGCCCTATCGCAGCTTCGAGATCCAGCAACGCTTGCGCAACGTGCTCAGGCTACAGGTCGCGAACGGCACGATCTCGAGCTTTCCGCCCGACCGCTTGGACATCGCCGACCCGACCACCGGCGCGGGCACGGCCAGTCAGTTTCGAATCAGCCTCGACTACGAGTTCACGCGCGCCGTGCGCTACGGTCATCCGCTTGGCTGCGTGCTCGTGCGCTGTAGCAATGCAACGAGCCTGTCGCCGGATATGCAGCGCCGTACCTTCGTGCAGCTGACGACCGCGCTTCGTAGCTGCGTGCGCAACGTCGACCAGCTGTTCCGCTCGTCGTCCGATTCGTTCTCGATCTTGCTCCCGGAGACCGATCAGCGCGGCTGTGGCCGCGTCATCGAGCGCGTCCAGGCGCTCGCCGCGCGCGACCCGTTCGACTCGGACGTGCAGCCCCGGCCCCTGATCAGCACGTCTTGGGCCTCGTACCCGAACGAAAAAGTCGCCGACGCCGAGAGCCTCTGGGCCTGTGCATTAGCCAAGGCGACCAAGCGCGGTTAGAACACGCCGCGGTTAGAACACGCCGGGTTAGAACACGCCGCTCGCCTGCCCATGACCTTCGTGTATTTCATCGTGATGGTCGGAGTGCTCGTGCTGGTGCACGAGCTCGGCCACTTCGTTTGGGCCAAGGCGTTTGGGGTGCGGGTGCTCAAGCTGAGCTTGGGCTTTGGGCCGCGCGTCGCCGGCTTTCAGCGCGGCGGCACCGAGTACGTGATCTCGGCGATTCCGCTCGGCGGCTACGTGCGCATGCTCGGCGAGAACCCGCGCGACCGGGTCCGGCCGGAAGAGCTGAAGAGCTCGTTCTCCGGCCAATCGCTGTTTCGGCGGATCGTGATCGTGGTCGGCGGACCAGTGATGAACTTGGTCTTTCCGATCGTGCTCTATTTCCTGGTGTTTCTCGGCGATACGAAGCTCTCGCCCGCGACCATCGGCGTGGTGTTCCCGGGCCGTCCGTCGGCGGGCAAGCTGCAGCCGGGCGACCAAGTGGTCAGCGTCGACGGCGAGCCGATCGAGACCTTCTACGAGCTCACACGCTACGTCGAGCAAAGCGCAGGTGAGCCGCTCAAGCTGTCCGTTATGCGCGACGGCAAGACGCGCGAAGAGGTGCTCACGCCGGTCGCAGCGACCAAGGAGCTGCCGCTCGAGCGCACCCAGCGCGTCGGTCGGGTCGGGATCATGCCGCACCACCCGGTCGCGGTCATCGGCGTGACCTCGGACACGAGCCCGGCAGCGGCCGCGCGTATGCGCACGTTCGATGTGGTGGTGGCGGCCGCGGGCACGCCGATCCGGCGCTACATCGATCTCGAGCGCGTGCTGCGCGGCAATCGCGGCTCGATGGTGCCGATCACGTATTTGCGCCCAGTGCCGGTCTCGGGCGCGCTCGGCGGCCTGGTCGAGCTGGATGTGTACGAGCCGCGCTTGGCGGTGCTTACGCCGGAAGTCGGCGAGGCGAGCGGCACCGAGCGTGCGGGCATCGAGCTCGCGGACTTATACGTGAGCCACGTGACCTCGGGCTCGCCCGAGCACCGCGCGGGCCTTCTGCCCGGCGATCGCTTGCTCACGCTCGAGGGCCATCCGATCGAGCTGTTCGCCACGTTCCTCGAGGACCTGCGCAGCGGCCGCGGCATGCAGCACGAGCTGACGTTTCGGCGCAACGGCGAGATCCTGCACACCCGCTTTTCGCTCGCGCACATGAGCGGCATGACCGACTACGGCCAGCCGTACGACCGCTACGTCGTCGGCATGCGCAACTGGGTGCCGGCACGCACCGATCCGCCGGTCGATAACCCGAGCCCGATCATGTACGCCGCGCGCGAAGCGTTCTCGGCGACCTCGGACATGGCGGAGCTGACGCTGTATTCGATCGTGCGCTTGCTGCAGGGACGACTGAGCGTGAAATCGATCGGCGGTCCGCTCACGATCTTCGAGGTCGCAGGCACCGCGGCGCGCGAAGGTGCGCTCAACTACCTCACGCTGATGGCGTTCATCAGCATCAACCTCGGCTTGATCAACCTCTTGCCGATCCCGTTGCTCGACGGCGGCCACATGATGTTCGTGCTCTACGAAGCGGTCGTGCGCCGACCGATCAGCACGCGCATGCGCGAGTACGCGCATATCGCGGGCTTGCTCGTGTTAGTGGCGATCATGATTTTGGCGTTCAAGAACGATCTCGAGCGGCAGTGGCCCAGGATCCTGGACCAGATCACGTCGCAATGAGCCAAGACCACATCCAAGACGGAGGCGGCACCTCGCGACCTTCGCAGAGTGCGCGCGAGCTCGCCGCGCGCGTCGTGTTTCGCGTGGCCGAGAAGGGCGCGTACGCCAGTCGTGCGCTCGACGCCGAGCTGTCGCGCAGTCATCTCGCCGATCGCGACGGCGCGCTGGCGACCGAGATCGTCTACGGCACGCTGCGCGTCTTGCCCGCGCTCGACGCCAAATACGCGGCGTTTCTGCGCAGCGCGCCCGAGACGCTCGACACGATCACGCGCGCTGTGCTGCGCACCGCGACCTATCAGCTGTGTCACTTGTCGCGCGTGCCTCCGCACGCAGTGGTGGATGAAAGCGTCGCGATCGTGTCGGCGATTCGCGGCCCGAAGCTCGGCGGCTTGGTCAACGCGGTGTTGCGGCGGGTGGCCGAGTCGCGGCCTTTGCAGCCCGCTCCGCCCACGCACGTGATCGTGCCCGATTGGGTGCACCAAGAGCTGCTCGCAAGCCTTGGCGAGCAGCGCACGCGTGCGCTGCTCGAGGCGCGCCAGATGCCGCCGCCGATCGGTCTACGCGTACGCGAAGGCCTCGATCGAGAAGTCGTGGCGCGTGCGCTGTGCGCCGCGTTGCCCGCAGCTCGCATCGAGCTCGGCCAGGTCAGCGAGCGCGCGCTGCTCGCGTGGCGCGCCGGCGATCTGCGCAAGCTGGCGGCGTTCATCGCGGGCGAGGTCACGGTGCAGGAAGAAGGCTCGCAATGGATCGCGGGCTACCTCGATGTGCAGCCGGACGATCGCGTCGCCGATCTGTGCGCGGGCCACGGCGGCAAGACCACGTACTTCGCCGAACGCGTCGGCGAGCGCGGCATGGTCGTCGCCGTCGATCTCGACGAGCGCAAGCTCGAGCAGATCGAGCCTGAGCTGAGGCGCCTGGGCATTGCGAGCAAGCGTGTCGAGACCCGCGCGATCGATTTGAGCCGTGGCGCCGGTGGGCTGGATTCGCATGGCGTGCCGAGCTTCGATCGGGTGTTGCTCGATGCCGCCTGCACGGGCTTGGGCACGCTCCATCGGCGGCCCGATCTGCTGTTGCGCGTCGTGAAAGAAGATCCCGCTCGGATGTTTGCGCTGCAGCTGTCGATGCTGACGAACGCAGCCAAGCTGGTGCGAAAAGGCGGCGTTTTGGTCTATTCGGTGTGCTCGCCGACGCACGCAGAGGCGCGCGACGTCACCGCGCGCTTCGAAGCCGCAGCGCCAGGCTTCGTCCGCGAGCCGAGCGTGCCCAAGGGCGACGCCGCCTTCATCGCCGATGACGACGGCGTTCTGCGCATTGGCCCGTGGCCGGTGAAGTCGGCCCAATTGCATCCGGAATCGCCCGACGCGTACCAACTTGTCCGCTTTCGTCATGCCTAACGCGGTCCGGCTTGACAGCCCACCTGCCCCCACTTAGATTCCGCCCCGCAAATTTTTTCTATTCGGGGCGTAGCGCAGTCTGGTAGCGCGCACGGTTCGGGACCGTGAAGTCGGAGGTTCGAATCCTCTCGCCCCGACCATCTTTCTTGCGGAGAGCAGACCTCGCTTCGAGGCGAATATGAGCAAAGCAGTTGCGCCGATGCGCGTCTTGGTCGTCGATGACGACCGCGAGATCTGTAACTACATGGAGACGTTCTTGGCCAAGGATGGCCTGGACGTCACCACGTTGTCGGATCCCGAAGCCGCGCCGGACGAGGTCAAGAACGGTGGTTACCACCTGGTGATCCTCGACCTGATGATGCCGAAGCTCGATGGCGTCGAAGTGCTGCAGCGCATTCGCAAGGTCGATTCGGACATCGCGGTCGTGATCTTCACCGGTTTTCCGTCGCTCGAGACGGCGGTGCAGTCGATGAAGCTCGACGCCGTCGACTACCTGAAGAAGCCGTTCGATCCGGAAGACTTCCGCGAGGTCGTCGAGCGGGTGATGCGCAAGAAGGGCTTGCTCCGCTCGCCCGAAGAGAACCTGCACCGCGTGATCGGCGAGACCGTGCGCAACCTGCGCAAGGAGGCCAACCTCACGCTCAAGCAGATGGCACGCCGCACCGGCCTGTCGGTGTCGTTGCTCTCGCAGATCGAGCGCGCCGAATCGAGCGCGTCGATCAGCTCGCTGTACAAGATCGCGTCGGCCCTGGATGTCCGCATCCAAGACCTGTTCGGCGATTACTAGTTTTTAGCGAGCTGCTCCGCAGCCGGCGTCGCGGGCGAGCGCGAACAAGGCGCTGGCCTCGAGGGCCTCGCACGTGGCGTCGCGGGTGCCTGCACGCTCCAGGAGGGCCGTGGCTTCCCTAGGCCGACCGGCGGCCGCCAGACTGCGAGCGATCAGCGCTGCGCGCCTCGAGGCGCTCGCGGCGTCGTCCGGGCCGCGGCTCTCCGCCAGCACCCGCAAGGCCTCCTCGGGGCGCCCAGCCCGTAGGTACGCCTCGCCCATGGCGAGAGGCCCGCCAAGCCAGTGCGGCGGCAGGCTCGACAACAGGTGCTCGCACTCCGCGCTGCGTCCGAGCGCCAGCGTGACCTTCAGGCGCAGCGGCGTATCGGTCTCGTTCGGCGGTATCGCGCTCAGCAGCTCGAGCGCCAGCGCGGCATGCCCTTGGTCGAACAGCGCTTCGGCCGTGCGCCGAGACAGACTTGGGTCGCCGTCGCCGCCTCCGAGCGCCAGCCAATCGCGCGCGCAGCCCAGCAGCGCAGGGTCGCCGTGCTTCAGCAGCGCCAGCTCGAGCTCGATCCGCAGGCGATCGCGAACGCTGCCGCGGTGCTCTTGGGCCAGCGCCTTGAGCGCCTCGATCGCGCGTTCCTCTCCGCCGAGCTCGCGCAGATAAGCCACGCGCTCGAGCGCGGTGGCAGGCGTGCGCGCCGCGTCCTGGGCTCGGGCATACAGCGCGAGCGCGCGATCGGTCTCGCTCTTGCGGCGTGCGATCCGCGCGCCGGCCAACAGCAAAGCTTCGGAGCGCGGCGCGCTCGTCAACGCCCGCTCCAGCACGGCTTCGGCCTCGCTCGGCTGGCCGGCCTGCGCCAGCGCCTCGGCGAGGCGGGCGCTGAGATAAGGATCGCCGTCACCCAGCTCGAACGCGGCTCGATAGGCCTCGATGGCTTGGGCGTGCTGACCGCGTGCCTCGTACAGCTCGGCGCGGATGAAATCCTGATAGCTCAGCGGTGACACGAACGGCACCGAGGCCACCGCGGGACGGGCGCTCGGCCCGCGCATGCCGCCCTCGGGCGGGGCCGGCGGAGGCACGTGCGCGCAGCCAGCAACAAACAAGACCCAGCACGCGAGCCAGCGTGGACCACGACGCGACCGACGAGTGACTGCGCTCATCTCAGGACTTCCTCGCACGTTTCGGACCGCCTATGACGCTCGGTGAGGATGTCGAACGCTTGGGGCCCGTGGTCGAGAGCACGGCTGTGGCCGCTCCGGCGCGCCAAGTGATCGCCGGCGGCCTCAACTACCTGTTCAAATCGCTCGACCTCATCCCGGATGGGATCGACGACATCGGCTACTTGGACGACGCGTTCGTGCTGCGCACCGCCGCGGACCTTGCGCTGCGCGAAGACGTCGGCTCGCTCGAAGCTGAAGGGTTGCGCGCACTCAATCGGCTCGCCGAGGATGCGGACGCGATCAAGGAGTTCCTCGGCGCCGAGTACCCGCGGCTCGAGGCCT
>Ga0193753_10004144_pt1 | contig 10440 bp, 11 predicted proteins | sample H1c2metaG_FD_144925 | JGI IMG/M metagenome (GOLD analysis project Ga0193753, IMG submission 144925) | Soil microbial communities from a riparian zone of the East river system, Colorado, United States - H1c2 | ecosystem: Environmental > Terrestrial > Soil > Riparian zone | place: USA: East... | reverse complement strand
AATGTCTGGGACGTCGCCGGTGGCCTCGCGCTGGCGCGTGCCGCGGAGCTCGAGGTCTTGACCATCGAGCAAGGTCAGTGGAAGCCGCTCGATCGCTTCTATGGGCCGGATGGCGATATCCGGCGCTGGCGGCAACCGTTGATTATCGGAGATGCGCCGGCCGTCGCCGAACTTTCCGGAGCGCTGCCGCCGAAGCCGGCGTCATAGCGGCGGTCTCTCTCCGCGGCGCCGGTTCCAGGATCTTCAGATCCTCGTCGCTGATCAGGAGCGTCGCGACCTTCGGGTTGGTCGAGCGGCGGTACTTGATCATGGCCGCGATCTCGAACAGCAGGCGGTTCTCCTCGAAGCGATCGACCAGCTTGCGCGGCGGATCATCGCGCGTGCAGCCAATGGCACTCAAGGCCGAGCGCGTGGCGAGGCAACCGATATGCGCACCGACGGTGAGGGCGGTGATTCGGATGGCGTCCTTCTGGGGCAGGTAGACGCCGGTTTCGCCGATGAACTGAAGGGACATGCGACACCTCTTCCACAGCACTCGCTGCCGGTGTCGCTACGCTCTCACTGAAGCCCGTTTCGGACAATCCGAATCTTATGAATCTTCTGCTGCAGTCCAGCTTCGGCACGCAATGCGGGCGGAACCCGCATTCATAGCATGGGTTGGAAAATCACACCGAAGTGGGGAAAGCGGCGGACCGCCGCCTCCCGGTGCAATCAGCTTGAGAGCGAGGCAATCATGAAGTCACCTAAGAAGACCCCGGGGCGAAAAGCCGCACGGACACCCGCGCGCCGTTCCGGACAGGATGCGGTCACCTTGCTGAAGGCCGATCACCGCAAGGTCGAAGGCCTGTTCAAGAAAGCCGAGAAGGCAAAAGGCGGCGCCAAGGAGGCCCTGGTCGAGCAGATCTGCAACGAGCTGATCATCCACACCACGCTTGAGGAAGAGATCTTCTACCCGGCCTGCCGCAGCGAAGACGTCGAAGAAGACAAAATGGACGAGGCGCAGGTCGAGCACGACGGCGCCAAGGTCCTGATCAACGAGTTGAAGGATGCCGGCGCCGCATCGTCGATGTACGACGCGAAGGTCAAGGTTCTCTCCGAATATATCAAGCATCACGTGAAGGAAGAGGAACAGCCGCGCAAGGGCGTCTTCGCCGAAGCGAAGCGGAAGGGCGTCGACGTCGTGGCGCTGGGCGCGCGGATGAAGGCGCGCAAGCAGGCGCTGATGCAGCAGGCGGAAGATGAAGGCCTGCCGCGTCCGGAGCCCAAGTCGATCGACGTTGCGCGCAAGCCCAATGGCGAGACACCGCATGCGGATGGGGAAGGCGGCATGGGCGGACGCCTGCGTCATTTCATTAAGGAGGCCAAACGTCGGCACTTGGGAGAGACCGCGAAACGCGCCGTCGAATAGTGGTGAACCAAGAACCGTCGCGAGGGTTGGCTCGCGACGGGTTTTTCATTTGCGGAGATCACCATGAGACAGCGCAGCACCGCCTCCCACGAAGCCGAAGACACCGCGGCCGAGCAGCGCGCGATCCAGGCGAAAATCGACGCGCGGGACGCGAGCAAGATAAGGCAAGGCGCCGCACGAGCAAGCGCCGCAGACCGGCGCGCGGCCTTACCCAGTCCCGCCGTTTCCCAAGCAGCACCAGGCGAAGCCCGGCACCGAGGCCAGCTTGGAGCCGCGGCCGATGTATGACGCACCGCATTATCTCGGCTCGCGCAAGCTGGAGGGCAAGATCGCCATCATCACCGGCGGCGATTCCGGCATCGGCCGGGCGGTCGCGATCTTCTATGCGCGCGAAGGCGCCGACTTGGCGATCGTCTATCTGAATGAGCACGGTGACGCGAAGGAAACCAAGGCGGCGGTGGAGAAGGAGGGGCGGCGCTGCATCCTGATCAGCGGCGACGTCAAAGATCCGGCCTTCTGTCGCGATGCCGTCGAGACCGCGGTGCGGGAGCTCGGCGGGTTGGACATCCTGGTCAACAATGCGGCCTTCCAGGAGCACACCGCCGGTATCGAGGAGCTGTCGGAAGAGCAGTTCGACCAGACGCTGAAGACCAATCTCTACGGCTACTTCCACATGGCCAAAGCGGCGTCGGCGCATCTCCGTCAGGGCGGGGCGATCATCAACACCGGTTCGATCACCGGGATCGACGGCAGCCAGGAGTTGCTCGACTATTCGATGACCAAGGGCGGCATCCATGCCTTCACCCGGTCGCTGTCCGGCAGCCTGCTGAAGCGCGGCATCAGGGTGAATGCGGTGGCGCCGGGGCCGGTCTGGACGCCGCTCAATCCGGCCGACAAGAGCGCGGACCAGGTCGCGAAGTTCGGCCAGCAGACCAAGATGAAACGGCCGGCCCAGCCGGAAGAAATCGCGCCGGCCTATGTCTTCCTGGCGGCGCCCGCGTGCTCCAGCTACATCACCGGCGAAGTGCTGCCGATCATCGGTGGTTACTAGAGCGCGGCTTGGATCGCTTCGACCAGGCGCGGGCCGCTATAGGGTTTGGGCAGAAAGCGGCCCCGCTCGGGCAGGTCGCGCTGCTGCACGGAGATGCGGCCGGACGTGACGACGAGCGCGATCGGCGGCCAGCGATCGCGGATGGTCGCGGCAAGCTTCAATCCATCCATTGAGCCCGGCATTTGAATGTCGGTCACCACCACGCGGATATCGCTTCGCGATTCCAGGATGGAAATCGCTTCGTCGGCATTCGCGGCCTCGATCACGCGAAAGCCGGCTTCGCGCAGCGTCTCGATCGCATCCAACCGGACGACGGGCTCGTCCTCCACGACAAGAACAACGGCGGATGCAGGCGTTTTCATGCGGTGAGACAATCCATCGAGGTGCAGAAGTCACCTGGATGTAACAGGCGCGTTACGTGCACGTTCCTTGGAGGGCGCACGCATATTCGCCAATGCCCAACACAGGCGTGCAGTCTTCGGCTCGTTCCGTTGATGCGCCGGACGTTGATGGCGCGGACTAGGCCTGCGCGCGGCTCAAGGCGACGTCGAGCGTGACGGTGACGCCGGCGGGATCCCAGTCATGCGCGATCTGGCCGGCGAGGGTCTTCACCGTGGCCTGGGCGAGGTAACTGCCGAACCCCTCGATGGAAGTCGGTGGAGCGACCGGAGGCCCGTCGCGCTCGAGCCAGGTGACGATCAGCCGATCGCCGACGCGCCGGGTCTCGATGGCGATCGTTCCGCGCTCGTTGGCGAGTGCGCCGTATTTCGCGGCGTTGGTCGCAAATTCATGGACCAGCAGGGCAAAGCTCGTCGTGGCCGACGCGGAAAGCTGAAGATCGTCGCCGGTGAGCGCGATCCTCTGTGTGGCGCCGGCCCTTTCGTCGTAAGGGACGAGGATTGCCTTGATCAGGGCGTGGAGCATCGCCGGCATCGGGACCGCGCCATCGGCCTCGCCGTGCCGCGCCAAGGTGAGGCTGTGGACCCGGGCCAGGGCGGCCAGTCGCTCGGTGGCTATCGTCTTCAGCGCCTGCGGGCTCTCGGCGTTGCGGGCGCTGAGCGTGATGATGCTGCTGGCCAAGGCGAACAGGTTCTTGATCCGGTGGTTCATTTCGCGGGTCAGCAGGCGCTCCTGCTCCTGGGCGCGCTTGCGCTCCGTAATGTTGCGCCCGATCTTGGCGGCGCCGATGATCGCGCCGTCACTATTCTTCAACGGCGAGACGCTGAGCGAGATGTCGATCCGCGTGCCGTCCTTGTGCTGCCGAATCGTTTCGTAATGCTCGATGCGTTCGCCGGCGCGGATCCTTGCCAGGATCGACGGTTCCTCATCCAGGCGGTCGGCGGGGATCAGCATGGTCACCGATTTGCCGATCGCTTCTTCCGGCCGATAGCCGAAGAGCTCGGTCGCCCCCTGGTTCCAGCTGGTGATGATACCATCGAGGTCCTTGGTCAGGATCGCGTCTTGCGACGTTTCGACAATCGCTGCCAGGCGGTTGCCGGACAATGCACTCACGCGCCGTGCGGTGAGATCCTGCATGCTCACCAGGGTGCGCTCGCAGCGCGGCCCCTGGAAATTGACGGTCACGGCGACCTCGATTTCGCGTCCGGTCATCGTGCGCAGGCGGGTGTCTCCGGCAAAGCGCCGATGCCCGTTCCACAGCGCCACCAGCGCGTCGATGAAGATCGGCGACGTATCGGGCAGGAAGACGTCGGCCAGTGAATGCAGCAGGTCCTGCTTCCGGTCGACCTCGAACAGATTGCAGGTGACGATATTGACGTCGACGATCTTGACCCGCCGGATCGCTTCCTGCAGCTGTTCTGGATGGGCCGCAAGATGGGAACGCAGATCGCCGACACCTTCGGCGCGCCAGCGGTCCAGCAACGTCGCAACGGCAGAGAAATCTGCGCCCCAAAGCGCAACCGGGACGGCATCGAAAATCTCACGATACCGTTGTTCACCGGCCGTTGTTTCTGAGCCAGGCGCTTCTGCGGACATGACGTTCCAGTGGATCAGCGGCCGCCCGTCGGCAGACCTTATCAGGTGTGAAATCTATCGAGCTTCACCCACTGATACAGCAGCGATTGCCTCGGACAAAACCGAAAACCCGACGCGTGATTCGTCGGCAGCGGGCATTCGTCCGCCACCGTTGCTCAGGTCTTCGGCTTTATGTGCAGGTGCCGATGCGCCGTTTCGGAACCATGCGGATGGGCGTGAGCCGAGGCACCCGTGCCGACATGCCGGTGCCGGCTCTCCGCGACATCGACGGCGGTCAAATGCAGATGCCCATGGCGCACGCCGGTCTCCGCGATCAGGCTCTCGGCGAAGGCTTTGAGCGCACCGGTCGGGCCGCGCAGCAGAGTCACCTCCAGGCAGTTCTCGTGATCGAGATGGACGTGCAGCGACGAGAGAACGAAGTCATGGTGTCCGTGCTGGGCATTGGTCAGGCGCTGGGCGAGATCGCGCTGGTGATGGTTGTAGACATAGGAAACGCTGCCGACCGAATAGCCGGTGGGATCCTCGCCGGCATCCACCTCCAGCTTGTCGCGCACCAGGTCGCGGATCGCTTCCGAGCGATTCTGGTACCCCTTGCGCGCCATGTAGCGGTCGAAGTCGGCCAGCAGCGCCTCTTCCAACGAAATCGTCACCCGTTCCAAATCGGCCTCCCTGCGCTCCAGGCTTTTCTCTAACCGCCGCCGACCGGGCGCTGCAATCCGGCTTGTGACGGTGGTCACCTTAGGGGGTCCGGCGGAGCGACGCAGGATGGTGCGATTTTCCCTATTTTCCCGCCCCTTGTGCAGAAATGTTGGAAGTTGCACAGTCTCTTGCCGCAAATCCAATCGAAGCGTAGCTTTTTTGGGTGAACTCTACACAAGTCGGGTCGACCGGATTGGGTAGAGGGACTGTGGGGCAGCGTGTTTTCCCGAAAGAGGAGCGCATCGATGACCAAAGAGATTTCCCAGCCGGATAGAGAGAGTTCGATCGAACCCTCCGCGGAGGGTTCGATCGAACTCTCGGAAACCGAGTTGAATCAGGTCACCGGTGGCGACAAGGCCAAGGCCCCGGCTCCCGCCCCGACAAAGACGGAGTTCCTGAAGGTCGAGCTGAAGGAAGTCTTCGTCACATCCTATTCGCCGACCTGACGCGCACAGCCGCGAAAACCCTTTGGCCGAAGCTTAGCGAGGAGATTCCCATGTCCGATCCGAAGTCGCAGAAGCCCTCAACGCCCGACAGTCTGACCAAGGCGAGCAAAGACGCCGGCATCGAGCTTTCCGAAGCCGAGCTGAAGCAGGTTGCCGGCGGCCAGAAAGTCAAGGGCGACCAGCAGAAGTACATGGAATACAAGCTGACCGACATCCTGATCTCGAGCTGATCGATCGCGAAGAGTTTCAGTTTTCTTGTCAACCCAAGGAGGAGAGACCGATGTCCGATCCAAAGATCCAGAAGCCCTCGACCCCTGACAGCCTGACCAAGGCGAGCAAGAATGCCAGCGTCGAACTCTCCGAGGGTGAGTTGAACAAGGTCGCCGGCGGCAAGGCGAAAACCGCCGACAAGGCGTTCCAAGCCATGGACGGCTATATCCGCGGCTGAAGGCCGAGCTTGAGCGCGCGCTTGAACCGTGATGGTCGAGCGCGCGTCTCACCCAGGCCTGTTGTAACTCCACAAGCAGTTTGAATGGACCATCCCGGTTCAGATGGCAGCACGGTGACCGGCGGAATCCGCTACGTCACCGACGTGCCTTACGTCGCCGGCTTCACCGCGGAGCTGGCGCCGGAATGGCTGGACTTGGTCGCGACGATTTCCGGCTTTGCGGCACCGCGCCGCGACCCGATCCGCCAAGAGGGCTTCGCCTGGTGCGAACTCGGTTGCGGGCCGGGCATGGCGCCGATCATCTTCGCCGCCACGCATCCCGAAGGCGTGTTTCATGGCATCGATGCGATGCCGGACCACATCGCGCGCGGCCGTTCGATTGCCGAGCGGGCCGGGCTTGGCAACCTCACCTTCCATGCGCTCGATTTCGACAAGGCATGCGCGCTCGACCTGCCGCAATTCGACTACATCGTCGCCCATGGCGTCTATGCCTGGATCGATGAAGCCGCCGCCGCTTCGATGCGCCGCTTCATCGAGCGCCATCTCAAGCCGGGCGGACTGGTCTATGTCAGCTACAATGCGATGCCCGGCTGGGCTGCTGACGGACCGTTCCAACATCTGCTCTATGCGCTGGCCCAAGACGGGTCCGGGGACAGCATAGCCCGGTTCGGCGCCGCGGCGACCCTGGTCGAGGGTTTGCACAAGGCCGGTGCCGCTGCCTTGGCCGCGAGCCCCACTTCGGTCGGGTTTGCCGACGAGCGGGCGAAGCGGCCGGAAGCCTATTTCGCGCACGAATACTTGGCGCCCGCCTGGCGCCCACGTTATGTCGACGAGGTCCGCCGCGAGATGGCAGAGGTCGGCCTCTCGCCGGTCGGCTCGGCGACCCTGCGCGACAATTTCGACAACTTCGTTCTTCGCGCCGCGGCACGCACCGCGCTGGATGCAATCACCGATCCGGATCAGCGCGAGTTGGCGCGTGACTTTTTCATGTTCCAGCGCTTCCGGCGCGACGTCTATGGCCGCGCGCCGCTGCCGATCGACGACGACGCGCGGCGGGAGCGGCTGTTCGGATCATCCTTCGCGCTGATGCGCCCGGCTTCCCTGGTCGAATACAAGATGGGAACCGAAGCGGGCGATCTCGGCTTCGACAATCCGGTCGCGCGCGGGCTGGTCGCCCGGCTCGCGGAAGGCCCGCACCGTCTGTGCGATTGCCTGGATGCGGGTGCCGATGCGCAGGATCTGCTGGCGAATGCGCTGACTTTGTGCTGCGCGGGACTGGTGCGGCCGGTGGCGGCGCGCGCGGTTGCGGTTGATGGGGTCAATGCGGCCCTGCTCGACATGCTGGACGCGAAGACCGAGACGACGTTCCGGGTCATGCCGCGCGGGACGGCTCTGCGCTTCGACGGGCAGATCCTGGTCGCCCTGCGCGACGGCAAGCCCTTGCCGGATTCCGTCGCGCCCTGGGTCGAGTTTCTCCAGCGCCTGGCCTGAGCGTCAGCCCGCGGCCAGCATTCCCAGCAGCCGATTGAAGCGATCGCCCGCCTGGGCGACGGTGTCGAGCACCGTCATATCGAGCTCGCCTTCCTGCATCTGCTCGGTGCCATAGCCGAGCCGACGATTTGCGGCGCGCAGGCGATCGGCGAGGAAGACGGCGAGCGCGCGGTGGAAGCGGGCGGAGAAGCCGATGTCCTCGGCAAATTTGCGCTGGATCGCGGCGCGCTTGATCTCCAGGACCGAGGATTGGCCGACACCTTTGACCGTGGCGGAAGGCGGGGCGGAATCGACGAAGGAGATTTCGCCGACGAACTCTCCGGCGCCGAGGCGCGCGACTTCAACGCCGTCGCCGGCGGTGACCGCGAGCGCGCCTTCGAGATTGAGGAAGATGGCGTCAATCGGCTGTCCTTCGCGGATCACCACCTCGCCGTCGCGGAGCTGCCGCGTCCTTCCGTGATCGGCCAGCCATTGGATGTCGGCATCGTTCAGCTGTCCCAGGATGTAGAGCGCCTTGCGCATGTCCTGTTCTCCGTTCGCTAGAGCAATTGACGGCGGGCCAGTGCGGCGAAAGCGCCGTTGGCGGCCATGAGTTCGTCGAAGCCGCCGGATTCCAGCAGGCGGCCGTGGTCCATCACGAAAATCTTGTCGGCGTCGCGGATGGTCGAGAGCCGATGGGCAATCACGATCCGCGTCGCGTGCAGGCGGTTGAGCGAATCCGTCACCACGGCCTGCGAGATGTTGTCGAGGGCGCTGGTCGCCTCGTCGAAGATCAGCACCTGCGGCTTGCCCATGAGCGCGCGGGCGATCATCAGGCGCTGGAGCTGGCCGCCGGAGAGAGTCGAGGCGCCCTCCATCAGCACCGAATGCATGCCCATGGGCATCGCCTCGATATCCGCGGCGATGCCGGCCATGCGCGCCGCTTCCCAAGCCTCGTCGAGCGAATAGGGCAGGCCGGCGGTGATGTTCTCGTAGATGCTGCCGCTCATGATGCGGGCGCTCTGCAGCACCACGCCGATCCGCCGCCGCAAAGCCGAGGTGTCGAGATTGCCGATCGGCTGGCTGTCATAGAGGATGTCGCCGCTCTCCGCCGTCTCGAAGCCGAGCAGGAGACGCTGCAAGGTGGACTTGCCGCTGCCCGAACCGCCGACGATGGCGGCGAACTGCCCGGGCTCGATGCGGAGGGAAACGTCGTCCAGCACCAGCGGCGCCTCGGGTGCGTAACGGAAGCTCACGCGGCTGATCTCGATCGCCCCGGTCAGCGGACCGGGATCGGCCTTGTCGTCCTGGCGCTCGGGCTCGGTGGTGACGATCGGCTTCAGGCGTTCGAACAAGGGCACGGCGCCCAAGACTCCGGCGAGCGAACCGCCCGCCGCCATCATCGCGGCCAGCAACTGGCCGAAGGCCGTGCTCACCGCGAGGAAGCCGCCGAGCGAGAGGCCATTCGGGCCGAGCGATCCCGCGGCAACCCGATAGAGCAGCAAGGCGGCGATGAGCGGATAGCAGCCATAGAAGGTGGTTCGAAGATTGGCGTAAACCTGTCCGCGCACCAGGGCGGAGCGGCGCTCGGCAAAGATCTCCGCCCAGAGGCCGAACATGCGCGTCTCGCCGGCGGAGACGCGGAGCTTGCTGATGCCCTGGACGAATTGCAGCACCAGGCCGTCCTCGCGGCCGCCGAGGCGCACGGCCTCGCGCTCGTGTCGGAGCTGCGCGATGGCCAAGCCGGCGGTGACCAAAGCGGCAAACCCTACCGTGCCGATCGAGAGCAGGGCCAGGATCGGGCTGTAGAACACGATCACCGCCAGGCTCACCATCGCAAAGCCGCCGGAGAGCAGGGAGATGATCGCGGTGCCGGTGATCAGATGCCGGATGCGCTGGATCGCCAGCACGCGGTCGGTGAGATCGCCGGTGCCGAAATTGCGGAAGAAGCCAACCGGCAGGGAGAGGAGACGCTGGATGATCAGCGGCTGGAGCCCGGCTTCCATCCGCGATTCCAGGCGCACCAGGGCGACCGCCTTCACCAGGTCGAAGCTGGCGGCGCCGAGCGCCACCAGGACCAGCCCGCCGATGACAGCGGCCAACGCACCGAGTTCGGCGCGCGGCACCACCCATTCGAACAGGAAGCCGATGCCGATCGGGATGAGGGTGCCGAGCAGGCTGCCGAGCAGGCCCATGGCCACGATCGCGATGAGATCGCCGCGGGCGCCCCGGAAGATCAGCCGGGCCAAGCCGAACAGCGAGCGGATCTCCGCCGGCGGCGGGCGATAGAAGGTGACCGCTTCCGGTTCGAGCGTGGCGGCGATCTCCGGGGTGACTCGGGTCTCGCCGTTACCATCGATCAGGAAGGTGCGCCCGCGTCCATCGGGCAGCAGGGCCACCGGTATATGTGTCTCGGCGAGATGCCCGATCAGCGGACCATTGTCCCGGCGCCACCAGTTCTCGCGCAGCAGCACGCGACGGAAGCCGAAGCCGGTCAGGCGCGCAAGCTGCTGTAAGCTGCGCTGCCGCAGATCGACGCGTGGCAGGTTCGCGAGCGGAACACCCAACCGATCCGCAACCACCGTGAAGGCGGCGACCAGGGGTGCCGCATCCGGCGCGGGTGATGCGCGGGCCGTGCGGCGGCCGACCAAGGCCAGGCGCTGGATGGCGCCGGACATGGTCTTCGCATCCAGGACCGCGCGGGTGGTGAGGCGATGCTGTGCCGCGCGGTCGTGCTCGGTGAGGAACGCGGCGAAGGCTTCGGCGGCGAGGCGGTGGAAATCCGCGATGCCTTCGCGCAACGCAGCGATCGGCATCGCGCTCGTGGGTTGGGCGAAGGCGCGCGCATCCGTTCGGGCGCGGAGAAAGAATCCGGCGGCCAGCGGGAGTGTGGTGAGCAAATCCGCCTCGCTGTCGCTGACGC
>Ga0193753_10004142_pt1 | contig 10446 bp, 8 predicted proteins | sample H1c2metaG_FD_144925 | JGI IMG/M metagenome (GOLD analysis project Ga0193753, IMG submission 144925) | Soil microbial communities from a riparian zone of the East river system, Colorado, United States - H1c2 | ecosystem: Environmental > Terrestrial > Soil > Riparian zone | place: USA: East River... | reverse complement strand
TTTGGTTTTTGGGCGATATAGCAAATGGGTTGTTTGTAAAAAGGAAATTGAGAAAAGTATTTGACCACCGCTTTTCGCAAATAGAAAAGTTGTTTGGAAAAATAGAGTCCTAGGTTCCTCCGCCGGCTGGCGTAGGCGGAGGGTGTTTACCCCGGCATACGGGTAATATACTTCTCGATCTGTTTTATCTGGTCAACGATCTGTGGAGTAGTAGCCTTAAAGCTCTTGGCCTTTTTAAAATATTCCTTCGCGGCCCTGAATTCTCTTTTATTCATCATGATCGAACAGAGTTGCAAATATGCTGCGGCTTCATTTTCTTTATCAGGTAAGCCGGCACGTATTGCCTGGCGGATATAAGATTCTGCTTGTTTGATATCGCCCTTTTGCATACAGAGCATGCCCAGTTGTAGTTTATTCGGACCTTCTGCCTGTTTGGTCAATGAGCCTCCGCCAAGCGAAAGGCTCTTCTTCATATTTTTTTCTGCGCTGTCGTAATTCTGATCCACCATATCAAGATTGCCCTTGATGGTATAATACACCGAGCGAACGGGTTTGATCAATATTGCAGGGAACCAGATCGAATTCACCACTTTTTTTGCGCCTTCAATATCGCCTTCTTCCATACAGCTTTGTATCAGCCTCATCGGGCCGAATAAGAAATGGCCGACGATCATCACCACAGCTATCAGGTATAAAATAAAGGAGGGCCAGAAACTGGTTTGCAGGTGCGTAAAAATTGCCAGTCCCAGTATGACGATACCCAGCCAGAGCCGGTATTTGATGATCAGGTTGAAAAACTTCATGTTCAAAAATTAGGAGAGCAAAGATAGGGAATTGGGGGTTGGGAATTAGGAATTTGGAATTAGGCTTAGCAGCGAGCTACAGGAAAGTTAATTGATAAAAAATTGGCAGCTTAACAGGTTAATAATAGAGTTGCTTTAGCAGTAGACTGTTCAACCTAATTCCAAATTCCTAATTCCAAATTCCCGCTCAAGGGTTACCTTACAAAAAAACCGGTATTAAAAGCAACGCGGATACTAGAATGAAGTTTAAATGTAATATCTCTGCTATCACCGATCAATCAACTATAAAATGATACAAAAAACTTATTTCAAGACCAAAGATTATTGCAAGGTTAAGTTCAGCTTTGCACCCGAAAATGCGGAGACCGTTGAAGTATTGGGCCTCAATAGCGATTGGGCAAATTCCATCGTATTAAAGAAGAAAAAAGACGGCACATTTTCAGGCGAAGTTTCTCTTCCAAAAGACTCACAGCACCAGTTTAAATATTTAGTGAACAAGACAGAATGGGTAAATGATGAAAATGCAGACAGGTTGCAACCCAATGATTTTGGTGGCACGAACTGTGTGATCGAGCTCTGATAATTTATCAGCAAAACTGTTATGCTTTAGTTCTTCCCATGGCAATGATGGCCGCGGGGAGCCATTTTGTGTCTTTAACAAATCTGTCTTTACCGGAATCGAGGGTTTGAAATTCCAGTGCAACTACCGCTATTGCGATATTCCCTGTTTCGGGCCTTCCATTTGTATTGCTGTTAAAGCTGAACTTTTTTGAAGGCACTATGATGTTTTTGTAATTGAAAATGTGCGTCTCCACCTGGATCTGAAGCGGGATAGCTGCCTCTGTAAAGGAAGAACTGATCAGCATCATCTTCACATTTACTCTTGTTGTTGTTTTTGGCGCTTTCATATCCTGCACAGGGTTGATCGCAGGAAATTCGATGTTTAGCCTCCCATCCCCTTCATCAATAATTGTAATGCCAGCTTCCATGAAATCACGCAGATCCGCTTCCGGGTTCAACTGGCTCGTCACGCTACGCTTTGCTTTTATTTCCCATTCTGCATCGTCTTTATGTGCCGCATATTGGTTGCGCATCCATCCGCGCTGGGTATTGTAAGTGGTATTGTTGAACCGGAAAAGTAATTTTTCTCTCAGTGCACCGATCATTGCGGATCCATAGCGGGATACCGTGCCAAAAACGCTGGTATTTCGGATCGCTTTTTTGGTCCTCTTCTTCGTGCTTTTAACCGGCCTCGACCGCATGTATTGCTTACCATTCACTTCGTATAATACCACGGTGCCCACAAGGCCGCTGTATCCTAAAGCTGTTCTGACCGCCATAATAATCGATTGTATTGTGTACTTAACCCGGTTATAACAAAAACTTGACTAAGTTTATAATAAAACAATATAAATATAACATAAAAACATAATTAAACACTATTTTAGTGATTAATAGTGGTTAAACTGTGGAGAAACAGTGTTTAATTCTAAAACATGCCAAATCCCGGGCAAGAGCCAGAATAATACAGGAGGTTAAGAATTAGTCTTCAATAGCCAATATTTTTGACCTAATTGTGCTAATTTCGCCGCTCCCATTTCGTGGCGATAGATTATTGTTTAATGAAATGACTAGGTCCCGTAGTTCAATGGATAGAATAGAAGTTTCCTAAACTTTAGATACAAGTTCGATTCTTGTCGGGACTACGAATTATCACACAACAAGGCTTTAGTTAAGAGTGACCCACGTTTCATGGGTCATTTCTCATTTTTAGAAATGGAAATCCTCTATCTTGGGTATCTAATCATCGTCACATGAAAGCAATACTTGTAATAATCAGCTTATCTTTTATCTTTTTTTCCTGTAGTAAAAGTGGCTCTTCCCCCAGCACACCATCGGCAAGTTTGGCAACACTATCCACAACAAGTACAACTTCAATAGGATCAATAATCGCAACCAGTGGTGGCAATGTAAGTTCTGATGGAGGAGCCACGGTAACTGCTCGCGGAGTTTGTTGGGGTACGTCATCCGGACCTGTTGCCACGGGCAATCATACAGTCGATGGTGGTGGAACGGGGGCATTTACAAGTAGTTTATCTGGACTTACTCCGAGTACCATTTACTATGTAAGGGCATACGCAACCAACAGTGTAGGAACTGCTTATGGAAATGAAATAAGTTTTACGACATCAGGATCTTTGGCAACATTAGCTACAACGACAATTACTTCAATAACCAGTTCTGCAGCAACAAGCGGTGGAAATATTAGTTCCGATGGAGGAACAACTGTAACGGCCCGCGGTGTCTGCTGGGGCACTACAACTGGGCCCATTGCTACAGGAAGTCATACAACAGACGGAAGCGGCACCGGATCATTTATCAGCAATATAAATGGACTCGCTTCAGGAACTACTTACTACGTGAGGGCATATGCAACCAATAGCGCAGGAACAGCGTATGGAAATGAAATAAATTTTACTACATCAGTATCATCTCAAAACGTATATGTCGCAGGAAGTTCGAAGGTTGGAGGTTTTGATGTTGCGATGATTTGGAAAAATGGAGTTGGCACCACTTTGACCGGCGGAACTTCCAATGCTGCAGCTAAGGGCGTCTTTGTTTCTGGAACAGATGTTTACGTGGTTGGGTATGAACAGTCGGGAGCACGTTACTATGCAAAGGTTTGGAAGAATGGAGTTGGCACCACTTTATCAGTGGGAACCGGCGACGCTTTAGCAAACTCTGTGTTTGTTTTGGGTAGCGATGTGTATGTTGCAGGATATGAAAATGATGGATTCCATGACATTTCAAAATATTGGAAAAATGGAGTTGCGGTTATTCTGCCTGGTAATATCCAAGGATTTACGAACTCGATCTATGTTTCGGGAACAGATGTCTATGTGGCTGGGTATAGGGATAATGGTTTCTCTGTTGCTACACTATGGAAGAACGCAGTTGCCACTGAGTTGACCAATGGTACTGGCAATAACGCTCACGCCAGGTCAGTTTATGTTTCAGGCGCTGATGTATATGTGGCCGGTTTTGACGGAAGTGCGCCTATAAATGACAGAGGAAGAATTTGGAAGAATGGAGCAATACTTGGAACCTTACCTGGTTCTTTCTACGCTACGTCTGTTTACGTAGCAGGTGCCGATGTTTACGCAGGAGGTCAGCAGATTGCGTTTGTTGGAGCGAATTCTTACGCGATCGTTTGGAAAAATGGGGTTGGTACGACTATAAGTACAAAGGACGGTTCAATAGTTAATTCTATGTACGTTTTGGGAACAGACGTCTATGCTGCGGGAGATAACGTTCCCGGGCCTTCGTCTTTTTATGTTGCGACAGTTTGGAAGAATGGGGTTGCTACAGCTTTAATACCCAGCCCTTTTTCTGATAGTCACGCATATTCTGTATTTGTAACTCCATAAGAAACTGCTGTATATTACTGGTTCAAATTGTAATGATAACCTTTAATATCCCGTACTAGCTGGTTCAAACTTAATCCTGTCGAGGCTATGAAGAATAAATCAAAAGTCAAAGGTCAAAACCAAAAAGTAGGGAGCCCTTATATTCCAGGCGCCTGAACGTGTTAGTTTTGACTTTTTAATTCATATCGAAATCCATCAAGTCCCTTAAATCATTTATTACCCGGTTCGAACTCAGGCTAGTTAGGACTACGAATATTTAGTGTGATTAATAGCCTCTTTGACAAATTGTTTAAGAGGCTTTTTTGTGCGGCATCATAAAAGTTTCGCAGAAACAAATTCACAGACAATTATCTCGTTTTTCAAGCTCAGAAAAGCCACAACATATTTCTTCTTATAAGTAACACAACGATAACCCAATTTTTCCCAAGCTTCGTAAGAACAAGGCCGATATTCAATTCTGTCATCCGAAAGCCTTTCAAAAAACCTGAACACTTCGGCCACATTTTTTTTTGCTGTTTGAGGTAAGCCCTTGCTTTCAATGAAAAAAGCAATTTCCGCCACCGCAGTAGCCGCCGGTTCAAGAATGCTTACTTTTCTTTTGCCCATTTATCAATGAGTTTATTGGCATGTTTCTTCCCTGCGGCAAGTGATAATTTCTTTAACGGTTTCGTTTTTAATGCAGCCTGCACCTGTAGAGAGTTATATTCCTTTTCAGAGATCAGAAAGTATTTCTTTTTGTCTATAACTATTTGAGTCATGGCGTTTGTTTATTGCTATCAAATTTACAATTATATCTTCAAATCGTCATGTGATTTATTGCACAAATATCTTCCCTGATCTCGTTCGAACTCACGCTAGTTAGGATTACGATATAAAGTCAAAACGCAAAAGTCAAAACCCAAAAATAGAGAAGCCTGTAAATTTCGGGAAGTTCGATTTTTGGATTTTGTCTTTTTAAGTCATATCATATGGAGCCCCTTAGAATTATTGATTTTTTGTTCAATTTCATTCAGACTACAACGACATCTTCATTTTTACTTTAATATCTCTGGAAGTTAAATTATCTTGTTTCCGATCTCACCGATAAACCGGCTAATCATGCAAAAACTTCTTTTGGCTATTCCAGTCATGTTTTTCACACAATTCCTGTTGATCTCATCCGCGACTGCACAGGGTGCGACTGAAAAAAAGTATTACATTATCTCCGCTTATAATTCAAAAATTTTGGCTCCATCCGCGCAGGATTACGCTGGCATTCGCCCATTGGTGCTTACAGCTGACGGGTTCAATCCGACATTACAATGGAAGTTCAATATAGCAAATGACATGCGAACCATTGAAAACATTTCCTCCAAAAAGATGTGGTCGGCCGATACTACAAAGGGTTTTTTAAAAAGCGGAGCTTCTGTGTTTATTGCTGATGAAAATAAAGGCAGGCCGCAGCTGTGGAAAATGCTTAAGAATCCGGACGGGAACCATGTTTTTCGAAGCCTGGCAGCCAATAAAGATCAGAATGTATTCCTCACCGTTACCGACGATGGTTCTGGTGTTGTTTTGTCAAAATCACCGGATAATATTTTGAAAATGGAATGGATATTAAAAGTTGTTGACCAAGTACCGGCACCGGTCGTTATTAATCAACCGGTTTCCATCCCTGTTGTTCTGCCCGTAAGAACCCAATTTCATAAATGGGATTATACGCAGATCAACAACAGCCAGGTAAGGCAAATTTATTTTACCGTGGACCAGTATGAAGGAATGATCATTGAAAGCAGGGATCCCAATTACAGGCCGCCGGCAAGGGTTCCGGTATATAACTTTATGACCACCGACGGCCGGCCGTTTTATTCCGCATCTAAAGGATCCAATGCCAACAGCGTCATTAAATCAAACGAACTTCGAACACCAACGGTAATGGGTGAACCCACATTATATTTGATCGGAGGTGTTTATGATAATGATTTATATGGTGTAAGTTACGAGGGAAGATTGATCAAGGCACCTGTAAAAGTCAATGGAAATGTTCCTGCTCCTTTTGAATTTACGATATTATACAAAAATGATAATAATGAATACAAAGACATACTGGTAACTGCTACCAACATGTTTGCTTTGACTGTAGCGGGTAAATTGAACTGTTATTCGTTTTATGACCGTAAGTGGACCGTGGAACCCGTAGCGGGCCTGCACAAGATCATTAGTGTCGGAAATTTTATTTATGGAATAAATAAGACAAATGAGTTGATCAAATATGATTTTTATGGAAAAAAATGGGAGAAGGTGGCCGACGATGCAATGGATCTTTGTACTGATGCGAATGAGAAAATTGTTTACTTTATTTCATCCAAAACAAACCTCATCATGCAATACCATGTGGATGCGAAGCGGGTAATTGCTGAGCCAATCGATCCACAAGGAACATTTACGCGATTCATTTCAAAAAACAGGTTGATCGCAGAAAATGGGAAGAGAAATATTTATTGGTATTTCTGATAAGGAGCTGAAATCCATTTTGTGCCTCAGCAAAGTCGGCAGCTTATTGACAGATTTAAAGGGGATAATAAGTATTAATGGCTTTTTTTGCTAAAGTCAAGAATCTTATATCAAATTGAAATCTATCGAATCCATTAAATCCCTAACAATATGGTTCGAATTCAGGCTAGTTAGGACTACAAAAGCTCTTCAGCAATGAAGAGCTTTTTTTATAATTACGCCAGCGAAAGCAACGTCAACTGCCAGCAAATACGCTTATTAGTCGTTCTATGAATACGTAACTTGCCATGCAACATATACCATATCGTCTTGTCTCTATAAAAGCCGGAGCAAAACATAACTGGACACTATTTCATAGCATCATAGCAAAAATAAGTATAGCAATTTTAATATAGCCATTAAACAACTGGATTAAAAAATGAAAAACACCTTCCTGCTTTTTGTGTGCTTAGCCATATGCACTGCGGCCCTTTCGCAGGCAACACTTAAGGGAAAATTGATGGACAGTACAGCTAAGACACCGCTAGGTTTAGCTACCGTAACCGTTTTTAAAGCATCTGATACAGCCATTATTACCTATAGGTTAAGTAGCCCTGAAGGTGATTTTAAAATCCCGGGGTTACCATTTGATGTGAATTGCAGGGCTGTGGTTTCGTATAGTGGGTACAGTGGATACAGGAAAGAATTTAAGGTTAAAAGCGATCAACCTGTTTTAGACCTTGGTAATATTTATATGTCTCCCGTTTCCGCAGCAATGGCAGAAGTGGTCATATATGCAGAACGGCCACCGATTGTAATTAAAAAGGATACAGTCGAATTTAATGCATCTGCCTTTAAAACATTACCGAATGCATTAGTAGAAGATCTTTTAAAAAAATTACCCGGGGTACAGGTAGATAAAGATGGAAATATAATGGTTAATGGGAAACCGGTTAACAGGATATTGGTTGATGGCAAATCATTTTTTGGCGATGACCCAAAGATGGCTACCCGGAATTTGCCATCCCAGGTGATCGACAAAGTGCAGGTAACGGATGATAAAGAAGAGATGTTGCGTAACGGAGATGATAATGCAAACAACGTGGGCAAGGTGATCAATCTTACATTAAAAAAGGGTATAAAGAAAAGCATGTTCGGTAAAGCCTATGCCGGTGGCGGTGGCGGGCCGCAGGGTGGCCGGTATGAAATAGGAGCTATAGCAAATATTTTCAGGGACACACTGCAGGTAAGTGTAATGGGCTATTCCAATAACCTTAACCGCCCCGGTTTTAGTGTAACTGATATGCGGCAAACAATGGGTATCAACCGTTCGATCGAAACGATGGGTGGCAATTCTAACAATAACACCAATAACAGCAATTTCGGCTCCTCTTTCAGCATCAATGATATCAATTTTGGAGGAGAATCACGGAACGGCGGTATCACAAAAAGTGATGGTGTAGGCATTAACATCAACCACTCGCCCAGCAATAAGCGATCTATCTACGGGCAATATTTTTATGGGCGTGTTCATACAGATGTGCAAACGGAGAACAGAACCGATATCTATAAAGAAGATACCGTAATAAGTAATTTTTCAAATCAGCATTATACCGAGATTGGGAATTCGCATGTGTTTGGAGCCGGTGCAAATTTAAAGCCCGACTCTACAGTAAACCTCATCATTGGCCTAAACTATGTAATATCCGGGACCGCATCTCAAAGAAATGATGCCCGAAACGGTGTCAATAATTTTTTGGGAAACTTAAACAACGGTTTTGTGAAAAATACAGGTGACCTGGAAACCAACATGTATAGTCATAATATAATGTTCACCAAACTATCCAGAAGTAAAAAAGGACGGCGATTGAATGTTACGCATTACATGGGATGGAACAAAAGAGACAGAGATGACTATACTAATGCTGACATTGCCTACCAGCAGCCCGTTATTAAGGATACCGCTTACCAGCAATTGCGTAATGAATGGGTACCAACATGGACCGTTAACGTTGCCGGTAATTACAGCGAACCCGTGATCAAAAACTTTTTCTTTAGGCTGGGAGCACGCTACGATTATGAAAAACTGGATGACAGAGTTGGTACGTTTGCAAATAACACAAGTGCCCCTATCAAAGATCTGAGCAGCAGGTTTACCAGGGAAAGTAACAAGTATAGCGTTTCCGGAGGAATTGAATACAGGTACAAAGACTTTACTTTTCGGCCAGGCATACGTTATCAATCGCAAAAATTTGATAACAATATATACTCATTAAATCAGTCAATTGTACAGGAGCAGCGTAATGTGCTGCCACAGTTTGATTTTGTATATAAAAAATTATCGCTTTCGTACAACCGGGATGTAGTGTTGCCATATTACACTAACCTGATACCGGTATTGAACAATAGCAACCCTTATATGACAAGGTTGGGCAATCCTGATCTTCAACCGGCGTTACAAGACAGAGTACGTATTACTTTGAACACTTATAATCCTAAAAGCACCTTGGGTGTATGGTCATGGTTTGAAGCCTCGCAATCGAAAAATGTGATAGTAGATAGCATTACTTTAGACCAGGGGGGTATACAAACAATACACCCCGTAAATGCAAATGGGTATAAACGTGTTGCGACTAATTTTGGTTTGTACCAAAATAAAAGAAATGCAAAGAATTTTATGATCCCATGGAATTTTGGTACCTGGACCGAATATGTTCAAAATTATTTTTACTATAATGGAGTTCGAAGCAGGCAAAACAGGTTGAATTGTAATTTCTGGAGCGGTATTGGATTTAATTGGGATGATAAGTTGGAGCTTAATCAGGAGTACTCCTTTAGTTACCGGTTTGTAAAGAATAGCAATGCGGGCTTTGAAGATATCAAAACATTTAGCCAAACGATCGGTACTGAGGTAATAGTCCGTTATATAAAACATGTAATATTCGATACAAGATTGCGCTTAATCACGAACGATATCTTTGAAGATCCGGCATTAAAAAAGATATATCTATGGAACGCCGCTGTAAATTTTACTTTCTTTAAAGATGAAAGGGCAGTATTGCGAATAAGTGCAAATGATATATTGAACCAGGGGAAAAATGTGTATATGTCGCCTAATCAAAATACAGCATTCTTTTCTAAGGGAGATGTGCTGGCGCAGTATTTTTTGTCAACATTCACTTATAATCTAAGACCTGTAGGTGCAAAGAAAACAGCTGCAGGTGGAAAGTGGTCTTTATTTTAATCGTTTGGGTGAAAATAATTGACCAGATCACACATAATCGCCATAAACGAAAAACACGGGCAATTTTTTTTGTATTTTTATTGCCGGAAATACTTTACTCTAAACGGCAAATTCATGCGGACATCATTACAAAAAATTTCGTTGCTATTTTCAGGCTGCCTGGTAGGCCTTATTGCAACAGCGCAATTCAACCTTCCTAACGGTCAACCTCCGAAGGTAACGCCGGTCCAGCCGGTTCAAACGCCGCAACCCGTTCAGCCCGCGCAACCCGTGTTTAATTTTAAAAAGATCAATGCCAACCTGGGCTATGCTTTTATCATCGATCGGCCCACATCGCAAAAACCGCAGGAAGGAGACCAGATCAGCGTCAATATGCAGATGACCTGCCAGAACAGGTTATTGTTCAATTCGGCCCAAACATTCAAAGGTAAGCCTGCAGTATACAGTGTAACAAAACCCGCCTTCCCAGGCGACATCATCGAGGCTATCATGTTTATGA
>Ga0193753_10004141_pt1 | contig 10448 bp, 12 predicted proteins | sample H1c2metaG_FD_144925 | JGI IMG/M metagenome (GOLD analysis project Ga0193753, IMG submission 144925) | Soil microbial communities from a riparian zone of the East river system, Colorado, United States - H1c2 | ecosystem: Environmental > Terrestrial > Soil > Riparian zone | place: USA: East... | reverse complement strand
TGGGAATAAGCAACCTGCCAACGTATAAGGTTCCGGGCAGCCACTTCAAAATAAAAGTACCTCGCCGGAACTTTAAGGGTTGGTACGCACATGATATATGGGAAGTGGGGAATTGGAGATATGGCCGTGCCAGGGGCTGATTATTTAGCTCAGATTGTCGGCTTCATTGTCGACACAACAATTAATAAAAAGCGAAAGCTATTTTATTCATTTCCATTTATTTGTGAAACCGGGGAATGTCGGCTAATTTAGTGTTAGTGGCAAGCGTAAATGACGACATACTAAAATTGAACAAACAAAAGCGTAAAATGAATGAGGTATTTATTTTTGACATTTTTAATTTCACTGACAAGTTTAACATCATTATTTGCTCAACAAACCAATCCTGCAGACAGTATTTACAATATCCAAGACAGCGTTTTAATACCAACAAAGAGCGGAATTCCAATCTCAGCAATTGTAGTCCGTAAAAAAACAAACGTTCAACCATTGCCGGTGGTGCTTTTTTACACTACCTATTATCAAGGAAATGGTGATGCAATTCTTGGCAAAAGGTCTGCTGACAGAGATTATGTGGGCATTGTTGCTTATGCTCGTGGCATTAGGACTGACCTAAATCACTATACGCCTTACGAAAACGAAGAAACAGACATTTATGACATAATAGATTGGATTAGCAAACAATCGTGGTGTAATGGGAAAGTTGGAATGTTAGGTGGAAGCTACACAGGTTTCTCACAATGGGCAGCTGTAAAAAATATTCACCCCGCACTTAAAACCATTGTGCCCCAGGTCGCAATAATGCCCGGTTTCGATACACCAATGGAAAATAATGTTCTAAGTAATATTTCGTTAAGTTGGCCTTACGAAAGCATATATAAATCTAAACCTAGGGAGAGTTTGCTTTCTGAATGGTTTGAAAAAGGAAGTTCATATAGAAGTTTAGATAGTTTGGCAGGAATCCCGAATCCCATATTTCAAAAATGGTTGCAACATCCAAATTATGCATATTGGAAATCATTAGTGCCCACACCACAAGAATATTCCAAAATTAATATTCCGGTCTTATCTACAACCGGGTACTATGATGGTGCTCAAATTAGTTCTTTACAATATTTCAAATTACATAACCAATTTAACAAAAACGCAAACCATTATTTTGTAATTGGTCCTTATAATCATTGGGGCGGACAGCGAAATGCATCTCCAAATTTGATGGGTTATGAAATTGACAGCGTTGCAAATATAAGTATGGGGGATTTGGCTTACCAATGGCTTGATTATATTTTAAAAGATAAGCCCAAACCAAATTTGTTGAAAGACAAAGTAAACTTTGAGCTTATGGGGAAAAACGAATGGAAGCACGTTGCCTCATTAGACAAAGTGAGTAACGACACGCTGACATTTTACTTAAATAATAAAACACTAACTACTAAAAAGCCAAAAAAGAAAAGTTTTGTAACTCAAACTGTGGATTTTAAAGATAGAGAAAACCAAAACAACTATTATACACCGAAAATTATTCTTGATACACTTGATGCAAGTAGTGGTTTGATTTTTATGACACAGCCGTTTGAGAAAGATTTTTCAATAAATGGTTCATTTATTGGCAACCTTTATGCAACTATCAATAAAAAAGATATGGATGTTTCATTGGCTTTATACGAGCTAATGCCTAACGGAAAGTACTTTTATTTAACCCGATATCTTGGTAGAGCCAGTTATGCAAAAGACAACTCTAAGCGACAATTGCTACAACCAAACAGGAAAGAAAATATTCCTTTTAACAACACCCGATTTATAAGCAAATATATTAGTAAAGGCAGTCAGCTTGTAATAGTACTTAACATCAACAAACATCCATATGATATTATCAATTACGGTTCAGGAAAAGAAGTAATCGACGAAACTATAAACGATGCAGGTGAGCCATTAGAGATAAAATGGTATAGCGATAGTTTTATAAAAATCCCAATATGGAAAAACTAAACGGACAGACAAGAACGCCAGCCACTAACATGAGGTTTTGTGCAACTTGGGCAGGACCAGCAATCTTTCAGCAGCGGTTCGCTAACAATCATTGGCTGTGGGTTGACCGTTAACTAAGCAGTTTTAATTTCAGTTTATAAATTCCGTTTGTTAATTTACATCGTCCCCGAACGTTACCGGCTACTACAAATTGACATACCGCTTCAATTAGATCCACCGGCATATTGGTTTAAGAATACAGAATGTGTCATCCTTTTAATTTAGAAATTAAAAGATTAAGCATAATAACATTACAAAAGGGAATATATTTGAGAATAACTTGTTACTATGAAAAGTACTCTATTCTTTCTCCTGATATTAGTTTTGTTTTTTATTAATAGCTGTTCGAAAAGTAACACTGGTAATAATAACAATCCACCTACAGTAACCGCTCCGGTTTCACCTTCAGGATTAACGGTAATTATCGTTTCTGCCTCACAGGTGAATTTGTCCTGGGTTGATAATTCTTCAAATGAAACTGGCTTTACAATTGAACGAAAGACCGGAGCAGGAGCCTATTCCGCTATTAGTGCCTCTGCAGCAAATATTACGGCTTACAATGATATTGGCCTTTCGGCTAATACCACCTATAGTTACAGAGTTATTGCCTTTAACTCCGCAGGAAATTCTCCCGGTCATACAAACGAAGTGACAATTACAACACCAGGTGTTATAGTTTTAACTACTTCGGCAATAAGTGCTGTCACCATGTCATCTGCGATATCTGGTGGAAATATAACAAATGATGGTGGGTCACCGATAACAGCAAGGGGAGTTGTTTGGAACACTTCCAATAATCCTACAGTTGCTCTTTCTACTAAAACTTCAGATGGAACGGGCACAGGTAGTTTCGCAAGTAACATAACGGGGCTAACAGCAAATACAATTTACTATGTTAGGTCTTACGCAACGAATACCGGGGGAACAAGTTATGGTAACGAAGTTATTTTTACATCGGCCCCACCAAATATTACAGATGTCGATGGAAATAGTTATCCCACAATTTTGGTTTGCAGCCAAATCTGGATGCAGAAGAATTTGGATGTAACTCATTACCGAAATGGCGATGTGATCCCGCAACAAAATGGAGCCCTGCCCCCTGGTACAGGTGCATGGTCATATTATAATAATGACCCTGCTATGGGAGCAATCTATGGTAAACTTTATAATTGGTATGCAGTAACCGATCCTCGTGGACTTGCACCCGCAGGCTGGCATACACCATTCAGAACAGATTGGAATAAATTGGTAAAATGTCTTGACCCAAGTGCGGACACAACCTGCCTGTGTACAACCTCTAATATAGCTGGCGGTCAACTAAAAGAGCCTGGTACTATACATTGGCTAAGCCCCAATGCAAGTGCGACCAACAGTAGTGGATTTACCGCTCTTCCGACTGGCGTGCAAACAGGAACTTCTACATTCTTTGACGTTGGTAAATACTGTACAATGTGGTATAATGAAGAGCAAATATTTTCCAATGGCTATACGTTCGCCTTATCTTATCAAACAGGTATCGCGGCTTTAAATGGTAACTACACTAAGAATTTTGGTTTAGGTGTGCGTTGTGTAAAGGATTAAACCAATTTACTTCTGATCTCACTGTCGTGATAAAACTACTTTGGGAATAATCAGCATACCGGTGTAGCCTGGCACTAACATGGGTTGCCGCAACTTTTTTCAACAGCAGTCCTCTGCCAATCTTTTGTTGTGGGGCTTGATCGTTTTATAATTCACCTTTTCGTTTTGAATGGTAACTATATACGTGTTAGACCATGGAGCTTAAAAAAATTTTGGAGTTTGATCTTCTTTCTCCTTTAATATAATAGCTAAAATATCATTTGCAAGTTTGCTCTTTAACCATTCTCTTACTTTAATGATCTTTTTGTCTTTATCATATGTTTCGTAATAATGGCATAGCATCCAACTAGAATTGCCTGCGTTATATTCTAAATAAGCACTCTCTGGCAATCCGGTTTTGTAATTGCTATGCAATTGGATATTTGTAACTGCTATTTCCAAAGTCTGAGGGTGCTGGTCTATATCAAAGAGGATTTCTGTGCCTCCTTCAGATGTGTCATGCTGGATTCTAACGTGGCTCATTTTTTAGCAGTCTTTTTTTTGGGTAATGGTTTTGGGTTGCCTTGTACCGAAGCACCTATAATGTTGTGAAAGATATTTGAAGCCTCTTTAGCTCCCTTCTTTTTTGCTGCTTTTGCCATAACTATTTTTTCCCCGTATCAGGTTTTGTAAATGGTTCAAAATCGTGCACTTCTCTCATATACTTGTACATATCCTCATCAGTCCATAAAGGGTTTGTAGGAGCTAAATGCTTTGTCAGATCTTCACCTAAATCGATATCGTCCGGTTCCTCTGGTTCCTCTGGTTTCACCGGTTCGTCAGGTTCCTCTTTTTCTCCCTTTGCGCCTTTTGCACTCTTTGTATTCTTCGTGCTCTTTTTTGCCTTGCTAACTGTAGAAGTTTTGCTAGCTTTTTTTATAAAGCTCTTGATCGTTGTTTTGCCATCTTCTTTTACCAAAAAATAAATAGCTCCGAGTTTAGGTTTGGCATATACAGCAGAGTGAGAAGAAATGATTAGTTGCTCTAAGGCCCTCCTTTTATCAATAATCATTGACTGTAGCTTAATCAAAATTTCGTACTGCTTTCTTGGAGATAGATTTTGCTCCAATTCTTCCACACATACGATCTTACTTTCGCTACATATTATTGAAGTAATGATGTACAATGACTGCAATACGCCAGAGCCTAAATGCTTAATAGGAAGTCTAAAATCGCCTTCCTTAACCATTAATTGCAATTTGTTACCCGTTTCTTTGGAAAATGATATCGTACCATAGCTAAATGGGGGTTTGCTAAAAACTTCATTAATTTCTTCAAAAAGATGAAATTTTTGCGGGCTTAAATACAAGCCATATAAAAAGTTTTTAAACGTTCTTGGGGAAAGGACTGAAATATTCTCCTCGCTTATAGAGGCTTCGTGCATATCTCTGTCACTACTTACTATATAAACACAATCATTGAATACATCAATCAATTTATTGAATGCCGTACCTAATGTAGCTACATCCCTTCCTTGTTTTATCGAGGGGAAAAATTCCAGCTTTTCCGTGTATGAATATATAATGACACCATTTGCTGATATTTCCTCGAATTTTATTTCCGAATAATCCCCTATACCTTCTATGAAAGATATTCTACCAGAGAAGGAAAAAGTGTAGTTCCCTTTTTTTGAAAATATTTTTGAAATGCTATCGCTTATATTTAGCTCCGAAATATCAACATCAATTTCAACAGTAAATGTTATTGGTGTTGCTGTATCATTGTTGTAAAAATTATTTTTCGAATCAGGTATATTACCTAAATAGAAATTTTGCGCTTCGGTTAAAATTCCCTCGTGCAGCGTTTGTTTACGTTTAAAAAGTAATTCCAGCGCATTTAAAATATTGGATTTACCTGCATTGTTATCTCCATAAAAAATAGTTGTAGAGCCAAATTCATCAACGGCGATATCTTTCAGGCTACGATAGTTCTTTATGGAAAACTTATTTACTTTCATAAATGATATTTAAGTATTATTAAAAACTTCCAGTATCTTCTTTTTAAGAAAGTCTGCAAATGCATCTGGCGTATCAGCTTTCTCCTGACCAATTAATATTAAGATATGTATTTTTTTGAACACTTCGCCTAAGCTTTTGGATTTAAAAAGTGGGTAATCCTGGTTAATTATGAATGTATTTTTACCTTCCTTCTTACAGGCTGATGACGCGTCCCATTTATCATATTTAATTTCATACGACTTGCCTAAAATCTCTATTGATTCATTAGAGTCGAAGTCGTATTTAGATAAATAAACCTTCTTTTTGTTTTTATCAATTACTGTTGGCTTTTCACTTTGAGTATGTATTATTTCATATCCTCTTCTTTCAAGTTTTTGCAAAATAGCGTCAATAACCTCTTTTCGTGGTTTATTAGCCTGATTTTTTGTTTTATTTCCAAATCTCTGCTCTGCAACAGAGACTTCATCCACTTCATAAGCCACATCTCTCAGTTTATCAGAAAAATAATCAAATATTTCTGTCGTCAAAGAATTTGAAGAAAAATCGTCTCTGGCTATATTGAGATGCTCTTTAATTTCTTCTGAAAAAAATATTTCACCTGAAATCCAATGCAATCGTGAGAAGCCTCTATCTCTTTTTAAGTTAAAATCAGTCCTTATACCAATCCCTACATTGTTGACTCTCATTTTTATACCACGATACTCAAAGGGAACAACACTTTTATAATTTGTTGTAAATACATACTTGCAGGTAATTCCTTGTATATCTAAAGAACCTTCCCTCAGCATGATATCTAAATAATCATTTCTATGCAAATCTTTTCCATTTACCTTAACAGTTATTCCTATAGGCTCATCGTATTTATACTCATTATAATACTTTGATTTATCATTCAATGATATTGGTAAATCTTCTTGCAATTCCCAAATGAACCTTTTGAGCGGATCCCAACCTAAAATAGAGTCCTTCTTTTTAGTTTTCGGCTTACTAAAATATTGTTCAACTAACCATGTCGGGTTTATTAATCGGATTTTGGTATAGTGATCTGATTTTTCCTTTGGATTTTGGCTAATTATTACATTTATAGGAATATCTTCTACATTTATTTCCAGAGCGCCTTTTTTCTTAATGGCTTTAGAGGTAAAAAATTCCTTGGCTGGTATCGTAGCCGTTAGAAGGTCATTAGAATTCTCCGTAGTGGTAATAATTTGCAGGCTATCGCAAAAAGGAAATACAGATAAGAAGCCAACACCAAAATGACCAATTTTTTTTCGCTTATATTTTCTCGTAAATTGACCTTCCTGTTTTGTGCCAGCAATTCTTAGGTATCTCCTAAATTCATCAAACGTCATTCCATTCCCATCATCCAATATTTCAATCAACGAATATGTGCTATCAAAATCGATTTTGACAGACAGCGCATCTGCATCATACGAATTACTAACTAATTCCCGTATCGCAGAAGGAAAGTTTTTCTGATAAGTTGATTTGCTTAAAAGAGAAACAATTTGAGGGTCTACTCTAAGATGTTCTGTATGCTTTTCTACCATTATACTCCTATGATTAATACTTCTCTATTTTTAATTGCATCTCCATTTTGATGATTCAAGGCGTATTTATAGTGTATACTTACCGTATAAACATTCCTTTTTAACTTCTTCATTGTTTTTACAATAAAATCAATAGATGGAATACCACCGAATTTATAAGAAAAGACGATTTTGCTATTCCTAAATTTAGTCAATATTTCCTCGATTGCTTCGTAGATGTTTTCTTTCTTAAAATCATTGCCATTTTCGATATCCTTTAAGCCACGGTTAAGTGACGTGATATCTATTAAGTCACTCCATCCTTCATACTTGGACAATCCCTCCAAAAAATGATAGCATTTGAAGTAGTTGGAAGATTCATTTGAACCATCTTTCCGAAGATAAGGAGGATCAATATATACCAAGTCGTACCCATACGGGTCGATGTCAAAAATGGACTGATTTAGTGCTGTACATTTTTTATTCGAGTTAAAAACAAGGCTATTTATTTCTTGCGAAAATTTTAATAAATATTCGTCAAAGGATTTTTCCCACGTTGTTTTGTTACCAAAATTTCTTTCCACATCGGCAGTGCGCAAATTCAAATTCTTCCGATGAAAAAGATTAAAAGGTCTTTTTATCAAACTCGCTTGAAATATAGAATAAAAAGCTAACGCTTTTTTATATTCCAAAACGTTGGGCTGGTAATGGTTCATGTTCACAATATTGTTAGCCGCCCTATCCAGCCATTTATTCTCGCTTTTCAAGTAGTAAACATCATTAAATGTTTTTTCAATAAAATTCCTATAGCTAATATTAGGGTTGATTCGCGTAATATTTTCTATATCCTGGACGGTCAACTTATAGCGTTGGTTTTCAATTAAGGCTTTTCCTATTAAATGATTGAAATTCAATTTGTCATTATACGTTACTGCTTTGCCCATTTTTTTAAATAAATAACTAACAGATGCAGTACCTCCACAGGCATCCAAAACGGTATCAAATTTCAATTCCCCAACGGTATCGTAAAGCCAAGACACAATCTTTCTTTTGCTTCCCTGATATCGAGTAGTTGGAAACTTTTTAAAATCCGCTTCGCATAATTTAGCCATATTCTAATATATATTGTAAAGATATCATTTTTATTGGTTCGCTAAAAATATTTTATTTAAAGTTTGCAACTTTCAACTAAAATGCATATCTTAGCATTATGAAAGTCGAAATAAACAATTTGATGAGCGTTAAGAATTATGCGGACAAGGAGGGCGTAACGGCATCTTACATCTATAAATTGGAAAAAGAAGGCAAAATGGAATTATTTAAGATCGACGGAGTAAAGTTTGTAGATGTGAATAAATATCCTTCATTGCCTGTGGCAAACAGGCGATAATATTTTTTTTGCCACTATAGTTGAAAGTTCTAAACAATAAACTAATAATATTAAAAATGAAAACATTCAAAAGTATATTAGAATTTCAGAGAGAATTTAGCACAGAGGATAAGTGCAGGAAATATTTAGAGCAACAAAGATGGAACGGCACACCAGCCTGCCCGTTTTGTGGCTCTTTAAATGTTTGCCGTTTCAGCAATGGCAAAATATTTAAGTGCAGAGAAAAACAATGCAGACAAAAGTTTAGCGTGACTGTTGGCACGATTTATCAAAACACAAAAATACCTTTAACAAAGTGGTTTCTTGCTACCTACATTTTATCGGTGCATAGTAAAGGAATAAGCAGTTTGCAACTGGCTAACTGGCTAGGAACAACACAGAAAACAGCATGGCATCTTAACCACCGTATTCGTGAAATGCTGACAGATAAGTCACCGGAACTTTTAGAGGGCATTTGTGAAGTTGACGAAACTTACGTGGGTGGAAAAGAAACCAATAAACACGCAAGTAAAAGAAAGGTAAGAGCAGGGGTAGGAAATAAAATTATGGTATTGGGTGCTATTGAACGGAAAGGCAAGGTTAGAACAAGGGTAATACCGCAAACAAATGCTGAAAATATTACCGAGGCGGTAAAGGATTTTATCGCTACAAATAGCACTATGGTAACAGATGAGCATCACGCATATAACAGATTGAAGTTACTCTACGATCATAAAACCGTAAATCATAGACAAAAGGAATATGTTCGTAAAGAAGATATATTGGTACACACCAATAACATTGAAGGGTATTGGAACATCTTAAAGAAGCAAATTAATGGCATCCATCATTCGGTAAGCGGAAAGCATTTACAACGTTATTGCAACGAATCTTCATTTAGGTACAATAACAGAGCCGCTTTGCAAGATGAAAGATTTGCTGATGCTTTAAAGAATTGTCAAGGATCATTAAAATACAAAGAATTAACTGGTAAATTATGAACAACGGAGAATTTCTAAAAACAGTAGGCTCTAAGGTGAGAGCCGCAAGGAAGCAAAGGCAAATGACCCTGAAAGATGTTTGCAGTAAAACAGGACTGCATATATCTAATGTTAGCTTTTTTGAAAATGGCAGAATCAATCCTCATCTGCTAACATTAAAGATTTTTGCTGACCTATTTGAGATGGATGTAAAGGACTTTCTTTAACTTCGTTATTTCGCAAAAGCGCTTAAAAATAAATAATATTAGGGTGTATGAAATAAAAGATATCGAAAAGTTAGAAAAAGTATTATTGCCAAGACTGGAAATATACATGGCAATGAAGTATGAAAACCTCCCTTCAATAATTGGATATGAAATAAGGGAAAACGTAGGAACGGTCAATAACATGTACCTTAAAATATATTCCAATGATCATAATCCACCGCATTTTCACGTTAAATCAAAAGATAAGAGAATTGATGCCAAGTTCGCTATAAAAACGTGTGAACTGCTATCGGGAACAATCTCGCCGAAGGATATTGTTAGAATTAAAAACTATTGGGAATTTCAAAAGAATTTTATTGAAAAGGTTTGGAATAAAAGAAATAATTGAAAAGAAAACAATGGATGAATTACTAAAACATATCGTAGAGAGTATATCAGGAATCTGGGGAAACAGTAAATATGAATTAGTTCTGGGCTTAAATAACGTGTTTACTTTTGAAGAAAAGAAATCAGGAGAAATTATAGATGGCTTTTATTTAATACTACAAATTCCCCATAATCGTTACTGTACACTGAGACTAACAGAACTAAATGGAACAACCCACGATTACGAAATTATTGATGTAATCATTTTTCATACACTTATAATTTCTCGTGAAGGGAAAAGAATAAATTTAAAGAATGTGCCCCCTGACGAGTATGAGGGAGAAATATTTAATCCGTCAGACAACTAAAAT
>Ga0193753_10004140_pt1 | contig 10450 bp, 7 predicted proteins | sample H1c2metaG_FD_144925 | JGI IMG/M metagenome (GOLD analysis project Ga0193753, IMG submission 144925) | Soil microbial communities from a riparian zone of the East river system, Colorado, United States - H1c2 | ecosystem: Environmental > Terrestrial > Soil > Riparian zone | place: USA: East River... | reverse complement strand
GGAGCGGCGCATCGGCGAGCGCCCGACCACGACCTCGTCGAGGTCGGCCAGGGCGTGGCGCGACGACGAGGCCAGCGGCCGGTCGCACTCGAGGAGCAGGTAGATGCACGGCCCGCCGCCCTCGATGGAGTCCTCGCCCTCGAGCTCGTGGTCGCGGGTGACGGTGCGGGAGAGATCGGCTCGCATCAGGGCGGCTCCTTCAGCCCGGGCACAGCCAGCCACGCGACCACCTCCGCGGCGGCTTCGTCGTCGCCGGCGCGGCGGAAGCCGGCCAGGGCGGCGTCGAGCAGCTCGCGGATGCGGCGCTCGGGGCGGGGCCGGGCGTGCCCGAGCGCTCGGGCGAGTTGATAGCGGGTGTAGGCAAGGTCACGAGGGGCGCCCTCGACGCGCAGACGGATGGCGAGCGCCCGCTCGAGCGGTGGGACGGCGCGGGCGGCGTGGCCGGCGCGCATGTGGGCCCGGCCGAGCCCGTCGAGCGCCGAGGCCACGTCCGGGTGATCCGCCCCGGCGTGGACGCGCTCGAAGGCGGCCACCGCGCGCTCGAAGTGAGCCGCGGCGCCGGCGCTGTCCTTCATGTCGGTGAGCAGGAGGCCGAGGTTGACCAGCGTGTTGGCCACGCGCGGATGGTCCGGCCCGAGCAGCTTCTCGAGGATGGCGAGCGCGCGCTCCTCGGCCTCGCGCGCGCCGGCCAGGTCCTTCTTCTTCCAGCGGGCCAGGCCGATGTTGACCAGGAAGCTGGCGGCCGGATCGCTCTCGGGGCCGGCCAGCTTCTCGACCATGGCGAGCCCGCGCTCGAACAGGACCAGCGCCTCGTCGTGGCGGCCTAGCTCGTAGAGCGCGCTGCCCTCGCCGCTCAGGAAGGCGATCATGTCCGGGTGCTGGGTGCCGAGCTTCTTCTCGGCGATCTGGCGGGCACGGCGGTGGAGCTCGAGCGCGCGCTCCTGCTCGCCGCGCGATCCCTCGAGGATGGCGAGGTGCTGGAGCGAGGCGGCCACGTTGAGGTGCTCGGCGCCGTGCACCTTCTCGCGCAGGCGCAGGCCGCGCTCGAGGTGGGGCTGGGCCTGGTCGAGCTGGCCCTGGTCGAGGTAGAGCACGCCGACCCAGTCCTCCAGGTTGCCCTCGTGCTCCTCGTCGCCGCCCATGCGCTCGATCGCGCCGCGGGCGAGGCCGGCCAGGCGATGTGCCTCCGGGTAGCGCGCGCCGGTCTCGCCGACCAGCCAGGTGAGCTCGAGCCAGGAGTTGACCGCGGCGTCGCCGTTGCGGCCGGCCTCGGCGGCGGCTGCGGCTGCGTACAGCGTCTCCTCCGCCTCCTTCAGGCTGCCGGTCTGGCGCTGGAGGCGGCCGAGCAGCTGGAGCGCGTCGGCCAGCATCGGCTGGTAGGCGAGCGCGCGGGCGTCGTCGGTGAGCAGGACGGCCTGGGCCAGGGCGATGTCGTACTTGCCGGTCAGGGTGAGGGCGCGGGCGCGGGCCAGCCGGCCGCGCATCTCGTCCACGCGGGCGGCGACCGACGGATCCGGCGGCGGGATGACCTCGCGCAGCGCGGCGGCGTTGGCGCACAGCTCGAGCGGCTCGAGCGCGTCCACCGCCTGGATCGCGCGGCCGACCGTCTCCGGATCGGGCGCCAGGAAGAGCTCGGTCAGCGCGCGCAGCCCGGCCAGGCGGCGATCGAGGCACTGCGTGCGGAGGTCGAGGAGCGCCTCGGACTGCTCGCCGCGCACGTGGGTGGCCTCGCACGAGGCGGTGCGCATCGCGACCCAGTCGCCGGCGTAGCGTCGAGGGCGGGGACGACCTGGGCGAGCGCGCCGTCGGCGCGGCGCGGACTGGCGGCGCGGAAGGCCGAGCTGACCGCGCGCGCGCGCGCCGCGTCCCACACGCCGGTGAGCTTGGCTGCCGCGCCGCGGCAGGACGGTTCGGCGTCGCGTTGCCCCAGGCTCCCGCTGGCGAGCAGCACCGCGGCGGCGATGAGCCCGGTCGCGCCGGCCGCGGCGGCGACCACCATGTGGCGGCTGCGCGCGCCGAGCTCGCGGTCGAGCTCGGTCAGGAGCGCGTCCATCGACGGATAGCGCCGCCGGGGGTCGTGGGCGAGGCCGCGGCGGAGGATGCGGCGCAGGCCGGACGGCAGCGCGCGGTCGCGCGGCGGGTCGATCACGGCGCCGCGGGCGATGCGATCGGACAGGTCGGGCGAGCTCTCGTCGCCGAACGGACGCTGGCCGGTCAGCGCCTCGTGGAGGGCGACACAGAACGCGAACTGATCGGCGCGGCCGTCGATCGGCAGCCACGAGCCGTGCTGCTCGGGCGCCATGTACGCCGGGGTTCCGACCGCCAGACCGGTGGCGGTGATCGACCCGGGCTCGGCGCGGGGCGGGGGGCGGGGCGCGGACAGAGAACCGGTCGCGCCGACGGTGGCGCGCTGGGCGGTGGTCGGCCGGTCGGGCGGCGTGTCGAGCGCGCGTATGTCGTGGGGCGCGGAGGGCGTGTCGACCACCTGGCTGACGCGCGGCGCGGACGCCGTGTCGAGCGCGCCCGTGACGCGCGGCGCGGACGCCGCGTCGACGGCCTCGGCGTCGCGCTCGGCCGGCAGCGTGTCGAGCGCCGCGGCCTCCGCTGCCGCGCGGGTGTCGAGCGAGCCGGTCGCGTGGACGCCGCGCCTCGCGCCGACCTGGTCGCTCGCGCGGTCGACGGTGCGCTCGCCGTGGCCGGACGAGCCCGTCGCCTCCTCGCCTCGATCGATGAGCGCGAGCCCGAAGTCGCCGACCCGCACCCGCCCGCTCTGGGGATCGATGAGCACGTTGTCCGGCTTGAAGTCGCGGTGCACGATGCCTGCCGCGTGGGCCGCGGCCAGCCCGTCGCCGGCGCGGCGGAACACCTCCACCACCTCGCGCCACTCGCGCGGAGCGTCGCCGAGCCAGGCGCGCAGGGTTCGCCCCTCCACCAGCTCCATCGCGACGAACACCTGATCGCGATATGTGCCGACGTCGAACACCGTGACCACGTTCGGATGCGAGAGCTGGGCCAGCGCTTGCGCCTCGCGCAAGAGGCGCCGCCTCGCCGCCTTGCGACCGGGGTCGCGGACCAGCTTGACCGCGACCTTGCGGTCGAGGCCGTAGTCGTAAGCGGCGTACACCACGCCCATCGCGCCGGCGCCGATCTCCTCCAGCAGCACATAGCGGTGGATCGCTGTCCCACGTGGCAGGGACGTGGGATCACCGCCGCTGTCACCCTCGGAGACGGTCGCCAGCGTATCGAGTGCGCCGCCCGCCGAGTCCCCCACGATATCCCGCGCTTCACCCATTCGAAGTCATGATACGCACGAGGCCCGTCGAGCCGTCCCTGACCTCCAACTGTAACAGGGTGTAACTGTTCCAGTCAGCGTGTCACCCGGATCCACTTCGCGACCACGGCGGCGAAGTCCGGGTGGCCACTCTTCTCGAGGTCCGCGCGGGCGGTGGCGGCCAGGCGCCGGGCGCGTGGCCGGTCGCGGCGCGAGTCCCACAGCGCGCGGGCCAGGATGAAGCGAGCCTCTGCCTCCTCTCCCAGGGGAGCCTCGGTCCGGTCATAGATCGATACGGCGCGCTCGAGAGGGGCCAGCGCCCGGTCCGCGTGGCCGCCGTCGGCGTGCGCCTCGCCCAGTCCGGCGAGCGACTGAGCCAGGGCCACGCGGTCGGGCCCGCCGAGCCGCTCGTAGATCGCCACGGCGTGCCCGTAGCTCGAGACCGCCTCGTCGAACCGCTTCATCCCCCACAGGGTGTTGCCGATGTTGTGGTACTCCGGCGCCGCGTCGACGTGATCGGGTCCGTTGAGCTGGACGTCGATGGACAGCGCGCGCTGCAGGTTGGCCAGCGCGCCGGGAAGGTCTCCCTTGTCGCGCAGGGCCATCCCGATGTCGTTGAGGAAGCTGGCGACGAGCGGGCTGACCGGGCCGACCACCTTCTCCGACATCGAGAGGCCGCGGCGCCAGACCGCGATTGCTTCGTCGACGCGCCCGGCCGCGTGGAGCGCCGATCCCTCGCCGGTCACGAGCGCGAGCACGTCCGGGTTCTCGGGGCCGAGCTCCGCCTCGACCAGCGCGTACGCCTGGCGGACCAGCCGGATCGCCTCGTCGTGGTGCCCGGCGGCCTCCTCCAGGCTGGCGAGTCGCTGGAGCGGCTCGGCGAGGAAGAGACGCTCGCGGCCGTGGGCCTTCGTGCCCAGCGCGATCGCGCGCTCGAGGTGCGGCCGCGCCTCGTCCAGCTCGCCGTCGACCAGGTAGAGCCCGGCAATCAGGTTCTCGAGGGCACTCTCCATCACGTCGTCGCCGCCCAGGCGGTCCACGGCGCCGCGGGCCAGTCGGGCCAGGCGATGGCCATCCTTGCTCCGCCCGCCGCGCAACCCGACGAGGTCGGCCAGATCGATCCACGCCTCGGCGATCAGGCGAGCCATGCGCCCCGCCTCGCCCGCCGCGATGGCGCGGTAGAGCGCCTCCTCGGAGGCAGCCAGGTTGCCGGAGTCGCGCTCGACCTCGGCCAGCGTCGCCTGCGTCTCGGCCTCCAGCGGGCGATAGTCGAGCGCGGCGGCCTCGGCCGCGATCTGCCGGATCGGCGCCAGCGCCTTGCCGATCTGGCCGGCGTCGTTCTGCGCCTGCACCGCGGCCAGGCGCCGGCGGAGCGCGATGACCTGGGCGTGGCGAACCGGGTCCGAGGGCGGGGGCAGCTCCTCGACGAGAGCGGCGCGATCGGCGCAGCGGTCGAGCGGGGTCAGCGACTGCGCGGCCTGCACCGAGCGCGCCACGGTCTCGCGATCGACGTCGGCGGAGGAGAGGAGGTCGACCAGCGCGAGCGCCTCGTCGCGGCGGAGGTCGAGGCACTCCATCCTGAGGTCGAGCAGCGCCGCGGACTGCTCGCCGCGCACCTGGGTGGCCTCGCACGCGTCGGTGTGGGCCGAGATCCAGCCGGCCGCCCAGCCGTCGAGCGAGCGCGCCACGTGCGAATAGGAGCTCTCGGCCAGCGGCGAGCCGGTCGCGCGGAAGGCGGCGCGGACCGCCTGGCCGCGCGCGGGATCCCACACGCCGGCGAGCCGGGCCGCGGCGCCCCGGCAGGGCGGCTCCTCGCCCTGGGCGGCGGAGAAGAGGACGGCCGCGGCGAGGGCGACGACGCCGACGCCCGCCGCGCCGAACGCGAGCAAGCGCCGGCGGCGGCGCGGCGACCCGCCGGTGTCGAGATCGGCCAGGAGCGCCGCCATCGTCGGATAGCGGTCGTCGGGATCGATGCAGAGGCCGCGCCCGAGCAGGCGCCGGATCCGCGGCGGCAGCTTGCGCACGCTGGTGACCGACGGGGCCGTCGCGGCGGACGCGGCGGACGCGGGGGGAGGGATCGGGAGGATGAAGGCGCTCGACTCCGGGTCGATCTCGATCTCGACCTCGCTGGCGGCGGGCTCGGCGGGGAGAGCGGCGTCCGCGGCGTCGGCGTCGACGGCGACGGCGTCCCCTTCGACCTCGACGTCGGCGCCGGCCCGGTCCCGGTCCCGGTCCTGGTCGCGGGTGAGCGCGCGGGCCTCGGGGATCGCGGCGCCCCGGCGACCCCGCCTTGCCACCGGGCTTGCCGCCACCGTGTCGGACACCTCGTACGGACGCTGCCCGCACAGAGCCTCGTACAGCGCCACGCAGAAGCTGAACTGATCCGCGCGCGCGTCCACCGGCGCGGCCGCGTTGCGCTGCTCCGGCGACATGTAGGCCGGTGTACCGAGCACCACGCCGGTCGCGGTCAGCCCCTTGCCGGACCCGACGGTGTCGTCGTCCCTCTCGGTCGTGCTCGACTCGCCGGTGGCGTCGCCGCCGCGCCCCTCGCCGTCCCCGCGCTCGTCCGCCTCCCCTCGATCGATGAAGGCGAGGCCGAAGTCGGCGACCCGCACCCGGCCGCGCTGGTCGACCAGCACGTTGTCCGGCTTGAAGTCGCGGTGGACGATGCCGGCCGCGTGCGCCGCGGCCAGGCCCTCGCCGGCGCGGCGGTAGACCTCGATCACCTCGTCGCGCGTGCGCGGCCGCGCGGCCAGCCAGGCCCGCAGCGTCTGGCCGTGGACGAACTCCATCGCCAGGAAGACCTGATCGCGATAGGTCCCCACGTCGAACACCGCGACCACGTTCGGGTGGGACAGCTGGGCCAGCGCCTGCGCCTCGCGCAGCAGCCGCTGCCGGGCAGAGCTCCGCCGCGGATCGCGCACCAGCTTGAGGGCGACCCTTCGATCGAGGTCGCGGTCGTGCGCGGCGTAGACCACCCCCATCGCGCCGGCACCGACCGAGTCGAGCACCACGTAGCGGCCGATCGCGGTGCCGGGCGCGACCACACCCTCGGGGCCGTCGTCCCACGAGACGCGGAGGACCGGCGTCACCGCCAGGCCGGCGCGATCCGAGCGATCGGCCGGCGCGGTGGCCACCACCGACGGGGTCCTGCCGGCCGACGCCTCCGCCGGCGCCGGCGCGACTCGATCCTTGCGCTCGGCCACCCCGACCCTCGCCAGGGCTAGCTCCAGCTCGGAGGTCCGGCCAGCTTGGCGTCCACGCTGTAGCGGCCGGCGCCGGTGATGAGCAGCGTCAGGAACACGACGCCGTCCTCGATCGCGTGAGCCGCGCCCTGGAAGCCCTCGCCTCCCGAGATGTGCCCGGTGATGGCGACCACCATGGTGAACAGCATCGGGATGCACGCCAGCCGGGTGAAGAGCCCGAGCACGAGCAGCAGCCCGCCGACCGCCTCGGCCAGCCCGGCCAGCAGGCCGAACACCTGATAGCCGGAGTGGACGCCGAGCTGGCCGACCGCCTGGCCGATCTGCGTCCAACCCTCGGGGCCCATCCTGAGCTTGGGAATCCCGTGGGCCATGAATGCTGCGCCGATACCGAGGCGCAGCACGAGCAAGCCGAGATGGATTTGACTATCACTCGATCCGAATAGCCGGCGCATGGGCGGCATCATATGCGAAGCCGGGCCCATGGGAACCGGCCAGTGCTTCTACCTACCGGTCGCGCTCGTCATCGATGACCTCGCCGTCGATGACCTCGCCGTCGATGACCTCGCCGTCGATCCCCTGGTCATCCATGCCACCGCCATCCATCGCCGGGCCGGCCCGGGTGGCGTCGTCGCGGCCGGGCGCGCCTCGATCCGAGCCCCGCCGCCCGCCGCGCAGCAGCAGCGCGCGCGCCGCGCTCCGCCCGAACGCCGGCAGCGTGACCAGCGAGCGAGCCAGGGACAGGGCCAGCTGCAGCGGGGTCCGCCCGCTGGCCTCGATCGCCACGCCCTTGCCGGTCAGGTCCTCCATCGCCCCGCGCGCGATCGTGCGGCTCCCGTCGGAGCGGATCTCGACCACCAGCCGCGCCACCACGGGCGGGTCGTCGGCCCGGGTCACCTCGCCTCGCAGCGTCGGCGCCAGCCGGTCCCGCTCCTGGTCTCGTCGTGCCACATCCCACTATGGCACCCGGCAGCCGCCCCCGCACCTTCGATCACATGCCCGGCCCCGGCGCGGATATGACAGATTCGGCCCGATGCCGAATCTCAAGCTGCGGCGCAAATCCAACCTCTCCGCGTTTCGCAAGATCGCGCTCGGCACCTGGCACACCGCCTACGACCCCTCGGTGTACGGCTCGCTGACCCTCCGCATGGAGCGAGCCGAGAGCTACCTCGAGCGGTTCCGCCGCGCGACCGGCAGGCGCCTGACCCTCTCGCACATGATGGCCAAGGCGGCCGGCGCCGCGCTCCAGGCCATGCCCGACGCCAACGCGATCCTGCGCCTGGGCGGCATCTACCTGCGCGATCGGATCGGCGTCTTCTTCCAGGTCGCGCTCGAGGATCCGATCACCGGACAGATCGATCTCAGCGGGACGACCATCTTCGAGCCGGAGGACAAGTCCCTGCTCGCCATCGTCGACGAGTTCGAGGAGCGCACCGCCAAGGTGCGCGGCGGCAGCGACCGCAAGGACGGCGCCCGCAACCTCTTCCGCCGCGCCCCGTCGTTCGCGATCGGCCCGATCCTCGACGCGGTCGGCTTCTTCGGCTACACGCTCAACCTCGACCTCGAGAAGCTGGGAGTGCCGAACGACGCGTTCGGCTCGATCATGATCACCAACGTCGGCTCGCTCGGCCTCGAGGAGGCCTATCCGCCGCTGGTCCCGTACTCGCGCGTCCCGATCATCCTGGCGATGGGCGCGGTGCAGGACGCACCGGTGGTCGAGGCCGGCCAGGTCGTCCCCGGCCGGGTCATGAAGGTGTGCGCGACGTTCGATCACCGGGTCCTCGACGGGGCCCACGCCGCCATCATGGTCCGCACCCTGCGCACGTGGATGGAGGATCCGGAGGCCAGCTTCGGCCCGGTCCCGGAGTAAAGCCTGGTACCTCACTGCTTCCGGTGCGCGCCGATCTTGCTGTCGTCGCGGAGCTCGGCGCCGTCGAACCAGACCGTGGCGCGGTCGTCGCGGGTGAAGAAGAAGTGCCGCTCGACGCGGCCGCTGTCGTAGCGCAGCTCCAGCGTGTAGCCGTCGATGTGATAGGTGCCCTGGCGATCGGCCTCGGTCGATCCCGAGCGCGACCGGGTGCCGAGGGTCGGCGTGCTCACCGACGAGCCGCTGTCGTCCCAGCCGGCCGAGGTCGGGGTCGAGCCGGCCGGGCCGGCGATGCTCGCGCCGCCCTCGTGACTGCGCGAGAACCGCCGATCGGGGCCAAACGCGATCGAGCGCGACGACCACGAGCCGTAGCTGCCGACCGAGTAGCTGCTCGACTTCGAGTAGGTGCCATCGAGCCGCTCGCCCGGCCGGCCGGGGGTGCGCTCGAGGGTGTTGGGCGGCTCGAACGGGGCCTGGCCGGCGAACGCGAGCTGGTACTCGTCGCCCCGCTTCTTCCAGGTGCCCCACTTCTTCGGCTCGGCGCGCATCTCTGCCTCGGCGTCGAAGTCGGCCGGCGCGACCGGTGGCACTCCATCTCTCACCTTGCCGTTCGCGAGCAGGAGATAGGTCGACTCGTCCATCCGCAGATTGACGCCGCTCCACGACTGACTCCACGAGTAGACCACCGCGCGGATCGCCGCCGGCCGCAGCCCCTTGCCGTCGGCGGCGCGGTACCGGAACGCATCGGGCTTCGCGGCGGTGGGCGCCGCCGGGGCCCGCTCCTCCTTCGCCGGCGTGATCGCGCGGTCGAAGCAGGTCTGCAGCACCAGCGTGATGGCCGGCTGCATGTAGGTGCGGAACGTCTCCAGATCGGGCGCGATCAGCTCGGCGTAGATCATCGTCGCGCTGGCTCGCCGGCAACCCAGCGCCAGCACGGTCAGGCCGCCCGCGCCGGTCGCGGCCGCCATGAACACGCCGCGCACGGGCGGGAGATCCTCGTAGCGCGACACCGCGACGCCGTCGGGCGGGGTCTGCCGGCGGGCCGCAAACCACTCGCCGACGGTCTTCTGCGATGGGATGGGTGCGTGCACGCGAAGCTCGACGCCCTCGCGATCGGTCGGCGCGTAGACGGCCGGATCGGTGCCGGTGCCGCGGGTCCATCCACGCGGCAGCGTCGGCGCCGCGGAGACTCGCCCCGACGCGAGCAGGATGACGAGCCCGAAGAAGGTGCAGTATCGGTTCATGATGGGAGGACGGATCGAGCCGGCTGACAGTCGCATCGCGACCGCAACCCCGCGTTCTTCCGTGCCCGGGCGCCACTCCGCCGCGGTCTCGGAGTAGAGTCCGCCGCGATGGACCTCGTGCGAACCCCGGACCACCGGTTCGAGCGACTCTCCGGATATCCGTACTCGCCGGCGACCCTGCGCCTGGGTGACGACGAGGATCCCGCCCTCGCCTACGTGGTCGAGGGCCCGCACGACGGCCTCACCGTCCTGCTCCTCCACGGCCCACCGACCTGGAGCTACCTCTGGCGCCAGATGATCCCGATGCTGGCCGAGGCGGGCTGCCGGGTCATCGCGCCGGATCTGGTCGGCTTCGGCCGCTCCGACAAGATCCTTCGCCCGCGCGAGCACAGCGTCGATCATCAGGTCGCCTGGCTGAAGGCGCTGGTCGAGCACCTCGACCTCCGCGACGTCACCGTCGCGGCTCACGGCGCCGCCGCGCTGCTCGCTCTCAAGCTGGTGACCTCACGGTTCGAGGGAAAGACCGAGGGAGAAGAGATCCATCGCTTCAAGCGACTGGTGGCCATCTCTCCTCTTTCCGCCGCCAGCGGAGCCACCATCAGCGACCTGGCCGCCAGCGAGCAGATCAGCCGGGGCTGCGCCGGCGCTCTCTCCTCCGCGGTGCGGGCCGCGTACGACGCCCCCTTCCCCGACCCCGAGCTGGCGGCCGGGCTGCGAGCCCAGCCCAGCTTCCTCGACGGCTGGCTCGAGGATCTCCCCGAGGTCGACCTCCCCCTCCTCGTCGTCACCGGCGACACCGACGAGATGACCGACCCCGACTGGATCACCCACATCCCCGGCGCCGCCACCCGCCGCCGACGCCTCG
>Ga0193753_10004138_pt1 | contig 10458 bp, 10 predicted proteins | sample H1c2metaG_FD_144925 | JGI IMG/M metagenome (GOLD analysis project Ga0193753, IMG submission 144925) | Soil microbial communities from a riparian zone of the East river system, Colorado, United States - H1c2 | ecosystem: Environmental > Terrestrial > Soil > Riparian zone | place: USA: East... | reverse complement strand
CTCGACCACCGGGCCCGTCTTGTGCGTCCAGTCGATGCCGTTGCGCGAGATGCAGCGGACATCGGCGCCATCACAACGGCAGAGCAGGCGCACGCCGTCGTACTTGAGCTCGTACACCCAGCCTTCATCGCCGGGCACCTTGTCGACGAGAGTCGCGAGCATGGGCTTGATGCTGGCGGGCAATGCGCTGCCACGCGTACCACCGCTTTTTTTGCTTCGCGCCTTGGGCGCGCCACCCGCCTTGGATTTCGGCACGAAAGCCGCCTTCGCTGGCGACCGCCTTCTCAACATGCGCTTGGGATCATCGGCGCCGCCGGCGTCGATGACGTCGGCATTCGCGCCGGCGCGGGCCGCAAAGTCACCGCTCTTCATGAGCAGCCAGTTCGGCTGCTTGCCCTGCATGCGCGTGCGCACCAGGTGCCATGCACCTGACAGCTTCTTTCCGAAGAGTTCGAATTCGAGATGGCCTTTCTTCAGGCCTTTGGCGAAATCCCCGACCGGCTCCCACGTGCCGTTGTCCCAGATGTCGACATGCCCGCCGCCGTACTGGCCCTTGGGAATATCGCCTTCGAATTTGGCGTACGCGATCGGGTGATCTTCGACTTCCACGGCCAGCCGCTTGTCGGCGGGATCGAGCGACGGGCCCTTGGGCACGGCCCAACTACGCAGTGTTCCTTCCCACTGAAGACGGAAGTCCCAGTGCAGCCGCCGTGCCGCGTGTTTCTGGATGACGAAGATGAGTTTCCTGCTGCTGGCGGCGTTCGCTTTCTGCGAAGGCTCCGCAGTCTTCTTGAAGTCGCGCTTGGCGACGTAGCGCTTGAGGCGCGTGCTGCCGCGAGCCTTGTGCCCCGCGTCGGCCATGGCTCAGGCGCGGCGCGCGGTCGTTCGAGAGTTGGCAGTGCGCCGGCGGGCCGCACTGTGTTTGCGCTTGGTGGCGCGGGCGGCGCCGTCTGCAGCTCCGCCGCCTTTCTGCGCAAGACTCTTCTCGAGCAGCGACATGAGGTCGACGACCTTGCCGCCGCCGGTGGGCCGCTCTCCGGCCTCCGCTTCGGGCTCGGTCAACGTGTGCGTCTGGCCCGCCTTCACCTTCTGCTCGATTCGCTTCAGGAGATCGTCGCGATAGGTATCCGCGAAGGCGTCTGGCTTCCACTTCTCGCTCATTTCCTCGACCAGCTTGAGCGCCATCGTGAGTTCGCGTCCGCTCGCCGCGTTCGCCTTCTTCGCGACCGCCGCCGCCACGTCGGGATGCGGCTGGATTTCCGCCTCGTAGCGCAGTGTGTTGAGGACGATGATCTTGTCGACCGGCATCAGCGCCGCAACATGTTGCCGGCTGCGCAGCACGAATGTTGCCACGGCGAGCTTCTTCGATTGCTCCAGCGCTTCGCGCAGCAGCGCGTAGACGCGCTCCCCGTTCTTGTCGGGCACGAGGAAGTAGGGCGTGTCGAAGTAGTAAGGCGCAATCGAGTCGCGATCGACGAAGGTCTGGATGTCGATGGTCCGAGACGCTTCGACGTTGGCGCGTCGGAAGTCCTCGTCCGTGAGCACCACGTATTCGCCCTTTTCATACTCGTACCCCTTTACGACGTCGTTCCATTCGACCACCTTGCCGGTGGCCTTGTTGTAACGCTGGTATCCGACCGGCGCGAAGTCGCGCTTGTCGAGCAGGTTCAGGTCGATCTCGTGCGCACGCGCGGCGGTGTGCAGGCTCACGGGAATGTGGATCAGGCTGAAGCTGATGGCGCCGTTCCACAGGCCGCGCGCGCCGCGCTTCGGCTTTTCCGTTTCCGCGCCGTTGCCGTTGCCGTTTTTTCGTGACTTAGCTATGACCGCTCTCCGCTTGAACCAGCTTGGGCTCGCGCGGCACGGCCGGGCGACGCATTTCCTGGCGTAGAGAAGGCCGTCGGCGCTTCTGAGGCGCTTCAACGACGGCCCAACCACCCGTGCTGAGCGAGCGATGGATGGAATCTATGATCGCTACGTCGATCAGACCTTCCGTCCCGGAGGGCTCCGGTGCCTTGCCGGCGCGCACGCTCTTGGCGAAGTGCACGAGCTCCGGGGCGAACTGATCGCTCTTCGAAAACTTCACGCGCTTCTTCTTCTCGCCCACCGTGAGCTCATAGCTCAGGCCCTCGGCGTACTCGAACGCGGGATCGACGACGACACTGCCCTTGGTGCCCACGATCTCGTAGCGCGATCGATCGGCGGCGCCAAAGCTGCAAACGAAGTTGGCGATGCGTTCGTTGGGAAATTTCATGATGACGTGCAGGGTTTCGGGTACTTCGCTGAATCGCCGGTCTCCGCTGTTCGTGGCCGTGGCCCACACCTGCGTGGGTTCATCGGCAAACACGTAACGCGCGGCGTTCTGGCAGTAGATGCCGATGTCCCATTCGGGACCGCCGCCGAGCTCGCGCTTCAACCGGATGTTCCCGGCCTTCACCTGCATGGAGAACTGCGCGTCAAAGTAGCGCGCGTCGCCGATGGTTTTCTTGCGCACCAGGGCGGCCACTTGAAGATTGCAGCGTTCGAAATGCAGGCGGTACGCGGTCATGAGGCGCACGCCGTTGCGGTCGCAGGCTTCGATCATGCGTTCGCAATCGTGCACCGAGGTCGCAAGCGGTTTTTCGCAGAGGACGTGCAAGCCGGCCTCGGCTGCACGAATGGTCCACGCCGCGTGCTGGGTGTTCGGAAGGGCGATGTACACCGCGTCGATGGCGCCGCTCGAAAACAGGTCGCGCGCGCTGTCATACGAATGAAGCTGCCTCACGCCATAGCGCCGGCCCAGAGTCTTCAGCTTGGCCGGCGTATCGGAGACCAGTGCGGTGAGCTCGACGTACGGCCGGGCATGCTTGAAAGCCGGCAGCACAGCGGCCTGGGCGATATGGCCGAGACCGACTACCGCAAAGCGCACGGGACGTGCTGATCTGGAAGGTGATTTCACGGCTTCGAGTAGAAAGGGCGCGTGCCCGCGCCGATATCAGAGAACCTCCCGCGCGCTTGTCGGAATTGATTCTGCCGCCCCGCACTGGCAGGATGCTGCGCCTTCCAACTGCTTGATCTGATTCCGAAATCCCTATGCCCATCATTACGCTGCCCGACGGCAGCCAAAAGACTTTTGAACAGCCGGTGACGGTGGCGGATGTCGCCGCGAGTATCGGCGCCGGCCTGGCCAGGGCGGCAATCGCCGGGCGCGTCAACGACAAGCTCGTCGACACCTCGTTCGTGATCCAGGAAGACGCCAAGCTCTCCATTGTCACGGAGAAAGATCCGGCCGCGCTCGATGTCATCCGCCACTCCACGGCGCATCTGCTCGCCATGGCCGTGCAGGCTATCTACCCGAAGGCGCAGGTGACCATCGGCCCGGTCATCGAAGACGGGTTCTTCTACGATTTCGCGTTCGAGCGGCCGTTCACGCCTGAGGATCTCGAGAAGATCGAAGCGAAGATGAAAGAGATCGCGGCGGCGGACCTCAAGGTCACGCGGCGCGTCATGGATCGTGACGCCGCCGTGGCGCTGTTCCAGAGCATGGGCGAGAAATACAAGGCGGAGATCATCGCCAGCATTCCGTCGAACGAGCCGATTGGCCTGTATGGCCAGGGCGACTGGTTCGACCTGTGCCGCGGGCCGCACGTGCCTTCCACCGGCAAGCTCAAGAGCTTCAAGCTCATGAAGGTGGCCGGCGCCTATTGGCGCGGCGACTCACGCAACGAGATGCTCCAGCGCATCTACGGCACCGCGTGGCTCAACGACAAGGACCTGGCCGCCTATCTGCACCGGCTGGAAGAGGCCGAAAAGCGCGATCACCGGCGCATCGGCAAAGACCTCGACCTGTTCCACTTCCAGGAAGAGGCGCCGGGTGCGGTGTTCTGGCACCCGAAGGGCTGGCGGATCTTCCAGCAGCTCATCGGTTACATGCGCAAGCGCCAGGACGAAGCCGGCTACGGCGAGGTCAACGCGCCCGAGATCATGGAAGCCTCGCTGTGGCAGAAGTCGGGCCACCTCGAGAAGTTCGGCGAGAACATGTTCCTGACGAAGACGCCGGACGACCGCGTGTTCGCCATCAAGCCCATGAACTGCCCGGGGCACATCCAGATCTTCAACCAGGGCATTCGCAGCTACCGGGACCTGCCCCTGCGCTTCGCGGAGTTCGGCAAGGTGCATCGATACGAGCCTTCGGGTGCGCTGCACGGCCTCATGCGCGTGCGCGCGTTCAACCAGGACGATGCGCACATCTTCATCACCGAAGAGCAGATCACCGCCGAATCGGTGCTGATCATCAAGCTGCTGCTGTCCATCTATAAGGACTTCGGGTTCGAGGACGTGGCGGTCAAGTTCGCCGACCGGCCGCCGAAGCGGGTCGGCTCGGACGAGATCTGGGACAAGTCCGAAAAGGCGCTGAAGGCCGCCGCCGCCGCCGCGGGCATCGAATGCGACTACAACCCGGGCGAGGGCGCCTTTTACGGTCCCAAGCTCGAATTCCACCTGCGGGACGCCATTGGCCGGACCTGGCAGTGCGGAACCCTGCAGGTGGACCTCAATCTGCCCGGGCGGCTGGGCGCCACCTATATAGATGAGCACAGCCAGCGCCAGACGCCGGTCATGCTGCATCGGGCGATTTTCGGCAGTCTGGAGCGGTTTTTCGGCATCCTTCTGGAGCATCACGCCGGCAAATTGCCCGCCTGGCTGGCTCCCACGCAGGCCGTGGTGATGAACATCACGGACCGCCAGGACGCTTACGTTCAACGAGTTGTGGAAACTCTTAGAAATCAAGGGATTCGCACAGAGATTGACTTGCGGAACGAAAAGGTGGGCTTTAAGATTCGCGCCCACACGCTGCAGCGCGTCCCATACCTTTTGGTGGCGGGCGACAAGGAAGTAGCGGCGAATCAGATTTCAGTGCGTTCCTTGAGTGGCAAGGATCTCGGCACGATGTCCCCGGAAGACTTTGTTAGTCGGCTCCGCGCGGAAGTCGAGAGCCACGGGCGCACATTGCTGGAGGGATGATTTATAGCGATTGCAACCAAGCGCGTAAGGCGCAACGAAGAGATCACCTCACCGAAAGTGAGAGTTATCGGCGCCGACGGCGGCCAGGTGGGAGTGCTAACTAGATTCGAAGCGCTCGACCTCGCGAAGTCATCGGAGCTCGATCTCGTCGAAGTGTCGCCGCAGGCGGATCCGCCCGTGGTGCGCGTCATGGACTTCGGCAAGTTCCTGTTCGAACAGAACAAGAAATCGCATGCCGCGAAGCGCAAGCAGAAACAGATTCAGATCAAAGAGATCAAGTTTCGTCCCGGTACGGATGAGAACGATTACCAGATCAAACTGCGTAACATCATTCGCTTCCTGACCGAGGGTGATAAGGCCAAGGTAACTCTACGTTTCCGCGGCCGTGAGATGGCGCATACGGAATTGGGCCGGAAGTTGCTCGACAGGCTGGTCAACGATCTTCGCGAACACGCGGCGATCGAACAGAACCCGCTGATGGAAGGGCGACAGATGGTCATGATGTTCGCGCCAAAGAAGAAGTAACCCGCAGCCTCCAATGAGTTTGCGGATTCGCCCGTAGCGAGCCCGCACGTGAAAGCGTGTGTGTTCTGTGACCGGGGCTACAAATGGGTCCTCGAGACCCCGGAGTTGATGTAATGCCTAAGTTGAAAACCAACAAGGCAGCGGCCAAACGTTTTCGGAAAACGGCGAATGGATGGAAATCCTATTCAGCTGGCCGCCGCCACAATCTCGGTCATAAGCCTCGCAAGACCAAGCGCAAGCTGCGTTCTGGCGGTTCCTCGCTCGTGCACAAGAGCGATATGGGCCGCATCGATCAGCTGATGCCCAACACGAAGTAAGCGAGGAGTAACCCAAATGGCACGAGTCAAACGAGGCGTTACCGCCTCAGCACGTCACAAGAAAATCCTGGGCAAAGCGAAGGGCTACTACAACGCTCGCCGCAAAGTCTTCCGCGCTGCCAAGCAGGCCGTCATCAAGGCCGGCCAGTATGCGTACCGCGATCGCCGCGCCAAGAAGCGCGACTTCCGCGCGCTCTGGATCACCCGCATCAATGCCGCCGCGCGTGAGTTCGGGCTGAGCTACAGCAAGATCATCAACGGCCTGAAGAAGGCCGAGATCGAAATCGATCGCAAGATGCTTGCCGATCTCGCCGTGAATCAGCCGGACGCGTTTGCGTCAATCGCTCGCCAAGCGAAAGCCGCTCTCGAGAAAGCCGAAAAAGCCGCGAAAGCCGCCTAGTCGCGGTCATGGCTGAAGGGGACCCGAAGGATCTCGACGCGCGCCGGGAGGAAACTCTCGGCGCGATTTCGAGCGCGTCCGATGTGGGCGGGCTCGAGGAGATCCGCGTCCGCACGCTGGGCAAGAGTGGCTGGCTGACCGAAAAGCTCAAGGAACTGGGCAAGCTCGCGGCCGATCAGCGCAAGGAAGCTGGCGCGCGGCTCAACCGCGTGCGCGAAGACGTCCAGGCCTTCATCGAAACGAAGCGCGCGGAGCTCGAGCAGGCGCACGTCGCCGCGAAGCTTGCGAAGGAACGTATCGACGTGACCTTGCCGGGGCGCGGCGAAGCGCGCGGTGGCCTGCATCCGGTCACCAAGGTGCGGCTGCGCATCGAGCAGCTGTTCCGCCAGGCCGGTTTCGACGTGGCCACGGGGCCCGAGATCGAAGACGACTTCCACAATTTCGAAGCGCTGAACATTCCGGCCGATCATCCGGCGCGCGCGATGCACGACACCTTCTATTTCCCCGACGGAAAGCTGCTGCGCACGCACACCTCGCCGGTGCAGATCCGCGCCATGCTTTCGGGCAAGCCGCCGTTCGCGGTCATCGCGCCGGGGCGCGTCTACCGCAAGGATCACGACGTCACGCATTCACCGATGTTTCACCAGGTCGAAGGCCTGGTCGTGGGCGAGGGCGTCTCGTTCGCGAACTTGAAAGCGATGCTGCATGGCTTCCTCGAGGCGTTCTTCGAGCGCGATCTGCAAATGCGCCTGCGCCCGTCCTATTTCCCGTTCACGGAGCCCTCGGCCGAAGTCGACATGTCCTGCGTGTTGTGCGCCGGCGCGGGTTGTCGCGTGTGCAAGCAGACCGGATGGCTGGAGATTTCCGGCTGCGGCATGGTGCATCCCAAGGTGCTCCAGGCCGGGGGCGTCGATCCCGAAAAATACACGGGCTATGCGTTCGGCATGGGCATCGATCGTCTCGCCATGCTTCGCTACGGCGTGAATGATCTGCGGCTGTTCTTCGAGAACGACCTGCGTTTCCTCGCGCAATTTCGGGCGGGGTAGGCCGTGAGAATTCCCCTTTCATGGCTGCGCGACTTCGTCGACTTGCCCCAGGAAAATGGAAAAGATTCCGCGAAGGAGCTTGGGCGAAAGCTGACGATGTCGGGCTTCGAGCTCGAAGCGCTGGACCTGGCGGCACCGAAGTTCTCGGGCGTGGTCGTGGCGGAGATCATCGAGGCCACGAAGCATCCGCAGGCCGAGAAGCTGCAGGTGTGCATGGTGCGCGCTGGCGGATCCGACCTGCTCCAGATCGTCTGTGGCGCCGCCAATGCGCGCGCCGGCCTCAAGACGGCGCTGGCCACCGTCGGCGCCAATCTGCCGGGCGACAAGGCCATCACTGCCGCCAAGCTGCGCGGCGTGGATTCGTTCGGAATGCTGGCTTCCGCGAAGGAGCTGGGCCTGGCCGACACGTCCGAAGGAATCATCGAACTACCGGCCGATGCGCCCGTGGGCACGGACCTGCGTTCATACATGCAGCTCGATGACGAGATCGTCGAACTCAACGTGACACCGAACCGTGGCGATGCCATGTCCGTGCTCGGGATCGCGCGCGAAGTGGCTGCGCTGATGCGTGGCACGGTGAAAGATATCCCGGTTTCCCGGCCCGGCACCGGCAAAGACACCTTCCCGGTCACGCTCAGCGCCAAGGCGGCCTGCCCGAAACTGGTGAGCCGAGTGGTGCGCGGCATCAACAATCGCGGAACGTCGCCGCTGTGGCTGCGCGAGCGGCTGCGGCGCGCCGGCCTGCGCGCCATCAGCCCGGTGGTCGACGTCACTAACTACGTGCTGCTCGAGCTCGGGCAGCCCATGCATGCCTATGACCTGGGCAAGCTCAAGGGCGGCCTGGACGCGCGCCTGGCAACGGACGGCGAAAAAATCACGCTGCTCGATGGCAAGGAAATCAGTCTCACGACAGATGTCCTGGTAATAGCGGATTCGGAAGGCGCCGTGGGCATGGCGGGTGTCATGGGTGGAATGCGGACGGCTTGCAACGGCGACACCGTCGATGTGTTGTTCGAGGCGGCATTCTTCACGCCTTCGGCCATTGCCGGCCGCGGGCGGCGCTACGGCCTCGTTACCGATGCCGGTCAACGATTCGAGCGAGGCGTGGACCCGGCCCACCAGGAACGCGCCGTCGAGCGCGCCACCCAACTGCTCATCGAGATCGCCGGCGGCGCGGCCGGACCCGTGTCCGTGACGGCGCATCCAGACCAGCTCCCGCGCCGCGTCGAAGTGCATTTGCGCCGCGACCGCATCGGGCGGCTGCTCGGTACCCAGATCGCCGACAACGACGTCAAGGCGACGTTGGAGGCGCTGGGAATGCGTGTGCGCGCCGACGAAACCGGCTGGCTGGTCACGCCGCCCTCGCACCGCTTCGACATCACGATCGAACCGGATCTCATCGAAGAACTGGCGCGCATCGTCGGGTTCGAGGCAATCGCCGAGGTCCATGCACCGGGCGTGCAGAAAGTGCAGCCGCTCGCCGAACAAGCGCCCGTGGAGTCGCAGGCACTCGAAATCCTGGCCACGCGCGGCTACCAGGAAGCCATCACCTACGCGTTCGTCGACTCCGGCCTGCAGGGCAAATTATTTCCGGGCACCGTCACCCCGGTGCTCAACAATCCAATCGCCAGCGACATGGCGGTCATGCGTACGTCGTTGTGGCCCGGCCTCATCAAGGCCGCGCTCGACAACCAGCGACGGCAGCAGGATCGCATTCGCCTGTTCGAACATGGCGCCCGCTTCGAACCGGGCGCCGAGACCGATCTACTCGCCGGCATCGCCATGGGCTCGCGCAAGCCCGAGCAGTGGGGCAGCGATGCAACCCCGGTGGATTTCTTCGACGTGAAACAGGACCTGGACGCGCTCTTCGCGCGCACGGGCGCCCCGGATGACTTCGGGTACATCGCGGATGCACTGTCATGCCTGCATCCGGGTCGCGCGGCGCGGGTGACGCGAGGCGGCAAGACCATCGGCTGGATCGGCGAATTGCACCCCCAATTGGTGCAGCAGTTCGATTTCACATATGCGCCGATTCTGTTCGAGGTCGAGTACCTCCCGGCTCTGGCGGCAAAAATGCCGCGTTTTGAGGAGATCTCCCGGTTCCCGCGCGTGCGTCGCGACCTGGCCGTCGTCGTGGACGAGAAAGTTTCTTTAAGACAGCTACATGAACGTGTAACCTTCGCCGCTTCGAGCTTGCTTCGCGACATCCGGGTCTTCGACGTGTTTCGGGGCCCCGGCATAGAAACAGGTAGAAAAAGCGTCGCTTTAGGCTTGATATTTCAGGACAATTCTCGCACCCTCGCGGATGAAGACGCGGACCGTTTGTTAGCCGCGATTCGAACCGATCTGAGTGCAACGTTGGGCGCAGGATTTCGAGAATAAAAGCATGGCTCTGACGAAAGCGGAGATGGCTGAGGCGCTGTTCAATCAGCTGGGTCTCAACAAACGCGAGGCGCGCGAGCTGGTGGATCTGTTTTTCGAGGAAGTGCGTCATGCGCTGTCCAACGGAGAACAGGTCAAGCTTTCGGGTTTCGGCAATTTCGATTTACGCGACAAGAATCAGCGGCCAGGACGTAATCCGAAAACGGGAGAGGAGATTCCCATCAGCGCGAGACGCGTTGTGACGTTCCGTCCGGGTCAGAAACTGAAGGCGCGAGTCGAAGCTTATGCTGGAACCAAAGAATAACGACGAACTGCCGGCGATCCCTGGCAAGCGCTATTTCACGATCGGCGAGGTGAGCGAGCTCTGTGGCGTGAAGCCGCACGTGCTGCGTTACTGGGAACAGGAATTTCCGCAGCTCAAGCCGGTGAAGCGCCGCGGCAACCGCCGCTACTACCAGCGGCAGGACGTCATCATCATCCGCCAGATCCGCAGCCTGCTCTATGAGCAGGGCTTCACCATCGGTGGCGCGCGGAACAAGCTGGGTGGCGAAGAAGCTCGCGTGGACGTGAGCCAGAGCCAGCAGATCGTCAAGCAGATGCGCATGGAGCTCGAAGAGCTGCTGCGCCTGTTGCGGCGCTAGTTACTCCCGCCGCGAACGTCAGTTCGCGACGACCTGCAGACCGTCTTCCTTCTTCCAGTCCGAGCCCGGATCGAACGTATCAACCGCCATGGCGAGCTTGGCGGTGTCGGGACCCAGGTCCTTCGAGTAGACCACTCCATCGTGAC
>Ga0193753_10004137_pt1 | contig 10459 bp, 14 predicted proteins | sample H1c2metaG_FD_144925 | JGI IMG/M metagenome (GOLD analysis project Ga0193753, IMG submission 144925) | Soil microbial communities from a riparian zone of the East river system, Colorado, United States - H1c2 | ecosystem: Environmental > Terrestrial > Soil > Riparian zone | place: USA: East... | reverse complement strand
CACCGGCGACTCCACGGCGCTCGCGCAAATCATCACCGCCGTGGAACGCGCGCAGAACAGCCGCGCGAACATTCAACGGCTGGGCGATCGCGTCAGCAGTGTGTTCGTGCCGATCGTGATTACGGTCGCGGTGGCGACGGCACTCTGGTGGGGATTCGCGCCCGAGTCTGCATCGCGCGTCGCCCATTTTCTCTCTCGTTACCTCTGGCCCATCGCGCTGCCCGCGACGGCGCTGGCCGCGGCCTTCATTCATTGCGCAGCCGTGCTCATCATCGCCTGCCCTTGCGCCATGGGGCTCGCGACGCCTGCTGCGATCATGGCCGGGACGAACGCGGCAGCGGAGCGCGGCATTCTGATCCGTGACGGCATCGCGCTGGAAAAAGCCGGCACGATCAACGTCGTGGTTTTCGACAAGACCGGCACGCTGACGAAGGGCAAGCCGGAGGTTGCCGATTACAAAGCGTTCACCGAGAAAGTTGATGCACGTGCGCTGGCCGCGGCCCTAGCGCAATATTCGAATCACCCGCTGAGCCAATCGATCGTTAGTTGGGTGAAAAAGCAGAACGCGACGGTGACGGGAGATGTCCATGTGCAAGAATGGCGAGAACAATCCGGATCTGGCGTCGAAGGCACATTTGAAAGTCTTGTCATTCGGCTCGGTTCGTTGAACTGGCTGACCTCGCTCGGAATCGATCTTTCGTCCGCGCAAGAGTTCATTGACCGACGGACTTCGCAAGGCTCCACGATGGTGGGCCTTGCCATCGATCAACAACTCGCCGCGCTGTTTGCACTTCAAGACACGTTGAAGAGCGGCGCCGCAGAAGTCGTGCAGGAGTTAAAGCAAGCGGGCCACGCGGTTTATCTCGTGACGGGAGACAATCGACGCACGGCGAGCACGGTCGGGAAATTGCTCGGCATTGAAGACGCGAACATCGCGGCGGAAGTGCGGCCGGAAAAGAAAGCAGAGTTTGTGAAGTCACTGCAACAGATGGGCCGCCGGGTCGCGTTCATCGGCGACGGCATCAACGACGCGCCTGCGCTCGAACAAGCCGATCTCGGCATCGCCGTCGGACGCGCCACGGACATCGCGCAGATGGCGGCCGATATCGTGCTGTTCAAGTCCGACGTGCATGCCATTCCCGAAGCGCTCGGCCTGGCACAAGCCACGCTGCGCACCATCAAACAGAATCTGTTCTGGGCGTTCTTCTACAACGCGCTCGGCATTCCGCTCGCGGCGTTAGGATTCCTGAGTCCGATCCTCTGTGCCGCGGCCATGGGGTTGTCGGACGTGGTCGTCATCGGAAACGCCATGCGGCTGAGGTGGTGGAAGAAATAATGAACCAGCGGAAATGACAGAAGCGAGTGCCGCCTTGAGGCTTCGGCCCCGCTTACTTCCCTGACGAACTCGCGGAATTCGTCAGGTTCGCCCCCCCACGCGGACCGCGCCGCTGGCCATCGGGCCGATGCGGCTGCTTCAATAGCTGCTCGAATTTCTCTCGCTGCTCAGGCGCGAGGATCGCCCGGATGTTTTCGTAGGTTTCCTTCCGCTCCTTTTGCATTTCAGGCCCGAGCAAATCCCAGATGATTTTAATGCGCGCATTGCTCTCAGTGAAGACTTTGTCCACGCGGTTGGTCTGATCAGCCGTAAGCTGCAGCTCCTTCTTCAACTTTTCCTGAAAGCGTTGTTGGGAAAACATCGGAGGGACCGGCGGCGGAGGCGGGGGCGTGAGTCGCTTGACCAGAAGGCCGCCCGCAAACGCGCCGGCGACAAAAATCACAATCGTTGCCAGGATGACCTTCCAAATTTTCACTGGACGTCATCCACCGACCCGGCGCTGGCAAACACCGCCGTCTCGAATTCCTGGGAGAACTCGTTGCTGCCCTGATCGTAGTTAGACCAAAGCGACCACGCGCCAGAGAGGACCATGATGGCCACGCAGGAAATCGCCGCGCGCCACAGTGCCACGCCCCAGGCGCCGAGTTGATCCACGTGGGCACCGCTCGCCAGCCGGGCCATGATGCGCTTCTCAAAAGCAAAAGGAACACGCCCATCCGCCGGGGCGGAACGTGCTGCCGCGAGCAATTTGTGTTGGAGGTTTTCCAGGTTCATAACAGCAGTGCGAACAGACGACTCGTTTTTATCCTCGGTTACAGGTACTTGTCCCGCGCAATTCTGGCCAGACACTTTTTCATTTCGGCGCGCGCGCGAAAGGCCCGCACCTTCACCAGCGGCACCGACCACCCGGTCATCGCCGAAATCTCCTTAACGGATCGGTCTTCTATCTCCAAAAGTTGAATGATGAGCCGCGCCGGCGGCGGCAGCATGTCGAGCAACCGCTGCACAAGCTGCTTGGCGGCCTTCGCATGCTCGCTCGCTCCCTCGGGGCTGGCGATGAATCGCTCGATCCAATCGTCCTCTTCCGTCGTTAGTTCCGTGAAGGTGTTCTCGCGATTGCGCTGGTGCTCGCGCAAAAAATCGTAGCAAGTCCGCACCGCCATGCGCATGAGCCAATGCTCAAACGGTGCATCCCCGCGGAAGCTCGACAGCTTGTGATACGCCTTCGACCAGATTTCCTGAACGACGTCTTCGACCTCATCTTCGCGCCGCGCATAACGCCGGGCCGTCGCGAAAAGCCGGGGCGAGTATTTGGCCACGAGCGGCTCAAAGCTCGCCATGTCGCCTTTCAACACTGCGGCAATCAGCTCCGCATCGCTGCGTTCCATGTGGGAGGAATCGGTCATCGTGGCCGCGCTGGCAAAAGCAAAAGCCACCGCAGCCGCGGTGGCTCGTGTGAACCCAACTCACCAATCACAAAATTATTTCTCCGGCGGCGGCGGCGCGGCCGGCTCGCGCTGGCGGGGAGTTTCGGGCTCGCGCGCGCCCGCGCCCAGGCCGGGGCGGGCATCACGAAGACGCGTCCCCATCGCCTTGATCGTCTCGCGCTGTTCGGGCGTGAAGGTCTCCGCAATCTTCGACAACGCCGTCATGCGCACCCGCAACTGCTCGGCTTCCAGCTTGGCGATCTCATCTGTCTTTTCTTTGATGAACGCTTCGTCCGCCTTGCCATTGAACACAGCCTCTTGCAGGTCGCGCCGTGCCTGGGCTGATTTCTGAAAAGTTTCACGGTAGTTGCCGCCCTTGGCCTGCATCAACTCACGCAACTTTCCGCGCTGCTCTTCCGTGAGCACCCGCTCGTAGGACACGCCGCCCGCGGGCGGCGTCATTTCGCGCTGCGGCGCATTCGCCGTCGCCGGGCGCTTCGGTGTTTTTTCCGCGTCCGCGGCGCTCAGCCGCACGGCCAGAATCAATGTGGTGAAAAAAAATAATTTTGCTTTCATGACTATTTCCTACTGTGGCGCAGGCGCCGCCGGTTTCTTTGGCTCCGCGCGCTCTCCTTTGACTCCGCCCGGCGCGGATTGCTCAAACCGCTTCAACACCTGTTCGCGCCGTTCCAGTTCACGCTTTTCCTGCGGCGTGATAATCCCGTTGGTGGCCTTGGATCTCAGATCGCAGATTCGCTTTTCCAAGCGCCCTTTGAGTTCCTGGCGCTTGGCCTCACGCTCCTCTGGCGTCATTTTCTCCAACTGCTCGCGGCGCTTCTCCCATTCGGCCCGCGCGGGACTGCTGTTGGTCTTGCGTCCTTCTTTCGTCTTTCCTTCGCGCTGGTCCCCAGAAGGCTTCTGGTCATCATCCGCGTACAACACCGCTGCGCCCGCAAACCAGGCGCTCAGCAGAAGAGTGGTCCATTTCATTTTGGCGAACACGGCAAACCAGACGGAGTGAACAAGGCGAGGTTACGATACCAAGAGCGCAGTGGGAAAAGTATTTTCAGGTAGCCGCGAGAAGTTCATCTTGAACCATACGCTTTCCACTCGTTACGTTGTGGCATGGCGAAGACTTCTTCGAAGAAAAGCAAGACGGGCAAAGCCTTGATGCTCGGCATCGGCCTCGACAGCGACGGCCACAAGCGCGTCACGACCGGCCCGAGCTTCGCCCTGGTCGGCGGCTCCAAAGAGACGCACGATCAGATGACCGAGAAAGCCGTCAAGATCACCGAGAAGCTCGCGAAGAAGGGCAAGTCCCTCGACAACGTCAGCCGCGAAGAGTTTGACGACGTCGCGCACGAAGTCGGTCTGCGCCGCGTGGAACCGCCGCCTGACAATTAGCCCGCGCCGCACGCCAGCCCAGCCGTGCCTTCGTCATTCGCCATTCGTCATTCGCAATTTCCCACTCCCCTGCCCGCTTCGTTTTACGAGCCGTCGGCGGAACGGGTCGCACCGAAATTGCTTGGACACTTTTTGTTACGCCGCACGCCCGGCGGAACATGGGCTGGCGGCACGATTGTCGAAACGGAAGGCTACCTCGCCAACGATCCGGCGTGTCACGGTTTTCGTCGCCAGACGCCGCGCAACCGCTCGATGTACGGCCCGCCCGGCCGCGGTTACGTCTATTTCATCTACGGAAATTATTTCTGCTTCAACGCCGTTTGCGCGCACAAGGAAATCGCGGAGGCCGTGTTGATTCGAGCCATTGAACCGACCTTCGGTGCAGAGTGGATGGAGCAAAATCGTCCCGTCGTGAAACCTCGGGAACTCACGTCCGGCCCTTCGAAGCTCTGCCTCGCCTTGCACATCGAACGCGAATTCGATGGCGGCGATCTCTGTTCGCTGAATTCCAGTTTGATTATCGCCGAGAATCCTGACGTGAAGAAGTTGCTCCGCACCCGTGGTCCAGTCGTCACGGCCACGCGAATCGGCCTCTCGGTCGCGGAGCATCTGCCGCTGCGATTTTATCTGGAGGGCAGCGACTTTGTTTCGAGACGAGTGGCACGCCCGGTATAAAGGCGCTCACGCGCGGAGCAACGCGCCCTACCCTTTCTCATTCCTCTTCGGCACGATGGTGATCTCGCCATTCGGTTCCACGACGGCGTATTTGACTTCCTGAAGCGACTCGAGGCCTTGGGTCGCGCGCGCGGCTTCGAGCAGTTCATCTTCGTCCACGCGCAATTCGTCCATCCGCTCGCGCCGGAGCTTTCCCTGGCTGACGATCACCACCGGCATGCCTTCCAACACGTGACGAACGCGCGGGAACCGTTGCTTGAGCTGCGACAATCCCAGGGTCGTCATCACCAAGGTCAAAATGAGCAAGACGCCATTCGTCACGGAATGGTCATTGTCCACCATCGCCTGCTGCGTGACCTCGCTGATGATGAGCAACAGCACGAGATCGAAGTTGGTCGTGTTCGCCAGCGTGCGTCGGCCCGCGAACCGAAATACGATCAGCAGAAATAGGTAAATGATCAGTCCGCGAATGATTGAGTCCATGCTTTTCCTCCTTTACGGATAGGCGAAGTGCTTCAGCGAAAACGACGGCCCTCCCGCCACACCGATCTGATAGTTTAACTTTCCAAAATGGTTCGGCTGCACCTGCAACGTGATTTGCACCGTCTCGTTGGTCCTGACCTTGAACGCGTAAACGAACGAATCCGCGCCGCCGGTGATCTCGATGGGCTTCGGCTGCACGTGATCAATCTCCATCTCAGCCGCGAACTCCTTGCTGATCTGAAGTTGAACCAAACCGTTCGTGGTGAGCGGAGCGCCAAGATGAATCTGAATTTCGGTCGGGCCGTGATAGCGCACGAACCGGCAATAGTCCGCCCAGAGCAGAGAATCTTTCTCTCCAGCGCGCGTCGAACTCAGCGGACCTTTTCCAAGCAAGCCAGCCAGCCCGGCGAGCAACAGCAGGAGGAACAATGCGAGACCCATCTTTTGAATCGCGGCAATGCGACGCCACGTTGGCGCCGCCATCTCTGCCACTTGCAAATCTCCCATAGCTCCTCGGCTGCACGTTACCGCGACAAATGAGTAACTCAAATGGCGGAGCGGAACTCTGGCGGCAATCGGCTGGTCATCCCGCGCACGGTGGCGGCAAGCATCCGTGCTTGCCAGTGAGCCGGGGCTTCCAGCCCGGCGGAACTCGATCCACATCCGCAGGAGAACCGCGAAGATTTTCAGAATGCCCACGCGTCAAGGCGCGTCAGACTTTGCCATGCACATCCAAAGAATTCCTCGCCGTACGTTTCTGAAGAGCACCGCCGTGGCCGCTGCGGCGCTCAGCTTTCCCTTTGTGTCCGCGCGTAACGTGCTCGGCGCGAACAACAAGTTGAACATCGCGGCGATTGGCGCCGGAGGGAAAGGCGCGGTCGATGTCGCGGGCTGCGACGCGGAAAACATCTTCGCCTTGTGCGACGTGGACGAGAACAACGCCGCCGCCACGTACAAAAAATATCCGAACGCCAAACGCTTCAAAGATTTTCGCACCATGCTCGACAAGGAGAAGAGCATTGACGCCGTGACGATTTCCACGCCTGACCACATGCACTTTCCCGCGGCGATGTGGGCGATGAGATTGAAGAAACACGTTTACCTCCAAAAGCCGCTCACCCACACGGTGGACGAAGCGCGCCGCCTGACCGAGGCCGCGCGCAAATACGGAGTTGCCACGCAGATGGGCAATCAGGGGCACTCCGACAAAGGACTTCGCCGCAACGTGGAACTGGTGCAGGCCGGCGTGCTCGGCCACGTGCGCGAGGCACATTGCTGGACGGACCGCCCTATCTGGCCGCAAGGCGTGAATCGTCCATCGGCCACGCCGCCTCCGCCCGGGACGCTGGATTGGGATCTGTGGCTGGGCGTCGCGCCGAAGCGGCCTTACTCGCCCGATTACGTGCCCTTCAAGTGGCGCGGCTTTTGGGATTTCGGCACCGGCGCGCTCGGCGACATGGGCTGTCATGTCTATGACATGCCGTATTGGGCGTTGAACCTCGGCGCTCCCACGAGTGTGCTCGCCGAGCAGGAAGGCATGACGAAAGAATCGCCGCCAAAATCTTCCACCGTCAGTTATGAATTTCCGCAGCGCGGCAACCTGGTTCCTGCGAGATTCGTTTGGTACGACGGCGGGCGGAAGCCGAGCGTCGATCTTGTGAAGGGCAAGAAGCTTCCCGGCAATGGCGTCATTCTCGTGGGAACGAAGGACACGCTTTTCGTGCCGAGCTATTGGGGTAAAGGCGAGTTCCTCTCCGGCGCGAAGTACGAAGATTTTGCGAGCGTGGTCGAGACGCTGCCGAAGAAAGACAACTGGGACCGCTGTCATTACGAGGAATGGATCGCGGCGTGCAAAGGCGGACCAAACGCTTATTCCAACTTCGACAACTCCGGGCCGCTCACCGAGATGATCCTGCTGGGCAACATCGCCATTCGCGCCGGGCACAAGATCGAGTGGGACGCGAAAAAGTTGAAGGTCACCAACGACAAGGAAGCCAATCGCCTGCTCCGCAAAGATTACCGCAGAGGCTGGGGCGTCTAATCTGCATTTCTGAGCGGGAGTTCCGGGCCTTTCCGAACGCGCCAGCCCATTGGCGCGCCAACCTTGGGCTAATGGATGGAATCCCGTTGGGATTCAACGGCCGAATTCCCAAAAGGCATTACCGCTAAGAGGCCCCGCAAAACAGCTTGCCGCCGAGTCTCTACCCGCGTACGACGAACAGATGAACCGCCGCCAATTTCTCCAGAGCAGCGCTGCCGCGTCTTTCGCCATCGCCGCCGCACCCAGCTTTGCCGCTGAATTCACCGACATGAAGAAACGCGTCGGACTCATTGGCACAGGCTGGTACGGGAAAATTGATCTGCTCCGACTGATTCAAGTCGCACCCGTCGAGGTCGTCTCGCTGTGCGACGTGGACAAAAAAATGTTGAGCGACGCCGCCGACCTGGTGGCTTCGCGCCAGAAATCGGGCAAGAAACCGCGTACTTACTCCGACTTTCGCGAGATGCTCAAGGAGAAAGACCTCGACATCGTGCTCGTCGGCACGCCAGACCATTGGCACGCGCTGACGATGATCGAGGCGGTGAAGTCGGGAGCGGACGTCTATTGCCAGAAGCCGACCAGCGTCGATGTCGCCGAGAGCCAGGCCATGCTCGCCGCCGCGCGCAAGTACAACCGCGTGGTGCAAATCGGCACGCAGCGCCGCAGCACCCCGCACCTCATCGAGGCTCGCGATAAAGTGATCAAGACCGGATTGCTCGGAAAAATTTCGCACGTGGAAATCTGTTGCTACTACCACATGCGCTCACGCGACGCTTCGCCGGCTTTGGGAATGCCGCCGGAGAATCTCGATTACGAAATGTGGGCTGGTCCTGCGCCGATGCGGCCCTTCCACAAAGTCATGCACCCGCGCGGTTGGCGCGCCTTCATGGAATACGGCAACGGCATCGTGGGCGACATGTGCGTTCACATGCTGGACATGACGCGCTGGATGCTCGACCTCGGTTGGCCCAGGAGCATTAGTTCCAGCGGTGGCATCTACGTGGACAAGAAAAGCGTGGCGAACATTTCCGACACGCAGACGGCAACTTTCGAGTTTCCGGAATTAAACGTGGTTTGGACGCACCGCAGTTGGGGCGACGCACCTGATCCAAAGTATCCGTGGGCAGCGGTTTTCTACGGCGAGAAAGGCACGCTCAAGGCCGGCGTGAACGACTATGACTTTTATCCGCGCGGCAAAACCGAATCCACGCTCAAGGGCGAGCCGCTCTTCGAGTACGAAAAATTTCCCGAGGACAAGACGGAGAAGGATTTGGAAAAACACGTCGCCTCTGCCGTGCGCTGGCACATGCAGGATTTCCTCAAGGCGATCGAGAAGCGCAGCAAGCCCGTGGCGGACATCGAACAAGGCTACATCTCCAGCGCCTCATGCATCATGGCAAACCTCTCCGCGACGATGGGCCGTTCGTTGGAGTGGGACGCCGCCGCGGGCCGCGTGAAGAACGATGAGGAAGCGAACAAACTGCTCACGCGCCCGTATCGCGCGCCGTGGGTGCGTCCGACGGCGGACAGCGTGTGAGCTTTGAATTCTTCCGCCGCTACGATACTGTGCCACGGAGCCTATGACGACAAATCTGAAAGAACTGGCCGAGAAGGTGACGAAACTTCCGGTGGACGACCGCGCTTTCCTAGCCGAGCAACTGCTTGTCAGCCTTGACGACACCGATCTGGAGAGAAGCTGGGCGACAGAAGCGAAGCGACGCCGCGACGAAATTCGCTCAGGCCAAGTGAAGCCTATCGACTCCGAGGAAGTGTACCGCCGCATTGACGCCATCCTGAACGAGTGAGGCACGTCTTCCATCCCGAGGCGGCGGATGAGTTTGCCGAAGCCATCCGTTTCTACACACAACGTGGCTCAAATCTGGGCCGCCGGTTCTCCCGCGAAGTGCGGGTCACCATCCAGAAAGTCGTCGAGACGCCGGAACGCTGGCGTGTGCTTGATGAGGACGTGCGTCGTTGCCTGGTGCGAGTGTTTCCTTATCTCGTGCTCTACACCATCGAGCCGGATTTTATTCTCATCATCGCCGTCATGCACGGCAAGCGAGAGCCGGGATATTGGAAACACCGTTTGCAATCGAAGCCATCGACTTGAATTACGTTGCTTCCGCGCGCCGCAATCTCATCCGGCTGCGGTTGCCACATGAGCAGCGGCAATTTGCTGATTCGTTAATTCACACGACGGTTTCGCTGCATTCGCAGTTCAATCACAACGATCTCTTCCATGTGGTGCAGATGATTGGGTTCTACCTCTTCTATCGCTCCTGATTGATAGCAGATCGTGAACGGACGCCATTCGTCAATTTCGAGCTGATGCGACGGCGATGCTGCCGGCGGGGCGCACGTTTGTCCCTTTTCGTTTGGTAAGTGAATCGCCCAGATCGGCGCGGGCTTGTTCGGCGAGGGTTTGCAGGCGCGCGACCACGTCGGGGAATTTCGCCGCTACGTCGTTCTGTTCGCTGATATCTTTTTCCAAATCATAGAGCGCCGCGCCGATGTGTTGCTTTGCATATCGACCAGGCAGACCGCCGCCGCCGGGCACGGCGAGATGCGAGTAATCGTGGGCGAGGTGGAGCTTCCACGGACCGGAGCGCACGGCTTCGAGGCCCTGGAGCCAGTAATAATAATAGGCTTCGTGCGGAGTCTTCGCGCCCGGCTGCGCGCTCATCAGCGGCCAGATGTTGCGGCCATCGATAACGCGGTCCGTCGGCGCGTTGGTGCCGGCCAGCTTCGCGATGGTGGGGAGCAAGTCCATCGTCCACGCCATCTCGCGGCAGGTTGAGCCGGCGGGAATTTTTCCCGGCCAGCGCATGAGACACGGCACGCGCACGCCGCCATCGAACGTCGTGGCTTTGCCTTCGCGCAAGGGCCGCGCGTCGCCAGCGTGACTGCCGTAGAGCAGCCACGGGCCGTTGTCGGACGTGAAGACGACGAGCGTGTTGTCGTCGAGTTGACCTGACCCCGAAAATCTGGACGTGACAAAGCTGGAGTTCTGCGGCGAAGGAAGGGAGCAGCAGAACATGAAAAAAAGCAGATTCAGCGAGGAACAGATCATTCACATTATACGCGAAGCGGAGG
>Ga0193753_10004136_pt1 | contig 10466 bp, 8 predicted proteins | sample H1c2metaG_FD_144925 | JGI IMG/M metagenome (GOLD analysis project Ga0193753, IMG submission 144925) | Soil microbial communities from a riparian zone of the East river system, Colorado, United States - H1c2 | ecosystem: Environmental > Terrestrial > Soil > Riparian zone | place: USA: East River... | reverse complement strand
GGGGCGGAAGTGATCCTGCCCGACGTGATCAAGTGAATCAAGCGGTCTGAGATGGGTGTCAGCCCCCCGGACTAGCGGCGATGCTGGCGATACTCGCAGGGAGACGACCGATGGCAAAGACGATTCTTGTGGCGCTTGGATTGGCGGGGGCGTTCGCGGCGGGTTTCGCGATGCGCGGGGTGGTGCCCGGCGAACCGGTGGCCTACGCGCAAAGCAACCGGGTGTTCGAGCTGCGTACCTACACGGTGGGCGACGGCAAGCTCGATGCGCTCCACAAGCGCTTCCGTGACGAGACACTGCCCAAGTTCTTCAAGACCCACGGCATGACCAGCATCTGGTACGGCAAGCCGATGGACGCCCCGCTGTCGCAGAACACCATGGCCTACCTGCTGGCCTTCCCCAGCCGCGATGCGGCGAAAAAGAGCTGGGACGCGTTTCGCGCCGATCCGGAGTGGACGAAGGTGGCCGCCGCGTCTGGTGTCGGGCAGGTCAAGGTCGATTCCGTCTACTTCGAGCCCACGGACTACTCGCCGCTGAAGTAGACCCCTTCAATTCCCATCCGCGGCCGCGTCCCCCCGAGCTGGACCGGTCGTGGGTGGGGCATCTTCGGTGCCTGGCGGCAAATCCGGCGCCCCCTTGCCATAATCCAATCAGTGTCCTCTCTCTCAGACAGTACCGGCCTGCCTGGCGCCCAGGCGCACCGCGTCATCTTCATCGACCTGGCCCGCGCGCTCGCGGTGTTCTTCATGCTCTACGGCCACACGATCGATGCGCTGCTGGCGCCGGGCTATCGATCGGGCGTCTGGTTCGAGGCCTGGCAGTTCCAGCGAGGCCTGACCTCCAGCCTGTTCCTGATTCTGTCCGGTTTCGCCTTCAGCATCGCCACGGGGCGCCATTGGTCCTCGCATGTGCACGCGGGCCCGGCCTGGTGGCGGCGTGTGCGCCGGTTCGCCTGGTTCATTTTTCTCGGTTACTCGCTGCATTCGCCCGTCGGCCGGTTCCAGGACCTGCCCTACGCGACCGCCGAGGGATGGCGCACGTTCTTTGCGGTGGACGTGCTGCAGCTGATTGGCGTGACGTTCATCGCGGTGCAGTGCCTGGTGATCGTCACTCGTACACGCCGGGCGTTCACGGTGGTCGCTCTGGCCCTCGCCGTGGCCATGGTGGCGCTTGCGCCCCTCTTCTGGTCGATCGACTGGCGCCCCTGGCTGCCGCTCTGGGCGTGGGCCTACCTCTCGCCCGTTCTTGGATCAGGATTCCCGCTCTTCCCGGCGTTTCCGTGGTCGGCGTTCATTCTCGTCGGGGCGGCCCTGGGGCAGATCTATTCGAGCTGGGGTGGTTCCCACCTCGATGCCTTCGCCAACCGCGTGCTGCTCGCGCCGGGCCTGACCTTCGTCGCCATCGGCTACGGCATCGGCGCGTTGCCGCTGCCGATGTTCGAGTCGGGCGCGCGCGGGGTGCTGCCGATCGACGTCCTGATCCGCACCGGCGCCTGCATGGCCATCATGGGGATGATCGCGCACGCCAGCCAGCGCGTGATGCGCCTGCCGCACGTCTTTGGCGCGGTCGCGCAGGAAACGCTGCTCATCTATTTCATCCATCTGTGCATCATTTACGGGTCGGCGTGGAGCCTTGGGCTGGCGCAGTTCTTCGGGCCGACGCTCGGGCCGGCGCAGACCGCCGCCACCGTCGGGGCGCTCGTCATCCTGATGTCGGCCATGGCGATGTGGTGGAACTGGCTCAAGCACGCCCGGCCCAGCGTGGCGCGCTACACGGCGTTTGTCGGCTGTGTGGCGCTGGTCGGCGGTATTCTTTTCTAAGAATTTGCGTGTGGCCGCGGCCTCGGGATCCTGGGAACCTGGGCGGGCTGCGGTATGATCGCCACCTCTCGAGGCCCTGAGGGGTCAGGGATTCGGAGGGGCCCCAATGTTTGACGCCCTGTTTCAGGCGCTCTTTTCCTATCGCCCCGTCGTCTTCCAGCAGGGAGAGTTTCGGTTCGACCTTTCGGGCGCGTCGTTCTTCGCCCTGGGCCTGGCGGCAGTGGCCGCGGCACTGGCGGTCTTCACTTACCGGCGCGTTCAGGTCACCCAGGGCCGTCCCCGGGACCGCGTCATCCTGACGGCCTTGCGCCTCGCCGTTCTGGCGATCGTCCTCTTCTGCCTGTTCCGTCCCACGCTGGTCGTCCGCGCCGCCGTCAACCAGCAGAACGTGGTGGCGGTCCTCCTCGACGATTCGAGCAGCATGCAGATTCCCGACGTGGCGGGGAAGGCACGCGCGCAGTACGTGCAGAACGAGTTCGGGACCGCCGGGGGCCCGCTCCTGAAGTCGCTCGGCGACCGGTTTCTCGTGCGCGTCTTCCGCTTCTCGTCGGCCGCCTCGCGGGTGCAGTCGGCCCGGGAGCTGACCTTTTCCGGATCCCAGACCAAGCTGGGCGCGGCCTTTGACGGGGTGCGTGAGGAGCTGGCCGGCCTGCCTGTCGCCGGTGTCGTGCTCGTGTCCGACGGCGCCGACACCAGCGAAGCCTCGCTCAGCCAGGCGCTGCTGGGCCTCAAGGCCGAGAAGCTCCCGGTGTTTGCCGTAGGCGTCGGCGGCGAGACGCTGGCGCGTGACATCCAGGTGGACCGCGTGACCGTGCCGCGCACGGTGCTCAAAGGCGCGTCGCTCATCGTGGATGTGGTCGTGGCGCAGACCGGATTCTCGGGACAGACCGTCACCGTGGACGTGGAAGACGACGGCCGGATCATCGGCTCCGAAAAGGCCGTTCTGCCGACGGACGGGTCGCCGGCCACGGTGCGCGTCCGCGCGGTGGCGTCCGAGTCCGGGCCGCGGCTCTTCAAGTTCAGGGTCGCGCCGCAGAACGGCGAGGTCGTGCCCCAGAACAACGCGCGCGAGGTCCTGGTCAATGTCCGCGACGCGCGCGAGCGCATCCTCTACTACGAGGGTGAGCCGCGGTTCGAGATGAAATTCATCCGCCGCGCGGTGGCCGACGACAAGAACCTGCTGGCCGTGGCGCTCCAGCGCACTGCCGACAACAAGTTCATGCGCCTCGACGGCGAGCCCGAAGAGGTCGTCGGCGGCTTCCCGAAGACACGCGACGAGCTCTTCCGCTATCGCGGCCTCATTCTGGGCAGCATCGAGGCCGGAGCCTTCTCGGGCGATCAGCTGCAGATGATTGCCGACTTCGTGGACCGCCGCGGCGGCGGCCTGCTGATGCTGGGCGGGCCACGGTCGTTCGGTGAAGGCGGGTACGGCGGCACCCCTGTGGCCGACGTGCTGCCGCTGCAAATCGATCCCAAGACGCGGGCGTCTGAGCCGGCGCCGCTGTCGCGCCTCAAGGTCGCGCCGACCAAGGCCGGCGAGGGACATGCGGCCACGCAGATCATGCCGACGCAGGCGGCGTCGACCGCACGCTGGGCGCAGTTGCCGCAGGTGACCACCGTCAACGCGCCGCTGCTGCTCAAGCCCGGCGCCACGGCGCTCCTCACCGGTGCCGATCAGCGCGGCCGCACGCAGATCCTGCTGGCCTCGCAGTCGTTTGGCCGCGGAAAGGCCATCGCGTTCATGGCCGAGGACTCGTGGGAATGGCAGATGCACGCCTCCATCCCGCTCGAGGACCAGACACACGAGCAGTTCTGGCGCCAGTTGATGCGCTGGACGGTCGATGGCGTTCCGGACATGGTCGATCTCCGGATGAGCGACCGCGTCGAGCCGGGTGAATCGGTACAGATCGACGCCCGCGTCGTGGACAAGTCGTACGTCGAAAAGAACGACGCCACGGTGGTGGCCCACGTGACGCGGCCAGGCGGCGCCACGCTCAACGTGCCGTTGCAGTGGACAGGCGAGCGCGACGGCCAGTACCGTGGGATGTTCGTCAGTACGGAAGCGGGGGCCTACGAGGTCACCGTCGACGCGACGCAAGGGGCCGAGACGCTTGGTTCCGGTACCGGATACGTGCGCGCCGCGCCCGGTGATGCCGAATACTTCGACCCGGTCATGCACGCGGCGCCGCTGCGGCGGGTGGCCGAAGAGACGGGCGGCAAGTTCTACACCCCCGACACGGTCACGAACCTGGCCGAGGACGTGCGCTACGGCGGACGGGGTGTGACGGCCGTCGAGGAACGCGAGTTGTGGAACATGCCGATCATCCTGTTCTCGCTCATGGCGCTGGTGTGCGCCGAGTGGGGCTACCGCCGCCTGGTGGGGCTGCAGTAGGCGGCCGCGAGCGATGCTGCACGCCTTTCTCCTGATCGTCGTCGGCCTGGCGGGCGACCCCGAGCACGGCAAGACGTTCCACAAATGGGGGACGACGCTGGCGCAGGCGTCGGAACGCCTGGGCGTGGCGCCGGAGAACCTCGCCTACCTCGTGGACGCGCCCCTCGAGGGGGATGAAAAGGTCACCGGCAAGGCGACGCGCGAGGACGTGGCCAAGGCGCTGCAGGGATTTGGCGCCCGCGCCGGCACCGAGGACGTGGTCTTCGTCGTGCTCATCGGCCACGGCAACTCCGACGGGCGGGCCGCCAAGTTCAACATGACCGGCCCCGACATGGCGCCGGCCGACTTCAACGCGCTCTTCGCCAAGCTGCCGACCAAGCAGGTCGTCTTCGTGAATACGGCCAGCGCGAGCGGCCCGTGGGTGGCCGATCTGTCGGCGCCCGGCCGGACGATTGTGACCGCGACGCGCAACGCCGCCGAGCAGTACGCCACACTGTTCGGGGGCTACTTCATCGATGCGCTCGTCTCGGACACCGCCGACCTGGACAAGAACAAGCGGGTGAGTGTGCTCGAGGCGTTTCAGTTCGCCAAAGCCGAGGTAATCAAGGCCTACGAGCGGGAGGGCCTGCTGGCCACCGAGCATGCGCTGCTCGACGACAACGCTGACAAGGACGGCAGCCCCGACCCGTCGCCGTCGGCCAAGGACGGGCGCGTGGCGAACATCGTGTCGCTGGGCGCCGTGAGCAGCGAAGGGCTGCCCAGTGACCCGAAGATTCGCGCGTTGTATGTCGAGCGGCGCGATCTCGAACGGCGTGTCGAAGGGCTCCGGCTGCTCAAGGACAGCATGGAGCCGGGCCGCTACGCCTCGGAGCTCGAAAAACTGGTGACCGCGATCGCGCTGAAGACCCGCGAGATCCGTGTCGCCGAAGGACGCTGAGCGGGAGACGATCCCCTTTCCCTGGAGCCCACCGCCGATGAGCGAATCGCGTGCCCCTATAGCGAGTCAGGAAGTCGACCTGGCCTCGCCCGACGACATCGCCCTTGCCGACCGGATGAACGCCGGCCGGCAGCAGATTGTCGCTGAGCTCAAGAAGCTCATCATCGGGCAGGACGAGGTCATCGGGCAGGTGCTGATGACGCTGTTCGTCGGCGGCAACAGCCTGATCGTCGGGGCGCCGGGCCTGGCGAAGACGCTGCTCATCTACACGATCTCGAAGGTGCTGGATCTCAAGTTCTCCCGCATCCAGTTCACGCCCGACCTGATGCCGTCCGACATCACCGGCACCGACCTCGTGCAGGAAGACGCCGCCACCGGACGACGGCAGATGGTGTTTGCCCCGGGGCCGATCTTCGCGAACATCGTGCTGGCCGACGAAATCAACCGCACGCCGCCCAAGACGCAGTCCGCGCTCCTCGAGGCCATGCAGGAGCACCGCGTCACGATTCAGGGACGCACCTATCAGCTCACCGAGCCGTTTTACGTCTTTGCCACGCAGAACCCGATCGAGCTCGAAGGCACGTATCCGCTGCCGGAAGCGCAGCTCGATCGCTTCATGTTCCACATCGTGATCGATCACCCGCCCTACGACGAGGAGATCGAAGTGGTGCGCACGACGACGGCCATCCTCGCGCCGGAGTTCCACCGGCCGATCTCGGGTGAGGACCTCGTGGCCTTCCAGCGCCTGGTCCGCAAGGTGCCGGTGGCCGAGCCCGTGATGCGGCACGCCCTCGACATCGTGCGCGCCAGCCGTCCGAAGGACGCGACGTCGGGCGAGTTCGTGAAGAAGTTCGTGGCGTTCGGCGCCAGCGTGCGCGCAGCGCAGTACCTCATCCTCGGCGGCAAGGCGCGCGCTCTTACCAGCGGCCGCTACCACGTGAGCTTCGAAGACGTCCGCGCCCTGGCGCATCCCGTGCTGCGGCACCGCATCATCACCAATTTCCACGCGCAGTCCGAAGCGGTGACGAGCGACGACATCGTCGATCGGCTGCTGCAGGCCGTGCCGCTGCCGCGCTCCGGGATGTAACGTGTCAGTCGAGACCCACGAGATCCCCGGCGCGCGCTTCATGGACCCGAAGGTCCTGGCGCGCATCGGGAACCTCGAGCTCGTGTCGAAAGCCGTCGTGGACGGCTTCATCAACGGGCTCCACAAGGCGCCGTACTTCGGTGCGTCCGTCGATTTCGCCGAGCACCGCATGTACGTGCCGGGCGACGACGTCCGCCGGATGGACTGGCGCGTCTGGGCCCGCACCGACCGCTACTACATCAAGGAGTACGAAGCCGAATCGAACATGAACTTCAGCGTGCTCCTCGACGTGTCGAAGTCGATGGACTACGGCGGCAAGGGCATCAGGAAGTTCGACTACGCGCGCATCATCGCCGCGTGCCTCACGAACCTCGTGAGCCACCAGCGCGACCGGGTCGGTTTTGCCGCGTTCGATTCAGAGGTCGTCGAGTACGTGCCTTCGTCGGCCAAGCACATGCAGACCGTGCTGCACGTGCTCGATCGATTGAATCCCGGTCGCCCAGGCAGCCTGAAGGCGCCGCTGCACGCGCTGGCCGAGCACTACGGCCGCCGCGGCGTGCTCGTCCTCATCTCAGATTTTTATGAGGATCCGGAAACGGTGCTCGAGGCCGTGAAGCCCCTGCGCTTCCGCGGCAACGACATCATGGTGATCCACGTCCTGGACAAGGACGAGCTCGAATTCGGCTTTGCCGATGCCTCGCCGTTCGAGGATCTCGAGACCGGCGAGCAGGTGCCGGTCGTGCCCGAGTCGCTGCGCGCGGAGTACCGTGCGATGGTGAAGGCCCATGTCGAAGCGCTGACGCAGAGTTTCTCCAAGGTGGGTGTGGACTACGCGCTCTTCGACACCTCGCAGCCCCTCGACCACGTGCTGTACCGATACCTGGGCTCGCGCGCGAAGCGGTTGAGGAAAAGATAGGCTTTAGGCTCTGGGCTCTAGGCTCTGGCAAAACATCGCTGATCAAAAGGACCACTAGGGAATCGACAGAATCGGATGGCATTTCTCGCGCCGCTCTTCTTCATTGCGCTCGCCGGGTTGGCGATTCCGGTCCTCCTGCATCTGACGCAGAAGGAGAAGAAGGAGGTCGTCTATTTTCCGTCGCTGATGTTCGTGCGCAAGATTCCGTATCAGGCGTCGCGCCGCCGGCGGATCCAGAACTGGCTGCTGCTGCTCCTGCGGCTGGCGGCCCTGGCGCTGATCATCTTGGCGTTCGCGCGGCCGCTGCTGACGCGGGACGACGCGCCGGTGGCAATCGGGCAGGGCGCGCGCGAAGTCGTCGTGCTGCTCGACACCAGCTACAGCATGGGATTTGGCCCGCGCTGGGCGGCGGCCGTCGACGCCGCACGCAACGCCGTCTCGGGCCTCGGCCCGTCGGACCGCGCCTCGATCGTGGCGTTTGGATCGGGCACGGAGATCCTCTTGCGCTCCACCGCCGAGCACAGCGCGCTCAACAGCGCCATCGCGGCGGCCAAGCCTGGCGCCTCGGCCACCCGTTACGCGCCGGCGCTGAAGGTGGCGGGAAGCCTCCTCGCCGAGTCGACGCTGCCGCGTCGCGAGGTCGTGCTGATCAGCGACTTCCAGCGATCGGGCTGGCGCGGGCAGGAAGGGTCGGCCCTGCCGGCCGGAGCGACGCTCACCCCGGTGGCCATTCAAGGCACCTCCGATCGTCCCAATCTGAGCGTCACCGCGGTCTCGCTGCAGCGGTCGCGCTTCGCGACCCAGGAGCGAGTGACGGTGACCGCGGGCGTCACCAACCGGTCCGAGCGCGCGGTGAGCGGACAGCCGATCACGCTCGAGGCCGGCGGTCTGCCCGTGGCCACGAAGTCGTTGAACATCGAGGCCGGCGGCAGCACGTCGGTGTCGTTCGATCCGGTCACGATCAGTGGCCGCAACTACAAGGGCACGGTGCGGCTCGGCGAGGACGCGCTGACGGCCGACAACGCCTTCAATTTCGTCGTCTCGCCGTCGGAGCCGGTGCACGTTGTGGTCGTCGACCGCGGCGGTGCCGCGGGGCTCTATCTCGCGCAGGCGTTCGCGATCGGCGACGCGCCGAAATTCGACGTGGTCACGCGCCAGCCCGAAAGCCTCACCGACGACGACCTGCGGAAGACCTCTCTCGTCGTACTCAACGACGTGGCGGCGGGCGCGCCGCTGGCGCGGCGCCTGCTGAAGTTCGTGGACGGGGGCGGCGGGCTCCTCGTGGCGGCGGGTCCCCGGGCCGCCTGGCCCCGCGATGTCGACCTGTTGCCGGCCTCGATCGGCAACCCCGTGGACCGCACCCGCGGTGAGCCGGCCCGGGTGGGCGGCATCGAGTTCGGTCATCCGGTGTTCGAGGCCTTCCGCGCGCCGCGCAGCGGCGACTTCTCGGCGGTCAGGGTCTACGGCTACCGCAACGTGGGACCCACGGCGGGGGCGCAGGTGCTGGCGCGCTTCGATGCCGGCGCGGCTGCGGTCATCGAGCGCCGCGTGGGCGCCGGGCGCGTGCTGCTGTGGGCATCCACCTTCGACCAGGGGTGGACCGATCTGCCCATCCGGTCGGTGTTCCTGCCGTTCGTGCACCGCGCCGCGACGCACCTGGTGGCCTATGTGCCGTCGCAGCCGTGGTCCACCGTCGGGCAGATTCTCGACACCTCGCTGGCGGGTGCGCACAAAGGCCAGAGCATCCCCAACATCGTGCTCACGCCGTCGGGCACCCGGCTGCCGGTCAACGGTGACGGCACCGAGGTGATCGAGCTGGCCGAACAGGGCTTCTACGAGCTGCGCGGCGAGTCCAACGACCTGGCTGTGGTGGCCAGCAACGTGGACCCGGCCGAGGCGGACCTCACGGCGATGGACCCGCAAGACGTGGTGGCAGCCAGCACAGGCGAGGCGCCGTCGGACGGATTGCCGGCCAACACCACACCCCAGACGCCCGAGACCCGGGAGCGCAGCCAGCGGCTCTGGTGGTACCTCCTCTGCGCCGGTGTAGCCCTTCTGGCCACGGAAACGTTGGTCTCGAACCGGCTGGCAAAAGCCTAAACAGCGGGCCCAGTTAGGGCGTATCCTGATCTACAACCCGGTTGCCACGACCGGCCGGGGACCGTCTAACCTCACGGGGGCCTCATGCTCGAGCACGTGCGACGCCGCTCTGCGCAGCCAACCGAACTCCTCGACATCATCGCCGGGGTGCGCCGGCGGTGGCGCCTCAAGCTTGCCCTGCGCGGCGCCGTGGGGGTGGTGGTCGTCGGCCTCCTGCTGGTCCTCGCCGCGACGTATGGCATCGAGTGGGCGCGCTCGAGCGGCGCCTCGATTCTCGCGTCGCGCCTCATCAGCCCTCGCGGCAAGCGACGCTGCTGAGCGCCGTGGAAGCCAGCCGCACCGGCAGCACCGAATCGGCCGCCTTGATCCGCCGCGTGGTCGAGCAGGCGATCGAAGCCTGCCAGCGTGTCAACGCCACGCGCGTCGTGGAGACCAAGCCGCTTCGCCGGTACGGTGCGGCGCTGGCCGGCGCCGCCGTCGTGGCGGTCCTCGGCGTGCTCCTCGGCCCGTCGTTCATCCGTCAGGGCCTGGCCGCGATGTTCCTGATGCCGCAGGCCGAGGCCGCCGCGCGGTACCGCATCGAGCTCACACCCGGCAACGCGACGGTCCCGAAGGGATCGGACCAGACCGTGGTCGCGCGTCTTCTCGGGTTCGAGTCGGAAGACGCCAGCGTGATGGTGCGCCGGACACCGGACGGGAAATTCGAACCCCTTCCCCTGGCCCGCACGGAGAGCGGCACCTACGAGGGCCTGCTCTTCGACATTGCCGGCCCGCTCGACTACTTCGTCGAGGCCGAAGGCGTGCGCTCGGCGACCTACGCGATGAAGGTGGTCGAGGTGCCGTATGTGGAGCGCCTCGAGCTCGAATACGTCTATCCCGCCTACACCGGTCTGGAGCCGCAGAAGATCGAAGACGGCGGCGACATCGCCGTGTTGCGCGGCGCCACTGTGAAGGTGCACGTGTTCCCGACCATGAAGACGCCGGCCGGACGCCTCGCGGTGAACGACAGCCAGATGGTGCCCCTGGTGTCGCAGCCCGACGGGTCGCTCGTGGCCAGCTTCACGGCCGACAAGGACGGCTTCTATCACGTGGAGCTGCAGGCACCCAACGGCGATCAGGTCGTGGGCTCGCCGAAGTACACGATCGACGTGCTGGACGACGGCGCGCCCACGGTGTCGTTCGTGCGCCCTGGCCGCGACACCACGGCGTCGTCG
>Ga0193753_10004135_pt1 | contig 10466 bp, 10 predicted proteins | sample H1c2metaG_FD_144925 | JGI IMG/M metagenome (GOLD analysis project Ga0193753, IMG submission 144925) | Soil microbial communities from a riparian zone of the East river system, Colorado, United States - H1c2 | ecosystem: Environmental > Terrestrial > Soil > Riparian zone | place: USA: East... | reverse complement strand
TGTCGAGCATCTGCGCGGCCAGATCAATCGCGCTTTCGATCTCGGCTACGAGGTTGTCGTGTCGCGTATCTGGGACTGGGAGCTCTGGGAACTCGAATCGGCCGCCAGCATGGTTGCCGACCATGAGAGACTCGCGGCCCTGCGCCACCTGCTTCACGGCGAATATGCCGCCCGGCCGTTGCTGGACGATCCGACGGCAGGTCCCTACTTCCGGCTCGAAAGAGTGGCGCCGCGCTGACGCTACGACGTCGCCTGCTGGATACGCCGCTCGTCGAGGCCGACACTGCGGGCGGTCTGCACGATGGCGGCCCAAGTGTCGTCCGGCAGCGGGACGCCCTCGGCCAGGCGCTTGATCCGGGTGCGGGCCTCCTGCTCGCCCGGCACCAGCACCTCGCCGGTCGGCGTGGCGGGCCTGGAGTTCTTCACGAAGTCAACGTACCTGGCGATGTCGGCCGGAAAGAAGCCCACCGGATCGAACACCTTGGGGTCGACGTAGAAGGACAGCATGCCGTTGGCAAACTTCGCGCGATTGGGGTCCGTGGCACCGTTGCCCGAAAGCCCGCCGCCCAGGATCTCGCACATGAAGGCAAGCCCCGAGCCCTTGTGATCGCCGAACGCCTGGATGGCGCCGGTACCCTTGCTGTGATCGCGCGGGCCGGTCGGCGTGTAAGCGCCATAGAGCAGATGCGGATCATTGCTCGGCTCGCCGTCGGCACCGATCAGCGCGCCCTCCGGCACCTTCTTGCCGCCCTGGCTGGCCACCAGGACCTTGCCTTCCGCCACGATCGAGGTAGCGAAGTCGAGGATCAACGGATCCTGGCCGGACCGCGGGACGCCCACGCAATAGGGCGCGGTGGAAAAGCGCCGTTCGACGCCGCCGAAGGGCGCCACCAGCACGCTGCCGGCGGCGTTGACGAAATGCACGGAGACCAGCCCCGCCTCTGCCGCCATCTCCGCCCAGTCGCCGACACGGCCGACATGGCCGGCATTGCGCAGCGTCACGGCGGACAGGCCGTTCTTCAGGCATTTCTCGATGCCGATGCGCACGGCCTGCGGCGTCACCGTCTGGCCGAAGCCGTATTTGCCGTCGACGACGGCGATCACCGGCGTGTCGACCAGGACCTCGACGGTGACGTCGGGGACGACGGTGCCGCGCTCCTTCTGCACGGCGTAGCGCGGCACGCGGACGACGCCGTGGCTGTCATGGCCCGACAGGTTGGCACTCACGAGGTAGCGGCCGATGCGCCCGCCCTCCTCCCTGGAACATCCGGCCGTGGCAAAGATATCCGCGACGAAGGCTTCGAGGGCCTTCGCCTTGATGGTGACGGTCATGGCATCAGCCCTTTGCGCGCTGGAGAGCAGCCACGTAGCCGCGATTCCAGGTCGGGTTGATCATGACCTCGTTGATCACGATGTGCGCCGGCAGGCAGGCGATGTAGCGGATCAAGTCGCCGACATCCTCCGACTGCGCCATCTTCGCGCGCTCCTCCTTGGTCACCGGCACCGGACGCTTGTCGAGGATCGGCGTCGCCACCTCGCCCGGCAGGACCACACAGGAGCGGATGCCGTTGATGCACTCTTCCATGTTGAGCGTGTGGCTCATCGCCACCACGCCGTGCTTGGCCGCAGAATAAGTGGCGCCGCTCAACGGCCCGGGCACGCGGCCGGCGACGGAGGACGTGTGGATCAGCAGGCCGCCCTTCTGCCTGCGCATCATCGGCAGCACCGCCGTCGTGCAGTAGAAGGCGCTGGAGAGATTGCCGTGGATCACCTGGTCGATGCCTGCCGGCGTGAGCTGCTTGAACGTGCGCTCGAGGATGTTGAGACCTGCGTTGTTCACCAGGATATCGCAGCGGCCGAGCTTCTTCTCGATGTCGGCGGCGATTTTGGTGACGGCCGCGGCCTTCATCAGGTCGCCCGGTTTGACGACGGCCTTGCCGCCCGCCTTCTTGATGGTGGCCGCGGTCTCTTCCAGCGGTTCCTTGCGGCGGCCGGTCAGCACGACCGTGGCGCCTTCCTTGGCCAGTGCCACCGCGGCCGCCTGGCCAATACCCGAGCCAGCACCGGTCACCCAGGCGACCTTGCCCGTCAACGAAGCCATCGATATTCCCTCTTATTGGATCGGATCGCTACAGCACCTTACCAGTGCCGTTGTCGATCAGGTGCATATTGTTGAGATCGGCGCGCAGCTTCATCGTGCGGCCCTCGGCCGCGCCCGCGTTCGGATTCACCCGGCCGCAGATTTCCGCGCCTTCCACGGTGAAATAGACCATCGTCTCCATGCCCATCGGCTCAACGACGTCGATCTTCATGTCGAAGTCGTGCTGGTTGGGTTCGACGTGCGGCCTGGTCTCCATGATGTGCTCGGGCCGCAGGCCCAGCATCAGGTTGGCACTTCCAGCATACGGTTTGTAGCGCGCCGTCCGCTCCGCCGGCACCGGAAAGGCCAGGGTGTCGCTCAGCCTCATCCGTAGGGCGCCTGCCGCCTCTTAGTGGCCGGCATATGGTAGAGGTCGTTGGGTGACCCCACCTGCTCGATCAGACCGGCATTCATCACCACCACCCGGTCGGCGAGCGTCATCGCCTCGACCTGGTCGTGAGTCACGTACACCGTCGTGGTGCGCACCTTCTGATGCACCTTCTTGATCTCGGTGCGCATCTGCACGCGCAATTTGGCGTCGAGGTTCGACAGCGGCTCGTCGAACAGGAACACCTTGGGATCGCGCACGATGGCGCGGCCCATGGCGACGCGCTGACGCTGGCCGCCCGACAATTGCTTGGGCTTGCGGTCGAGCAATTCGGTGATGTCGAGAATCCCGGCCGCCTGACGTACACGGCGGTCGATTTCCTCCTTGGGCGTCTTCTTGAGCTTAAGGCCGAACGACATGTTCTCGTAGACGTTCATATGCGGATAGAGCGCATAATTCTGGAACACCATGGCAATGTCGCGATCCTTGGGCGGTACGTCATTGACGACATTGCCGCCGATGGCGATATCGCCGCCGCTGATCTCCTCGAGCCCAGCGATCATGCGCAGGGTGGTGCTCTTGCCACAGCCTGACGGGCCAACCAGGACGATGAATTCCTTGTCGGCGATGTCGAGGTCGACACCGCGGACCGCCAGGACCTCGTCGTATTTCTTGACGACGTTACGCAACGTTACCTGAGCCATCTGTCTCTTACCCTTTGGTCGCGCCGGCCGTCAGGCCTGCAATGTAATAATCCATGAGGAAGGCGTAGATGATGAGCGGCGGCGCCGCACCAAGCAAGGCGCCGGTCATGATCTGCCCCCAGTTGAAGACGTCGCCCTTGATCAGGGTGGTGACGATGCCGACCGGCAGCACGAGCTGGTCGGTCGAGGTGGTGAAGGCCAACGGATAGAGGAACTGGGCCCATGACACGGTGAAGGCAAAGATCGTGGCGGCGATGATCCCAGGCAGCGCCACCGGAATGAAGATCTTGGTCAATGTCTGCAGCCAGCTTGCACCGTCGATCAGGGCTGCCTCGTCGAGCTCCTTCGGGATCGAGGCGAAGTAGCCGATCATGATCCAGGTACAGAACGGCACCGAGAGCGTCGGATAGAGGATGATCAGCGTCCACCAGTGGTTCATCAGCTCAATGCCAGTCGTGTCGCGCACGAAGGCGAACATCTTGAACAACGGGATGAACAGCAGCGTATCGGGAACGAGGTAGGTCAGGAACACGCCCGTGGCGAGGGCGGTCGAGCCCCAGAACTTCATGCGCGCCAGGGCAAAGGCCGCGGTCACGCTGATCACCATGCTGATGATCACCACGCAGACGGACACCAGCGCGGAATTGCGAAAGAAGATTAGATATTCGTTCTTCGTCAGCAGCTCGGCGTAGTTCTCGAGCGTGGGATGGAACACCCACCACGGATTGGTTGCCGCCGAAATCTCCGCACTGCCCTTGATCGACGTGATGAACATGTAGATCGGCGGCATCAGGAAGAAGATACAGAACAGCACGAGAAAGAAATAAGACCAGCGCAATGCCCAGCGCCGGCTCTTGCTTATGCTGCCGTAATGGAGCGGACGGACCGGTGCGCCGGCGGCGACTGCAACGTTGGCCATCAGACTTCACTCCCCCGCTTGTTGATATCGCGCAGGATGAAGGCCGCGGCCACAGCAAGGATCGGCACCATGAACAGCGACACGGCCGCGCCTTGCGGGATGTCGCCACTTTCGATCCCGACCTTGAATGCCCAGGTGGCGAAGAGCTGCGTAGAAGTGAGCGGCCCACCCGCCGTCAACACGCGCACGATGTCGAAATTGGCGAAAGTCACGATCAGCGAGAACAGCGCCGTGACCGCGATGATATTGCGCATCATCGGCAGGGTGACGTACCAGATTCGCTGCAGCCATGTTGCGCCGTCGATCGAGGCCGCTTCGTAAAGCTGATCAGGCACCGATTTCAGCGCCGCCAGATACATGATCATGAAGAACGGCGAGCCGGCCCAGATGTTTACCAGGATGACGGAGAACCGTGCCCAGCCGGTTTCGCCCAGCCAGGAGATGTTGCTCATTCCCAGGTGCACGAGGATCCAGTTAATGGCGCTGTAAGAAGGATCGAGCAGCCAGAGCCAGGCAAGCGTGCTCATCGCCGGCGGGATGACCCACGGCACCAACAGCATGCCGCGCCATTTGCGCTGCCCCTTGGCGGGAATATTGTGGACGAAATGCGCCACCACGAAGCCGATCATCGCCTTGAAAATGACGGCGGTGATGGCGAACAGGCAGGACTGGTAGACGATGTCCCAGAAGGTTTGGCGCTTGAGAAGGAATTCGAATGTGCCGAAACCGACGAACTTGGTCATCGATTTGTTGAGCATCGACAGCCAGATCGCATAGCCGGTCGGGTAGATCACAAGGGTCGCGATCAGCACGATCAGCGGCAGCGCCATCAGAAAGGCGACGGTGGATTTGCGCTGCATCAACTTGCGCAGGCTGTTGCGTCGGTCGCCCGTCAGGGCGAATTCGTTGGGTGCGGCGATGTCGGCCATGGCGTGCTCCGCGCGGTGTCAGCTCATGCTGGTGAGAAAGACGCCGCCCCACGAATCACGATGGGGAGGCGTCCTTGTCTTCCGTTTCGGCGCCCTAGTTGCGCATGAAGCCCTCGAGTTCGCTGGAGGCCCAGTCCAGCGTCTTGTCGAGCGGCTCGCCTTTGAAGTAACGGACCGCCATCTGGGTCTGGATGCCCTGATTGTAGATCTGCTCGGCGATCTTGTGCGGCGCCGGGGCGGCGGCGACCGACAGCGTCTGGTGGTTGTAGGGGTTCGGGTAGTGGAAGAGCGTGCCCTTTGGCGGCTCCGCCTCGGCCCAGACCTTGAAGGTCGTCAGCTTCTCGAACGCCGGCAGATCGTAGCCGCCGCTGGCATTCACCATTTTCTCGGCCGACGATGCCTGCGACAGATGCATGAGCAGGCTCTTGGCCGCCGACTGGTTCTTGCTGAAGTTCCAGGTACCCCAGAAGAACGGCAGGAAGGGGGCATAGCGACCCTTCGGACCGGCCGGGAAGCCGTGCGTCCAGCACTGCTCGGCGATCTTCGGCGCGTCGCGCTTGGCGACGGCCCAGGCGCTCGGCGGATTCATGATCATCGAACCCTGTCCCGACACCAGGTACTTGTTGTTCGACGCATCGTCCCATGCCGCCACGTCGGGCGGCAGGAAAGCCATCAGCTTCTTGTAGAAGTCGAGCGCCTGGCGGACCTGATCGTTCTTGATGACGATCTCGCCCTTGGCATCGACCAGCACCGCGCCGAACGAATGGAAGATCGCGCCGATCGTGTCGACATTGTCCGACGTGGTGCCGAGCCCGATGCCGAATGGGTTGCCGCCCTTGTGGCAGGCTTCCGCCGCCTTGAGAAAGGTGTCGAGGGTCCAATCATCCGCCTTGGGCTTCTCGCCGGCGGGGTACATCGCCTGGATGTCGATCCCGGCGTGCTTTTTCAGCAGGTCGATGCGCGAGCACGGTCCCTTGATCTGGCTGCCGACCGTGGCCGGTATGGCGAGCCACTTCCCGCCGACCTTGCCCAAATATTCGACTGTTCCGTTGACCGCCCCGTTGGTCTTGACCAACTCGTCCATCAGCTCGTTGACCGGCACGAGCTGATCGGCGTAGCGCGCCGGCAGGAAGGTATTCATGGCGAGGATGTCGTGGCCCGACTTGGCCTGCGCCTCCGCAGCAGTCGTCAGCAGCAATTTATTGCCCTGCGACGTAATGAAGTCGATCGAGACCTCGACTTTTTCCTTCTCGCCCCACTCCTTGATCAATTGCTCGGTGGCGCCATTCGCGTTGGGCACCCAGTGATCCCAGAATCCGACTGACAGTTTTCCGGCGGCATAAGCGCCCCGGACGAACGGCGCCGCGACGAGCGCGGTGGACATCGCGGCCGTGCTGGCCACGAATCGACGACGACTGACCTTCCTTGAAGTCATTTTGTTTCCTCCTATACGCCAACCTTATGGGGGTCAGCTTGGTATTAACCCGCTCTCGCGGTGGTCCTCGTTGGGGCCTTGCCTGGAATGCTATGCGCAAGTTCGCAACCGAGCAATGCATTTCAAACAGAGCACGACGCCCGGCTATATTGCGGAGCGATACTGTTAAATCACGGGAGGCTGGGCGCGCGCGCTTTCCTTCGCTAAGACCGGACCGCAATGACAAATACCATGCCCATCGTTAATCCCTGGCTCGCCGCCGTGGCGCCGTCGCCCATTGTCGAAGCCAAAAGCTGGGTGCTCGACCGCAGCTTCCCGGCCGACATGCCGCTCATCGATCTCAGCCAGGCGGTGCCGGGCTACCCGCCGGCACTCGAGCTGCGCCGGCATCTGGGCGAGCTGCTGCTCGATCCCACCATGCACGGCTACACGCCCGTCCTCGGCGTACCGGCGCTTCGTCAATCCTACGCTGCCCATCTGAGCGATTTCTACCACGCGCAGATCGGACCGGCGGAGGTCGGCATCACCGCCGGATGCAACCAGGCCTTTTGCCTTGCGATGATGAGCCTGGCGCGCGCCGGCGACCAGGTGATCCTGCCGCAACCTCACTATTTCAATCACGACATGTGGTTGCGCATGCAGGGCATCGAGCCGGTGGCACTCGATTGCCGCCCGGAGTCGGGCGCCGTTCCGCATCCCGACGACGCCGCGCGGCTGATCGGTCCGCGCACCCGCGCCATCGTGCTGATTACGCCCAACAATCCGACCGGCGCGGTCTATCCGCGCGAGACCATCCACGCCTTCTACGAACTGGCGAAAGGGCGCGGCATCGCCCTCATCCTGGACGAGACCTACAAGGATCTGCTGCCAGAGGGAGAGCGTTCGCACGACCTGTTCGCCGAGCCGGACTGGCAGCGCACGCTGGTCCACCTCTACAGCTTCTCCAAGGTCTTCGCGCTGACCGGCTACCGGGTCGGCGCCGTGACCGCCGGCGTTCCGCTGCTCACCGAAATCGAGAAGGCAATGGACTGCGTGGCGATCTGCCCGCCGCGCATCGGCCAGGAAGCCGCGCTCTACGGCCTGCGGCATCTGCTGCCGTGGGCGCGGCGCAACACCGAAGACCTTGCTACCCGCGGCGAACTCCTGCGCGCCGGCCTGGAACGCTCCAACCGCTGGCGCCTTGTCAGCCTTGGCGCCTACTTCGCCTATGTCGAGCATCCCCTCGCTGGCCAGCCCTCGCGCACCGTAGCCAAGCGCCTGGCCGACGAGGAAAACCTGCTCACCATTCCCGGCGATATGTTCGGCGCCGGTCAGGAGCGCTTCTTGCGCCTGGCCTTCGCCAACGTGTCCGATGACAGGATTCCCGCAGTGCTGGAGCGTCTCGAGCGCTTCAGCGCGTAATCCCGGCACGGAGCGAACGAAGCCGCATGCACGGACGCTCCACGCTAGTCTGGTCTGACCGTCACGGCATGATTGAGCGGACCGTGCCCCCGGCCGTATCCGGGTGCGGTCTCGATGGCGCGGCGCACGTAGGTCCGCGCCCGCGCCACGGCATCGCGCAGGCTCATCTTTTGCGCTAGCCCCGCGGCGATCGCCGAGGCCAGCGTGCAACCGGTGCCATGGGTGCTGCGGCTCGCAATGCGCGCATCCTCGAAGCGATCGAATCGACCCTCATGAAACAGCAGGTCGACCACGCGATCGCCTTCGAGATGGCCGCCCTTCACCAGCACGGCCTTGGCACCAAGCGCGGCGAGCCTTTCGGCAGCGCGGCACATATCGGCTTCGACGCGAACCGGGAAACCCACGAGCGCTTCGGCTTCCGGCAAGTTGGGCGTGAGCAGCGCCGCCATCGGCAGCAGAAGGTCGCGCAACGCCGCCTCGGCGTCGCTCAGCAGCAACCGGTGGCCGCCCTTGGCGATCATGACCGGATCGACCACCAGTGGAACGCCAGGCGCATGACCGGCGAAGGCCGCCGCGACCGTGGCGATCACCTCGGCGCTGTGCAGCATGCCGGTCTTGAGCGCATCGGCGCCGATATCGGTGAGCACGACCTCGATCTGCTGAGCGATGAAGGCAGGATCGACCGCCAGCACGCCATGCACGCCCTCGGTATTCTGGGCGGTGAGTGCCGTGATCGCGGTGGCGGCGAATCCGCCCATGGCGGTGACCGCCTTGATGTCGGCCTGGATGCCGGCGCCACCGCCGGAATCGGATCCGGCGACGATCAGAACGCGGCCCTTCACGCAGCCTGCCGCGGTATGGCGTCGACGATCTGGGCGACGACCGAACGGACGAGTTCGCCATCGTCCCCTTCGGCCATGACCCGGATCAGCGGCTCCGTGCCCGACGGCCGCACGAGGATCCGTCCGGCCCGCCCCAGCCGCGCCTCGGCCGCGGCGATCGCGGCGACGACGGGCGCCGCGCGCAACGTCGCGCCGGCATCGCCCACCCGCACATTGCGCAGAAGCTGAGGGACGGGTTCGAAGGCGCGGAAGGCCTCGCTGGCCGGCCGGCCGCTCTTGCGCAACGCCGCCAGCGCCTGCAACGCCGCCATCAGCCCATCGCCGGTGGTGGCATGGTCGGTCATGATGATATGGCCGGACTGCTCGCCGCCCAGGTTGAAACCGTCGGCACGCATGCGTTCGAGCACATAGCGGTCGCCGACCTGCGTACGGACGAGCGACAGGCCGCGCGCGCCGACGAAACGCTCAAGCCCGAGATTGGACATCACGGTGGCGACGATGCCGCCGCCCGTCAGGCGCCCCGCCCCTTTCCACTGCTCAGCGATCGTCGCCATCAACTGATCGCCGTCGATCGGCACGCCCTTCTCGCTCACCAGCACGACGCGGTCGGCGTCACCGTCGAGCGCGATGCCGATATCGGCGCCCTCCTTGACGACGCGCGCGCGCAGGGCCGCCGTATCGGTCGAGCCGCATTCGCGATTGATGTTGGTGCCGTCGGGCGCCACGCCCAGCGCCACGACTTCGGCGCCCAGCTCCCAGAGCACCGTGGGAGCGACCTTGTAGGCGGCGCCATGGGCGCAATCGACGACGATCTTCAGCCCGGTGAGATCGAGACCGCGCGCGGCCGAGCTCTTGACCGCCTCGATATAGCGGCCCTCGGCGTCGGCGAGCCGGCGCGCGCGACCGATATCGGCCGGGGCGGCCAGCGTGTTGAGATGCGGTACCGTCACCCGCCGCTCGATCTCGAGTTCGACCGGATCGGAGAGCTTGAAGCCGTCGGGACCGAACAGCTTGAGGCCGTTGTCCTCGTAGAGATTGTGCGAGGCCGAGATCATGACCCCGACATCGGCCCGCATCGCCTTGGTGAGAAAACCCACGGCCGGCGTCGGGATCGGCCCGAGCAGCAGGACATCCATGCCGACCGACAGGAAGCCCGCCGTCAGGGCCTGCTCGATCATGTAGCCCGACAGGCGCGTGTCCTTGCCGACGACCACGCGATGGCGGTGATCGCCGCGATTGAAGACGAGGCCGGCGGCCATGCCGATGCGCATGGCGATCTCCGCCGTCATGGGTGCGCTATTGGCCCGGCCGCGCACGCCATCGGTGCCGAAAAGGGGGCGTGACATGGCCGGAACCTATCCCATCGCCGCCGCGACCGCGAGCGCCTGGCGCGTCGCGGCGACATCATGGACACGGACGATGGCGGCGCCCCGCCGCACCGCCTCGACCGCCAGCCAGACCGACGCCGGATCGCGATCCCTGGGTGCTTTGAGGCCTGTCAGCTTGCCGATGAAACCCTTGCGCGAAGAGCCGACCATGACCGGATAGCCGGCCTCGGCCAGGCGCCCGGCGCCTGCGATCAGGCTGATATTCTCCGCCACGTTCTTGCCGAAACCGATGCCGGGATCGAGAGCGATGCGCCCGCGTTCGATGCCGGCGGCTTCACCGGCTCTGGCGCGTTCGAGCAGAAAAGCCCGCACATCCTCGACCACATCGCGGTACGGCGCGCCCTCGTACTTTTCGTGCGACACGCCGCGGCGGTGCATCA
>Ga0193753_10004134_pt1 | contig 10466 bp, 10 predicted proteins | sample H1c2metaG_FD_144925 | JGI IMG/M metagenome (GOLD analysis project Ga0193753, IMG submission 144925) | Soil microbial communities from a riparian zone of the East river system, Colorado, United States - H1c2 | ecosystem: Environmental > Terrestrial > Soil > Riparian zone | place: USA: East... | reverse complement strand
CGAATCTGAAACTACCGAGTAACCACTAAACCCGGGGCGGCCTCATCTTTGAGATGACCATATTCATCAAGCCACCGACTTTGTCGGTGGTGTCTGACTCCTAGGCCACGTAGCAAACGCAACCGCCCCCAGTGCCAGTGTCATACCACCAGCAATAGCTACACGCCACAAGAACGGCATTTCACTCCAATCAGCAGGAGGTAACGAACGATCCATACTAGCCCAAGACAGAGACGATAGTCTGGAGGGTTTTGGTGAATTTTGCGTCATTGGCTTCTAGGGTCGTCATACGGAAGCCGGGGATGTGGCTGTTGAAGCCGGTCGACAGCGGCACCGTACAGATCCCTGTGGCAGCCAGCAGCTGATAGCAAAAACGCTTGTCAAAGCCTGCCCTCGACCCCGATCGGGGGTCTGTCTCTGGAATGGTGGCCAGTTCGGCGTCCAGTAATTTTTGCGCCTCAGCGTTAGCAGCTGGCAGCACAAAAGGCTTTTGCAAAAAGTCCTCAGAAAACGTCACCGGTAGATAGAAGGCACCCTTTGGGACGATGACCTCAAGAGCCGGATGCGAACCTAGAACCTCGGCAGCTTGGTTGGCACGCTTGGCATACTGGGCCTGCCGGGTAGCAAGGTGCGCCGGGTAACGAGCGTCGCCCATGATGGTCGGCAGCACGGCCTGCGGCAAGGTCGTTGAACAGACTTCGATCATCTTGGCTTCTTCTATGGACTGAGCGTAGCGGGCAAAATCCTCATCCTTTTCGGTGTTATAGAACTCCAGCCAGCCACAGCGGCTGCCGGGCCATGGAATTTCCTTGGACATGCCGCGCATGACAATGGTTGGCAAGTCGCCCGCAACTTCTGCCATGGACACAAAACCGCTGCCAGGATAGGCCAAACCGGAGTAAATCTCGTCGGCAATGAGGAACAGGTTGTATTCGCGGGCAATAGCCGCAAATTCCTCCAGCACCTCCCGTGGGTACACCATCCCGGTCGGATTGTCTGGGTTGATGATCAGCAGAGCCGTGATAGATGGGTTGTATTTTACCTGATAACGAACGTCCTCTACATCTGGTAGCCAGCCTTTTGAGGGATCCAACTTGTAGGTGAGCATAGGTGAGCGGCCATGGGCGCCTTCAATAGACGAATGGGTCGGGTAGGCTGGGTTAGGCCCAAGCACGCGAGCCCGGAGATTCAGCCAGGTGTACAGCTTGGTAACAGCGTCTCCCAAACCGTTAAAGAAGATGATGTTGTCCGCAGAGAGAGCAACACCAGTCTCTTGGCTGCGGGTTTGTGCCAAAAACTGACGAGTAGGCAAAAGTCCCTTCGTCGGCGAGTAGGCGTAGGAACTGTTTTTTTGAACCTCCTCTGCAACAATGTCGCGAATCCACTGCGGTACTTCCTCGCCCTTGGCGATGGGGTCACCGATGTTTTCCCAGGTGATATCTATGCCAGTCCTGGCTAATTTCTGAGCAAATTTGACGATACCGCGGATTTCGTATTTGAGCTCACCTGCCCCGGGATGAATTATGTTGACTCTCATTGCTTGGCTCCTTCGTCATGGCTGTTGCATTTTCTTCGCCAGAGAGGTATATAGGCCAACCCTACGGTCAGCCTACAAATAATCTGGGGCGAAAAAGTAACATAGCCTACTTTTTAATTAACTAAGTACCTGCGTACATCGGGTGACAAATTGGTAAGTAGATTGTAGGTGAACAATCCATGCTCGGCAGCGATTGCATCAATAGAGTTTTTGTCCTCTATCCGGTCACTATAAACAATTACTTCATCACCAACCTGAGCAGTCGTGCCTTCTAGGCTTATCATCGTGTGATTCATGCATACCCGGCCGACTATGGGTTGAAAGTTAGAACCTATTTTGACCGTACCAACGTTGCTCAGTACCCTATTCACTCCCTCGTGATATCCGAGTGGCAAAACACCGATTCGCATAGCCTTGGGCGCAGTGAATGTGTAGTTATAACTTACTTTGTCGCCTTTTTCAAGTTCGTTTATGCGGCTAATGGTGCTGACAAGCCGCATTGCCGGCCGCAAATCCCGGCAGTCCTGATAACGCGGGTGTCCGGCAGGAAAAGGGTTAACGCCGTACAGCCCGATCCCGATCCGTACGGCGTTGGCATAACGCGACCTGACACGAAGACTGCCTGCACTCTGACCAATGTGAAACAGCGTGGGCTGGAAACCCTGGGCTATGAGGGCATCTACGCAGGTGTCAAAGAGGCCGGCTGCCTGGGCCACTGTTTCCTCGGTTGTGCCGTCGGCGTCCGCAAGGTGGGTCATTACCCCTTCCAGATGGAGTTTTGGATAAACCTGCAACAATGTCGCATATTCCTGAAGCTCCTCCACCGCAATGCCGTAGCGGTTCATGCCCGTATTGATGTCCAGATGTACTTTTACCCGCTTGTTCAGTTTGCCCAGTGCCTGGATGGTTGCCTTGTCCTGCACCACAAAGGCCAGTCTATTGGTTTTGAGTTTTGGAAAATTGTGCGGTTTGATCATGCCCATCACCAGTACCGGGTGACGGCTAACGGCCCGAATCTTGATCGCCTCAAAATAGCCATCAACGGCAATATACGGGAAAGTGCTATCGCGCAGAGCAGTCGCCACCTGTTCAATGCCATGTCCATAGGCATTGCCTTTCAGGACGGGAATCACCTGCATATCCGTAGCCTTCCGGAAAAAATCAAAGTTATGCAGCAAGGCCGAGCGCGAAATCTCTATACGATTATATACATCGTAGGAGCGCTGTAGGCGTTTCCTGGCCCGGTTAAAGTTTCTCCGGATCATATAGCTGGGCCGTCCCGCTGAACCATTGCAACAAATTTCCGTACAAGCTCCGGCATGCTGATGCCAGCAGCCTGGGCACACTTTGGGAACAGGCTTTGGTCGGTCATCCCCGGCAACGTATTGATTTCCAACACCACCAACCTATCGCCGGGGCACACAAACATATCTACTCGGGAAAGGTGTCGGCAGCCTGTCACGGCATGTACTTTTTCGGCCAGCCTCTGGGCGGCCGCTTGGGCGGACTGGCTTACATTTTCTGGAGGACAGAGCTCTGTTGTTTGGCCGTTATATTTGTTTTCGTAGTCAAATTCGCCTGACTCTGGCGGTTGGATTTCTATGACTGGCAGTGCTTTTTGGTCTAGTACTGGCACCGTAATTTCAACCCCTTCTACTAGTTCTTCTAAAATTGCCTGGTCGTCCATTTTGAAAATTTCGTCCACTTGCCCCTGATCTATTGCCCCAGGATCACGGACGAACAGCGTACCAATACTCGACCCGCCCCGAGACACTTTCAAGATGTGCGGCTTTTTTGCCAGTGCTTGCTGCGAGTAGTTGTCTTGGGTAACCGTCAGCCCTTCGGCTACCGGAATAGTATGCTCCTGAAATAGTTGCCGGGCTAAGTCTTTGTCAAAACACAGTGCCGAAACTTTGCTACTGGCACCAAGATACTGGAGTCCCCGTTTTTCAAGCTCTGCCTGGATAACACCGTCTTCACCGCCCTGGCCATGGAGCATGGGCAGAACTACTACGTCTTTGCTGAGACTATCCAGAAAATCAAGCCCATCGGCCGGATCATATACCTGGACAGCAAATCCCGCTGTACGTGCCGCCCTAGCAACTGCGGCGGATGACTTCAGCGACACTGCCCGTTCTGGGGAATTTCCTCCTCCAAGTACAATGATTTCAGTTTTTGGCACTAGAAGTCTCCTAACCATTTCTGTTTTCGTTTCATCCAGTAGGGGCTTTGGCGGACGAGTTCCTTGGCATCGGCGGGGTCTGCCAGCAACTTTTTGACTGCTTCCTCGGCAAACACGCCGTTTTGAGAGCCTTTGGCCAGGATGAGTGCGCCATTTTGCAACACTTTGGCAATTTCGTCGGCTGCCTCCAGCGGTGTTTGGGCGCGAACAACCTTGCAGCCCCGCTCTTTTGCACCGGCCGCCAGATATTTATTAGCATCTGGCCCGAGCGTCACTACCAAATCAAGCTGATCCGGATCACAGTAAGCACCGATTTCCTGGTGCGCCTCTGGCGAATAGGCACCAAGCTCATTCATATTACCCAACAACGCAATTTTTTGCGGTGCGTCCAGTTTGTACAAGGTATCCAGCGCTGCCGTGGCTGCTTCTGGACTGGCATTGTAGGTATCGTCCAAAATGATAGAGTCTTTGATACCCCGCAGTCGCTGCATGCGCCCACTGACTGGCCTGATAGATTCTATGCCCTTTCGGATCGCCGCCTTGTCCATGCCCAGCATGTCGGCTACGGCAACAGCCGCGGTAATGGAGTAGATTTGTGTTTCAGCAATCGAGGCGTGTCGTTCTTTCATAAAAGCCTGCCCGTTTTTGGTGATAGTAAAGGCATAGCCTTCTGGCGAATGTTGGAGCTGCCCCAGCCGGTACGTGGCCTTTTGGTGCACACCGTAAGTCTGAGGATTTTTAAGCCCTTCTAAATGCTTTTCGCTGCACAGGTCGGCGTTGGCCAAAAGCTTGTCTGACAGTACTGCAATAGTAAGCTCTTCTTGGGCAACGGCATCCAGGTCATCAAACGATTCCATGTGTTCTGGCGTGATGGCCGTCAGCACCCCGATGTCGGCATGCAGGTACGGTTTGAACTGGGCGATATTACCCGGAAAGTCCGTGCCGACTTCTAGTAACACTACGTCATAAGGATAGTTCCGCATCAGTTGGAGTTCTATTTTTAGAAAAGTCAGGCACCAGGCCAGCGGGTTAAATAGGCTTGGGAGGGGCAAGCCAAAATACACCAGCGGCACACTGACGGTGTCGTTATAGTTACCCTCCTGAAAGCGCACCTTGAACTGCTGGCGCAGGACTGCCGCTATGGCAAACTTGGTAGTTGTTTTGCCGACACTTCCGGCCACAGCCACTGTGGTGAAATCAGCCTTCCGCCGCAAGCGTCGGACCTGCCAGCCCAGGATAACAACGATGAGGTGTTTGGCTCTGTCTTTCATAAGCGATCGGTACACTGTCCTATTTTTATTTTGCGGCTAGCCGGACACATGCTCTTACTGCTGGGCTTTTTGCAGCTTGGCCTGGAGTTCTTCTACGGGGACAGATTCTTTGGGCAGAGTAACGACGTGATTTACTCCGTAGCTACCCATACGCTCCGTCCGTTCGCCACCAGCAAATTCAATACCGGTCAGTTTTTGACCCCAGACGTCTACCGTGAGCTGAAAGGCTAGTGCCTGAGCGTCTTTGTACTGCTCAGGATCAAGGTCGCCTAGTTGCTTCATGCCGACCATCCCACCAAACTGTTTGAGTACTTTGATGTAGGCCGACGGCTTGACCGTTACATTATATATGTAGGTCGGGCGACCATTTTGGATTTTACGCTCTAGTGTTTTTTCGTCAAAGCCATAGACCGCATTGTCGCGAATAGTCTTCATGACCGCTTGTCGATCACTGGCGCTCAGGTTGGCGCTGGGCACCACGCCCAGGATTGATTCGCCGTACAGTTCGCCTGGCTGACCGGTTTGTTCGGTGGTTGATTTGCCCCAGATGTTGAGGAGACTGCTGAAGTCCATGGCCTTGCCTTTGGCGCTTTTCTGAGAAGTCTGCACAGTGGTATAGCGCACGTATTCTTCCTTGGCCGTGCTAATAACTTCGGTCTTTACGGTGGCGTTTACTTCGCCCGTTTGAGTCATTTTGGTAAACCCATGGGCCAGAGAAGCGGGCGATACCGCCAATTCAACACCCTGTTCTAATGTCTGAGTGCCACTCTTTTGGACAACCTGGCGGGTAAGGCTGCGTGTCCGCAAGCTATTTTCTATGGCACCGTAAAGCGTCCTTTCGGGATCACTCCGAACCATGTGCCACCACGACCAGCCGCTGAGTCCAAAGACCACTACCGCTACTACTACAAATAGCCGGATCATCCGACCTTGCCTTTTTCCACCTCTTGTTCCACCTTGTACCGCATTGGAAATTTTATTCATTTACTTATTGTATCAGGTTCACATCTGGGACGTATACTGGTATAATTGTCCCCCGTAATGGGGATGTAGCTCAGTTGATTAGAGCGCTTGCCTGGCAGGCAAGAGGTCCAGGGTTTGAGTCCCTGTATCTCCACCATTCGATTCGCTTTATATTGTTTATGTTTCTTCTTATTGTGAGTTTTTTCATAGTGTGTAGTAATTTTATCCCGTAAGGTGGTGCTTATGATTACACAAGCACCAGTCCCTCAAACTCCAAAAACCAATGTAAACCAGGTTCAAAAAACCGAGCAGACCCAGAACTCCCAAACCCAGGAGATTATAAAAGAAATTCAGCTGCGACATCTGCTGAAGGCCGCTATCGACAAAAACCAAGCAGAAACCATTCTGACTGGTGTTACAGTCCGGGACCTCAAGTCCGACCGCACCATTTTTGGACACGAACAAAACACCAAACACTTTGCCGCTAGCGTCAACAAAATCCCCGTTGCCCTGCTGGTTCTGGAAGACCTGCGGGCCGGCAAACTGGACCTGGACCAGACAGTCACCTGGCAGACAACCGATGTCCGCGGTGGCTTTGGGCTGTACGACCAACCCGGTGCTCCGTTGCAAGCACCTTTGCGCGATGTACTGTATGACATGCTGAACCGTTCCGGCAACACCGTAGTCCGGGCGACAGTCAATTATCTGTTGGATGGTCCAGCCGCAGTCAATTCGCGCTTTGCTACCAAGCCGGGTCTTTCCAACACCAGTCTCACAGTCCTAACCCCAACTACCTTTTATCTAGGGGACTCTACTACCCACGACTCCATTTGGGCCATGGAAAAACTCATGAAAAAACAAGACCGCTATGCCCGATTTATGAAAAACGCCATGGTCACCAATATCTTTACCGACTTTGGGGTGCGCAGCCAGCTGCCAGACAGCGACTACGTTGTGCTGGTCAACAAGATCGGCCTGCTGGACGATCCGGAAGGCAACAACCGTCACGACGTAGGCATTATCTATAACAAAAAGACCAAGCGGTCCTACAGCTACTCATTCTTTACCACGTCTCCGTTCGCCAGCCCCACCGCTACCATTCGCGCTGACCAATCACTAAAGGACATGGGATCGCCCCTACTGCGCTTTGCAGGCAACCCCAAGCGATCCGGTTCGCCCTGGCACCGTAAACACCAGTTCAATCGCCCCGAAAGAAGAATTCGCTACTAGAGGACCTTCCCTTTTTCACACCACAGGGCTCATCTGTCTGGCCGCAAACCGCTAAAGTCCCCCTGGTATGTACAGGAAAGTGCAGTCCTATATAATAGGCCTCAAATAAGGAGACTCCCTTGACAAAAAATTTTGATTTCTCTGGATTGTGGAATAGTCAGTTTACCTATGTAAATAAGCTAGAACCAGAAGGTGGCGTCAGTGAATATGACGTCAAGATATACCAGACCGGTAATCAGCTGGTTCTACAAAGTATCCCTGGCCCAACCGAAAACTACTTTGTGGCCCGCCTGACACTGGACGACAAAATACTAACCGGTACCTGGCAGGAAGACGCCTCGCCCACTGGCGTATACAAAGGCCAGATTTACTATGGCGCCGGTCAGCTACTGATTGACAGCTCTGGTGAATCTATGCATGGAAAAATCGTGGAATACAACAATGACATGGAAATAATTACGGGCGACTGGAAACTCACCCGAACCGGCCAGGAGAAAGAGTAACTATGGCCAAAGATTTTGATTTTTCGGGTACCTGGCGCAGCTCGTACACCTTTACGACCCCTTCGCCTGACGCCGACTTTACGGACACCTACGAGGTCCAGATCCATGAAGCTGGCAACCAATTGGTGATCCAGAGCCTGCCAAATGACGAAGGATCATACATCCTACTACGCCTGACGCTGGATGGCCGTATAGCAACGGGCACCTGGTATGAACATACTTCACCAAAGGGTCACTACAAGGGCGTCATGTACTACGGCCCGCTCCAATTTGTCATGGACGAGGATGGCAATGCCCTGCGCGGCAATTGGCTGGGTGTAGACGACAATATGAAAATGCAAGGCGGCGAACAAACCGTCGTCCGCGTCGCCTAATATACGACTCACACATTTGACCACTCTAGTATTTGGCACAAATATACAAAAAGAGGACCTTTTTTGGGCCTCTTTTTGCTCGTGCGCGCCCACCCTGCGGCGTCCACTGCGTGTAAACGCATTTGCAGGATAAGAACACTCATCTTTGTTTTGATGTTTGTTTTCGCCGCATTGAGCGCACGATTATTCTAAGCATAGCCGTTTTCGACCATCCTTGTCAATCCTCCCCTCTTAGATCAAAAACAAAGTTACCGAAACAATAGTAGATAGATCATAAAGTAGGTTACCGTAGTCCAACTATGACTATGGCAACTAAGAACGAAGTATTTCAATCAAAATTAGCAATCTATGTAAAAGCAGACCGGGCCGGTAAGCAGAAGATACTTGACGCCGTTTGCGGCATTACGAACCTGCACCGCAAAGCAGCTATCCGAAAGTTTCGGGTATTACAACTACGCTCACCAAACCAGCCAGAAAAAAGAGGCCGACCAGTCATCTATACGTCCGACGTAACGTTTGCTCTCAAAGATATCTGGCTGGCCGCTTCCGAACTCTGCGGTGAGCTCATTCACCCCATCATTGCTGAATACGTGGCAATCCTCAAACGAGACGGCCAATGGCGCCATGGCACAGAAACCACGACAAAGCTGCTGAGTATGAGCGAGATGACCGTTAAGCGTCGAGTGAGCAAGTTTATGGCCGGCAAAACTCCCCGCAAGGGCTTGAGTTCCACTAAGCCTGGAGCACTCAAAGAACTCATCCCGATCTTCACAGGTCCGTGGAAAGATAAGCCACCCGGCTACGGACAATTGGATACGGTTGTCCATTGTGGTTCATCACTGGTTGGAGATATGGCCTTTACAGTCAATTGGACAGATGTAGCCACACTCTGGGGCGGACGGCGAGCCCAGTGGAATAAAGGCCAGCATGCCACCCAGGAAAGCCTGTCAGAGATTCGGGATAGACTCCCCTTTGTGTTACTCGGGGCTCATCCGGACACGGGTAGTGAGTTCATCAACTGGCACCTAAAAGGCTGGTGTGATGAGCAGAAGATTGAGATGACTCGCTCCCGGCCCTACCACAAAAATGACAATGCCTATGTGGAGCAAAAGAACGGCCATGTTATCCGACGCTTCCTCGGCTATCGTCGGCTCGACACCAAAGCAGTCGTGCCACTCATGAACGAGCTCTATGAAGTACTGGATGTTTACCTCAACCACTTTGTCCCATCACGTAAATGCTTGGAGAAAGTTCGGATCGGCTCCAAGGTGCTTGCAAAAGGCTGGCATAAGCTACGGTCTAGGTACTAAAGCGAGGAAGAGCAGCAACCCGCCCTTCAAGGTTGGCAAGGAAGTCCTGGAACTGCTATGGCTTGCCAGAAGCCATAGCGGAGGTCGCTGCTGCAATTCCTTCAAGGGCTAATCGTGGGAGGCTTGAGTCGCTTTTTATCGTTATCTGTTCGGCACCCTTAAATGTTCGGTGTAGCCCCCGCCTCTGCAACAGTTCGCTGTCCCGTGTGTTCGACTGGTTAGACCAGTCACGAGAACTATCCGTGTATACCGTACCCGGACCTTTGGGGGAAGCAAGGTATATATGGACGCCATCGGCTACATGACGCTTCTCCGTTTGAGACCTATAGAATTCCTTGGATCCAACCCGCAAAGAGGCGGCTACCCTGTCCGGCGTATCTGCATGGGCAACCTGCACCAGCATACTGCGTCGCAACACATCTACATCGCCCGCAAGCCTATTGGCAGCCTGCTCTATGTCAAAAAGCTCTTCCCAAGCATCTCTACCCTTGTACTTTTTGACGAAGCTAGCAGGAAGTTCTGGGCGGGGGATAGGGGCGAGAAGTGTATCGTCAGCATAGTTACCCTCCCCCAGATACTGATATGCGTTGTTTGCGCTTATAAGTTCGAGCAGTGGCCCCCGGATGTGTCCCTGGAACTTTACTGCCCACTCACCAACCGGGGTAGCTCTGTGATATTCAACTTCAGCAGTTGTGGCGAGTTTTATCATATCAGCCGGACTTTGCCAGACAGTTCGCTCGCCCCCCACCAATACGGCGGTGTTTGTAAAAGAATCCCTGAACTGTTCTAGTAGCGCCGCTGGGTCGCCCTGTGGTCTATCCGTAGATGCTGAATCCATGAACTGCCTTTGTAACGCGTCTGGGTTGTCTTCTGGTGTACTCATAGGTACTGTTTATAGCACTTATGCTAAAGGGTATGCAACGTAAAATAAACAATTAGTTGATAAAGACCATCAGCCAATTAGTAAATCTGAACCACCCCACACCTCCCCATCCCGCCACTGTCATTCCGGCCTCCGAGCCGGAATCTAGTAAAAAAAAGAAAACTCCTTAAAACTGGACGGCCGGGTCAAGCCCGGCATGACAGGTGTGGGGTG
>Ga0193753_10004133_pt1 | contig 10469 bp, 7 predicted proteins | sample H1c2metaG_FD_144925 | JGI IMG/M metagenome (GOLD analysis project Ga0193753, IMG submission 144925) | Soil microbial communities from a riparian zone of the East river system, Colorado, United States - H1c2 | ecosystem: Environmental > Terrestrial > Soil > Riparian zone | place: USA: East River... | reverse complement strand
CTTAAGCCGCTTCCACCCAATGTGACGGTTCACCAAATCTCGCCCAGGCGGACTGGCAAACTTTTGAGCCGGTTGGAATACATGTACCGAGTTCGCGCGCTGCTCGGCGAACTGAGAAGTGAGGTGGCTTTTGACCTCATCCATCAGCTGAATCCTGTTTTTACCGGGATGAGCCTGGCTCTCGCGGGCAGCAATTTGCCGCTGGTACTGGGCACCTACGTCGCCCGCTGGCCGAACGATCCCGATGCCGTTTCCTCCCAAGGGGGGCTGCTCGGCCGCCTGGCAGAATATGGCCGCGACGTGATTTCTTCCTGGCAGCAGCGGCAAGCGGACACTTTGCTGCTGACCACGCCGGCTGCCTGGAATCGCATTCCGAGTCCTGGAAGGCTCCGCGGACAGGTCCGCTTCCTGCCCCATGGCATTGATGCAAATCTGTTTTCACCGGCCGCCGTTGATGAGCGCGAACGTTCTACGGGGGCGACCAGCGAGCCTCGGTCGATTCTTTTCTTTGCCAATGTCTGGAAACGCAAAGGCATTTTCACCCTGCTCGAGGCGTTCGAGAGAGTTGCCCTCCGCTTGCCGGATGTCCGGCTGCGCATTGCCGGCGAAGGTCCCGACCTTGCCGAAGTAAAACGCCGAGTCGCGGGAACAGCCCATGCGGATCGCGTTGAATTTCTGGGCCGGCAAACGCGGGAGCAGGCTCCTCAGTTGTACCGCGACTGCACCGTGTACTGTCTCCCGTCTTTTGGAGAGCCCTACGGCGGAACCATCCAGGAGGCCATGAGCTGCGGGAAGCCGCTGGTGGTCTCGGATTCTGGCGCGCCTCCTCACCTGGTCAGCCAAGAAGGCGGCCGCTGCGTGCCGACCGGGGACCCGGTGGCCCTGGCCGCCGCGCTCACCGAAGTGCTCGAAGACTCCGGGTTGCGGACGCGCATGGGCCGTCACAATCGCCAGGTGGTCGAATCTTCGATGGCCTGGGAGCGCGTGGCCCAGCAGCTGGAAAGCATTTATGAGATTACTCTGGCCGATTGGCGTAACAGCAATTCGCCCGCTGTTGTTGGACGCAATTCGGCTGTTTCTGCGCAGAACATTTTCTGAAAATGAATCGACTTTGCATTGCCCCAGCCCGGCAAGTCGCACAGTGCGGGAGAAGATGAGATGAATAGCAGGACGACCGAACAACGAAAATATCCCATCACCGGGGTTGAAGGATTTGTGGGTGTATTTCTGGCGCTGGTGGCCAGTGTCATAGGCAACAGCTCACGCATCCCGGCCGGGGACGTTAGCCGTTTTCTTGAAATGCGTGTAACGCTTTTGAACGTCCTTTTCGCCGTGCTTTTCGCGTTTCTTTGGAATGCCTGTTTCCGGGCGCTCGATTTGCACCGCTGGAGACAGTTTGGCGCCTTTTACCGGCTGGTCCGACTGGGTCGCGGCTGCGTTCTGATGTCGTTTCTCCTGGTGTTCTACCTTTTGGTCACCCACACCGCCGGCCCAACGTTCAGAATCGCGGCCATTTTTTTCCTGTTGTCCTTCGGCTATGAAATCATGCGGGTACTTGGTTCTGCCTGGGCTTCGTCCCGCGATCCGCAGCTGGTCATAATTCTGGGAAGCGGCCGCAGAGCCGGCAAGGCTTGGCGCGAACTGCGTACCCGGCATCGTTTCAGCACCACCCTTCTGGGCTTTGTCGATGATCGCCCGACCGGCGAGATGGCGCCGGACGTGGCGGCTCGTTATCTCGGCAATATCGACAGTTTGAGTGAAATTTTGCTTCGTAACGTCGTGGATGAATTGCTTATCGCGGTTCCCATGAAGTCCTGCTACGAAAACGCGCAGCGGGCAATTTCAATTGCCGAGCAGGTCGGCGTTCGCGTTGTGAACATGCAGGATACCTACACCCATACATTGAAACAACCGGCCTTTCAGGATCAGGAACTGTTCAGCGAACTCGTGCCTTTGCCTGAAGATTACATGCTCCGGCAGGCCATCAAGCGGGTCATCGACGTGGTAGGCTCGGCCATTGGACTGGTTCTTCTTTCTCCGGTTTTCCTGGCGGTGGCCGTGGCCATAAAACTCACGAGCAAGGGTCCGGTGTTTTTCACGCAACAGCGTTTCGGCTATCGCCGCCGCCTTTTCTCCATTTGCAAGTTCCGCAGCATGGTCTGGAACGCCCCGGAATTGATGGCCCAGCTGGAATCGCAGAACGAAGCGGTTGGCCCCATCTTCAAGATCAAGCGCGATCCGCGGATTACTCGACTTGGCGGATTCCTGCGCGCTTCCTCGCTCGACGAGATTCCGCAATTGTGGAACGTTTTATTGGGAAATATGTCCCTGGTCGGACCCCGTCCGATGAGCACTCGCGACGTTTCTCTGTTCAGTGAAGCGATGCTCATGCGGCGCTTCACCGTCAAACCGGGCATCACCGGCCTGTGGCAGGTCAGTGGACGCAGCGGCGTTACCTTTGACCAGTGGATCAAGTTCGACTTTCACTACATTGACGATTGGTCTCTGGCTCTCGATTTTCAAATCCTGGCCCGCACTGTCAGCGTCGTACTGAAGCGCACCGGCGCAGCTTAGTTTCCGTACTTTGAGGTCCGAGATGAAAATCGCAGTCGTACATGATTACTTCACACAATTGGGAGGAGCAGAGAAGGTCGCTGCGGAAATGTTTGCTATGGTTCCGGACGCGGCGCTGTTCGCGACCGTGGCTCTCCCCCAGTGCATGCCTCCGCTTCTTGAAGGAGTGCCCGTCAACACCTCCTGGATGCAGAGGCTCCCCAGCATCCACAAGTACTATCGTCTCTATTTTCTCCTGTATCCCTTTGCGGTTAATTCGCTGGATCTGTCTTCCTATGAACTTATCCTTTCGAGTTCTTCCGGATATGCCAAGGGCGTAAACACCGGGCGCGATTCCATTCATGTCTGCTATTGCCACACGCCGACGCGCTGGGTTTGGAATTACGACGGCTATTCCAAACGGGAGTCTTTTGGCGCGCTGCAACGCAGCATTCTTCCGATGTTGATTCAAGGACTTAAGTATTGGGACCAGGACGCTTCGCGTCAGCCCGACCATTTTGTGGCCAATTCCAAGGTCGTCGCCGACCGCATCCAGGCGGCCTATGGCCGTTCGGCCGAAGTGATTCATCCTCCGATTGATGTAAATCGCTTTCATCCCTCGAGCGAACAGGAGGACTACTACATTGTGCTGTCCCGGCTGGTTCCCTATAAGCGGATCGATCTTGCGGTTCAGGCTTGCAGCCGGCTGAAGAGAAAACTTCTGGTAATCGGCGATGGCCCAAACCGCAAATCTCTGGAAGCGATGGCCGGGCCCACCGTTAAATTCCTGGGCCGCGCATCGGACAAAGACGTCGAGCACTACGTTGCTCGCTGCCGGGCGCTGCTGTTCCCGGGCGAAGAAGATTTTGGCATGGCACCCGTCGAAGTGGCCGCAGCCGGACGCCCAACGATTGCATTCCGGGCCGGAGGCGCGTGCGAAACCATCGTCGAGAACCTCACCGGTGTGTTTTTTGACCGGCAAACGCCGGAAGATCTGGCTGCCGCCATTGAACGATTTGAAAAACAGAGTTGGTCTGCAGACGAACTGCGGCGCCATGCCGACAAATTTCGCGTTGAAGTATTCAATGAGAGGTTTCTCTCCTTCCTGACCCGGATCGGGGCACCTGTACGCGCGCTCGATTCGGCTTCGCGGCTGGGAGCTGCGGTCAATACGTTCGCGGATGTAGGGGCCTGAGCATGCAAGCTTCGGTGTACCCGGCAGCCGTCTCCGCGCCTGAACAGGATCGCGGCGGCCATCTCGGAATTGCTTTGGCTTCCGGGCTAAGTCTTTGCGCTGTGGTCGGCCTGTTTGCTGCCGGGCAGGCGTCGCTGCTCCGTGTTGTGATTCCAGCCTCGGCAACGGTCATCGCGCTCGTGTTGTACCTCCAGCGTCCCGTTGTCTATGTGCAATTCACACTCTGGATGTGGTTTCTTACTCCTTTTCTAAGGAGATTGGTGGACTGGCGTTTTGGTTTTGCCGATCCAAATTTTATTCTGCTGACTCCGTTCCTGGTTGCGGCAATTTCCGGAGTTACCCTCTTGCGCCGGGATCCGCAATTTCCTGTGCGAATTCCTCCTACTTTTATTTTCTGCATTACCGCCATTTTCTATGGATTTGTCGTTGGCATGGTTCTGCATCCTTCCGGCGAGACGATTTACGGCCTGGTCAACTGGTTGTCCCCCCTGCTGTTTGGTCTTCATCTGTGCTTGCGCTGGCAAGATTACGAACGAGTGCGCGATGCCATCCGCCGCACCTTCGTGCTCGGAATTCTGGTCATGGGCATCTACGGCATCTATCAGTACGTCGTTGCTCCGGAGCTCGACGTCTACTGGCTTTTCAACGTGCAGTCTCCGAACGCGCTGGCCCCCAGCTTTGGACTGCCCGAACCATTTCTCCTGCGCATCTGGAGCACCCTGAACGCTCCCGGTCCATTCGCCGATGTCATGATGGTCGGACTGCTGCTCTTGCTCGGTACCAAATCAAAACTGAAGATACCCGCTGCGCTGGTTGGATATTTCACCCTGCTCTTGAGCGCCGTGCGCACGGCGTGGTTGGGATGGATAGTGGGTGTGGTACTGACCCTGCGCCGGCTAAGACCGGTGCTTTTGATTCGGCTGGCCCTGTCCGGAGCTTTGCTGGGAGCTTGTCTGTTTTTCTTCATGAAAGTGCAGCCGCTCAAGTCGCAAGTTACCGACCGGCTGCAAACCATGTCTGCACTGGAAAGCGACTCCAGCTATTCGGATCGCGCTGCCATGTACCGCACCCTCACTGCGGAAGCGCTGGCTTCTCCGTTTGGCGCGGGCGTCAGCAATTCCAATGAGTGGAAAAATTTCATGATCGACAGCGGCATCCTGGTCATCCTTCTGTCCTTCTTGCTGCAGACCAGGAAAAACGCTTCCTCTTCCAATACTCTGGATGAATTTCAAATCGCCTGTCGCGCTATCTGCATAGCGTTGCTCATGCAGATGATCGGCGGCAACGTCTTTACCGGCGTGCTGGGTGCGATGTTCTGGATTTTCGCCGGGATGATTTTCGCCAGCCAGGCTCACAGCGCTCACGAACCGGTATTTGCAGAGCCCGTGATTTCTGACAACTTCGCATTTGGTGCTGCAGGGCGTGCCGGATGAATAGAGACACCACCATCGATCCACACGGCCGCACGGACCTCACCCGCTCGGTGATCAGCACCTGGATTGTCCTCGATTCCCCGGAAGAAGAGACCGAATTCCCCTCCGCGGGTTCGCATTCCTCCAGCAAGGGTTTCCAGCGGATCTACTGGCGGTGCATCGTGGTATTTTTTGCAACCAGCATTAAACAAAATCCCGGCGCCCATCACGTTCTTTTTTGCAATCGTCCGTTTGAAGAAATCCCTGAAGCTGAAACCATCCGCTTGTTGCGCGAATGGAATGTCGAGCTGATCCATTTTCCGTTGACATATCGCTTGCCAAAGGGCGCGGTAAGCCAGTTCGGAAACGTCTTCTACGAACTAGACATCATGAAATATGTTGCCAATCAGGATTGGCCGGCCATTCTGGTCCTCGATAACGACTGTGTGTGGGTAAAGCCTTTTACTCCCGTCGTGACCCAGCTGCACACGCAACCGCTCGTCGGCTACACGCTAAAGCCTGAAGACCAGAAAAATTATCAGGGCGACGTGCTGGTCAATGGGATGAGCCGAAAACGCATGAAAGTTGTAATCGAGGAGCTGATTGGTTCAGCCATGGCCGGAGACGTCAACTTCTATGGCGGAGAGTTTTTCGCGGCGACCAAGCAAGGAGCCCAAGCCCTGGTCTCTTATTTTGACCGGCTCTGGGAAAGAACCGTTCTGGAAAGTCGTGCCGTGGACTCGATCAAGACCGAAGAACACTTCTTTACCATCTTGTTTGAAGCAGAAGGCGCCCAACCCTTTGCGGCCAACAGTTACATCCGAAGGCTCTGGACGCATTTTGAAGACTTTAATGTTCGTTCTTCAGACCTGGATCTGGCGATTTGGCACGTTCCGGCAGAAAAGAATTTCGGATTCAAGACTCTGCACGCCGAAATTACCCATTCACCGTCGAGGTTCTTCCGTTTGTCGAACGAAGAAGCCGTCCAGCTTATCCGCCGCCACATGGGGATTCCACACCGCAGCTCGTTCAAGTTTGTGCGCGATGTCAGCCTCAAGGTGGTACAGAGACTGCGAGCCAAAATTGCGTCGCTTCCAGCGCGGCGGCCGGTCGCTCCGAGCGCTTCCCTGCCTTGACCGCCCGGAGATGTTCTCTGCAAAATTCAGCGCTGAATTTCCAGGATCGTGACGCGATCGCTTACGGCGACCGGTTGGGTTTTCGCAAGGTTCATAACGCTCGATTGCAGCCCGCCCTTTTCATCCAGGGTGTAAACGTTCCCTTGGACGGCTTGGCCAAACCTCACAGACAGCTGCCGCGCGCCGATCATCGCTCGGTCCTTCTTGTTGACGTCGAAAGCCTGTTCTTCCAGCCACAGGACCAGGTAGAACTTGCCGTTGCGCTTCTCGAGCAGCATGTGATGCACGTTGGTCAGGTCGCCGGACAGCGTTAAGTTCAGCGCGTGAAGCGGGAAGCTCGGTCCCGGATCCGACAATACGCCCAGAAGATTCTTCACCGCGTTAAAGGCGGGTTTCGGCGAATAGTCCTCGTGCACCAGTCCAAAGGAAAAATCGTTAAAGTGCTTCTTGGTTCCGAGGTCAACCATTTCATAGATATACGTTCTTTGAATCCCGTGGGCCAACTGCTCCAGCAGGAGTCGCGGGAAATACTTACCGGCAATATCTTCAGGGACGCCTTGGGCATTGCCTTCGTCGGTTCGATAACCAGTTTCAGTGGTCATAACCGGCTTGCCCGGCCACGTCTCGTTCGCCTGCGCGAGATTCCAGTCAATGCTTCCATATCCGCCGCCGCCCCATCCCTTGGTTCCCGGATTCCGGCCGCCCACGTAGTTGTGCAGATTGGCGTAATCGAAATACGGGGCGCATTCTGCCACTTTTGCGTACGATTCTTTTTTCACGAGAGAAGGGCCAATAATCGGAAAGTTGGCGGTCTCGGGATTGCCCTTTACAATCTGGTTCAGTTTGGAGACGTAATCATTCAGGGTCTCGGCCCAGTTAGGATCCCGGCTTTGATCGTATTCGTTGGGCGCTTCGTAACTTTCGATGCTGTCTTTCACTTTGCTGGGATAAGCCGCGAGAATACTCTCGGTAATTTTTGGAGATGTGACAAAGTCGGCTTTGATTCCCTCTCGTCCCAGTTCATTTAGCCGATCGTAAAATGCTTGCCACTTTGTATCAATCATTCCTTCGCGGATATGTCGGACGCCCAACTCTTTGAGGACCCGCTTCAAGGCAGGAAAATCTGCGTACGGAGTGTCCGTGTAGTGGATGTGGACGTTCACGCCCACGCTATCAACCACGGAATCCGCGCTCTTGGCTGTTTCCGCAAGATTCGCGTCCACACTGGCCGTTGATTTCGCAGCAGGCAGTGCCAGCAGGCCGCCAAGTGAAGCAAGAACCACCATTCCCAATGACTTTTTCATTAAAGTTTTCGCCCCTCTTTTGTGCGGTATCGAATGAGTTGCTGATCCTCTTACGCAATTGCATCGGGCAGGATCTATAGTTTAGCGTCATTCTGTCTGGCCCGGCGAATGAAATAGCCCGTCAAAAGCGATGGATTCTCGGTTCCCCACAAGAGTTGCTTGAATACATTCCCGCCGACAATTTCCAGCCGTGCGGCTGGATGACCTCGCATGGCAGATTTTCTGTCACCAATCCGTGCACGCAGCATCCAAGGCTTCGTGCCGGGAACTGAACTCTGGGCGCGCAGCGTGAACGGTCGAATTCCTGCTTCCCGTGAAAGATTTCCGCCAAAGCGGCTTTGCCGCATGAACCTCTGCGACCAGAAACCGGCAAATTGAGGTGCGCCGTGAGCAAGAGTAAGTGGCAACTTGGACTTCTGCTGACTTTAATTCCCTCCATCGCCATAGCGGGATGGCCACAGGATCCGCACGCCCACCTGCCAGCGCTTCCGGTAAATCCGTCGTGGTCGGAATCTGCAGCGGCCATGAACAAAATGCATGCCGCTATGTCGAGGGTCAAGTCCTCTGGCGATGACGACGTTGATTTTGTTGAACTGATGCTCCCGCACCACGAGGCCGCTATCGAGATGGCGAAAACACAACTGGCCTACGGCCAGGACCCGCAAATGCGCAGGCTGGCGCAGGAAATTATTACCGATCAGCAATCGGAAATTGCCTTGATGCAACTTTGGCTCAAACGGCACGGGTCCAGTTCAGGAAAGTAAATCACGTTGCTGGTCCGCGAAACCTCGACTGGGTGGTGACATGAAGATTCTTCCGAGTTCCGTGTTCCTGCTTTTTCTATCGTCCACTTATGCGCAACAACCACCTTGGGGACGCGCCGACATTCCTGTTTCGGCACACGATCGGGTATACGCCGCGGACCAGACATCCAACACGGTTTCCGTGATTGATCCATCGGTCGACAAGCTGCTTGGCGTTATCAAGCTTGGCGATCCGGTTCCCGGCGCTTTGAGTCCCCTGTACCGGGGGGAGTTGCTGGTGCACGGCCTGGGATATTCACCCGATTCCCGAACGCTGGCCGTTGTTTCCGTCGCTTCAAATTCGGTGACTTTGATCGACACGGCAACCAATAAGGTGACCGGAAAGATCTACGTGGGCCGTTCTCCGCACGAAGCGTTCTTCACTGCCGACGGACGGGAATTGTGGGTCACGGTTCGCGGCGAAGACTACATTTCGGTCATCGATCCTGTGCAAAGGAAAGAAACCAGACGCTTGCCGCTGGCGAATGGTCCGGGCATGACCATGTTCGGCCCCGATGGCCGCTATGCCTTCGTCTGTTCGAGCTTCACTCCAGAATTGACTGTCTTTGATACTGCTTCGCATCAAATTCTGCAGCGGGTCCGGCAGGCCAGTCCGTTTTGCCCCAACATCGCAGTGAGTCCGGAAAACGATGAAGTGTGGATCACCTTGAAGGATGTTGGCAAAGTGCAGATCTTTAGTGCCCAGCCGCCCTTTGAAGAAAAGGCTTTGCTTGAAACGGGCCCCATCACCAACCACGTAAACTTCGTCAACAATCGCCACGGCAAATTCGCCTATGTCACGATTGGCGGAGCGAATGAAGTCAAAGTTTTTCGCCGCGCTTCGCCGCCGGAACTGGCCGCCACCATCCCCGTCGGAAATCTTCCGCACGGAATCTGGCCATCAGGGGACGGCTCGCGGGTTTATGTCGCACTCGAAAATGGCGAGATGGCCGCTGCGATCGATACCCTCACCAACAAGGTGATTGCCAATATCCCCATCGGACAAACAACGCAGGCGCTCGTGTATGTTCCCGGCGCAGTTCCAAACGGCCCGGGAACCGATGGTCTCGTTCCGCTCGGCGAAGCCGCCAACACCGCCCGCCTGCACTTGGAATCCGCTGCCGCGGCATGGCCCAAAGCGCAGGCCTCCGTTGCTGTAAATTCGCTCGGTCTACTGGACCTCGTTCAGATCGCGGCGCAAGGACTCACGCCCAAAGCGCAATATCAGGTGTATCTGGCTGAATCCAATCAACCGCCCTTCGGCAAACTACAAGCGCTGGCGGTGTTGAAAATCAATCCCGACGGAGCCGGCATTGTGCAAGCCATCGGCCCGCTGAAAATGCTCGGCAACCACAAGGCAACGGCTTCGGCCGCGTCTCCACGAAGATTTCTCATTGTTACCGACATCGAGGACCCTGCGCGGGTGGTGCTTCGTCAAGCCAGCGGTTCTGCTGCCCAGTAACCCGGGCGGCTAGTTCCTGGTCACGCGCTCAATAAACAGTTTGATGAAGCGCTCAAAGTCCACATCGTATTGCACCGACATCGGCATCGCTTCCTCGCCGCCTTCCCATATTTTTTTGGCGCCGAGCGTCGTTCCGTAATCCGGTCCATGGTTAATGTCGACATCCACGAATAAATCCACGGTTTTTACAAGTGTGGGGTCGATGAGGCTGCCAACCGTCAGCTGGTCATACATCTCGCTGTGGCGATCCGGATTTTTCTCAAACCCCGGCCCCATGCGCAGTTTGATCAGCTTCGTCAGCGGCGTCTCGACGGCGACAATCTGGTCGTAATACTTTTTCGAAAAATTTGTCTTCCGGGTCACGTTCAGTGGCGTCAGCACAATGGGAATTCCCGAACGGAATACCGCTTTCGCCGCTTCGGGATCGACCCAGATATTGAATTCTGCGTTCGGGGTCATATTTCCCCCGCCATCTGCGAGGCTGGCTATGGCGCCGCCCATGATGACGATTTTCTTGACCTTTTTTGCAAACCCGGGCTCCTGGCGAACCGCTGTGGCCACATTGGTCAGGGGGCCGAGCGCAATAATCGTAATCTCACCCGGA
>Ga0193753_10004132_pt1 | contig 10472 bp, 5 predicted proteins | sample H1c2metaG_FD_144925 | JGI IMG/M metagenome (GOLD analysis project Ga0193753, IMG submission 144925) | Soil microbial communities from a riparian zone of the East river system, Colorado, United States - H1c2 | ecosystem: Environmental > Terrestrial > Soil > Riparian zone | place: USA: East River... | reverse complement strand
GGATCTGATCGCCTTGCTGTAGCGCTGCGAATCCACGATACATCGCGAGATCGAGCGGGAGCAGCGGCATCTTCTTCGGATGATCGCGGGCGAGGAGCTCGAGCTCTCGCAACAGCTCGGCGGTCTCGGTGGGTTCGGCCGGACCGCCCGTCGCCCACAGCTGATAGGTGAGCGCCGCGTACAGCGACGTCGGTGCATCGGCAGCGCGCGCAAGTGGAACTCCTTCCGCGAACAATGCTCGCTGGCGCGTCGCGGAGTAACACTGCGGAGCCGAACAGGCCAAACCTACCAGGGCGATCGAGCGCAGCGCCGCGTTGTCCTCGCGAAGCAACTCGAGTGCACGCAGGAGCGGGGCAGTCGGATCACCGAGCGGTTTGTAGCCGACGTGGACGTTGAGCATGCAACCCGCACGCACCAGCTCGGGCGCATCCGATCGCTCGTTCGCCAGCCGCAACACCTCGTTCAACGCCCGGATGCTCTCCTCGGGATCACAGCCGCGGGCGTACAGCGCAATCGTGAACAACAAGTTCATCCGCAGCCGAATGCTCGCGCCGTCGATCAAGTCGAGCGCCTCGAGCGACTGCTTCATGTAACGAACGACGTCGACGTTCGCGAAGCGCGCAGCTGCAGCAGCGGCCGCGGCACGGCAGTGCTCGATCGTCTTGCGCGGGTCGCTGTCCGGCAGCGCGGAATACGAGTGATGCGCGAGATCACTCGGAGGGATGGGTTCACCCGCGGTGCGGCAGCGCTCTAACACATGACAGATCCGCAAGTGCCAGCCGCGGCGCTCCGCCGGCTCGAGCGCATCGTAGAGCACACTTCGCAAGAGCTCGTGGCCGAAGGCGAATGCGGTCATCGAACCCGGTGCAGCGATCACCAAGTCGGTTGCGAGCGCCTCGTCGAGAGCGCTGATCAGCTCACTCGGCTCGCCATCCACCACGGCTTGCAGACGCGAGAGCTCGAAGTTGCGACCGAGCGTCGCGGCGGCCGACAACACGCGACGCATCTTTGCATCGAGGCGAGCGATCGGTTGCCACAGCATATCGAGCGCAGCCGACGGCACGCTCAGAGCTTCCGGTTGCGGGCGGTCCGTCGCTTTCAATCGCCGCGACAACTCGGCCATGAAGAACGGATTGCCTTCGCACTTGTCGTAGACGGCATTGGCGAGGTGTCCATCTTCGTCCTGGAGCACCGCCGCCACGTACGTGTTCACGTGCTCGCGCGATAGCCGATCGAGCGTGATGCGCTGGCAGTTCGAGTGCCCGAGCACGCGCATCAACATCGTCGACGCTCCGCCAGTGCGCCGAACCGGTGCCGGGCGCGCAGTGGCCACGACGAGAATACGCGTGCGTCGCAGCTCATCGAGCAGGTACGCCAAGAATTCCAGCGAGCCGGCGTCGGCACGGTGGATGTCTTCGAGAACGAAGAGCCATGGCGTGGCGTCGGCTGCAGCCGCAAACGAACGTGCGAGAATGTCGATCCACCGTCGCGGGGTTTTGAAGCGACGCATCGTGCTCGTTGAGGAGCTCGCTCAGTTGCGTCGCTGCCGGTGCGAGCGAGTTCGCTTCGAGTGAGGCAGTTGGCGTCTGAACCAATACTTCGCGCAAGATTCGCAGCCAGGGATCGAGCGGCGGAGTGTCGCCCGTCTCGCGGCAGTAACCCCACGCCACTCGAACTTCGCTGCCCGTCGCTTCACGCGCGAGCTCTTCGAGGACGCGGCTCTTTCCGATGCCGGGTTCGCCGAGCACGACGCACGCAGTGCCGCGCCGATCGCAGGCTTGCATGAGCGCTTGCGTCAAGCTCGCGAGAACGCGGTCGCGGCCGACGAAAGGCGGCGCCGATTCGTGCGCACGCACGAGCAACGACGGCGGGCGATCGTGTATTTCGATCGCGGTGACTTCACACTCGAGTCGATAGCCGCGCCCGTACATCGTCGTGACGTAGTGCCGATCGTTCTTACCGGAACCCAGAGTCTTGCGTAGTCGTGCGACTGCAACCGTGATCGCGTTGTCCGCGACGACGTGCGCGTTCCAGACCTGCGCGACGAGTTCGTCCTTCGATACGAGTCGGCCGGCATTGCGCGCGAGACAACGCAAGAGACGCAACACCAACGCGTCGGCTCGGATGAGCTCGCCCGCGCGGCGAAGCTCGAGCTGCTCCGCATCGAGCTCGAAATCGTCGAAACGAAAGATCAAAGCCACGCTCTTGGTGTCGCCCATATTTGCACACTCGGCAAGCAGAGCGTTGCTGCTCCCAACCTTCGGACCTGACGCTCCGAGTGCTGCTTGCAGCCGTTAGCTGCAGGCTGGGTTCGGCCACCAACGGAAACTCGTCATGAAGTGGACAGGATTGCCAGTCGATCCGGACTTAGCCTCGGCCCGATCATGTCGGACTGCAGCAAGTTACAAACGAAAGCACACGGCCGCGTGCGATCTCGTGCGCTCGCGATCTCACTCACGTCGATCGTCTGCAGCGTAACGAACGCGTGTCAGAGCGATTCGTCGAATACATCACCGAGTCCTGCCGCCGCGGGCGCAGCGGGTGCAAGTGGAGCCCCGATAACCGCCCGAACGCCTGCGGCAGGTGCGGTTAGCTCCGCTGAAGCAGGTCACGGCGGACAAGGCGCAGCGGCCGGCGGGTCATCGGCCGCCGGCGCGAGTGTGGCTGGTAGATCTGCGAGTGGAGTCGGCGGCAGCGCTCGCGAATCGGTGGCAGCCCGAGTACCGGCGCCGGAATGAGTGCGTCTGGCGCATCCGGATCCAATGCCGGCGCAGACGGACCGGCCGCGGGTGCCAGCGGCTCAACCGCGGGCGCCGCTCCGCCTCGGCTGCCTCCTGTCATGACGACTACTGCGCCCGGCCCGTTCCCAACCATGCAGAACCTGCGGGGAGGTCCGTCGGGTCAGAGCAGTGAGTTCTTCGGCAAGCTCGACAGGAGCAAGATCGCACTCGAAGGTCACTCGATCGGATCTGCCGATTCGTTTTTAGTCGGCCCCGACCCGCGCCTGACGACGACTATTCACGTGGCCGGTGGTTCGCTCGACATGGCGGGCGACATCAATGCGCCGACGACTGGTTCTGGAGGAAAACGCCTGACCCACCCTGTCGCGTTCATCTGCTCCGAGATGGATCAGTTCGACAACGTCGAAAAAACCCAGCTCGACTACGCCAACGCAACGGCGCCTGCTTGGATGACGATCATGACCGGGGTCGATCACATCGCTGCTGCGCGCCAAGGCTTGCCCGCGCTGATCGCGTGGTTGCGCTGGCACCTCGCCGGTGAGACCGATCGAAAGACCGCGTTCCTCGATCCGAGCGGGGAATTCGCGAGCGGCAAGTACGTGTCCAAATCCAAGAATTGGTAGGCCAGCGGCCCGCTCCGCCATTCGCTGGCCCAAGCCCACTCGAGGTCGAATCTGACATGTCAGGATCCGGAAAGGATCCCTGGAGCGCATTCGAGGCATCTGAGTGGCTGCGACACCTCATCGCCAAGCCCGAGCTTCGCGCGCGCCGTCTCGAGAGTGTCGTCCAGAAAGGCTGGGCGTTCCATGAGCCTGACAGATTTTACCACGGCCACGACAGATCGATTCACCCTGCCGCTCGCAGCTGCACTGGCTGCCGCGTGCGCGTTCGCAGCCTGTAGTGGCGACTCCTCGTCCGACAAGGACGGCCGAACGGATCCGATCGTCGACACCAGCAAGGTCCCGACGACCCCGAGCTCGAGCACCGCCGGAAGCGCACCCACGCAGAGCGGATCTGGCGTTGCGGGCAGTGCAGCGAATCCAGGTGGGGTCCCGCCAGGGAACACACCAGCGAAACCCACGGGCGCTGCCGGCGCTGGCCCGGTGACTCCGCCGCCGGGAGCTGCACCCGGCAACCAGCCGCCACCGCCTCCCGCGATGATGCCGATGGCGATGCCACTGGCGCCGTTCAACGGCCCGCTCGACGGCGATCCGAGCAAGCCCATGGTCGACGTGCCGGGCTTGAAGTGCGGCAACCTCGCTGGCGGCTTCGGCGCAGCTCCGCAGACTGTCAAGATCAGCAACCGCGACGTCGTGATCGGATATCCGTGCGCGCACGAAGGCGCTTCCGTCACGTTCTTCCTGTTCCTCCACGGCACGCTGCAAGAAGCCCAAAAGGTTGCGTTCACGATGAACGCGTTCGCGATCCACAAGCTGATCGACTCTCACAACGTCATTGTCGCGGTGCCCAAGGCAGTCGGGACGCAGTGGGGACGCGAGGACAACGGCACGGATCTGCCGCACCTGTATGAAACGATCGACTGGGTCTACAACACGTTCGGCACCAAGTTCAGCATCCGCGGCATGTGGTCGCAGGGCGGTTCGTGGGGCGCAGCCTATCTCTCGCAGTTCGCGTGTGATCCGAAGCTGCAGGATCGGCTGAAGGGCATTCAGTTGATCGTCGGCGGCGGCTGCCCGGCTTGCAGCAATCGCTTGTCGTGCATCGTCGGCCAACAGGAGCTCGAGAAGGGCGGCGGCATGGCGCTCTCGCCGGAGATGCGCGAGATGTTCGCGGATAAATCGAACATCTCTCCGTACGCAATGATGCACGGCTGCGACGCGAAGATGGGGCCGACCATGGTCGGCAACACGCAGTACTGGGCGTGGCCGAACTGCGACAAAGGTTGGGCGCACTCCTATTACATGGCACCGGGCGAACACGCGGATGCCTGGGACGCAGCGGCCGTTCTCAAAATGACTGAAGAAATGAAGGGGACGGAATAAAGGCTGCGCAAAGCTTGCGCCAAGCAGCCGGACGTTCCAGAAACGAGAAAGCATTCTCACGCAGCCTGCGTGCTGGGAAAGCCGTCGTCAGAAGGAACGCACGTTGAATTTCGAAGCTGTAGCGCCTGCACCCGGCGGCCAGACCGACTTGGTCTATCGTTTCGGGGACTTCGAGCTGCACGCGGAAGGCTCGGAGTTACGGCACGGCGGCGCGCTCGTCGAAGCCGACGCGCTCGTGCTGAAGGTGTTGTTTTGCCTGGTACGGAGTGCGGGCCAGCTCGTCACTAAAAATCAGCTGGTCGAAGAAGTCTGGGAGCGCCGTGCGGTCGCCGACAACGCGATCACCGTGGCCGTCGCGCGGCTTCGTAAGACGCTCAATCAGCGGCGCGGCACGCCCGAGCTCGTGACGACTGTCTACGGTCGCGGCTATCGATTCGTCGGCGAGGTCGTGATCGTACGTGCGCCTCGACCGAGCACGACCGTGCTCAACTTGCCGTCCGACGCAGCGTTGCCGTTCGTCGGTCGCGACAGCGTGCTCGATCGCTTGCATCGCGCACTCGCGGACGCGCGCGCAGGGTACGGTCGCGCGTGCTTGTTGATGGGCGAACCGGGCATCGGCAAGACGCGCGCCGTCGAAACGTTCGAGCGCGACGTATCGGCACCGCAGCTCCGCGTGGCGTGGGGCTTTTGCCGCGAAGGTGGTGACACGCCCCCGCTCGCGCCGTGGATTCGCGTACTGCGCGAGATTCTCGGGGCGTACTCGCGCGAGGAGCTCGAGTCCGCGATCGGCCCATCGGCAAACGACGTCTACGCGCTGCTCGGCGACGCCGCGCCGCAGCCGACGACGTCGAAGCACGCGTTCGACGTGATCGGGCCGGGGCGCCATCACGGGTTCGAAGCGATCGTGCGAGCGCTGCGATTTGCGGCCGAACAAATGCCGCGCGTGCTCGTGCTGGAAGATCTTCACCGTGCGGACGCGGGCTCGCTCGAGCTGCTGACGTACCTGCTCGACGAGATCGGACGCACGCGAATCCTCGTGCTCGCGACCTTGCGGCCGCCCGTGAACGATCCGACGCTGCAGTCGCGGCTACCGCGCGTACTCGGTCACGGCAAGTGCGAACGGATCACGGTCGAGCGACTGCGGCACGAAGACGTCGCGAAGTACGTGTCGGCTGTGCTCGATGATCCGACCGGTGCTCTGGGCGACGCGGTCTTCACGAAGAGTGAGGGCAACCCATTTTTCATGGTCGAGCTCACACGCCAGATGCGCGACCTCGAGCGACCGGACGCGAGCGCGCTCACGCTCGATCACGCGGCGCTCGAGTTGATCCGGCAGCGTGTCGCGCGGCTCGACGCAGAAGCGCGCGGTGTGTTGTCGGCGGCCGCCGTGATCGGCCGCAGCTTCGAGCTCTCGCTCTTGCAGGTGATCACCGATCGCGATCCCGCGGCGTTGATGGCGAGTCTGGATGACGCGCTCGATGCCGAAGTCGTCGTCGCTGCACCCGAGTCCGCAACCGCGTTTGCATTCGGACACGAGTTGTTGCGCTCGGTGTTGTACGACGCCCTGCCCGCGGCTCAGCGTCGCCGCTGGCACATGCGAATCGCGAGCGCCCTCGAAACGCGTGCGAACGCGGGTGAAACGGTGCCGGCGAGTGAGCTCGCCTATCACTCGTACTCCGCACTTCCAGAAAGCGACTTGCGCAAGACGGTCGAGTTTTGTCGCGCGGCCGCGGGCGCCGCCTCGGTCTCGGTCTACGGAAATCCAGACGTCGTACGCTACTTGCGGCACGCGCTCGAAGCGCTCGCGTTGATGCGCGACCCGAGCCCGCGCCTGCGGATGAACTTGCTGTTGTGGAGCTCGGTCCACGCGCGCGGCTGCGCGCATATCGAATACGTCGGCATCTTGCAGCGTGCGCTTCGCCTGGCGCGCGAGCACAACGACGGTGCGATCCTGGTTCAGACCGCCTACATGTTGAATGCGCATCCGGGGCTCGAACCTTTGCCAGGCGCACACGCGGCGCTCCAGCACGCGCTGACGATTCTGCCCGCCGATGAGGTCGAGTCGCGCGCGCTCGGACTCGCGACGATGTCGTGCGTGGCGCCAGACTGTTACAGCCTCGAGCGCAGCCGCACGTTGAGCGAACAAGCGCTCTCGCTCGCGCGCACGTCGGAGTCGTTTGTGGCGCTGACGGCTGCGCTGCTGTGTAAGCGGTATCTGATCGGTGGCTCGGAAGTGATGAGCGAAATCGACGTCGTACACGCTGAGCTCGATCAGCTGGCGCGCGAGCATCCGCGACGGCTGCCGATCGTCCGAGCCGAGCTCGAGATTCATCGCGCGATCGAAGCACTGCAACGCGAAGGCAGCTCGCAGCTCGATGCGGCGCTCGAACGCGTCTACACCGTTTGTCACGAGCTGCGGCACGTCGAGCTCACCTGGCACAGTGAACGCTGGAAGCTCTTGGCGCGCATCAACGCGGATCCGAGCGCAGAGCTGCTCGCGGCACTCGACCGCTTGCATCAGCGCGCGGTGCGTTACGCGATCATCGGCTACGGCCCGTTTCGCGCATTCGACCGAGCGGTCGTGTGGATGGAGCTCGGACAGGCGCCCGCGATCGACGACGATACGCGGCAAGCACTCGCGGTAAGTCCGTTCGATCCGCCGAGCATCTGGGCGATGAAAGTGCGCGCGTGGACAGCGATCGCAGAGCACGGCGCCGATCCGAACGCTCGCACCGAAGCGCGCGTGCGTCTGACTGCGCTGTCGCCGCAGGAGATCATGGCGCTTCCCGTCGACCGCGATTTTGTCGGCACGCTCGGGCATCTCGCGCGTGCCGCGATGACGCTCGGCGCGATCGATCACGCGGAAGTGCTGTACCGATTGTTGTCTCGCTACCCGGAGCGATTCGCCGGCCACGTCGCGCTCTACTGCGAAGGCTCGACGCAACAGTTGCTGGGAATGCTCGCGCTCACGCTCGGCCGCACTGCCGCTGCGATGACGCATCTCCAGGCTGCGATCCGCCGCAGCGACGGCGCGGGCTACGGCTTGCGTGCAGCCGAAGCCCGGTTGCAGCTCGCGGCGTGCCTGGCAGCGCACGGCGGCGACCAGCAGCGTCGCCGCGCGGTGTCGCTCGCGCGGCAAGCCCGGGCGAGCGCCGCGCGGATGGGCGTGCCGAAGTTGCTCGCAGAAGCCGATCGACTGCTCGAAGGCGAATCTCGGGTTTGACGGGTTTGACCGTCGCGCGCGCGCTTGCGGGCGGGTTGCGAGTGTCCGACACTCCCGGCCCCCGCAAGTCGCGCGATGACCACACGTTCTCAGCCGCCACCCGCACCTGATTCGTTATTCCCCGCGGCGCTGGGTACAGAGCCGCGCACGACCGAACCGTTGCTCGAACGGCTCTTTCCGTTCCTGCGAACGTTGCGCGATTATCGCCGCGAGTATGCCCGGCCCGACTTCATCGCCGGGCTGACCGTCGCGCTGTTTGCGGTGCCGCAGGCGATGGCATACGCGCTAGTCGCGGGTTTTCCACCGTCCGCGGGGCTTTCGACCGCGATCATCGCGGCGATCCTGGGGGCTGCATTCGGCAGCTCCGAGTTCCTGATCAACGGCCCCACGAACGCGATCGTAGTCATGCTCGCGGCACACGCAGCGGTGCTCGGAGCAAACGGCGATCCGATCGGTTCGGTCGTCTTGCTGACGTTGGTGATGGGCGTGGTTCAGATCGTCGCCGGCTACGTGAAGCTGGGAACGCTCGCACGGTTCGTGAGCGAGCCCGTGTTGATCGGCTTCACGGCGGGTGCAGGCGTGTACATCGTGATCAATCAGCTGCCCTCGTTTCTCGGGATCGAGAAAGCGCAGATCGCGAAGGACTTATGGGGCTTCGTGCCTCCGAAGAGCGCCGCATTCGACCTGGTGCGCTTGTTGCGATCTCTCGAGGGGATCCACCTGGTGACCGCGGGGTTGGCATTGCTCACGCTCGTACTCGTACGGGGATTACAGCGGCTCGAGCCTCGCATCGGACGGAGGGTTCCGGCGCCGTTTCTCGCGATGGTGATCGTGACTGCGATCGTGTGGTGGCTCGGGCTCGATCGCGCGGGTGCGAGCGAACGAGTTCGCGTCGTGCGGGACATCGAGCCGCTGACGCGTCAGTTGCCGGGTTTGCGCCTGCCGCATATCGACTTCGAGCGAGCGCGGGCGTTGATCGGACCGGCGCTCGCGATCGGCTTGATGGGTGCGGTCGAAGCGATCGCAGTCGGAAAGACGCTCGCGGCGCGCGCGGGACACAAGTTCGATGCGAGCCGGCAGCTGGTCGGCGAAGGGTTTTGCAATCTCGGTGCGGCGCTCGTCGGTGGCTTTGCGTCGTCGGGTTCGTTCAGCCGCACGGCCGTGAACTACGAGGCGGGTGCAGTCACGCGCATGTCGTGCATCGCTTCGGGTCTACTCGTCGCGGTGTTGGTGTTGGTGTTCGCGCCGGTCGCGAACGTCATTCCGATCGCAGCGCTCGCCGGGACGCTCGTGCACATCGGGCTGAAGCTGGTCGACGTCGCGCGGTTGAAGGTGCTGTTCGACACGACGACGGGGGATCGCACGGTTCTGCTGACTACGTTTGCGAGCGTGCTCTTCGTCGAGCATCTCGAGACGGCATTGCTGATCGGGATCGCGGTGTCGGTGTACTTCGCGCTGCGGCGTGCCGAGGGGTTCAAGCTGCGTGTGCTCTGGATGGGGCACGATGGGAGCTTGCGCGAGTCGGGCGACTTTCAGCCGGCGCAAGCGGACCTGATCACGGTGTTGAACTTGCAAGGCGAGTTGTTTTTTGCGGCGGCCGAGGAGTTGCACGCGGAGTTGATCAAGCTGCTCGATTCGCGTGCGAGAGTGATCGTGTTGCGGGTTCAGGAGGCCTACAACTTGGACGCGACGACTGCACAGGCGATCGTGAACGTGGCGAACGAAGCACGAAAGCGGGGTGGCCGCTTGTTGCTGTGCGGTGTGAGGCCTGGGATGTACGGCACGTTCGAACGTGCGGGTTTGATTCCGGAGCTCGGTGCGGACGCGTTGTTCGTAGCGGAGCGAGAGATGTTGGGTTCGACGCGAAGAGCGGTGAGCTACGCGAGAGAGTTGGCCGCGAAACTCAGCTCGCCAACGCGCGTTTGACGCCGCGAGTCAGCCCACCGGCCTCCGGCTGAATACTCAAAACCGGCGCGACAGCGATTTTCGTAGGCAGCGCTTCATCGCTATTCCCTTGTAATTGTTGAACAATGGTGCAGACACCTCGGCCGTTTTGAATACTCGCCGTATTCACAAACGTAACCCCATGGCTGGCGCGGCCAGGCAGCTCGAGACAATCTGGGCAGGTGAGCCGCCGCGCCGCAGTCGATGTGTTTGCCTTCCGCGACTATCGCCAGTTCCTCCGCGCCTACTACGACGCCGGGAAAGCAGGTGGGCAGGCGGTCACACTTCGTGCGTTCTCGAAGCGTGCAGGACTGCGCTCGCCGAACTATCTCAAGCTAGTGATGGATGGAACGCGCAACCTCACGCAGCCGATGGCTGCACGGTTTGCTGATGCGGCGGGCTTACGCGCCGAAGCCGCCGAGTACTTCTGCGAGCTCGTCGCCTTCAACCAAGCGAAGACTGCGGCCGACCGCGGCCGCGCCTACGAACGCCTGCGCCGCTTCCCGCGGTATCGCAAAGTCTACAAGCTCGACGCGGCGCAAGAGTCCTACCACTCGAAGC
>Ga0193753_10004131_pt1 | contig 10473 bp, 6 predicted proteins | sample H1c2metaG_FD_144925 | JGI IMG/M metagenome (GOLD analysis project Ga0193753, IMG submission 144925) | Soil microbial communities from a riparian zone of the East river system, Colorado, United States - H1c2 | ecosystem: Environmental > Terrestrial > Soil > Riparian zone | place: USA: East River... | reverse complement strand
GCGAGCGGATGCAGTTCACACTGCATAGTGCGTTTCAGGGAATACGCGCCGAGCTGGACGATAAGTTCGTTAAGCCCGGCGGAGGCTCTTCAGCCGGTCTGATCACGAACCTCTATGTAATCGCGGTTGGGGATGACGGGCACGAATCTCTCCGCCAGGCAAATCTGCCGGCGAGCCTCGCCGGTCTACTTGCCGAGCTGCGAAAGCAACCTGACCACAGCCGGAGCCCGCTCATCTGGGCGCTGACAGCGGATAGTGCCGCGGTGATTCAAATGTCTGCTAGCACGAAAGAATACACAATCGCCGAACTCGATTTAGGCGTCATGAGGCACAATTTGCTGCCGGATCTCATTCGGAAATACCTAGGCAACGAAGAATCTGACTATAGGATCGCAGTGTTGAGCGCACTCAATCCCAAAACCCCTATCTATCGCGCGGGCATTGATGCCCCGGCTGAATCCTATTCTCGGGCTGATGAAAGGGTGATTCTGCTTTCGGCCCCAAAAGGCGCCAACGTGCCATCGGCAGCGCAGTTTGTCCAGGGCTTCGATAGTTGGGAATTAGTCGCCAAACACAAACAAGGGTCTCTCGCTACGGCGGCGGGAGAAGTCCGGCGCAAATGGCTGGCAATCAATTTCATTGTTCTCATGGTCCTTGCGCTCGGCATGGTCACGATTGTCGTGGCCGCCCTGCGCGCGCAAAACTTTCTCCGGCTCCAGATGGAGTTCGTGGCCGGCGTTTCCCATGAGCTACGAACTCCGGTTTCCGTCATTAGCTCCGCCGCGGACAACTTGGCGGCAGGCGTGGTGAGATCGGGAAAGGATGTCCGCGAATACGGCTCATTGATATTGGATGAGTGCCGCCGGCTGTCGGGTCTCGTCGAACAGACTCTCCATTTCGCGGCCGGCCGGGCCAATTACCGCCCGCGCAACCTGCAATTTTTGAATCTCGCCGAAGTCATCGGCCGCACTCTCTCGGCAGTTTCCGCGGTCATCGAGACGAACGGTTTTACGGTGGAGAAAAGCGTGGATTCCGACCTTCCCGCAGTCCGCGCCGATCCTGACGCGCTTTCCGAATGTCTATCGAACCTGGTCAGCAACGCCATGAAGTACGGGAAACAGGCCACGGTACGGGCGTTGAAATCACCGTCGAAGACCGCGGTATCGGCATGCCGTCCGACGAGATCTCGCGCATTTTTGATCCCTTCTTTCGCGGGCGTACCGCTCGGTCCGCGCAAATCCATGGAACCGGTCTGGGCCTCAGCCTTGCTCAAGAGGCAGCGGGCTCGATGGGCGGTAGAATCTCGGTCAAAAGTACGATTGGCAAGGGGAGTTCGTTTACCCTTCACATTCCAGCCGCATATATGAATAGCTCCACGGTTCCGGTGGAGGCGCTTGTTGAATCTTGAAGTCGAGTCTTGAACACATGGAGAAAATAATCCTGCTGGTGGAAGACGAGCCCGGTCTGCGCAAAACGCTCAGCGATCGAATTCGCGGTGAAGGGTTTCGGGTGGAAGTCGCGGCGAACGGAATCGATGGCCTCGAGAAAGCGGCTACCGGTGCGTTCGATCTGGTTGTTCTCGACATTATGCTACCCAAGAAAAATGGGATCGATGTATGCCGCGATTTGCGCCAGCAAGGCGTGCAGACTCCCATTTTGATGTTGAGCGCGAAGAGTCAAACAATCGACAAGGTGGTCGGACTGAAAATGGGGGCCGACGATTATCTGACGAAGCCGTTTGAAGCGCCTGAGCTCATGGCGCGCATCGAAGTGCTTCTGCGGCGTCCGGTTATTCGCGATTCTTCTTCCGAGATTCAGCTCGGCTCGGTCCGGTTCAACACGCGCCGCGCGGAATTATCCAGATCGGGCAAACCGATACCCATTTCGGCGCGAGAATTTCGGCTCTTGCGTTATTTCACGGAGCACCGCGGCGAAGCTCTTACTCGTGAAGAACTGCTGCAAGCTGTTTGGGGTTATGATTCGGCTCCCACGACAAGAACCGTCGATGTGCATGTCGCATGGCTTCGCCAGAAGCTGGAAGATGATTCTAAGAAGCCCAAATGGATCCTCACCGTCCACGGAATCGGATACCGCTTTGCCGGATAATGTTAAGGATTTGTTAAACACATTTTACGAAGATTTGACGCCCGTTAGTTGGTGATCGGGGTAGAATCAACTTTCTTCGCCGGAAAAACCCCGTCAGTTAAGGCTTCTTAGTTCTTCCAAAGGGGGTCAACCTTCATGAGACAAGCGCTTTACGCGATTCTCGCTATTGCAGTCTTCTCACTCGCGCCGCGGACAGCATTTGGTCAAGCCGCGACGGGCACAATTATTGGTCATGTTACCGATTCGTCCGGGGCCGCGGTGCAAGGAGTTGTCGTTGTAGCGCTCAACCCGGCGAAAGGAATCAGCGCCAGAACCGTCAGCGACGAGCAGGGCATCTATCGGATCTTTTACCTCGACCCGGCGGCGTACAAACTCACGTTCGAAAAACCGGGATTTGCGGTATTTGAGCGCAGCGGCGTCGAACTACGGTCGAACGACACATTGACAATCGACACTCAACTACAGCTCGGAAATCTGACACAAAAGGTCGAGGTAGACGCGGTACCACCGATGCTCGAAACCGCCACCTCCACCACCGGCACGGTTCTTTCGGGGACACAGATGAATGCGCTCCCCATCATGCAGCGCTATACATGGATGACCATGTACGTAACCCCGGGCGTGACGAGCATGAATGGGTTTCATATCGCCGGCCAGCGCGATCGTGGAATCGGCTTCACGATGGATGGTATATCCGGCACGGAGCCAATTCGCGGCGGGGTATCCACGAACCGCATCATGTCCACCACGCAAAATGCCATCGAGGAAGTCAAGATGGTCACAACCGTTATGCCCGCGGAGAACGGTCATTCCGCTGGCGGAATGCTCAGCACAACCTATAAATCAGGCACAAACGCCCTGCATGTGGAATCCGAAGATCGCTATGTGAACAATGCGATGCTGCACCGCGCGTATTTTAACCTTGGAAACGCGCCGTTCTCCTATCACGAGTTAGCTGAACTTGTAAGTGGTCCCATCTTATTTCCGAAGCTATACAACGGAAAGAATCGTACATTTTTCTTGTTTGGATGGTCTCAACATAACGAGTCGTACGATCAGTCCACCTTTGTAGATGTCCCGACGCCGGCGCAGCTCAACGGCGATTTTTCTTTCAATGGACTTGGTTATCCTATCTACGATCCGGCAACGATTCGCCAGAATGCCTCGGGCGGTTGGACTGCCGATCAGTTTTCAGGCAACCTCGTTCCCAAAAGCCGCTTTGATCCAGCGGCCCTAAACTTCCTGAGCCACCAACCTTGGGTGGCGCCCAACAATCAAGGTGGGTCGGCAATTATTGCCGCGGATGGGCCACATCTCAACTTGGGCGGCAACAGCTCTTACACTTCTCTGCGGACGCGATTCGACATCAAAGTGGACCATAACATCAGCGATAAAAACCGCATGTTTGTTCGATACTCGCACGTGATGAACCGATCCAGAGGCAATGGCAGCGCCATTGGTTTGAACTGGTCTTTACTGGATGGAAATTATGTACTCACACCTAGCGATCAAATCAACGGTGTCATTGCCGACACGCATGTTTTCAGCCCTTCTCTTGTCAACGAAATTCGGCTCGGCGCCAATCATCGCAAGGAGTCGCGAAACCCACCGGGAGTGAATGACAATTGGGCTCAACAACTGGGCATTCCGGGAGTGAGCGGCGCGACGTTTCCTCAATTCGTCAATTCTGCGGGGGCTGCCTTCTATAACGCCACTATGCCGGGCGCCCCTTATTATCAGGTGGACGAAAATTACACGTTTCAGGACAACCTCACAAAGGTGATCGGCAGACACACCCTGAAGATGGGCTATGAACTCATGCGCACTCGAGCGAATGTGTTCAGTCAGTCCCCCCCGAGCGTTGCGGGCGGTGTCAGCCAGGCTCTCCCTGGAGGTGTCTACCGTTTTGGCGGCACCAACTTCCCATTTACGACGAACACGGGCAACGATTTCGCCGCATTCCTGCTCGGCTCCGTACTTCGAGCGGACTATGGCACGTATCTGGCGAATTGGCTCCCTCGCTGGTGGAGCGATGCCTTGTATCTCCAGGATGATTGGTCCTTGAGTCCTAAGGTGACGCTCAATCTCGGCTTACGCTGGTCTTACGAAAGTCCGTTCACCACCAAATATGGACAACAAAGTCAGTTCGATCCGAACGCAACGGATCCACTCACGGGTCTAAACGGAGCAATCACGCACCCCAGCGGGCTGCTTGGAAATCGAAACTTCAAGCACTTTCAACCACGCATCGGCTTGGCCTATCGACCTTCAGACAAGCTAGTGTTCCGGGGCGGGTTCGGGATCACGTCAGTGGATCTGTTCACCACCGATTTCAATCAAAACTTCGACGAATATTCGAGTTCGGTCTCTATCCAGCGCGCTAGCGGCGATCCACGAACGGCGTTTTCTCTCAGCCAGGGTCCGGGTTCGGTCAACTACGCCATCCTGCCCAACGGAACGTCGCCGTTCGTCGGAACTAACTATAGCGCCCGAAATGCGACACGCTACGACCCATCGCTCAGTAATCCTTACGCCATGAATTGGAATGCAACATTGCAGTATCAGTTTCGACCGACATGGATGGCCGAGCTTAGCTATCAAGGCTCCGCCGGGGTTGGGTTGCTCGAGCAATGGGACACCAATACCATTCCGTTGAATATCTCGAGCGATCCGGCCACGCTAAATCGGATCTATCAGAATCAACAAGCCTATAAGCCATTTCCAAACTACGGCTCCGTTTTCATGTGGAGCAATTTTGGTCATTCGACCTATCACTCGGGCACCATCAAGGTTGAGAAGCGAACGTCATTTGGATTGACGATGACCTCGTTCTACACGCGTTCCAAGGCCATTGACGACTGCGATAACGATGGGCTCTGTACCGGCGTCACTTATTACAACCGCAGTCTGGAGAAAGGCCGGGCAGGTTTTGATGTAACCAATCGATCGGTCACTTACTTAACCTACGAACTGCCGTTTGGAAAGAGCAGAAAATGGATGACTGGCGGCGGTGTCAAGGATTACATACTAGGCGGATGGAATGCTTCCGTCATCCAAACGTTCCAGACCGGTCTGCCTGTCACCTTTACACTAAACGCCGCCGGCGCTACGACCGCGGCGGGCAGTCCGTATGCGTACTTGCCGGGAAATGGGGTACTGAGACCCAATCAAACCCTGCCGAACGACCAGTTGATCGTACAAAATTGGACGATCGGGGACCGCTTCAATAACAACCTGAAAAACCCGCTGTGGAACATCAACGCGTTTTCGAATCCGGCCGCTTTTACGGCTGGAACAATTGGCCGGAACACCATCAACGGCCCCGGTTTGAACTGGACGCAAACGTCGCTTGCCAAGAACATTACCATCAAGGAGCGGTACGTACTCCAGGTGCGCTACGACATCAACAATGTTTTCAAACAGCCCAACTTTGTGAATCCGAGTTCTGTCGTTAATCTCAAGAGTCCAAGCCTTTTCGGGAAGCCGACCGCGACACAGGGCGGGTGGTGTTGTCTGGGTGGCCAGTTTGTCAGCACTCTTTCGCTCAAGTTTAGCTTCTGATGAAAATTGACGAAATCACTCTTACCCACGTTCGTATCCCGCTTGTCGAACCCTTCCGAATCAGTTCCGGATGTGTGTCGGTTAAGGAAGGAATTGTTGTCGCCCTGCATGCTGACGGCTTGGTCGGCTATGGGGAATCGTCTCCCATGGGCGGCAGTTTCTATTCGGCCGACACGCCGGAGAAATGCTGGACAGAACTCTGTACGCGAGTAGTGCCGGCGGTTGTCGGGCGCAGTTGTGAAACGCTTGACGAATGGAACCGGACATTGGACGAAGTGCAAGCCGGGAATTTCACCAAGACCGGCGTAGAGACAGCGCTTTGGGACTTGTCCGCGAAGATGCAAAATAAGCCTCTGCATCGCCTACTCGGCGGAAATAGAAATACGGTCGAGTCGGGCCTTGCGGTCGGATTGTACGACAATATCGCCGATACGCTCTGCGTGATCGAGCGCTATCTGGTGAACGGATACCGGCGGGTGAAGTTGAAAATCGAGCCTGGCCGAGATGTCGAAATAGTGGCAGCCGTCCGGCAAGCGTTCGGCAATATCCCTTTGTTTGTGGACGCCAACGGCGCCTATACCGCCGCGCAGATGAATGTTTTTCGTGAGTTGGACGAATTCGATCTAATGATGTTCGAGCAGCCGTACCCAGGTTCTTTTCTTGAGGAACTGTCCGAGTTGCAGGATCGTGTCCAGACGCCGATTTGTTTAGACGAGAGTCTCGAGACGGTAGAACAGCTTCTCGAAGCGATCCGGCTTGGCAGCTTCCGAATCGCGAATTTCAAGATCCAGCGTGTCGGCGGATTTCATCACGCGCTAGAAATGGACCGGATTTGCCGCCAGCACGGCATCAAAGCCTGGGTGGGCTCCATGCCGGAGCTTGGTATTGGACAAGCGCAGGGAGCCGCTCTCGCGACTCTCGACAATTTCACTTATCCGACCGATGTGGAGGCAAGCGACCGCTGGTTTCGGGACGATATTATTTCGCCTCCTATCCAGGTTCGGGAAGGCTGCATCCAATTGCCGGAGGATCCAGGCCTCGGATGGAATATCGATCAAGAAAAGATGCTCGAATATGCAATAGCATCGAGGACCTTTCGAGACAACTAACATGACCAGACGCGTTTTTCTCGCTTCTCTAGCCGCGACGCTTTCCTCAGCCGCCGGCCGCTTGCCGGCTAATCGAAATATCAAATGGGCGCTTAGCGCCGGTCTTTGGTCTCACTATCCTTCAGGGCCGATTACCGACATACTCGATGTTATGCGCGATACCGGATTCATCGGTGTCCGTCTGACGGGCTTTCCCGGCATTTTGAAGACCTATAGTTTGACTGCTTCTCAGCTTGAACGCGAAATATCGCGGCGTAATCTGCAGGTGGCGACGATCTCGTTTGGCGGACGCGTAAACGACCCCTCTCAACACAAGCAGGTGGTTGCTAAGGCAAGAGAAGCGATGAACTTTCTGAAGGGATTTGGCGCCAACCACCTGGTCGTCTTTCCGCCGGAGCGCGTTTCCGAAGGCCAGGACATCGATGCCGCATTCAAAGCAATGTGTAAAGGATTCGATCGGATCGGTGAAGCAGCCGGTGAAATGGGTTTCCGGGCGGGCGTCCACAATCATCTGGGGGAAATGGTACAAGGCCCGGAAGAGGTTGACAAGTGCATGCAGTTGACTGATCCTAAATTGTTCAACTTCGCGCCGGATACGGGCCATTTGCACCTCGCCGGTTGTGACGTCGTAAAGACGTTCGACAAGTATAGGAACCGGCTGATATTCATGGACTATAAGGATGCCCGCTGGACCGATCCCACTGCCGACTTGGTTCTACCCAACGGCAAAACTCATAAAAGAGACTCGCCGGACGCAAAGTTCTTCGAGAGCATCTATGATCTGGGCGACGGCGACATCGATTTTCCCTCCTGTCATCGCATTTTGAAGGAAATAGGCTACAAGGGCTGGAACTGTGTCGATCTCGATCGCACTCGCAACGGTCCGCTTTCGAGCTATCAACGATGTGACAAGTACATTGTCGACCGTCTGGAGCCAATCTACTCATGACTGAGTCTCTGAATCGCCGTTCTGTACTGAAATGGGCAGCGGCTCTGCCGATACTCGGCACATTCGCGGCCGATGCACTTTGGGAAAAGGCTCGGGCCGCGGTAGGCAAGAAACCCACGGGGAATATTTATAGCCGGCTCGGAGTGCGTCCCTTCATCAATGCTCGCGGCACTTGGACGTATCTCAGCGGGTCGCTCGAGCTTCCCGAAGTGCGCGCCGCAAAGCAAGAGGCGTCACGATACTTTGTGGATATTTTCGAGCTGCAACGAGCGGCAGGCAAGCGCCTGGCAGAGCTCTCGGGAGCGGAATCGGGCATGGTGGCATCGGGTTCGGCGGGTGCGATGGCGTCCGCCGCAGCCGCCTGCATGGCGGGTACGGATCCAGCCAAAATCTGGCAGCTTCCGGACACAACCGGGTTGAAGAGCGAAATCGTCATGTTCGGCGGGCGTAGCGCGTTCGACAGCGCACTGCGGCTTACCGGCGCGAAGCTTGTTGTGACTCATACGCCTGAAGAGCTGCAGTCTGCAATCGGCCCCAACACGGCCATGATCTACACCACGCGATTGGGGGAAAGGCTGCAGAAAGCGATCGCCATTGCAAAACAGACGCAGGTACCGCTGCTGCTGGATGATGCCGCCGGAATTCCTCCGATTGAAAATCTGCGGCTCTACGCCAAGATGGGTGTCGACTTATTTTGCTTCAGCGGAGGAAAGGGTCTGGGCGGACCGCAGTGTTCCGGATTGCTGATCGGCAGAAAGGACCTGATCGAGGCCGCGCTCGCGAACACCAGTCCGTGGGAGGGCGCGATCTGCCGTGCCATGAAAGTTGGCAAAGAAGAGGTCATGGGTTGCCTGGCGGCGGTAGAGGCGTGGACGAAATATGACCTCGAAGCTCTGAATCGCGAATGGAATCGGCGTGTCAAGAAAATCGCCGCGGTAATTGAAACCGTGCCCGGTGTAACCGCCAGTATCAAAATCCCAGACGGCGGGAATCGTTATCCAACGCTCACCGTCGGCTGGGACGAACAGGCGTGGAACTTTAGTGTGGCGGACTGCGATCGGGAGCTGCGGAATGGCGAGCCGCGGATCGAAGTCTTGACGGATTCAAACCCGAGCCTTGTCCCGGCCGTGAAGGAAGGTGATCCGAAGGCGCCCCGCGAGAAGAACAAGCTGCAGATCATCTCTATGACCATGCAGCCTGGCGAAGAGACGATCGTTGCACGCCGGCTTCGGCAAGTTTTAGCAAATGCCCGTACCAAGAGCAAGGCATGAGCGGCGAATCCTGATGCGGAGAAATCTTCTTTTTGTTCTCGCGCTGCCGCTGGTGGCGCAGCCGCACTACGATCTCTTGCTGAAGGGCGGCCATGTCGTCGACGCCAAGAGCCACCTTTCGGCAGTACGCGATGTTGCCATCACCAATGGCCGAATCGCCGCTGTTCTCGACAATATTCCGCCGGCCGAAGCGAGTAAGACGATCGACGTTTCTACTCTCTACGTCACGCCCGGTTTGGTGGATATGCACGTCCACGTATTTGCTTCGAGCATGGGGCGCGAGTATACGGGGGAAGATTGCGTGCGCCCGGATGGGTTCACCTTTCGGAGCGGCGTCACCACGGTCGTCGATGCCGGAAGCTCCGGCTGGCGCAATTTCGGCGTATTTCGCGACGAGATCATCAATCGGGCGCAGACTCGCGTTTTCGCCATGCTCAACATTGTCGGCGGCGGCATGGGCGGCCGTAAAGACGTGGAGCAGAATACCAGCGATATGGACCCGAAGCGGACCGCTGAAGTTGCCAAACGCAATAGCGACCTGGTCGTTGGTATCAAGGTTGCCCACTACGCCGGCCCGGAATGGATCGCCGTCGATCGTGGAGTCGAGGCCGGAAAGCTGGCCAACATTCCGGTGATGATCGACTTCGCAACCTTTCGTCCGGAGCGGCCATTCCAGGACCTGGTGCTCAAACATTTGCGTCCCGGCGATATCTATACGCACGCTTATCTTTCCGCCGTGCCGATGCTCGATGAAGACAATCGGCTTTTGCCGTATCTCTTCGAGGCCCGCAAACGCGGCGTGATCTTTGACGTCGGCCACGGTGGCGGCAGCTTTTCATTTCGTCAGGCCATCCCCGCCATCAAGCAGGGTTTTACTCCCGACTCGATCTCGACCGACCTGCACATCGAAAGTATGAACGCCGGGATGAAGGACATGCTGAACGTGATGTCGAAATTTTTGAACATGGGCATGTCGCCCGAAGACGTCATTGCTTGTGCTACCTGGCATCCGGCTCGCGAAATTCATCACGAAGAGTTGGGTAATCTCTCGTTAGGCGCGCCGGCCGACGTCGCCGTCCTGCGCTTGGTCCATGGCGATTTCGGGTTTGTCGATTCCGCGCGGCTCCGATTGCGCGGCAATCAGAAACTGGTCGGCGAATTGACCCTGCGCGAAGGGAAGGTCGTGTGGGATCTGAACGGAATCACCAGCAAAGATTGGGACGATGCAGGAAAGCAACATTAGCTGCAACCGGCGGGCGTTCCTGGCAAAAGCGAGCGCCGCTCTTGCTTTGGCAAAATCCGAGAGGCTGATCATCGACACGCACCTCGAGGTCTGGACGTTCGACCCGAAGTTTCCCTTCCATCATCCCGAACACCCCGAATTGAAACGCGTAGCGGTGGAAGCGCCCATCGAGAATCAAGTTGCCGATATGCAGGAATTCGGTTTGCGCTATGCGGTGCTCATCACGCCCCGCTT
>Ga0193753_10004129_pt1 | contig 10478 bp, 8 predicted proteins | sample H1c2metaG_FD_144925 | JGI IMG/M metagenome (GOLD analysis project Ga0193753, IMG submission 144925) | Soil microbial communities from a riparian zone of the East river system, Colorado, United States - H1c2 | ecosystem: Environmental > Terrestrial > Soil > Riparian zone | place: USA: East River... | reverse complement strand
CGCGAGCTCCTCCGCGATTTTGTAGTTGGCCACGGCGTTGCGTCCGACGATTTGCAGATCGATGGGCGCGGGAAGGCCGAAATTCAAGATCTGGCTGGTGATGTCAGCGGGCTGGAAAAAGAAGCTCATCTCCGGAAATTTTTCATGGAGACGTTTGCGAAGCTCGACTTCGTAGTCGCGGGTGGAAGCGTGTTTTTCTTTCCGGAGCGAGATGAGGATCTCGCCGTCGGCGCTCGAGATGGTGGGGATATCGCCTTGAGCAAGGCTGGTCCAACTGTTGGGTATGCCGATATTGTCGATGAGAGAATCGATTTCGGCGGGCGGAATGACGCTGCGGATTTCGCGTCCGACTTCGGAGAACCTGACCTCGGTCTCTTCAATTCTCGTACCGACCGGACAGCGCGCGTGCAGCCGCATTTGGCCAGAATCCACGGTGGGGAAGAAATCCTCGCCGACCAACCACACGAGCCCTAGCGAGGCGAGAGAAACGCCCATGAACGCGGTGAGGACGCCGCCGCGATGCCGCAGCGACCAATCGAGCAGGCCCATGTAGCGGAAACGGAGGGCCTCGAAGACGCGATTGAAGACGTAGTGAAGACGCCAGAACACGCCCTTGCCACCGGCTGTCTCGCCATGTGTCCCCTGTTGATAGAGATGAACTTCGGATTTGAGAAGAAACGCCACCATGGTTGGTATCAGAGTGCGGGAGAGCATGTAGGAGGCTAGCATCGCGAAGACAACCGCCATGGCGAGGGGCGTAAACAGATATCTGGCCGTTCCGGTGAGCAGTAACACGGGCACGAACACGATGCAGATGGAAAGCGTGGCGACAAAGGTTGGAACGGCGATTTGCTGCGCACCGTCGAGCACGGCGCGGAGCAGTGGCTTTCGCATGGCCATGTTGCGGTGCGTGTTTTCTATTTCGACGGTGGCGTCGTCGACCAGAATGCCGACGGCGAGCGCAAGACCTCCAAGTGTCATCACATTAATCGTCTGTCCGAGCAGGTTCAGAAGGCAGAGCGAAGCGAGAATCGAAAGCGGAATCGAGATGCAGACGATGAGGGTGCTGCGCCAACTGCCGAGAAACAGCAGGATCATGGCGCCGGTGAGGGCCGCCGCGATCAGCGCTTCGCGCACGACGCCCCGAATGGAGGCGCGGACGAAGACCGATTGATCGGCAAGGGCGACGACCTTCAGTTCCGGCGTAACATTGGCAAGAATGCGCGGGAGGGCCGCCTTGACAGCGTTGACAATACCGAGCGTGGAGGCTTGGCCGTTGCGGGTGATGGTGAGAAGAACGCCGCGAGAACCATTCGTGCGAACGATATTGTTCTGGACATTGAAGCCATCGTGCACTTGCGCGACGTCGCGGATATAGACGGTTGCGCCATTCACGGTTTTGATGGGCAGGTTGTTCAGATCGTTGAGCTCGAGCGGACTGCTGTTGACGCGGACTAAATACTCGGTTCCAGCGAGTTTCGCCGTGCCTGCCGGAAGGATCAGATTCTGCGCATTGAGCGCATTCGAAACATCGATGGGCGAAAGCTGTTTGGCGTAGAGATCGTCCAGGTTCAGGTCGACCATGACGGAGCGCTGTTTTCCACCCAAGGGATAGGAGACGGAAGCGCCCTGCACGGTGCCTAGCGGCGTTCGGATGAAGTTATTGCCCAGGTCGAAAATTTCCTGCTCGTGGAGAGTCTGGCTCGATAGGCTGAGTTGCAGGATGGGGACGGTGGCCGCGTCGTACTTAAGCACGTTGGCGGGAAACATGCCGGGCGGCATCTGGCGGAGCCCGCTTTGCATGGTTGCGGTTACCTGGGCCACCGCCATGTCGACCTTGACGTTCGAATGAAAGTAAATCCGCACCACGGCATATCCGTTGTAGGATTGCGATTCAATGTGCTCGATGTCGTTCACATTGGCGGTGAGGCTGCGCTCGAATCCCGTAACGACGCGCTTCTCCATCTCTTCCGGCGACAAACCTCCGTACACCCAGAGGACGCTCACAATGGGGATGTCGATGTAGGGGAAGATATCGACGGCCATTGTGACGATCGAGGTACCGCCGAGAATGGCGATGACGACGGCCATCACGACGAACGTGTAAGGACGACTAAGAGCGAGCCGGACGATCCACATAAATGGCCTTCGCGTCGACGGGACGCGTTAATCAATTATGCAGGTTTGTGTTTTGCGGCGGCGCGTACACCGCCGAAAGTACCAGCACTCCCTTTAAACCATTTAGTACCGTCGAAGTCCGCGAAACGTTGTGACAGTAGGCCCTAGAGGGTTACGATCGGTTTTCACAGCACGATCTCAAGTCGATCACCCCGCACCAGGCGACCGAGTCCTGAGCAATGCGAGCGGCTCCTGTCTGGCTCTCGCTCCCAAAAAATAACCGGCAGATGAGGCTTTCAATCTCCGCGATAACTACGCTCGCTTCTAAAAGCTCACAACACAGCATCCCCACTAAGATATTCCGCGGCCATATTTCTGAACTGGATGCCCTGCGGGCTTTTGGAATTCTGCTGGTGATTCTGAATCACACGTGGCCCGAGCACGGACTCAGTCCGGAATGGACCCGGATTGTCCAATTGCCCTGGATGTTGATGGACGGATTTTTCGTCATGAGCGGATTCCTGATCACGGGCATTTTGCTCGACAGCCGCTCGCGGCCGGACTATTACAAGTCTTTCTACGCGCGGCGCGCGCTGCGGATTCTTCCGATTTACTATCTCGTAATTACGTTCGTGACCTGCGTCGCGATGTTTCACGGCCACGAGCCATACAAGGAAATGCTCGCGAAGTGGGGCTCGCCTTGGTGGTTTTTCGTGTATCTCGGAAATGTTCCAACGGCGCTCACCGGTTTCTATCCGATGGCGGCGGGGGGATCCTACATTCCACTGTGGTCGCTCCAGGTAGAGGAACAATTTTACCTGCTGTTTCCGCTTCTTGTACACCGCCTGCGGAGGGAGACGTTGGCTCGCGTGCTATTGGGTCTGGTGTGTCTCAGCACTATTTTGAGAATAGCCATCTATTGGTGGAATCCGGCCAACCTTCTAGCGCAGTATGTGCTGTTGCCTTGCCGGATGGAGGGGCTTGCGTTGGGCGGCTGGATTGCGATTCGATTCCGCATGGGGCCTTGGAATATCTCCAGAAGGCGTTTGACTGTGATGACCGCGTTCTGGGTCGCGACCGCGTGTTTATCCGCGATATGGGGCGGCTACGAACATATACAGCCATTCAACCGGACGATCGGCTTACTGCTCTCTCCGATCGCGTTCACTCATGTTGTGCTCTGGTTGATTCTGTTCCGGGATTCGCGCCTGACGGCTCCCCTTAGGCTGGCGCCCGTGCAGTATTTAGGCAAGATTTCGTACGCGGCCTATTTGTTTCATTGGCCCATCGGAGACATGCTGAAAGGTGTGTCGGTTGCAGCGGGAATACACCTGTTCGATCGGAACTTCCCAAGAATTATGGCGATTTATGTGCTGACGTTCGTTTGCGCGGCTCTCTCGTGGCACTTTTTCGAGAGACCGCTGCTGAGTCTGAAAGACCGGCTATATCCGCCTAGATCGCTGCAAGGACAGGCGTAGGGCGCGGAAACCGCTCGCTGACGCGCGCGGCTCAGTTTCGAGCTAGTTTAGGCCGCCAGCCGGGACGAAGCCGCGTGGGACGGGGACGCCGTCGCCGAGGAGGCCGGCCCGCAAGGCCATGAGGCTTTGCAGACCGGTAAGGATCTGTTGTACTTTAATCTCCACTAGCCAGACGCCACCCGAAGCACCCCGGCAATTCATCACATCGCCGAGAAAAAGAGCATCGTTGTACTCAACGCTGACTACCGTGGAGAGACTCAGCCGCTCCGGCGATTCCAATAGGAGTCGCTTCCCCTCCATGCTCTCGAACGTACACGGTATTTCGTGCTTTGATCCATTCGGGTCGCCGGTAGGCACCTGAATGACAGCGGAATGGGGATGATCGCCGAATGTGGTTGTCACACCGGGCTTATCGGCGGAAATCGACGGTTACTTTAGAAATGCGATTCGATAAAAAACCAGAGCGAAGCGCCGACCGCAACGGGCAGGAGCAGTTCTAGTATTGTCCGAAGGGACTGTAGTCTAGATTTCTGTTCCGATTTGCCGGGCTCCGGCTCGGGATGGCTGGAGCGGAGACTTTCGAGGAGCCGGCACTCGACCTCGCTCGGCCTACCTTGCAAGGTTCGTACCAATTCCTCGCGGCCGTGCTTATCGGCGATGAGAATGGTCGCGGAATTGATCCCGCGGGTGCAGGACACCAGTTTCTGACGCAACTCCGGCGGAACATCCTCCACCGAGCGGTAGACGCGGGTCTCGCGTCCCGTAGCGATAAAAATCGTAGAGCTCCTGGCCGTCAGTTGTGCCATCTTCTCTCAATCCACTCCTTAAGTTCCGGAAGCGCGGAAACGCTGAATAGGAATTACGCCGAGTTCGTTGCCCGCATTATCCAGGGTAACCTGAATGAATCCGAGCGCTGCCTTGGAGAGCGACTTGTCCTTGCGATAGATCAGACCGACACGCCGAATCATCGGCTCGGGACCCAGCGGAACGCAGGAAAGCTTTTTCGCTTCCTCTTCCTCGTGGCAGTGCGAGGCAGCGAGGAAAGACAACCCGAGGTTGGCCATGACAAAGCGCTTGATCATCTCGGTAGAATCCAGTTCCATGGATACGTTCAATTCATCCTGCACGGAATCGAGCCAGGTATTCAGCCGGGCGCGCGTCGTGCCGGTTTTCGGAAGTAGAAGCTGCTGGCCCAGCAAATCCGTAGGCGTCACTCGTGGATAAGACGCGAGCGGGTGTCCAGCTGGAACAAGCAATTTAATCTCATCCGAATGAATTTTGACGACCTGGAGCTTTTTCTCCTGCACGGGGAGTTGAGTGATGCCGAAATCTGCCAGGTTATCGAGCACGGCCTGGACGACGCGGGTGCCGTAGGAGCGGTCCACCAGCAACTGCACATTAGGGAATTGCTTCTTGAACTCCGCGAAAACTCCCGGTAGCACGTAGATACAGGTGGCTTCGTTAGCAGCGATCACAAGCTCGCCGCGCGGAATTTTTTCGAGCTCGTTGATGGAATCCTGCACGCGCCGCCGCAAGGCCAGAATCTGCTCGGCGTGCTCGGCCAGGATGCGGCCGGCGACGGTGAGAGAGATGCGAGTGCCATAGCGCTCGAACAGAGTGGTATTCAGCTCAAGCTCAAGCTGGCGCACCTGGGCGCTGATAGCGGGCTGGGTACGATAGCACGTTTGGGCCGCCTTCGAAAAGCTCTTGAGACGAACTATCTCAAGGAACGTATGAAGTTGGTCAAGATCCATGGCGCGAAGAAGCGCAACTAAGCGACGCAAATGCCTGCACGGGCTTGGTTAGAATTGTACCAATTTGACGGCAACCGCTTCCTTTGGTCGCGGCTCAGTTCACTTTTTTCAACATCTTGGCACCGGGCGGCAGCGCAAAGATATTCGGCGGCAACGGCTGGCCGATCTCTACCTTGTTGGCGAAGATCTGGTAGGTCTTGTAGCCGTTTCGGTGGCGCTCGATGGTGAAAGGCCACTGGACGCCGCCGCCGGCGTCGCGCCATTTGTCGAATTCGGTGACTTCGTCGTTGCGCTGTTTGGTCACGGGATCGAGCCAGGAGAAGCTCTGGCGCACCGGCAGGAGCGTGTTGTGATCGAAGAACACGCGGACCGTGCTGCCGGCCGCGTCGGTGACGTCGACGACTTCGACGTGGGTGCTGATATGCACTTCGCTGCCGATGTAGTCGTAGAGCATGCCCGGCTCGTCGCGCCGGAAGCGCAGCAGGTAGAGAATGTCGTTTCTGGTGGTGCGGGCGTAGCGCTCCCAGTTTTCATCGGGCAGCGGACGCGCGCCGCGAAAGGTGACGTCCCATCCCTGATCTCCCAGAAACAGATACGAGTAGTCTTGTTTTTTGCCGAGCAGCTCGCGCTCGCGCACCCATAGACCTGTCGCGGGCTTGTCATCGAGATATTCGGTGTAAATCGTGGTGACGTCGTAGCCGTTCATTTCGTCGTGGAAAAAGGAATAGATGCGCCCGCTCGCCACGCGGGTGTGCATGTGCAGGAAACGGTCGCCGCCGAGCGCGGCAATCGCTTTATCGACAACCTGCCTGCCTTTGCCCGCCGGACCCGTCTGCGCGCTGAGTGCTAGCGCGCATGCTAATACAAGAACGAGCCTACGCACAAACAATGGAACGGACCTCGAATTTTTCGACGGCGTCATCTGTCTCGCGTGAGTGAATCGGACCGCCGCGGCCGCTCAACGATCGGCCCTCGCGGCCGTTGAGCACGGATTGAATCTCGGCAATCACGGCGAGCGCTACTTGCTCGGGACCATCGGCTCCGATATCGAGACCCATGGGCGCGTGCATCTGGGGCGTAAGGGCGGCGGGATCAAGCTGCGCGTCGGCAAGCAATTGCGCGGTGCGCTTAGCCGGCCCCAACACGCCCAGATAGGAAAGCCGCCGGGAAGACAGCTCGCGTAAAACTTCAAGATCTTGGCTGTAACTATGAGACATGATTACAGCTACCGTCCACGGATCGATGGGCACGGCGCGTGCGCCGCGCAATGCGACTTCGTGCGCCCGCGGAAACTTTTCGCGCCGGGCGTAGTGCGCGCGGCCGTCAAACACCCATACTTCCCATCCGAGATTTCTGGCAAGCTCCGTTAGCGGGACAGCGTCGTCACCGGCTCCATACACCAGCAGACGTGTGGCGGGTTGGAGCGTTTCGACCCAGACTTCATCCGGGGCGAGAACGTGCTCGATGGACGCGGGCTGGCGTTGAGTCCGGACATCTCGAATGATGTCGAGCGCGGATGCGCGGCCCGGCGCGAGGCGCTCGAGGAGCACGTGAATGATCCCGTTACAGCCGAGACCGAAGCCGCCGGCGGCAATTTCTCCGTCGGCGGTGGTGTCGTAGCGCCGCACGACGGGACCGTTTTCGGTGAGCCACCAGGCCTTTTTGAGCAGGTCTTCTTCGAGGCAGCCGCCGCTGATGGAGCCGGCGCGCTGGCCGCCTTGGGTGATGAGCAGGCGGGCTCCGGGCAGGCGATAGGAGGAACCGCGGGTTTTTACGACAGTGGCAAGGACTGCGGGTTCACCCGCAGTTTGCGCGGCCGACCATAGCTCGAGGATGCGCTCCAGCTCTTTCATGCGCGAAGGAAGCTCACTACCAGCTTAGCGTTGACCGTAGTAGGCTTCGTCGCCGTGCTTGCGCAGGAAGTGCTTGTCGCGCAGCGCATCGGAAAGCGCTTCGGCATCAGCGCGAATGGTGACGGTGAGGTAGGCCATGTGCGCGATCTCTTCGACGATCACCGCGGTGTGTGCCGCATCTGTGACGGACGGGCCCCAGCAAAACGGCGCATGTCCGGCGACGAGCACGGCCGGAGTGAGCAGCGGATCCATGCCAGCAAAACGGCGAATGATGACCTGTCCGGTATTCCATTCGTAGCCGGTATGAATGTCGCCGGATTGCATCTGTGGCGTGATGGGAATGGGCCCACGGAAATAATCGGCGTGGGTTGTGCCGAGGCACGGTATTTCTACTCCGGCTTGCGCCCACGAGGTCGCGTAGCGCGAGTGTGTATGAACGACGCCGTGAACACCTGGAAAAGCACGATATAGCGCGAGATGGGTGGGCAAGTCGGACGAAGGGCGCAGCGAGCCTTCGAGAATCTTTCCATCGAGGTCGGTGACTACCAGGCTCTCCGGGGTGAGCCGTTCGTAGGGAACACCGCTGGGTTTGATGACCACTTTTCCGGTGGCGCGATCGTAGCCGCTGGCGTTGCCGAAGGTAAACACGACGAGATCGCGGCGGACGAGTTCGAGGTTGGCTTCAAAGACTTCACGGCGGAGCGATTTCATTTCGCAGTTCTCGCAGTCGCGGCTATCTGGCGCAGTTGGGGAAGCACGTCGCCGATGGCTACAGCTTCCGATTTCTTCTGGCCCAAGGCGAAGTATAGACGCTTATAGAGGCGGAACAACTCTTCATAGACAGCGACGCTCGCGGGCTCCGGATAGAAAGTGCGGTGGGGCGGACAGAGGGCCTTCTGCGCATCTTCAATCGAAGGAAACGCTTTCGCCGCGAGAAAGGCAAAGATGGCGGAGCCGAGACTCGTGACGTCGCCCTGAGGCACCAGGATCGGCTTGTTCAGCACGTTGGCGTAGACCTGATTCAACACGTCGTTGCGCTGGGGAATGCCGCCGCCGTTGATGATGCGCTCGACCGATGCTCCATATTCGGCCATGCGCGCGAGAATCACTCTGGTGTGGAAGGCGGTGCCTTCGATGGCCGCGAATAGTTCGTCGGTGGCGGTCGACGTCAAATGCCAGCCGAAGGTGACGCCGCCCAGTTCCGGATTGACCAGGATGGTGCGGTCGCCGTTATCCCAGGTCAGGCGCAACAAGCCGGTTTGCCCGGCGCGATAATCTTTCAGGCCGAGCGACAATTCGGCCGCTGTCTTGCCGGCGCGGCTCGCAATGCTGTCGAAAATATCGCCGACGGCAGACAGTCCGGCTTCGATGCCGGCCATCTGCGGATCGACCGAACCTGGGACGACGCCGCAGACGCCTGGAATCAGACTGACTTTGTCGCTGAGGCCGATGATGCAGGTCGACGTCCCGATGACATTGACGACGTCGCCCAACTTTACGCCGGCGCCGATTGCGTCCCAATGCGCGTCGAAAGCGCCTACTGGAATCGGGATGCCGGCGCGAAGGCCGAGCTTGGCTGCCCACTCTTCAGACAGCGTGCCGGCGAGCGAGAGAGACGTCCGGTATTGACCGCCCAGCTTGCCGCGAATCCCTTTGAGCAGCGGATCCACCGAAGCGAGAAATCCTTCCGGCGGGAGACCGCCGAGCGATTCGTTCCACATCCATTTGTGGCCCATCGCGCAAATGCTGCGCGGCGCGTTGGCCACGCTGCGAATCCCGCACAAGACGGTCGCCACATAATCGCAGTGCTCAAAAGCCGTGAAAAAACGATCGCGCTTGTCGGGGTTGTGGCGCAGCCAATGCAGCAGCTTCGCGAACCCCCATTCGGAGGAATACGTACTGCCCGACCACTTGATAGCCTGCAAGCCGGATTCGTGCGCTTTCTCGGTAATCTCGGCGGCTTCGCGCCAGGCCCGGTGATCGCACCATAGATAGTAGTCGTCGAGCGGCTCGAGATCGCGGTCGACCGGGATCACACTCGAGCCAGTGGTATCGAGAGCAATGGATGCGACGGCGCTGCCAGCAACTCCCGCCTGCTGTAGTGCTTTACGCATGGCTTCGATAAGCGCCGCCATGTGATCGGCATGGCTCTGGGTAGCGTGATCAGGATCCTCTTTCCTGCGGCGCAGTGGATACTCGGCGGACCCGGAGCCAAGCCTTCCCTTCTCGCTATCGAATAAAGATACGCGCACGTTGAGCGTGCCGAAGTCGACACCCGCGACCACTGTGCTCATGCTTTGTGCCAGTGCATATCCCAGCCGAGATACTTGGTGGTGGCTTCATGCACTTCGGCCGCGACGGACGAAAAATTTGCCGCCGTGTGATGCTCGAAGCCGCGCTCGCAGATGAAGCGCAACAATTCCTGGAGGCGCGGGATCTCGACAACGCCGGCGCCGCCGAAGGTATCGAGCGGATCGTCGGTAAAGCGGCCGGCGCCTACATAGCCACGCATCTTCCCTGCCCGGTCGTCGGTCGAGACGCGCGCGAAAGTCATGGCGCCCGACTTCACGCGGCCTACGACCGTGCCGAACGTGTTCAATTTGCCGACCGTGCCGGCGATGATCTCCTGGAAATCCATTTTGAAATCGGCGAAAAAATGCTTGGGCAGGTTGCTGCAATGGAAGCAGACCGCTTTGTTGGGGTCGTCGCCGTAGTTATTGTTCCAATCGAGGAGCGCGCTGGGGCTTTCGGAGGCGAGCCGCAGAGCGTGCATGCCAACCACGCCGGCGATATCCACTTCGCAGGCGCTCGACATCAGATCGTTGCTCATCATGCTCATGACAGTGCAAGGAACCACGCCGAAGTACTCTTCAAGCGCGGTCCAGCATTGCACGGCGCTGATAGCGACATCGGTTTCGCGCATCCAGCCATCGATCACGGCTCCGAGCTTCGCCATTTTCATAAGCGAGGGCGCCGGGACGTCGCGCGTGGAGACATACGAATGAATGCTTTTCAATTTCGCCTGCGCCGCCGTGTCGTCGTCTTTCGTGCGATCGATGCGGCCCAGGATTTCCGAAAGATCGATGGTGATGACCGAAATTCCATTGGCCTCGAGCAGCTTTTCGCTGTAGCGGACCGTGTTGAAGGCCGCGGGGCGCGCTCCGATTGAGCCGACGCGCAGCCCGCGCAGGCCGCGAACCACGCGGCAGACGCCGAGAAACCATTGCAGATCTTCGGCGAACTGCGGCGACGACGGATCTTCCGTGTGCAAGGTA
>Ga0193753_10004128_pt1 | contig 10479 bp, 6 predicted proteins | sample H1c2metaG_FD_144925 | JGI IMG/M metagenome (GOLD analysis project Ga0193753, IMG submission 144925) | Soil microbial communities from a riparian zone of the East river system, Colorado, United States - H1c2 | ecosystem: Environmental > Terrestrial > Soil > Riparian zone | place: USA: East River... | reverse complement strand
GGGATGACGCCGGCGCTACTCGGCGTGGCGGCCGGACTCGCGATTGCTTTCGGCGTGACGCGTCTGCTCGGGAGTCTTCTCTACGGCGTGAAGGCTACCGATCCGGCGAGCTTCGTGGCAGTGGCCGTCGTGCTTACGGCCGTCGCGCTGGCGGCCACTTACCTGCCGGCGCGGCGCGCCGCCAGTGTCGATCCCGTCATCGCGCTACGTCAGGATTAGTGTGTCCGGCCGGGAACACAGGTAACACTTCTATCGGAGGACATGGGTAACGACGCACCTGGAGGTCATCGCCATAGTCCAGTTCCGGCACGCGGCGCGGCATTCCCCTGGATTCCAAGATTCACTTCTTACAAGGCATCAACGTCTACGCTCGCATTCAGGGCGATCCCCGGCAGATTATGCCGCAGCTGCGCGCGCAAGTCCAACGGGTCGATCCGAAATCCGGATTCGAGTGGCTTTGGGCGCTGAGCACGCGAGCGTCATCCGCCTGGTGGTTGGCGAGATGGAAACCCAGCTTTTCGGGGTCAAAGCGAGGGATCCGATGGTGTTTCTGGTCAGTATCGGCGCTGTATTCACAGCTTCCGCGGCAGCAGCGTTTCTCCCGGCCCGGCGCGCGGCCGCGATCGACCCGATCCGCGCGCTGCGCCACGAGTAGTATCCGGCGGACCGGCATGGTTAGAGTGGTGTTGTGGCCACTCTCGGGTCTCGAATGAAAGAAGCCGGCAGCGCGTCCGATCCGCTTTGGTACAAGGACGCAATTATTTATGAACTTCACGTCAAAGCGTTTGCGGATAGCAACAACGACGGCATAGGCGATTTTGGCGGGCTTCTGCAGAAGCTCGACTATCTTCAGGACCTGGGCGTCACCTGCATATGGCTGCTGCCGTTCTTTCCGTCTCCGCAAAAGGACGACGGCTACGACATCTCGGATTATTTGAGCGTCCATGAGAGCTACGGCACGATGGAGGATTTCCAGGCCTTCCTCACGGCCGCACACGAACGCGATCTGCAGGTCCTCATAGAGCTGGTCGTCAATCACACGTCCGACCAACACCCGTGGTTTCAAGCAGCCCGGTTAGCGCCGCCGGGTTCCCCGGAACGCGAGTTTTACGTCTGGAGCGACACCGCGGAAAAATACAAAGACGCTCGCATTATTTTCACGGACACGGAAAAGTCCAACTGGACCTGGGATCCGGCCGCGGGGGCTTACTATTGGCATCGCTTCTTCTCACACCAGCCGGATTTGAATTTCGACAACCCGCGCGTGGTGGAAGAAGTGCTGAAGGTCTTTCGCTATTGGCTCGACCTCGGTGTGGACGCGGTGCGTCTCGACGCCATTCCGTATCTACTCGAACGCGATGGCACAAATTGCGAGAATCTGCCGGAAACGCATGTGGTCATCAAGCAAATTCGCGCCGAAATCGACGCGGGCTACGACAACCGGATGATCCTAGCCGAGGCGAACCAGTGGCCGAGCGATGTGCGGCCGTATTTCGGCGACGGAGACGAATGTCACATGACATTCCATTTCCCTTTGATGCCGCGCATTTATATGGCGCTGCGGCAGGAAGATCGCCTGCCGATCACGGACATCATGGCCCAAACGCCGGACATTCCCGAGAGCTGCCAATGGGGTCTGTTCCTGCGCAATCACGATGAATTGACGCTGGAGATGGTGACCAGCGACGAGCGGGATTACATGTATCTTGCTTACAGCGCGGATCCTCGTATGCGGATCAATCTGGGCATTCGCCGCCGGCTGGCGCCGCTTCTCGATAACAACCGCCGCAGAATAGAGCTGCTGAACAGCCTGCTTTTTTCCTTCCCCGGGACGCCCATCATTTACTACGGCGATGAAATCGGCATGGGCGACAACATTTACCTTGGCGATCGCAACGGCGTGCGCACGCCAATGCAATGGAGCGGCGATCGCAATGCCGGTTTTTCGCGCGCCACTCCCGCGAGGCTGTACAGCCCGGTCGTGATGGATCCGATTTTCGGCTATGAGGCCATTAACGTCGAGGCACAACAGGGCGACCAGGCATCCCTGCTGACTTGGATGCGCAACATGATCGCACTGCGCAAACTGTTTCGGGTATTCGGCCGCGGCACGCTGGAGTTTCTGAATCCCACCAATCGAAAGATTCTCGCTTACCTTCGCAAATACGAGGGCGATCAAGTTTTGTGCGTTGCGAATTTGTCGCGCTTCGCGCAACCAGTGGATCTCGACTTGCATGCTTTGGAGGGGATGGTCCCTGTCGAGATGCTCGGTTATGTGGAGTTTCCACAGATAACGCGGCAGCCATACCGGCTCACGCTCGCGCCCTACGGCTTTTTTTGGCTCGAACTGCACAAAGCCACGGAACCCGTTTCCGAGATTCCGCGCGAGGACTTGACGGAATCCAGATTGAACCTGCGCAATGGGTGGGCGCCCTTGTTTGAAGGTTCCGCGCGGAGCCAGTTGGAAAGTGTAATATTGCCTGATTACTTGGGGAAACAGCGCTGGTTCACAGGGCAATCGCGGTCTATCGAGTCGATTCGCGTGCTGGACTGGGTAGCCGGCCAGACCGTCAATGCCGCGCTCTGCTCCGTGGCTGTTCAGTACACCAATACATCCATCGAGACGTATTCCATTTTCATCGCGATTGCTATTGGGAAGAAGGGGGAAGATATCACGGCCAGCGCTCCGAATGCCGTGATGTCGACCATTCGGACGTCAGAAGGTGACGGAGTGATCTACGATGGCCTGAGCGATCCGGATGTATATGCGGCGCTGGTTGCTTTTGTGCGCGATGGCCGGGAGATCGCCACTTCGCATGGGGCGATTCGTGGAGTGCCGGGCGCTATCCACCGCGAAGGGCAAGAATTCGTTCTGAAAGTATTTCGGCGCTGGGATGCGGGAGTCAATCCGGACGTCGAAATAACAAAATACTTGACCGAGGTGATGCACTTCGATGGAATCGCAACGTTTGCCGGAACCGTCGAATATGCCAATCAGGACGGGCAGCCCATCGTGGTGGGGATGCTGCAAGTGCGCGTGCCGAACGAAGGAGACGGCTGGACGCTGACCGTCGAAGAACTGGAGCGCTACTTCGAGAACTGTGCGCCGGTTGCATTCCCGCCGGGACACGCATCCGAGGACGCGGCCGATTTCTTTGACCTTTCCGAACAACCAATCTCTCCTTTCGCGCGCGATCATGTCGGCATTTATCTCGATTCGGCGGCGGCGCTGGGACGGCGCACGGCCCAGATGCATCTCGCTCTGGCGTCTCCGGCGGACGATCCGGCATTCGCGCCGGAGCCGACGACGGTTGAGGATCTGCAGTCGCTTATCACGGACATGCGGAAACGTGCCGCGGGGGTGTTCGACGTCTTGAAGGGGAACGTATCGCAATTGCCCGACGACCTCGTCGAAGTTGCCGGACTGGTGCTGGCGAGGCGCCGGCAGATGGTTGAGAGTTTCGGACGGCTCGAGCATCGGCAGATCCGGCCGCTACGAACCCGCATACACGGCAACTATGCTTTGGGCCAGGTCTTGCGGGTCAAGAGCGACTACATCGTTGCCGATTTCGACGGCGAGCCGGTGCGCTCGCTCCCGGAAAGACGCGCCAAGCAGTCTCCGCTCAAAGACGTTGCCGGAATGCTTCGCTCCTTCAGCTATGGAGCGTATGTCACGCTTATGAATTACACCGCGAGGCGGCCAGAGGATCTTGCCAAATTGATGCCGTGGGCTCGACTCTGGGAGCGGTCGGTGGCCGGCACATTTCTGCGAGCCTATAGGGAGACGGCGGACGGGGCGGCGTATCTGCCGGCGGATCCAAGCGATTTTCGCCAACTGTTGCGGGCGTATCTTGTAGACAAGGTATTGTCGGAATTGCTCTACGAATTGAATAATCGTCCGGCGTGGATTCGCATTCCGCTAGAAGGGATTCTGTCGCTGCCCATGTAGGCGCATTAAAATGGCGGAACTCAGCACCATTCCGGAACCAACAAGGCAGCGGTTAGAGGCGATCGGAGCTGTCGACGTAGTCATTGGTCTGCTAGATCAAAAGGCCGGCGGCAATGTTGCGGCGACTGCCGACGGCATTCGACGGGCGCTGGCCGGTCTCGCGACATCGGTTCGCGCGGTACTGGTCTATAACGACGGGGCTGCCAGCCCGAGTGCGGCGCGTCTGCCGGAAGGTTTGGAAGACGAATCTCTACGGATCCTGACTTACTCGCTGCCGGTCCTCGATCCATCGATGACGCTGGCGCAGGGCATTTCAAATGCATACCGTGCAATCTGGGGAATCAGCGACACAATCGGCGCGCGAGCGTGTGTGATTTTGACGTCCGCGGCCGAAAATGTCACGCCGGCATGGATTCACGCTCTGGTTCAACCGATCCTCGAACGGGAATTCGATTTGGCAGCGCCGTGTTACGTCCCACGCAAGTTCGAAGGTTTGCTCAATAGCGCAATCCTCTATCCTTTGACCCGCGCGGTGTACGGGAAGAGAATCCAAAATCCGCTCGGGCCGGATTTCGGGTTTGGCGCGCGCCTCGTTCGGAGCCTGCTTCAACTGGATGCCGCCAAGGCCAAGATCGGCGCCGCCAATCAGTTTTTACTGGTGGGCCCGGTAGCCATCGTCAGAGGATTCAAAGTGTGCCAGGTGTATCTCGGCGAGCGCATGCACCCGCCAGTCGACTGGAAAAATCTGGATTCCGTGATAGCCAATGTTCTGGGCCCACTGTTTCTGGATCTCGAACGGGATGCACCCTTTTGGCAGCACATTCGCAGCTCGGAGCCAATACCGGCGTATGGCGACCATCTTGCGTTAGTGGAAGAAGAAGAAAATGTTGCACTCGACTTACGCCGTTTGCTGGAGCCGTTTCAATTGGGCTTTCGAAATTTGCGCGAGATTTGGGCGCTTGTGCTGCCGCCCGGAGCGCTGCTCGAGTTGAACAAAGCGCACCGCCTTCCGCCGGAAAACTTCCGGATACCGGACGAGCTGTGGGCCCGGATCATATACGATTTTGCTCTCGCTTATCGCCTCCGGACCATCGGCCGCGATCATTTGCTTCGCGCCATGACCCCTCTGTATCTCGGATGGGTTGCCTCCTATGCTCTCGAAGTGGAGACGTTGGAGGCGGCCGCCGTGCAAAAACGTTTGGAACGCCTCTGCACGGCGTTTGAGAACGGCAAGCCGTATCTGCTCTCGCGATGGCGCTGGCCGGACCGTTTCAACCCGTAGCCGGGTGTAAGGAAAGGAATTGAGAGATGTGGATTCAAATCCAACAAGCTTTAAACAAATCGACCTACCGGGTCATCACCGAGATCGCCAATCTTCTGCCCGGTATCGCGGCGCTTATAGTGGCCTTGCTGGTCTCGGGAATACTTGCCTGGATTATCGTTTTTCTGCTGCGGCGCTCGCTGCGGAAGATCCATTTCGATGAACGGATGACTACCTGGGGATTCCATAGCCTTGCCGACTGGTCGCCGTCCAACACGCCGACGGTTTTGATTACCCGCAGCGTGACTTGGGTGATCTTGCTGATTGGCTTTCTGATAGGTATATCTGCCTTCGATGCGACTTTGACGTCGCAGTTCGTGGAGCGATTGTTCACTTACCTGCCGCACGTGTTTGCAGCGCTGATTCTGATATTTCTAGGAAACGTAGTCGCTCGATTTCTCTCGCGAAGCGTACTTATCGGCGCGGTCAATATGAACTTACAATACGCGCGGCTGCTTAGTGCGGGAGTCAAGTGGATGGTGTTAGTGGTCACGCTGGCAATGGCGTTAGATCATCTGGCCATTGGAGGCCGCATCGTGTATCTGGCGTTCGCGATCCTGTTCGGAGGAATCGTGCTGGCTCTGTCGCTGGCGGTTGGTTTAGGATCGAAGGATATTATCAGCCGGTCGCTGCAGCGTGAAGCGTCCAGATCTACCGAAGAAGTAGAAAGTCCGTTTCGACATCTCTAGCATAGGCAACCGCTCCCTCACGGTCGCGGCTCGGTTTCGGCGAGTTTCTGCATGATCAGGCGTAGCGGGTCCACCTTGGGCGAAACGCCGGCGCCGCATGCCTGCCAGATCTTTTCGGCGGTGGCCAGCACTCCCTCGGAAAGTTCATTTGTGGGATTAGAAGGAGGTTTGCGCGAGAGCAACCGCGACACTTCCGGACGGTTCGCGATACACCCATTGAGATTGTCGTAGGCCAATTGCAGGATGTGCAGGCTGCGGCGATATTTTTCCAGCGAGGTGAGGAGGCGCGGAGTAGGGTCGAGATCGGTAAGAGCGCTCGACAAATCCAATTGCCGCCGAATCGATGGATCTTCCGGCCTGTAGCGCAGCGCCGCAAGGAAAGCCGCATGCGCGTCCCGATATTGACCTTGCTCCAATTGAGCTTCCCCAAGGGCGGCATAGGCATCGGTATTCTTCGGGTTGTGATCGATCTCCTTCCTGGCTTCTTCTTGCAAAGGAAGTAACTCGGCGAGTAGCTCCTTGTCTCTGCCGTTCTTGACTAATAGCCGGACCAGCTCCATGCGCGCCGCCACACGATGAGCCGTGGCGTTTTCCGGCCAGTCGCCATAGATGGCGCGGTGAAAGTAAGACACCGCATCCACAGCCTTGCCTCTTTCGAGCATCAGTCGCGCGGCGGTCAGATTGGCGCGGCCATCGCCGGGCTCACGCAACAGGATCTCGTTCATGAGCGGCTCGGCGTCCTCTGTCTTCGCCGCCGCGATAAGCGCATCGATCAGGTCGAGTTCGTAGAGAGTGTTGGCGCGCTCCAAGGCGTGTGCCTTGCGGAGGAAATCGATGCCCTGCTCGGCCTTGCCTTGTTTTATGAGACTAGCGCCTTCGAGATGAGCGCGCCGGGCCTGGCTTGCTAGATCCCTCCGTTCCGCCTTCTCAAGATTAAGGTCGATGAAAGTCAAGGCCGCGATGACGAAGGCGATGGAGGCGATTAGTCCGAGGATTGTATTGGTAGGCGGTCTCGTGCCGGGCGTTTGTTTTGCACCGGTCATTTCAATCCGGGCGATGTGTCCGGCACTCCGTAGGTCGCAAGAATGCCGGATAGCGTTACGACGCCGTACATCTGGTGAATATTGGCGCGGCTCACGACCGGCACAACATCAACGGCAGCTGCGCCCATACGCTCCAAGGCGTAGCTCACTGGGTGGTCGGAATGGACGAAGGGGTACTCGCCGCCGGCTTTGATGAGATCCGCGATTGTCGTGGGCGGGGGCTGCGCCGTCTCGATTTCGTGACTGCTGACGACGCCTTGCAGGTAGTTATGATCGCCCACCGGCCAGGAGTGGACCTTCTCGTTTTCGAATCGCTGCTTGGCGCCGGCGATATCGACGCTGGTGGAAAGGAGCTCCACGCCGGTCTGCATAATATCGCCTACCGGAATGCCGGCAAGCTCTTCGCGCGACTCGCCGGTTGGCAGGTACACACCCTCTTGCAGGGCGAGCGCTTCATAGATCGGCTCGCGCTGGAACTGTTGGGAGATGAAGAAGCTGATGAGATTGGAGATCATGAGCGGCACAATAATCGAGTAGTCCCGCGTCATTTCGAAGATCATGATTACGGAGGTGAGGGGAGTGCGCACAATTCCGGCGAAGGCCGTTCCCATGCCGACTAAAGCGTATGCGCCGGGAGCCGCAGTTAGACCAGGGAGCAGAGTATGCGCGATAGTGCCGATCGTTCCTCCGATCATCGCGCCGATGAACAGGCTCGGGCCGAAGATGCCGCCGGCGTTTCCGGACGAATAGCAGAGCGGCGTGGCAATGAGCTTCATGATCGCCAGCAGCACGACAGTCTTGATTGGAAAATCGCCAGTGAGTACGCGATCGACATAATCGTAGCCGACTCCGAGCACCTCCGGCATGAACAATCCGAAGACGCCCATCAGCAGGCCTCCGGCCGCCGGTTGCAGCCAGACGGTCGACGCTGGAAATTGCTTGAACCAAATCCGTAGTTTCAGAAGCAGCTTTACGAAGCAGACAGACGCGAGGCCGCCGATCACGCCGAGAATCGCGTAGATTCCGAATTCGAGAGGGTTCACTAACCGGTAGGCGGGGACATGGAACAAAGGCTGATCGCCAAGGATGAGATGCAAAACCATCCAGGACGTCGCAGAGCTCAGCACGACCGACGCCAGCACCGGCGCGTGCAAGTTGCCCAGAATCTCTTCGAGCGAGAACAAGACCGCGGCGATCGGAGTGTTGAACGCGGCCGCGAGCGCTGCCGCGGAGCCGACCGGGAGCAGCGCCTTGACGTTGGCTTTACTTAGCCCGAAACGCCGGCCCAGAACCGACGCGATGCCGGCGCCGATCTGCACAGACGGTCCTTCGCGTCCGAGCGCGATGCCACTCGCCAATGAAATGGAGCAAGCGAGAAACTTTCCAAGAACCGTTCGAAGCGATATGTATCCGTCCTGGATGAACAGCGCGAATTTTGTCTGGGGAATTCCGCTACCGCGCGCATCCGGAAAAAACCGGAATAACAAAAATCCGCTCACCAGCGTGCCGGCAACGGGAACTAGTAACCGGCGCCATGCCGCGCCGCCGGGAGGATACATGCGCGTGGCGAGGCGGCCGGTCAGAAGGATGAAAGCGACAACCGTCAATCCGACAATTACGCCGATGACAATGCTTAAGACGACGGAGAGTTGATCCTCGCGATTGCGGAAGCCTGTCCAGTTGAGAAGCTTTGCGCGTAGCGAGGCTTTGAGCACGACTCCTATATTTGCAAAGCCGCCGTACCGAAGCTAGCGCTCCCTGACAGTCGCGGTTCTGTGCTGGTCCTGATCTGCGAATATTGATTCAGATTGTGATAAAAGATCGGCCCGGTTGTAAACGGCGCCCTCGCCTGACAAAGAGACAGACGCTTCCGGAGCGAATCCTGCGGGTGCCCGAAGCCGCGCGGTTTATTCGTGCCGCGGCGCCGGCGTTTTTTCGCGAAGTTTCAAACGACTATGCGCGGCCCATCGTTCCCGTCGCCTTGCGGCCGCAACCTGAGCTTTGGCCCAACGTTGGCTTACATGCCGCTTGGCTGGGGCACAGTACCGTGCTGCTCAAAATCGATGGATTCACCATCTTGACCGATCCGGTCTTCAGCACGCGGATCGGCCTGAGCCTGGGACCGCTGACGCTTGGGATAAAACGCTTAGTAGAGATCGCGTTTCCCCTCGAGGCGCTTCCGCCCGTGGATCTCGTTCTTCTTTCGCACGCGCACATGGATCATTTCGATCTGCCGAGCTTGCGCCGTTTGGAGAATCCGCGCACGCAAATTGTGACCGCTTCACAGACCTCCGATTTGCTGCGGGTGCGGCGCTATGGCCGCGTGCACGAACTTCGCTGGAATGAGTCGGTCGAAGTGGGGCCCGCCAGAATCACCGCGTTTGAAGTAGCGCATTGGGGTGCCCGCATGCGGGGCGATATCTATCGCGGCTACAATGGCTACCTTTTCGAGCTAGGCAAAATGCGTGTGGTGTTCGGCGGCGATACCGCTGTTACAGACAGTTTCAAGCGCGTGCGTACGTCGCGGCCAGTCGATCTGGCGATCATGCCTGTTGGCGCTTATGATCCCTGGATACGCGTGCACTGCAACCCCGAGCAAGCCTGGAGCATGGCCAACGACGCAGGCGCTGAGTTCGTGCTGCCGGTGCATCATCAAACTTTCCACCTGGGCCGTGAGCCAAAGCTCGAGCCCATTGAACGCATTCTTCAGGCCGCGGGCTCCGCTCCGGACCGGATCGCTTTGCAATCCATTGGGCAAGAATTTCACATTTAGGGTTTCGCGGTCCGAGTGAGCGTTTTTCCGTCCTCGAGGGCGCCGATTTTGTCTTCGCGCGTCAGATGCAGCATGAACGGCGTGATTTGAAAAGGCAGCTTCTCTTTTGCCTGTAAGGGAACCATGGCGGGCGCCTTCAACAAATACAATTGATTCGACCACGGATCGATTCGAATGCGCGACCCTAGCGGCAACGCGGAGATTTGTTGGGTGTCTCTGACTCGCAGCTCCGGCGCCTGACCCATCAACGCGGAAAGTCGCAGCTCCTTGTGGCTATCCGCCAGGCGGTTGCCCAACAAAGGGTTGACCAGATGGGGCACCTGATTGCTTCTGGCCGCCAGCATCCGAAGAAACAGACCCACTTTCGGTAGCGAGTCTTTGTACGGAGACTTGCTCAGAATTTCGAGCGCTTTCGTATCCGCCGCCTGCTCTTCTTCTTTGGTCCTGGCGACCGCGATACTCTTCAAGGCCGCCGGGTCGTCGAACAGAAGCCTGTCGGCAAAAGCGTATTTCGTGGTCATGGAATGGCCCAATGCGATATGCGCCAGCTCGTGTGCCAGCACCGCGGCGAGCGAAGCTTCATCGGGCAGGACGTCGATCAGTCCGCGGCTGATCAGGATCGTATGATTCATTGCAATCGATTCGAGCGGAGTCGTCAGCAGGACGCGCGCGCGAATGGGCGGATCGAGATAAATGTTGTTGGT
>Ga0193753_10004127_pt1 | contig 10481 bp, 7 predicted proteins | sample H1c2metaG_FD_144925 | JGI IMG/M metagenome (GOLD analysis project Ga0193753, IMG submission 144925) | Soil microbial communities from a riparian zone of the East river system, Colorado, United States - H1c2 | ecosystem: Environmental > Terrestrial > Soil > Riparian zone | place: USA: East River... | reverse complement strand
AATAATAATCCGTTTCAGCTTGGTCTTTTGTATTGATAACAAAAGACCAAGCTGAAACGGATTATTATTGGGAAGCTCTTACTAAAAATGGTGGTGAGGAAGGCTCTTGTGGATGGTGTAAAGATAAATATGGATTATCATGGCAGGTTGTACCAACTGAATATTTTGAATTAATACATAGCGATGACCCAATAGTAAGGGAAAAAGCAATGAAGAACACATTAGAGCAGAAAAAATTGATACTTTCAGAACTTAAATAAACTCAAATTATTGGCGTATACTGACGTTGGCAGTAAGTGCATTAATTTGATTTTTGATAGAACCAATGAGCATCGCTAGAGGGTTGTACGGTTGCTATTAACGTCACTCATTCTTCAACGCTTCCGCAGGATTGATATTCGCCATGCGCCAGCTTTTCCAGGTAACAGTGATTAAAGCGAGAGCCATGCACGAGGCACCTGCAACAATAAAGATCCATGGGCTTAAAGCAATCTTAAAGGCAAACTCCTGAAGCCATTGGTTCATCAAATAGGCTGCAATAGGGCAAGCAAGCACAAAGGCAATGAGCACCCACCACATAAAGTCGCGCGTGAGCAACTGCACCACTCCAGCTGAAGACGAGCCCAGTACTTTGCGCACACCAATTTCTTTGGTGCGCAGCAGGATCAGGTAAGACGACACGCCAAACAATCCCATCGATGCAATGATCATCGCCAGCACGGAGAACGCGGCAAACACCCGCCCGAAGCGCTGATCACTTTTATACTGGTTGAAGAAATAATCATCAAGGAAGAAATAATCAAACGGGTTGTCCGTAAACACCTTTTTCCAAACCTGTTGGATGTCGGTAATGGATGCATCAATGTTGTTGGATGGGATCTTGAATACATAATATTCTCCTGCCCAGGGAGCAGCCAGGTATTTCTTTAATGCAAATACCATCGGACCCACAGCATTGCGGAAAGAAGTCTGATTGAAATCCTTCACCACACCAATTACTTTTTTGGGCACCTGCAGATTACCCGACTCGTGCCAGATGATGGTTTCATTGATGATGTCTGCTGGATTGGTATAGCCGAGTTCTCGCACGGCAGTTTCATTGAACACAATGGTATGCTGATTGGTCATGCTGCCGTCACTGAAATTAGCACCTGCGACAAACGTTGCTTTAAATAACGGGAAGTAGTTTTCATCCACCGCTACAATGTTTGCGCCAATGCTTTTCTGCGGGTCACTTGCCTTGCTGTAACCTCTTCCCCAGTGTACTTGTTCACCGGGTATTGATGAGGCCATTGCCATAGCAGATACACCCGGCAATTGAACGATGGCATGACGGAAGAAATCCTGATGAGTGTGGTACGTACTGTCTTTGATAGCAGGTCCTTTCACAATGAGTGTCTGTTCCAGGTCGAAGCCCGTATACTGGTTGATCATATAATCAAGCTGACGATAGATGGTCACGGTACTGATCATCAAAATCATGGATGCCGTGAATTGAAAGATGATGAGCGATCGGTTCAATGAGATGTTGAACAATCGTGAGCCTTTGGTTTTCAATACAGCCAATGGCTTCAGTGAAGAGATGGCGTAAGCCGGATATAGTCCCGAGGCAAGTGTACCAATAACGAACAATAGCAAAATGGTCCACACTTCTTTCTGTCCGAGCGCCAATGCTTCGGGAAGGGAGAGTATGCTTTTCAATAACGGCAATGTAATTTCAAGAATAACAACTGAGATAAGAATGGCTAACAGGTTCACCATTGCCGATTCTGCCATCAGCTGACCGATCAGTTGCCATAGGTTCGAACCGGAGATTTTCCGGATGCTGATTTCTTTGATGCTCTCTGCGGATTTGGCAATGGCGAAGTTGATGTAGTTCACCCAGGCAATCACCATAATGAAGAAGGCAACGATGGCTAAGAAGTTAATTGTTCTGCGGTCACCGTTGGCTTCGCTCTCTCCCCAGAGTTTGGAATCAAGATGAATATTCTGAACCGGTTGCAGGGTTAACTTCACTGTATATCCATCCTGAGTATCATCTGCTAAATACGGCACGTACTTTTTGAGTAACGTAGGGAACTTTGCTTCCACGGCAGCCGCTTCGGTATGCGGTGCAAGCTTCACGTACGTATAGAAGTTGCCCCAGCCCCAGTCGGTGGTAAGGCTTTCATAAAATTCCAATGACTTGAATGAAATAAGGAACTCGGTATGAAGATGAGAGTTGGCGGGAACATCTTTAAACACGCCTGTTACTTTCAGTGTGCTGATACCATTTTCTCCGCGATGAAACAACATCATCTGGCCCATTGGGTCTTCATTGCCAAAGTATCGTTTCGCTGCTGACTGGGAAAGCGTCACCTGATTGGGCAATGCTAATGCGGTGGCGGCAGAACCCGCTATCATTTCATAGGAGAACAGCTCAAGAAAAGAAGAGTCGGCATAATAGATTTTGCTTTCACGAAAGATTTTTTCATCCGCCTGCATAACGGGATCGGCCATGAATGGTCCGGTGTGTGCCAGGCGTGCAGCATCGGCAACCTCAGGCAGATCATTTTTCAAGGCCGGTGCAAGTGCCGGAACCCATTGTGCAGATTTTCCAATCTCTGCATTGTCCTGATACCCATATTGAGCCACGCGATAGACCTGCGGTGAACGAAAGTCATCAAAACGTTTTTCATAGCGCACATACAAGTCGATCAATACGAACGAAGCGATGCCTAATGAAAGTCCCATTACATTAATAGAAGCGAAGAGTTTGCTTCTCCAGATTTTGCGGCCAGCGATGACAAAGAAATTCCGAAACATAAACTCAGGTTTGAAAGAGTCATTTCAATAATTAGTCCAAAATATGTGAGTGCGCATTTGAAAGTAATTTTGGGGGATTGTCAACAAATTGACAGGTCGATAATGGATAGATGCGTTCAGTATCGGACGAAAGGGTTTAGCTATTTATTATACCATGCGGATAGTATTTATTGGGACAGGCAGAGAGAGTATGCCGACCCATTTAAGGCTGTGTCTGTTGGAAACCTCACCTGTTTTTCATAAAAAGGAGGCGACTTAAGAATCTCTGGATAAGACTGCTGAAAATGAGCAAGCGAAGTGCTCAAAACAGAAATCAGGAAAATAAAAAGTCCACCATGAATCATAAATATTGCGTTTAACGGGTGAACTATCTAAAATAGTGTATTAAATAAAAAAATATCGAATAATTTTCACCTCGTTTTTAATTGCCGTTCGCGGCGCAAAACGCAATATTATTTGCGACATGACTTGGCAGCATTTAGTTAAAGGCTAACAATACGATCACTTTATTGGTATTATGTTAAGACACTATCTCATACTTTGCTTCCGGAATTTCAGGAGGTCGCCCTCTTCCTTCGTCATCAATCTTGTGGGATTAACCTCAGGAATTACTTGTAGTCTCCTGCTCTATTTATGGATCAATGACGAGCTGACGTTCGACAAATTCCATCATCAAGGTGACAGGCTATTCCAAATTATGGAACACCAGAATTTGAATGGGAATATTCAAACCGACGGAAATACAGGCGAGTTCCTGGCAAATACCCTTGTGTCAGAAATTCCAGAAGTTGAGCGCGCGGTTGTAACTACACCGGAGAATTTCTTTCCCCCATTCGCATTGCGGTCGGCTGAAAAGCTAATTAAGGGAACCGGCAAATTCGCTGACAAGGACTTTTTCGGAATATTTTCCTTTGAGCTCTTGCAAGGGAAGATGGGCCAGGCCCTAATGGATAAGAACAGCATCGTTATTTCCGAACGGTTAGCCAAGACGCTATTTACATCAGCTGAAAATAGTATTGGTAAAACAATACAATGGGAAGCAATGAATATTCGAAGGGAGGTTAATGTATCAGGTGTTTTCAAGGATTTACCGAACAATTCCTCTCAACGGTTCGACTTTGTTCTGGCTTTTGATGCGTTCAGAGATATCATGGGAATGAATCGCCAGCAGTTGGATTGGGATAACGAGGGTCCTTTTCAGACCTATTTTATACTCCATGACGATGTTGACGTCACGACTTTTAATCGGAAGTTGAATAATATGCTTTCGTCTAAAGCAACCAATGCCAGGTATCGGCAACTCTTTGCGAAGGCGTATAGTGATCAGTATTTATATGGCCACTATGAAAATGGAAAGCAGTCGGGTGGGCGCATACAATATGTTATTCTCATTTCTATTGTGGCAGGTTTCATCCTTTTCATCGCGTGTATAAATTTTATCAATTTATCAACCGCCAAAGCCATCGTGAAAGGTAAGGAAACAGGTATCAAAAAAGCCATTGGCGCTCAGCGCAAAACATTGATCGCTCAATTCCTGACTGAATCTACTGTCATCACGATTGTTGCCATCGTATTTTCAATTGCCCTTGTTGCCATCCTGCTACCGGAGTTCAATACCATCACTGGCAAGGAAATAGAGCTAAGGCTAGACCTCCGGACTTCAATTTCCCTACTAGCGATAACTGTCTTTACTTCGATGCTCGCCGGCGCCTATCCCTCACTATACTTGTCGGGCTTCAGCCCGGCAAGAACGCTGAAGGGAGAGTTCACGGCGTCACGTGGAGCAAATCTGTCGAGAAAAGGGCTTACTATATTCCAGTTTTGTTTTTCCATAGTCTTTATTGCTGCCGTCATTATCACACAAGCCCAATTAAATTATATACAGACGAAAAACCTGGGTTATAATAAGGACAATGTCATCTATTTCGATGCAGAGGGCAAGGTTTCGCAAAATATTCAAACCTTTCTGTCAGAAATACGGAGGATCGATGGCGTAGTTGCATCGTCAAGCATGCTGGGGAACGTTTTCTTTGGAGACGGGGAGGGGAGTCCGGTTTCGGTCGAAGGTAAGACAGTAATGCTACACCATAGGGCCGTCAATTATGGATTGCTTGAGCTTCTCGATCTTAAGGTGATCGCAGGGCGATCATTCTCGCCCGACTTTCCAACGGGTATCGATAAAGTGATTTACAATGAGGCTGCCATTAAAGCCCTGGGAATTGAAGATCCGGTGGGAAAGATAATCAATGGTAAAGAGGTATTGGGTGTTGTCCGCGACTTTCATTTTCAATCATTTCACCGGGCAGTAGAGCCGATAGCGATCAGGCTCGAACCGGAGGCCGTTACAACCGTTATGGTGAGGATTCAATCTGGTTCAGAACAAGAGACGACGAATAAAATTGCAAAATTCTATGCGTCGTATAATCCAGGATTTATATTTGACTATCATTTCCTGGATGAAAATTTCAAAGCACAGTACGTCGCGGAGCAAAGGGTAGCGGCACTTGCAAAATATGCTGCAGGACTCGCTATAGTAATTTCCTGCCTTGGACTGTTTGGACTAACATCATTCTCGTTTGAACGACGCGAGAAAGAGATAAGTATTCGCAAAATACTCGGTTCCACCACTTTTAATATTCTATTGTTGCTATCGTCTGACTATGCGAAGATCATGCTCGCTTCTGTTTCGATGTCTTTACCCGTGGCTTTCTTCCTGGCCACACAGTGGCTTGACAACTTTGCTTATCGAATCGATCTAAAGCCCTGGCATTTTGTCATTGCACCGTGTTTGATGGTACTGATTGGCGCCGTGACTATCGTGTTTCAAAGCATTAAAGCTGCGTCAGTAAATCCTGCTACACGTTTGAAGTCCATATAGAAGAGTTCGTTTTGTACGCTTCGCCGAAATTTAGGAAGGATCCATGTTGTAACGGTCCGTTAGTCCCTCAAGATCTTTATGGGGTTTGCTCTTGCAGACCTAAGCGTATGATACGTGACGGTCAGAAAAAAAACTATCACTATACTTATAATGGCCGTAGAAATCAGGCCAATCCCGATATCAAACTTATAAGAATAGTCTGCCAACCATTTATCCATTAGCCAATAGCCGATTGGGCCCCCAATCATGATTGCCACCAGCAACGAAATAAGATAGCCTCCAAAAAATATTCTCAAGACATCGTTTGTGGAGGCTCCAAATACTTTACGTATCCCGATTTCCTTTTGTCTCTTTTCGGAAATGAATAGCGACATAGAAAACAAACCAAGGCAGGATATAACGACCGACAATGTGGTAAAACAATATAATAATGTTCCAAGGTAACGGTCCTCCATGTTCATTGTCGCGAACCTTGATTCCAGAAAGTAATATTCAAAGGAAGCATCCTTATACAGCTCTGCCCAGTTTTGTTTTAAAATGTTAATGTTCTTCAGGAGTTCATCCTGATCCATCGTATTCCGGTTGATTTTCATTGAAATATGGCCCCTGAACAAATTGAACTTAAATGCAGTCGGCTCCATTTTATACTTCAGACCTGTCTGGTGATAGTCTTTGACGATGCCAATCAGGTTAAACACGTTACCCTCATCATGATCAACAATCCTTGTGTCGATAGCGTTTTCGAAATCATGTATGCCCAATCCCAGCGCCGCGGACTCGTTCAAGATGATGCTGCTATTGTTTTCGAATCCGGCGTCCGGAATAAAGTCACGGCCCGCAATGAATTCTACATTGTACAGTCTGAGATAATTATCGTCAACACTGTTCTGATGAACAAGAAACTTTTCTGTCCGGTCCTGCATGCTCAGGTAAGTCTCGTTTCGATATTCTTCGCCCGGTACTGTTGCAGATGATGCAACGTCAATCACCATCGGTAGCTGTGCACATTTCTCTTTAAAAACCTCTAATCTTTTCCGTTTCACATTCCATGTGGTATCCTTTGCCATTGGCGCTCGAACGACCACCACATCGCGCATGTCAATACCTTTATCTTTGTCGCCCAGAAACTTCATCTGGCGGGCAACTACAAAAATACAGATCACCAGTATCGTAGAAATCGAAAATTGGATCACAACGATTGTTCTTCTCGCACTAGCGCCACCAGTTTTTGTACTGAATGCATTGCGCAAGTTTGCTCCAAAGTTTGGTACAAATAGAATTGTCGTCTGTATGGCGGCGGTCACAAACAATCCCAGGATGAAGATGACGCAAAAGAAAAGCGTTATGGGAGTCGGGTCTCCGATCAGCGGCAGCAGGTGACTGTTGGTGAGCGTCAAAAGTTGTTGCTCCAAGCCCATGTATGCGGCTAACACTAACAGGAATGAAAATATACAAACGAGGCTTGATTCAATGATAAACTGAAACTGCAGGTTGGCCCGCGTTGCGCCCAGCACACGCAATATCCCGATCTCCTTAATTCTCCAATATGATTGTGCAATGACCTGATTTATGTAATTGACCCAACATACGATCAGGATGAAGATTCCGACCGCGACCAGCAAATATTCGGTTACAGACAATTTCGTACTTGCAATGGAAGTCAGCGAAACAGCAATGTGCCGTTTGTTCGACACAAGCTCCGGTTCACTCCCCAACTTCGCCGCAAGTTTATCGCTGAGCCGCTCGACGCTTGCATGCTGTTCCAAAAGAACGAAAGTGGAATAATCGGGAGAATCCCATGTGCGCTCCATATTCCTGTCAGCCAGTGGCGCTATCAGAAAGTCGAATTTAAATTGCGAATACGGCGACACATCCTCGACAACTCCTGTTATTTGGTACACTGATTCTTCGCCCCAGGCTACGCGCAGTACCAGGGACTTTCCTACGGCACTCGAATCTCCGAAATATCTTCTTGAGGCAGATCTGGTAAGGACAAGCGACTTAGGTTGTGATAATGGATGTTTTCGATCTCCATCTATTATTGGGAAGGAGAACATCTTAAGGAAAACTGAGTCAGTGATAAAAATGCGGGACTCGAGAATAGAAATGATGCTCCCATCGGCAGCATCAGCAATAACAAGTGCTTCGACATGTTGATTGTACCTGGTGAAGCTGGTCACTTCGGGAAATTCACTGACAGCATCACCAACACCCCAATACGTAGAGCTTCTGGGATCTTGTTCGTTCCCTTCAATTGTTTCTTGTTGGTTTATCCGCAATATCCTGTTCTTCAATACATGGAACTGATCATATTGCAAAGAGCTTCCGACATATTTAGAAATGATAAGCACCGAAAGCATTCCACACACCAGCCCAACAACGTTGATCAATGTGTAGTACTTATTCTTAACCAGTGTTTTCTTTGCCAGCTTAAAATAATGACGTATCATTAACGAATTCGTTTTAAACGATGGTAAAAGGTAATCAAATTAAGGAAGTCTACCGTATTGAAAACTTCCCAGTAAGGGGCCCTAAACGACCATCCAAGGAATGGTATGGAAGCACTCCGACGGGCAAAAGAACTGGGAACAAGAGTATCTAAGACGGGAAAGGCAATTATGACGCTTGGCAATAGGGTAGTTTCAATATCAGAGGAAATAACTATCGACTGGTTGCAAGGGAATTACCGAAAGTGTTTTCAATTTGAGAGAGCTGGCCCGCCGAAGATTTTGACGATGAATTATAAATCATTAAATTGTATTGCAAGGACTTGTATCAAAATGTTAGAGAAATGAAAACGACTCTTTTATTATTTGGCGTTATTTTTGGATACATAACTCCAGCATATTCACAACTAAACAGTCACCGTGAAACGGACGGAACGCGTGGGCAATTTCAAATAAAGAAGAATGACGATTTTGGCAATTATAAATTTGATAAATTCGGCAATTATAAGGTTGACAGATTCACCGATTTTTTGAGTAATAGGGAACGTGACGGTTTCAATATGTTGCCAACAAGACCCGCGCCAAGCAGTTCACCGACGCAGTATATAAAGCAAAACAATATGCCTTGTTTTCACCCAAAGTCAGGGGACAATATGCCTTGTTTCAAACCAATTGAAACATTCCCTATGAGAATCTTCAATCCTGAAGATGTTATCTGGGGGACGCTATGGTAATAGCGGCAAGAATTTCAGGCAAGACAGAACGGAAATTAATGCGATAGGTATATTTGCTTTCAAGCGTAAACGCAATAGGCTACCGACTTGCTGTAAGGAATGCGCAAAGACAAGACGAAAACTCGATGAAATGAGTTCAAGGGCTTTATTGACGAGATATTGGTTCACATTTTACTCAAACGATATAAACGACCTTCCGATGGGAATAAGGTTGGGATGTGGATTAACCGCTTACGATCACAATGACGCAATCACCATTCTTAGACAAAAGGTCTTTAAAGGAGAACAGATTCCTGAATTCAAGAGCGAAATCGAGAACATATACGTTGGTGTTTTGGATCAAGCACACGTAATCCATAACATGAAGGATCCGACTTTAAGAGGGGTTTGGTTCCCGCAAGGATACGAGTGATGAGCACGCCACCCTACAACAACACTATGAGTCACAAAACGCAATATTATTTGCGACATTCAGTTTAACAGGTAACCGGACCGACGCATTCAATCGATTTACTATTTTCCGGATTAGAATGATTTCACCATCGCACGTTGAAAATCACGTCAATACATGTTGCAATTAGCATCGTGCGTGCAATTGCGCGCGTGAATGTTTTGCTTTTCATAGACCTGCTGTAGACGCGCGCCCGAGATCTACCACCTCATCATCTCCAGGTAGTCTGCCTTCGGCGACGACCTGGGGCTAAAATGTTTTGTCCCTTCAGGACACTTTCGCGATATTCTGAATTCTTTAAGTAATTGGGGTATGACGCATAGGAGTAAGATCATGCGTAAGGAGTAGGGTGCGTAACCTTTTGACCGAAATACTTCGCTCATAAATCAAAATGACATGGCAAGAATCAAGATTAAAGTAGAAAAGACGACGACAGGCTTTTCGGCATACGCTGAAAAGTACGCGGCGTTCACTACCTGTAGAACTGTTGAAGAATTACAGGGCAAACATGGTTGAGTCCCTGAACTTGTGATTTGACAGAGTGTGATTTGACAGAGAGAGAGTCGTAATGGAAATAAACGAAATACGTATATTTACAAATGTGTAAGCGCAATGTGCTTACACATTTGTCAGCAACAAGCAATTGATAAATCTTATCGTCATGAACACTACAATACCACGTATTCCTCCTCCAGTTTTCTTTCTAGTAGCAATCGTAGTGATGATTCTACTTAATCTATTTGTTCCAATTGGACGCTGGTTACATTATCCTTGGAGATATTTTGGAATTATTATAATTATTCTTGGATTTTCCCTCAGTCTTGGAAGCGGTATTTTCTTTCGAAAGTTGGGTACAAACCCCCGACCAGGAAGCAGAGCAAATCTAATTGTCACAAAGGGTCCATTTAAATACACAAGAAATCCAATGTACTTAGGACTTATTACTATGCTTATTGGGATTTCAATACTTCTAGGCACATTGTCACCTCCCATTGTAATTCCAATCCTTTTTATAATACTTCATACTCAATTTGTACTTCGAGAAGAAAAATTGATGGAAGAATGGTTCGGCGAATCCTACGTAGAATATAAAAGGAAGACCCCAAGATGGCTATTATAGCAACAATATGTCATTTGAGACGATTAGATTTCCAGCAAGGATGTGA
>Ga0193753_10004125_pt1 | contig 10491 bp, 18 predicted proteins | sample H1c2metaG_FD_144925 | JGI IMG/M metagenome (GOLD analysis project Ga0193753, IMG submission 144925) | Soil microbial communities from a riparian zone of the East river system, Colorado, United States - H1c2 | ecosystem: Environmental > Terrestrial > Soil > Riparian zone | place: USA: East... | reverse complement strand
CGAGACGCGCATGTTCACCTACGCCCGTAGCCTGCGCGAGGGGTCAGGCAGGGTCTCGTACGAGACCCTCGCCAGCCGCATCGAATGCTGGGCAAGGGAAATCCACGCGGCATGCGTGGAGCCCCTCCAGACCGGCACCGACCTCGCGGGCGTGGGGCTGAGCGTCGACCTGACCCCGGATGGCCGCGCGATTGTGGCCTTTCTCATTCGCCTTTTCCACTTGGACAACAATAGCGCGGAGGATGTGCGTCACGTGGTGGCCCTCCTCAAAGCCCACGAAGGACAGGACTAAGTACATGCCTCCAGCACTCATGACCCATGAAGCGCGTCAGGCGCTCATTCGCAAACCCTTCTACATCGCGTACATCCACCCCGTCAAGCGTTGGGGCGGGGTACAAATCATCCACGATGACCAGTGGGTGGAGGACGCGAAGGCGTGGAAGAAGCGCTACGCCGAAGACCTCGCGTCGGCGGACGTGTAAGAAAGGTACCCCCATGTCCATCATCATACGCAAGCTCACCAACCGCCTTCGTAGCAAGAAGGACATCGTGCATAAGCCCTCTGGCTTCGGGAAGGGCAAATGGCACGACCTCAAGTCTCTCTGGACGTACAAACGCGCGGCCCGTACGGCGCGCAAGGTCGCCTCCGCGTCGAGGGCACGCAACCGTGGTTAAGGCGCTGCCGCCCCCACCGTGCCCGAAGTGTGGCGATAACACATGGTTAGGGCCACGCTTTCACCGCTCTCCGGCGCGGAACGGCTATGCGCAAACGGAGATTCTCCGTTGGGAGTGCTCCGTGTGTCGCTACTGGGTAGACGTTCCCCCGCTGGACGCGCGTTCGCTCATCGTCGTCAACACGGGGGGCGCATGACCCCTGCCTGCATCGCGCTGGTGCTCATCTGGTATACCTTTCACATTCTCATGCGGAGGTCATCATGATTGGAGACAAACGGAATCCCGATTGGTTTGACCAAGAGTCCGACGTGAACGACGCGCCGCCCCAGACAGCGCCCAAGGTGTTGCGCGAGGTGCGCGGCGCCTTTACCGGCCCGTCACCCGTGAGCATCAAAACCCGCGCAACCGCGGAGGCAGCGCTCCAGACGTTGGAACGTCATGCCAATGCGGTCTGCGGCTACTGGGCTGAGCCCATCGGCCAGCTCCGGCTGCGCTCACTCATTCGGGACATTCGCGCGGCGCTCTAGGCGGTACACGCTTTGCACTCTACTCCGGTACACCCGTAACCCAGTCACCTTCTGAGGACATGCCCATGCAGAACGACATCCAGGACCCGACGCAGTCACTTCTCTTCACCCCCGACTTTTCGAACACGACGGAAAAGTTCATCCCCATCCGGGATGATTCCTCCTACCCCGCACCGGACCGCATTCTGGACATCTTGGGCGACGGCCCCCAGAGCGCGGCATCGCTTGCGTCGTATCTGAACATCCCCCAGGCGTCCGTGCGCCGGGCCGTGCAGACGCTGCGCAAGGCCGAGTTCTCGGTCTGCTTCGCCTCGGACAACAGCGGCTTGTACGAGCTGAACTACAACCGGCGATAACGGTGGGCAGGGGCGTATCCAGTACATGCGGGATACGCCCCCTACGTGTGTGAGGAGATTCCCTATGGGCGCCCGGCCATCAACGTATTCCCTGACGACTCCCGGTTCGCTTCGCCTCTACTCCACCGAGGAGTTGCTCGCGCTCAAGCCGCCCGCCTGGATGGTCGAGGACATCCTCCCCGAAGGTGGGCTGGCCGTCCTGTACGCGCCGCCCGAGAGTTTTAAGAGTTTCGTCGCGATTGATTTTGCCCTATGCGTGGCGACGGGCACCCCCTGGTGTGGACACGCCGTGCAGAAGGGTTACGCGGTCTACATCGCCGCGGAGGGTGGCCCCGGCATTGGGAAGCGTGCCCGCGCATGGCTCCAGCATCACGGGCGGAAGCCCTCTGGGCTCGACATCGCGTGGCTCATCGAATCCATCACCGTCACGGCTGGCGGCGCTGATGTGGACCGGCTCATTGAGCGCCTGGACACGGAAATGGACGTGGTTCCGACCCTTATCGTCGTGGACACCTTGGCCCGCTGCTTCGAAGGCAACGAGAACGAACAGGAGGACATGGGGAGCTTCGTCGGCGCCATTGACCATCTGCGTCATGAGTATGGGGCCGCGGTACTCGCTATCCATCACGCGCGGCTCGACGGCGACCGGGAGCGCGGCAGTACGGCGCTCCGGGGCGGGCTTGACACCATGCTCGCCATTACCCGGGATGACCCAGAAGGGGATTAAATCCTCCTCACCTGTGCCAAACAGAAAGACGCGGAGCACTTCCGCCCAATCAGCCTGAAGCGCATTTCGGTGGGGGACACCAATTCCTGTGTCCTTGTGCAGGAAGACGCCGGCCGCGGTGAGACCTTGGTGGACGTCCTCAGTGCCCGAGAGCCCCTAAAGGCTAGCGAATTTCAAAAAATTGTTGGTCTCACGGGTATGAGCAAAGCGACCTTCTATCGAGCCCTTGGTGAGACCATGCAAAATGGGCAAATCATTAAGGAAAACGGCACGTACCGGGTTTCTTAGTCTCACCAAAAAATACGCGTGGACCAAGATTAAGTCGTTGTAAATAAAAAGGTTATAGCGTTTCGGACACTCCCTCCCCCTCTCTCTAAGAGAGGGGAGGAGCGTGCCTCGCGGAACCCCGGAGGGGAAGAATGGGAATGGATAAGATGTTTGGAAAAGCAAAATTTGGTCATTCGTATGGGGCAGGGACGAAAGCGCCTCAGTGTCCTACGTGCGCCCAGCCGCTCCCCGCTATTGTCTTAAAAGCGGGCGACGTCGTGGAGCATCGGTACAGTGGGGCTATCGCAGGCGTAGAAGAGAACATCGATGGCAATCGTATCAGCGTGCTCTACCTGACAGGCGCTCGCCGGGGAGACCTCGCTATCGCCTTTGCGCGCAACCTTCAAGTGGTCCACGGCCATTTCCACATTACGTCGAGGGGACGATGAACGGGGCAGCTCCGGGGGCCGCCCCACCCCCGCAGACGGAGGAACGTAAACACTACTGGGGCCAAAATCACGCGCTGACGATTCAGTGGTTGAGGGGCGCGGGCTACGAGGATGCCGCCGACGCGCTGCTGGCGCTCCATGCTGACGACTTGGCCCTGATGGGCATTCATCCGTATCCGTATCCAGAAGCGCTTCGTGGGGCTCCTTCAGGGCCGTCCCGACTGCCCCAACATCTGTTCGTTCATGAGCAGTGTCAGCGTTGCGATTCAACGGATACCGTGCTCGTCCCGCTTTGTCGTGAGCACTACGTTGGACCTGCGGAAGTAGCTGGCGGGCCGTCCCGACTGCGGGCACTCCTTGTCGATTGGCTGGCGAGAGCTGAGGCGCTGGAAAACGAAGTCATCGACATCAAGAACGACCCCGGCTCGCACTTCTATCGCAACGGCCAGCGCTGGTCATTGCGTCGATGCGCTGCTGAACTAGAAGCCCTGGTCGGGCCTGTCCCCGTAGAGACGACACCGAAGCCATGAAGTCCATCATCCACGTTATCCGCGTGAAGAAGACGCACGATTTCCTGTGGGCGGTACAGACGGAGGGGATGCCCCTGCGCATCGGCCGCACCATTAGCACGCCGTCCTTTGTGGGGTTGAATCGGCCGGGCGCTCCGCTCCAGACTGGCGCCACCATCTTCCTGGAAACGGAAGAGAACGTGACGGTGAACCCGTGAAGGTGTACGCAGGACTAATGCTCGGGCACTGGGACTCTCGCTGGGGGTGGTTCCGCGGCAAGAAAAGCATCTTCCTGTTCGTCACGTGTGGATTCTTCTGGGTGCATATTGAACGATGAGGAGCCCGACCACGGCACGGTCGGTGCAGGAAGTACTAGTATCCACTTGCCTCGTCTCCCTGGACCTCCGTCCTCTTGTGGGGACACCCGTGTACATTCGAAAGGACACTCCAATGCGATTGACCCTGCGTCCGCTAGGCGACGGCTCTGCCTATCTCGTGTTCCCAAAAGAGGTCATCGCCGTCATGGGATGGCCGGATGACGCTCTTGTGTCCATCGACATGACCTATGCCGGCGATATGGTGATATCGCGTGTGGACACGTCCGACGCCACCGGGTACAGCCTGCCCGACCGCGGGGAGGCATCGCATGGAGGGTAGCCCTCACCCGCTCTCCTGTCCCCCGGTGCGTATGCCGGACGTCGCCTGGGTGCCGGTGCCCATGCGAAAACCCATTCTCATTCCCGTGAAGGTGCATTGATGGCAACAGCAACGATTCAGAAACAGCCCGCGACCTACAAGGCCGAAATCATCAAGGTGCCGGTCCCGCAGCCGGACCTTGTGGTACTGACGCTTACGCGCAGCGAAGCGGATACCCTCCGCGCCATTGGCTTTCGGACTGGCGGCGACCCCTCGTACACGCGTCGGGGCGATATCGACGCCATCACTAAGGCGCTGAGCGCTGCGGGCATCCCCCTCAACAAGGCCGCAGCGGCTGAAATCAACCAGGGGCTCCACTTCACGACGCGTGCGGAGTGCTCTCCGGTCTTGAGCGGCGGCGCTCAGGGCGCCGGAACGTCCCCGAATCAGGGGGCACAGTCCATACAATGGGACGCCTATCTGGCTAGCCTTGGGGGTGCGAAGGTCCCAGGCCGCTACAGATAGACGGCACACCACTTGCACCTAAGTACTGTGTACCCGTCTGCAACCTAGACCAAGGAGCCTGATGAAAGTCACGCTGGCGCACACGTATACCTATCATCCGCCGTTCGGCACCCAGCAGGAACGGTACCTCACAATTCGTGCGGGCGCCCTCGCCTTCGCGACCCTGGTGAGCGAGAACACTCCCCCGTCGCGGGAACAGTCACTCGCGCTCACCGACATCCAGCGTGCCACACAGATGGCGAACGCTGCGATTGCCGTCAACGAAGTCCCGGCAGAGTCCGGTACCTCATCTCAGGAGAGTGTTTAGCATGGGCGCACGACCAAGTTCATTCCGCGCGGCCGGTGGCGGCTTCCTCAACAACGTTGACGGCGTTATCACCGGGTACCGCTGGACGGACGAGTTCAACGGTGTCGAGTTCGAACCGGGTATCAACCCGAAGACGGGCAAGCAGCGTTTCCACTCGCTGTTCTTCGAATTGAGCGTTCGGCTCGACGGCGCCGAAGAGGATATCACCCAGAACCTGTTTGCCGGCGACGCCGACGCGTTCGACATCGCGGAGGACGGTTCCGACATCACGCCGAACGAAGATGGCTATGCTCTGGGGCAGGGAACCCCGCAGCACAAGTTCATCAACACGCTGTGCGAGCACGGATTCCCGGAAACCTCGCTGCCCGAGGACACGTACAACTACGGCCCCATCGTGGGAACGCGTGTGCGGTTCGCTCAGGAGGACGTGCTCGACGCGAACGGCAAACCCAAGAAGCGCGTCGCGACCAAGGGCAAGTTCAAGGGCAAGGAGTTCACCGACCGAACCACGGTTGTGGCTCAGGTGTACGAGCTGCCCGCCAAAGCAGCCAAAGGCGCGAAGGGTGCCAAGGCTACCGTCGCGGTGAAGACCAGCAAGGCGACCAAGCCGGCGCCGGCCGACGAGGAAGTCGAAGAGACCCTGGAGGACGTGGCGTCGGCCACCCTTATCGCCCTCGTGACTGCGAACAAGGGCAAGATGGACAAGCTCAAGTTGCCGATGGCGATTCTCAAGAGCATCCCGAAGCACCCGCAGCGCGAAGAAATCCGCGAGCTGTTGAAGGACGATGATTTCCTCGCCAGCGAGAACGGTTGGACCTACGACGCCAAGAAGAAGGTCGTGACGGTCGACGCGGAATAAGCGAGCCCCGGCCGTGTGCAGCCTGATACAAAAGGCGTGGTCCACGGGCATATCCGGCTAGCCTCGCTCAACTCGGCGTGAGACCGTTCCCGAACGCGTCCACGGCAAGTATAACGCTCGTCCATCAGAGCGACCGCAATTCTGATAGGTGCTTCTGGCAGCAGTTCCACCGTTAACCCGAACTGCCAAAAACGCGTCTGAGTAGGTCCGCTATGCCCGAGACCAAGACACCCCGAAGAACAATCGGGCAATGAACAATGGGTGTCTCAGACGTGCAGCTTTAGGGAGGGGGATGTCGAGATGCGGCAAGCATCAGGCATCCGCAGCGTGGGGTAAGTAACGTGTGGTGACTCTGTGGCTCGCGTCCGCTGGTTGTTGCGCCCCGGACCTGCCCCACTTCCGAGACCCCGTTACGCACGCGACCGACACGCACACACGAAGCGGGACTACGGATACCCCGGACCCGCGGGTATAGTGCGGCGACTCCCTAACCGGCACACGGGGTAAGCCTGATTAGCTTTGGCAGCGGTCTAATCAACCTTGCTGTTGCGGACATTGCGCCGCCCCTGTCGTCTCTATCTACTGGCCGCACCACAGGACCAGAGCAAGGAGGACATGCACATGGGCTTCCTTATCGTTCTGCTTCAGATTCTTTGGTCGGAATAAGTTCGATGCGTAGCGTCTGAATAGAGACTAGGGTGTGAACAAATCATTCCCGATGTTAACGCCACACGACGCTCAAGACTCTGGCCGAGTCTCCCCCTTGGCGGTCACAACTGGGGGCTACGCAAGCTATCGTACGAGAGCGACCCGGAGTAGGCGGGCATGGCGTCCCGTCGTATATTCACAAACACTTCGCTCTCAGCGTGCAGGGCCGCATGGACATGATGGTCTGTGCGGCCCTTTGGTGTTTCAGGAGTCTTCCTATGATTGTGACACCAGTGCTCGACCACGGGATAGACTTCCTCGCTTCAGACCTCGTGCGTTCGCCCGGCGTCCACGCGTCCGACATCTACGGCGACCTCTACAAGCACCTGGAGCCTAAGCGCTACGACATCCGCGACAAGGTCACGGGTGAGCCCGCGGAACTAAACCCTGTGCTGATGGCCTTGGGCACGGCCTGGGAGAAGCACCTAGAATACCTCCTCCTCAAGGCGGGTATCGTCGTGGAGCGGCCGGAAGAATTCCTATCAGAGGACGGAATAGCCTTCTCCCCGGACCTCATTCAGTTTAACGGCGTCACGCGGCTCTGGGAAATCAAGTACACCAGCATGTCACGGAAGGATATGCCGACCGAAGTCTGCAACGTCATGCCGCCGAAATTCGGCAAGTACATGACCCAGATGAAGCTCTATGCGCATTGGCTGAGCATCAATCACGGGGCGTTGGCCGTGGTCCTCAATCACGAACCGTGGAACCCAGACTTCCGCTTGTTCTTTCTCGAATGGAATGCCCGCGAGCTGCAAGAGAACTACGACAAATGTCGCAATCACGCGCGTCACATGGGGGTGTGGAAATGATAACGCTGTTCTCTGCAATGACGTCAATCGTGTCACTCATCGGCGCCGGGTACCTTCTCGATACGCACACCACGGCAAGCGTCCTCATCATTGGCGCGGCGACGGTTGCGCTCTCTGTCATCGTGACCATGCTTCAGCAAGCCGTCTTCACGGGTGAGATGGTGACGGTTGTGGAACTTCCCTTCACGTGGGGACACCTATGGACCGCGGTCTGTAAGCACGATGTGAAGCGGTCCGCGATTGCGGGTCCTGAGCCCCTCTACGTGCAGACGTCGACGGGCCTCCAGCCTGTAGTCAGTATGTTCTTCGCGCGCATCAACCAGGAACCGAGCATCGTGCTCGATATCACCGAGGACGCGTAATGGCAAAGACCGTCGTGAGTCCCTTCGCTCGATTCGACCGCGCCACTACAGACCTGAAGCCGCGCATCATCGCCAATAGCGTGGGTGAGGTAGGGTCCGGCAAAACGTCCTTTTGGTTGGGCGCTCCCGGCCCTATCGTCATTCAGACCCTGGACCTCGGGCTGGAAGGCGTGGTGGAGACGTACGCCGCGGACAAAGAAATCTACATCGCAACCTACGACATCGGCCAGACCATCGGCGAATCATTCACGCATGCCCTTGCGGTTGTGGCTCGTGACAAATTCATCGCGGACTTTGAAGCTGCCGTCCTCTCGGCGCGCACCATCGTGTGGGACCGGGAGACTGACGTGTTCAGCCTGTTCCAGTTTGCCGAGTTCGGCACCGATGACGCGTACGGCGCTGCGCCGCCCAAGGACTGGGACAAACTCAAAGGCAAGATTCGTCGCATGATTGCAATGGCGAAGGCAAGCGACGTGAACTTTGGCCTTATCCAAGGTCTTCGCAACGAGTGGATTCCCCAGGTGAACAGGAAGACGGGCAAGACCGCGGCGGGCCAGTCCGGCAAGCGTATCCCCGCGGGCATGGACGATATCGACGCGTTGGTGCATACAAACTTGATGCATGCGCGCGACGGCAAAGAGTTCAGCATCACGGTGGGGAAATCTCGCGGCCCCGGCGGCTACGATATCCAGGACGAGACGTTCACCGGGCTGTCCTTCGCGGAGTTGGCACAGCTCATCTACCCCGACACGACCGAGGAGGACTGGGCATGAAGCGGCCGACTGTCCTTCTGCGCCTTCTCCGCAAGTACGACTCCTCGGCGTTTGGCCGTGTTGGTGGGAAACACCGATGCGCGGCGGGTTTTCGCTATCTCGCCGCCGGATGTGAAGGGAAGGCTTTCACGTGGGGCGCGTATGTCGTGAAGGAGGCAAAGACGCGCCCCTTCCCGGTCGAAGAATGCCGTCAGCTTGGCATCCGCCCTCCGCAGCAGTGGTTTGTCAACGGGTGGGTCGTCCAGCCCCGATATCGGCGGGTCCGCTTATCAGAAGCCCGCGTGAATGAACTATGCGGGGCTTACGCGGACCTCGGCCCGCACAACGTGGGCGCAAACGAGCGGGGGCAGCTTGTCGCCTTCGATTGGTAGGGTCGTATGATACTGGTCGATAGACGCGTTGGTTCAAAAGAACTTCTCACGCCTCTCCAGGCGTCCGGGTACGACGCGGAAATAACCGAGCTGGAATACGCGGACATCGCCTTTGTGGGGAGGGGACCAAACGGCTCCTCCCTCGACATCGGGGTGGAGCTAAAGAACCTGAACGACTTGGTGCAATCACTGCGGAGTGGGCGACTGGCCGGGCATCAGCTTCCCGGCCTGCGCGCCACCTACGAACACGCATGGCTCGTCGTCGAGGGTCAGTGGCGCACCAACGACGCTGGCATGGTCATCACCTACCAGGGCAAACAGCGTGGCTGGGTTCCGCTCCACGGCAAGATGACCGCGAGCGAGTTGGAGAAGCAGGTACTCACGCTGGAACTCTGTGGAGGTCTCCATGTTCGATACACCAACTCTCGTCGTGACAGTGTTCGGTTTATGGGCACTTTATACCGCTGGTTCACTGACGTTGCTGCTGACCAGCATACTAGCCATTTGGCGCTCCATCAGCAGCCCACGCTGGTCCCCATCTCAGATTTTCGGCAGACAGTATGCCGGTTTCCGGGAGTGGGTCTTAAAGCATCCCTCGCGGTAGAGGTCACGTTTGAAAGCTCCCTCCGCGATGCCGTGAACGCGGATATGCATGCCTGGGCGAACATCGTCGTGGGTGAGCGGCGGCTGGGCGAGAAGACCGCACAACGCATCGTCAACTTCTGTGAGGGCCGATGACACGTACGCCACGGGCAACCGTCGACTTTGAGACGCGCTCCGCATGCTCGCTCAAAGCCGCGGGTCCGTGGGCGTATTCCATCCACCCCTCCACGGACATCCTGTGCTTGGTGTGGCGACTCCCTTATTGGGAAGAGGGGCGTACGGCGCTCTGGCATCCTGCCTTCCTCGCGTGTGAGGTTGAGGAGCGCTGGGATTGGGAAGACATAGAGGAGTTGGTCCAATGGATAGAGAACGGTGGCTTAGTCGAAGCTCACAACGTATGGTTCGAGCGCTGCATCTGGCGCAACATTCTCTCCTCCCGGTATGGCTGGCCCAGTGTCCCGCTTGCGCAGTGGCGTTGCAGCGCGGCGAAGGCCTCGGCCCATGCCCTACCGAGGGGACTGGACGATGCCGCATCAGCACTACACCTGAAGGTGCGGAAGGATGCGGACGGCCACAAGGTGATGATGAGGGTGTCAAAGCCGCGCAAGGCTTTGAAAAAGGAGAAGGAGACGGCTGCGAAGGCCGGTATTTCTCTGCCCGATATCCTCTGGCACGAGAAGACCGCCGAGTTTGAAAAGCTGTTCGCCTACTGTCGTCAGGACGTGCTGGTGGAAGAAGCAGTCTCCCACGCGATGGATGACCTGAGCCCGAGCGAAACGCAGATGTTCCTGATGGACGGCGCGATTAACGAGCGCGGATTCCAGCTTGACCAGGGGGCAGTGGAGAGCGCCCTGACCCTCATCGCGTCGGAGAGCGTACTGCTAAACAAGGAACTGTCCGTGGTCACTAACGGCTACGTCGATAAGGCCACCCAGCGCAACAACATGAAAGTGTGGTTGGACAGTGAAGGACTCACCCTTGACGACACGCAAGCCGCAACGCTGGATGCAGTGCTTGTTAATCGC
>Ga0193753_10004124_pt1 | contig 10492 bp, 8 predicted proteins | sample H1c2metaG_FD_144925 | JGI IMG/M metagenome (GOLD analysis project Ga0193753, IMG submission 144925) | Soil microbial communities from a riparian zone of the East river system, Colorado, United States - H1c2 | ecosystem: Environmental > Terrestrial > Soil > Riparian zone | place: USA: East River... | reverse complement strand
GGAGTTTCAAGGCACGGAAGAGCGCAGTGAGCCTCCCTCGATATTTCGTCCCTTTAGGCTGATCGACATCAAGCCGCCTTGAGCATCGCCTCGTACTGATTGGGCGAGTTGTAGCCGATGCCCGAGTGCAGGCGCACAGGGTTATAAAATCCCTCGATGTAGTCAAATATGGCGACTCGGGCCTGGTTTTTGGTGCTAAAGCGCTGCTGCTCGAGCCCTTCGGTTTTCAAGCTGGAGAAGAAGCTCTCCATGGGTGCATTGTCATAGCAATTGCCGAGACCCGACATGCTCTGGCGCATCCGATGTTGCACCAAGGTGCCTCTAAATTCGTGACTCGCGTATTGGGCACCCCGATCCGAGTGCACGATCAGTGGGCCGCTGGGAGCCTGCCGATCGATCGCCATGTGCAGCGCGTCGACTACCAGCGCGGTGTCCATCCGGTGGCTCATCGACCAGCCGACGATCTTGCGGGTGCACAGGTCCTTCATTGCCGCCACATACAAAAAGCCCTCGGCCGTGGCCACGTAAGTGATATCAGCCAACCAGACCGTGTCGGGCGTGTGGCACTGAAAATTCTGCTCAAGCAGATTCGCCACGATCGGCTGAGCGTGCTCAGAATCGGTGGTGCGACAGGATCGGGCGGGAGAGCGCCCGACGATGTGATGGGCCTGCATCAGCTTTCGGATCCGCTCTTTGCCGACACACATTCCCTGCTTCTTGAGCTCTTGATGGATGCGCGGACTGCCGTAAACGCAGCGGCTTTGAGCATGGATGCGGCGAATCCGTGCCAGTAACTGCTCATTGGACCGCTGGCGCTGACTCGGGCTTCGCTTGCGCCACTGGTTGTACCCGCTGTGTGAGACCGACAACGCTGCGCAGAGCACTTCAATCGGATACGAGTCATGAAAGAAATCCACGGTGGCGTACCTCACGTTGACTCCTTCGCGAAGAACGCCGTCGCTTTTTTTAAAATCTCCCGCTCCATCTTCAGCCGCGCGTTCTCCGCTTCCAGCTGACTGACCCGCATCTGCAGTTCGCTCACCGGGGCCTTGCGCCTCAGCGAACCGACCGGCGTGTGCGGCACAGTGGGCCCGCGCCTTGCGTACACCCAGTTGCCCAGGGTCTTCGGGGAAATCTGCAGCCGCCGCGCCGCCTCCGTGACCCCCACATCGGCCTGCTCCACCAATCGGACCGCCTCCCGGCGAAACTCCGCGGTAAATCGCCTTTTGGGTAGCTGTTTCATCTCGTCCTCCAGATCCTCTTAGGGTAAAGAATCTAAAGGGATGAAAAAATGGGGGAGGCTCACAGTGCCTCGAAGCTCCCCATGCCCCCAGGCCGTTCACGCAGGACGCTCAATCGCACGGTGCCGGAGGACGAGTCTCGAGTGGCTACCGTCCCTCGGGCGCCGGCATGTGATATCGATCGGCTCGAGTTCTCGTCAGGGACGGTAAAGAAGACTCGAGGCACTGTTGCCTTCGTGCCTTGAGTCTTCTTTACCCTCCCTGCTGAGTGCTACAAGCGGTCAAAATCAAGCGCTAGGTCGGCCGATCACCGATGATGGTGGCGCGGTTCATGACGCGCCGGGAAGGCCGATAGTCATCGGTCGCATAGTGCTGCGTCAGGCGATTGTCCCAAAACGCCACATCACCCTCGCGCCACTTCCAGCGCACCACGAATTCCGGCTTCGAGCAATGTGCGTAGAGCATCGGCAGCAGTGCGCGGCTTTCGGCCGGCGAGAGCTCATTGATGTGGGTGGTGAATCCGTCATTGACGAACAGGCCGCGCCGGCCGGATACCGGATGGGTGCGCACGACAGGGTGAGACACCGGAGGATTGTTACGCTTGGCCGCCTCCAGACGCTCCTGCGCCTCGGAGGTCATTGCAAAGCGTTCGGTGGGAAACGATTGGGTGATGTTGTGCGTCGCCGTCAGCGGCAGCAAAAAAGCCTGCATGGCCGGCGAGAGCGCTTCATAGGCGGCAATATTGCTCGACCACAGCGTATCGCCCCCCTGCGCCGGAAGCATGCGCGCGACCAGAACCCCGCCCATGGGCGGGGTCTGCGTGAACGTGACATCGGTGTGCCACATTGCGTTGTCTTGAAGATCGACCAGGTCGGTGTCGAGGACGATGATTTCCGGCACATCGGCGTGCTTGGGATAAATCGGGTGTATATGCAATTTGCCGAAACACGCGGCGAAATCTCGATGTTGAACCGGCGTCAGCGTTTGATCGCGAAAAAACAGCACATGATGTTCCGCCAATGCCGCGATGATCGCCTTGCGGGTGGGTTCATCGAGCGGATCGGACAGCCGTATCCCCTGGGCCACAGCGCCGATGCTGGAAGTTAAGCGGTTAAATGAAATCAAATCTGTTCGCCTCGTTCTATCAATGCAGCAGCCTTGGCCTTGAGCGGCATGGGGTCTAATTGTCGGCGGCTTAGGTTGGCCCGACCCAGCAAGGGAATGGCCAGCAGTGCCAGGCCGGCAGCGCACATCACGTACCAGGCGGGAGCATAAATGGAGCCCCCGGATTGCTGCTTGGCCCAGGTCAAGATCATCGGCGCGAAGCCGCCGAACAGAGTGAAGGCGCCGTTGTAAACCAACGAGGTGCCGGTCGATCTCACCCCGGCCGGAAAAATCTCCGAGAGGGCCGCGGGTGCTACGCCGACGAAGCTGGCCACGAGTATGCACAGCGTGGATTGAACCACGAGCAGCGTCGGCAGCGTCGGATCGGCTTTGAGCCACAAGAACAGGGGCAGCACACAAACGAGCAGCGCCGCCGCGCTGACGAATAAACTCACCCGCCGGCCGATTCGATCCGAGAGCGACCCGAACCACACGCAGCCAATGACAAAGGGCACGTTGCCGACCAATGAGGCGCCGAAGGCTTGGCTGGCGGTAAAATGGAAGGTGTCGGGGCGCTGAACGTAGGTGGGCAGGAAAATCATCAGCACATAAACGGCCACCGCCCACAGCACCGCCACCAAAAAACCAATCAACAAGGTTTGCCCGTGATGCCGAAAAATTTCGAGCAGGGGCACTCGGTTGCGTGCGGGCTCATCGCGCCGCAGGGCCGCCTCGGCGCAAAATTCCTCCGTTTCGTCCAGGGTGCGGCGTAGGTATAAGCCAACCGGCGCGATGGCGAGTCCGAAAATAAAAGGCAGACGCCAGCCCCACGCACGCACGTCGGCTTCGCTCAGCAAGGCCGTAACCGAGAACGCCGCCAACGCCCCCAGTATATTGGACATGCCCATGCTGGCCTCGAGCCATGAAGCAACCCGGCCGCGCTCTTTCGGATCGCCTGTTTCCAACAAGTAGGCCGTTGCGCCGCCCACCTCGCCGCCGGCCGAAAATCCCTGCAGCACTCTGCCCAGCAGCAACAGAATCGGCGCTCCGACGCCGATCGAAGCGTAGGTCGGAGAAAAAGCAATCACAGCGGTTCCCGCCGCCATCAACAGGATGGTCAAGGTGAGCGCGGCCTTGCGTCCGGCTCGATCGCCGAAATTCCCGATGAGCATGGCGCCCAACGGCCGCACCACGAATCCCAACCCAAAAAACAGGAAAGTCTTTATCAGCCTTGCATCGGGTCCGTCGCTGGGAAAGAAGCTCTCGGCGATGTAGCCGGCAAATAGCGCGTAGACGGTGAAGTCATACCACTCGAGCATATTGCCGATGGAGGTCGCGACAATGGCGCGCGTTTTTCTGGATGTTGGCTTGGCCGTCACGTATTTGCGGTCCCTTACAACAGCGGATGTTCGGGACTGAAAACGGGAGTCAACAAAAAATGCCTGACGAACACCGCATAGCCGCGGAACACATATTGGCCATTGAGCTCGAGCAGCGACTCGCGATTTTCGCGGTAGTAGCGCGGGATGTCGTACCAGGGCATGGTGGGCTTCAGGTGATGCACGACATGCAAATTGTTGTACAAGTAAAGCAAGCCGAAGACCACGTTCGATTCGACCGCGGCGGTACGTTGCTGAGAATCCTCGGCAGCCCGATGCTCGTAGAAAGCTCTTAAGAGGCCCAAGCTCATGCCCGGGTAGGCAATCAGCAAGCAGTACTGCCACCAGGGAAAATGGCAGACGCCGGAAATGAACCAGAACAGCAGCGCGACGGCAAGGACATGTACCGTCCAATGCGGCAGATGACTATAGTCGCCCTGTGCGACGCGCTTCGATTCTTTGGAGACCAAACTCCATAAGCGTAAGGCAGGGCCAATCAGCAATCGGCCGACAAGCGTCTGATTGAAGATGAGCACGGCGCGCATGAACGAACCCATGCGTTGCCAGTCGGCTTGAAGCACGTAATACGACTCGGTGTCGACGCCGGGCACCGTCAAGTGAATGTCGCGATGATGAGTGGTATGGCTCTTGCGATACAGGACAAAGGGAAACCACAGGCCAATGGGTGGAAACACCAGCGCAAACCTTAACCACGCCGGCACACCGCGAAAGGAGTGAATGGCCTCATGTTGCAGCGAAAAATGCCAGGCCAAAAGATAGGCGCCCACCGGCATCATGAACCACCAGGGAAGCACGGCGTTGTACCAAATGAGCGCTCCCCAGGCGGCGTAGATGACCAGCGCCACGATCCAGGTCGGACCATCAACCTGACGAAATACCTTGCGGAACATCAGCTGATCTTACACAACGAAGGCGGGATGCACGATTTCCGCCAATGCATGCTCGCGCCAGTAAGCCGTTGCCGACTCAAAACGGGTCTGCAACGCGTCGTAGTCGCGGGGGTCGGGCGTGACGAAGTGCAATAATTCCAGGCCGTCCAACAGGACCCGGAGCGCGGGATCTCGATGCGCCGCAGTAAACGCGGTCCGCAAACCCGTCGCTCCTTCAATCGAGGCCACCAAAGGCGGTATCGGAGTACGGGCGGTGCGCGCCACCGTGCGCAGCTTCGAGGTGAGATCGCCGCGATGCTTTTGCAGCAGCCGGTAGGCATAGGCATCGATGGGCGCCACATCGGCTGCGCCGGCGACGACCGCGGTCACGGCGCCCAAGGGAGTCACCGCCGGCGGGCCAATCTCCCGATACAGCGGCGAGCCAGCGCCGGCCTTGCCGTCGCGCGCCGCATCGAATGCCATGAGATATTGCAGCGCGGCCGCATATCCGGACTGGGAATTGGGCGCCGTCAAGCAGAGCGTGCCGCCGAAAGTAGATTCCAGATCCCCAAAAGGGCTGTCGCTGCGCACGACCAGCTCGCTCCAGTATTCGGGAAGGCCGGCGAATTCCGCCGAAGCGGGAACCGGCGCCGCAATGAGCGTGGGTCTGGGATTGGCACGGGAGTAGGGCAGCCCGCACATGAATACGGCGGCCAGATCCTTCCGGCGCCACAAGTCATCTAGGCTTTTGGGCGGGGCGTGTTCAATCACCTCGACATTCAAACCGGCCTGCGCGGTCACTGCGGAGAGCAGCGCGCGCCACAACTCGCCGGTCTGCGCGCCCACCGAATACATGCGCGCATTGGCGATTGGAATACTCACACAGCCTCCTAGGGCACTCGCGGCGCGTCGGGCTCGCGCGCATTGTCGCGATAAAAATTCGACGCGGGGTTTGAGCGAATGAATGCCGCCGCGGCTTCGTGAATCGGTTGAGCGGCGGTCGCGGCGCTCACGCCGCTCACGGGCACAACGGCCCGAAAGGCGCTCCAGACGGCAGTGGACGAGGCGCCAAATTGGCGGGAAGCGTCTTCAGTTTTTCGAATGTCCAACCAATAGGTTCCCGTCAATAGGTCTTCGGCCAGCAGTTCAACGGTGTCCTCGACGGCTTGGCGCGCGCGCTGAACCTTGAGCCGGGTCTGGCCCTGCAGATCTTCCACCGATTGGATCAGTGCCATGCCCTGCGGCGGCACCGGATTGATCAGGCCCTGAATCTCCTGCATCAGCGAGGCGGCGTCGATCTCGCTGCCCTCGGCCAGATGGAAACGTCCTGGTTCGCCCGGAGTCTCCGCGGAGTTGCCCATCACCGTGAAGAACTTGTTGGTGAAGCGCAGCATTCTCTGCGCGACCACCACATCCATATTGGCGAGTGCGATGGTGAAGGCTTCGATTTCGTTGGCCATGGGGTACGGGTCCCAGTTGGCATTGGAAAATACGTAGCCGTGCTGGTAGTGATTGCGCGGACCACCTTTGACGTAGAACTGTGCCAGCTGCGGTGTCGCGAGTTCCCAGGAATCGGCGGGCGAAGCGCCGACCCGTACCGCGGGATTGTGATCGGATGAGTTCATTTGCACCTGGGTGACATCACGCAGCTGTGCCCACGCCTGCCATGCGGACCCCTGGCGAATTGAGGAGGCGCGCAGGCTTTCCGGATCCTGAATGATCCGCTTCGCGTCCAGCTCGAACAAATAGCTGCCTTTGAGCATGTCGAGCACGCGCGACGCATCCCAGTTCAACCACTTGAAAGGACGATTGGCCTGCACGGGCGACGACAGGGGTGAGACGCTGCTGTTCATGCCGTTAAGGTCGATGGCATAGATCAAATCGGCCCAGGACAATGCTTCGCGCGAGTCGTAAAGCAACAGCGCCACCTGGCCCGTGGCATAGGAATTGGTGCTCTCGAGCGCGCTGTCATCGGCATCCGTGGGCGCCAGGGGTTCGAGCGCCGCTTGCTTGAGCGCCTGCGCGGCGGGCATGCGCACGCCGCGGTAATGAGCGAAACCGGCGCCGACCATGGTGGCGGCGACGTTGGTGAAGGGGCCCAAATCACCTTCTCCCACCGTACCGCGCGATTGCACCACCGGGGTGATTCGTTCATTCAGCAAGTCCAGCAGCCGCTGGGTCAATTGCGGACTCGCCGCCTCGTAGCTCATGGTATTGGCGCGCACCACCAGCATGGCGCGCACGATTTCTTCGTCGCTGACTTCCGGGCCCATTCCGGCGAGCGCACCGCGGCGAAATATCTGAAGCTGGCGCTCGGCGAGGAATTTCTGATTTTCCGGCGACAGCGGATCTCCGGTAAAAATGAGCTTTTCGCGCCCGGACCCTGAGCCGCGATTGAACCAGTAGACCGGCACGCCTTCAGTGGCCGCCTCCAACAGCAGTGCGTGCGCATCGGCGGAACGCTGACGCGCCTGTGCACTCAGCGCCACCTTTGCCCCGTGGCGGGCGACCTCGACCACCTGGTCAATGCTCAGATCCTTGCCCGTCAGGACAACGGTTCGATTCTCCATCGTCGGCGCGATCGGACGATAGGTGAGGGACGCCGCATAGACCGGCGCCGACAGCGACAGCGCGCCGGCGAAGCCAGCCACGCTCAGCGCCAGGCCGAAACGGCGCCGGGCGGCGAAACCCAGCAGCAGCAATCCCAAACTGATGACGCCGAAGAGTAGGGGGATGCGCTGATCGGGGATGAAGGCCATGGCGAGAAGGATGCCGAGCATCCCGGCGATGGCCAGATAGGTAAGGTAGGGGTATGCCCACATGCGCAACCTTAAGCGAGCCGGGTCCTCGCGCTCCAATCGCGCGCGCAGGCGCAACTGCGAAATGGCGATCGACACATACACAAACACGGCAACCGTGCCGTAGGAATTCACCAGAAAGGCGAACACCGTGGTCGGCGACACGTACGACATCACCACGGCGGCATAGCCGAAAAGCGTGCCGAGCAGAATGGCGCGAACCGGAACCCCGTTGCGCGCGAGCTTGGCCAGGGCGCCGGGCGCATCGCCGCGTCGGGTCAGCGCGAACAGCATGCGCGAGGATGCATACAGTCCCGAATTCAGAGCCGACAACACCGCGGTAAGCACGACCGCGTTCATGATATGCGCGGCACCCGGAATCCCCATGGCATGCAAGGCACTGACATAGGGCGTGGAAATCTGTGCGGAATTCCACGGCACGAGACACACCACGAGGAGAATCGAGCCCACATAGAAGAACAGTACGCGTGTGATGACCGAGTTCGTGGCACGCGCCACCGCTTTCGCAGGTTCGGCTGCCTCGCCGGCCGCCACGGCGACGATCTCGACGCCGAAGTAGAAGCCGGTGGCCGCGACAGCTCCGGTCAGGATGGGCAGCAAGCCGTTGGGCGCGAATCCGCCGTGCGCCGTGAGATTGCCGATGCTCGGGGCGATCCCCGGCCACAAGCCGGTCACATACACGCCTGCCACCACCAAGAACAAGATAATTGCGGCGACTTTGATGGAGGCGAACCAAAACTCGAATTCGCCGAAGGATCTTACCGAGACCAAATTCGTGACGGTCAGGGACAACAGTACCGCCAGGCTGATCAGCCATGCCGGCACGGTAGGCAGCCAAAATTGCACCAAGCCGGCGCCGGCAACGGCTTCCAGCGCCACCACGATGACCCAAAAATACCAGTACATCCAGCCGGTCAAAAACCCCGCGGCCGCACTCAAGGCCGGCCGATCGCTCCACGCCAGCCGGGCATACTCGTAGAAAGAACCGACGGCGGGCAGTGCCACCGCCATTTCACCGAGCATGCGCATCACCAATACGATCAGGAGCCCGGTGATCGCAAAGGAAACCACCGCCGCAGGGCCTGCGGACTTGATGACGACGCCGCTGCCGACAAATAGACCCGCGCCGATGACGCCGCCAAAGGCAATCATCATCATGTGTCTTTGCTTCAACGTATGCTGCAGTTCACCCGTAGCGGCGGACTCCCATGTCGCTTAGCGCATCGCCGATGGCGGTCACCGCATCGCGCAATATGCCGGGGCCGATGGCGCCGATGCAGCCGACTCGGAACGTCTCGACGGTGGTCAATTTCCCTGGATACAAGATGAAGCCGCGCTCTCGAACTCGCCGGTAAAATTCGGCGAAGTCGTACTTGGGATCGGGCGGGGCGTGGAATGTGACGATGATCGGTGCCTGCAGCGCATCGGGCAGGAAGGCCTCGAGGCCCAGCGCCCGCATTCCGGAAACCAGCGCGCGGCAATTCTCGGTGTAACGCGCCAACCGGGCGGGCTGCCCGCCTTGCGCCAGGAACTGATCCAAGGCGGTGCGCAGGGCGGCGAGAACATGCGTGGGCGGCGTAAAGCGCCATTGACCGGTTTTCTGCATGTACTGCCACTGATCGAGCAAGTCCAAGACCAGCGATGCGCTGTTGTTCGCCGAGGCTTCCAATGCCGCGCGGTGGGCGATCACCATCCCCATTCCCGGTACTCCCTCGAGACATTTTCCCGATGCGGTGATCAAGCAGTCGAACTTCAAAGTACGGGCGTCGATGGGAATCGCACCAAAAGAGCTCATGGCATCGATGATCAGCCGGCGGCCGCGATGCGCGACGGTAGCGGCAATCTCGTGCAGCGGATTCAAGATACCCGTACCGGTTTCGCAATGGACTTGCGCCACGTGCGTAATGGAGGGATCGGCGGCCAGCGCGGCATCGATCCGCTCAGGGTTGGACGGCTCCTGTTCATCAAGCGCAAGCACCACCGCCTCGCGGCCCTGGTACTTGAGAATGCGCGCCATGCGCTTGCAATAGGCCCCATTGTCCGGCACCAGAACCTTGCCGTGCCTGGGAACGAGCGTTCCGAGCGCCGCCTCGACCGCGAAAGTGCCGCTGCCCTGCAGCGGTACGCAGACGTGGTCGGTCTGTGCATGCAGGATAGCCAGCAAATCGCGGCAGACCGATGCCGTCATGGCGTTGAAGGCGCCGTCCCAGGATCCCCAGTCCGAGAGCATCGCGGCTTTGGTCTCGGTCGAGGTGGTCAACGGACCGGGCGTCAGCAATACCGGATCTGTCATGCGGGCCTTACCTTGCGCTCAATCGCGATAGCGCTCAAGGGCATCTCCGAGCGCAGTTTTGAGCGGTCCGAGCCACGGCTCGAAGTTCTTCCACTGGTCCAGTCCCTCGCGAAATATGGGCTGCCGCACCTGTTCGGAGCTCGCGGTGCGTACGCTGCGCTCGGTTTTGTGAAAATCCAGGCAGGCGGACTCGAACTCGAGTCCGCAAAAATCGAGGAGCCGGCGGACGTTTGCGTCGAGATCCTCGACGATGTCCTCATGGTCAATCTTGAGAATCCGTCCCGGCAACGCGGCGTTCCAGTGATCCATCAGCGACAGGTAGGTTCGATAATAGCGCGCGATGTCCTCGATGCTGTAGGTAAACTCCTGACCGGAGGCAAACAGTTGCTTGAAGTTGCTGAAACAGCAAGCCATCGGCTCGCGGCGTGCGTCGATGATCCGGGCGTTTGGCAGCATCAGATGAATCAGACCAATGTGCCGGAAGTTGTTCGGCATCTTGTCAATGAACAAGGGCTTGTCGGTGCGGTAGATGCGCGTATCGCTCAGATACTTCTCACCCAGGCGAAGAAACTCCTCGGCACTCAAGTCCTTGAGCACTCGCGGGTAGCGCGGATCCGCGGCGCCGGTTTCCTCACGACCTTGCAACTCGTGGACGATTCTTTGGATGTCCGCAAGCTCGTGCGTGCCTTCGACGCGTGAGTGAGAGGCCAGGATCTGTTCCAGCAGCGTGGACCCGGAGCGCGGCAGGCCCACGATGAATATGGGA
>Ga0193753_10004123_pt1 | contig 10492 bp, 6 predicted proteins | sample H1c2metaG_FD_144925 | JGI IMG/M metagenome (GOLD analysis project Ga0193753, IMG submission 144925) | Soil microbial communities from a riparian zone of the East river system, Colorado, United States - H1c2 | ecosystem: Environmental > Terrestrial > Soil > Riparian zone | place: USA: East River... | reverse complement strand
CATGCAGCAAAGTGTGCGTGTAGGGATGGAAGGGTGCGGTGAAGATCCGCTCGACCGGACCGATCTCCATCACCTCGCCGCCATAGAGCACGCAGACATGATCGGCCAGCATCCGCACCACCGCGAGATCGTGCGAGATGAACAGCATCGCAATGGCATGATCGGCCTTCAGTTTCTGCAGCAGCTTCAAGATGTTCGCCTGCACCGAGACATCGAGGGCAGACAGGATCTCGTCGCAGAGCAGCAGCGCCGGCTCGGCCGCCAGGGCGCGGGCGATCGCCACGCGCTGGCGCTCGCCGCCGGAAAGCTGGTCCGGAAAGCGCGCCGCATAGCTGCCGTCGAGCTGCACGTCGGCCAGAGCCACCGCCACCTTCTCGCGGGCCTGGGCGCGATCGAGATGGAAGAAATAGTGCAGCGGCCGCGCGATGGTCTCGCCCACCCGCGCCCGCGGGTTGAGCGAGGCATCCGGGTTCTGGAAGATGTACTGGATCAGCCGCCGCTGGGCGGCGCTGCGACGATTGACCCGCGGCGCCAGCGCCTGGCCCTGCAGCGTGACGGCGCCGGTCGCCGCCGGCACCAGCCCGCTGACCGCGCGGGCGATGGTCGATTTGCCGCTCCCGGATTCGCCGACCAGCGCAAAGACCTCGCTTTGGCGGATCGAGAAAGAGACATCCTTCACCGCGAGGAAGGCACGCCCCGCGCTGCCGTATTGGACGGTGAGGTCATCGACCGTCAGCAGCGGCGCCTCACCCTTCGCCTCCGGCAGAGCCGGCACCGCGATCGGCTCCGGCGGCAGCGGTACGATCTCCTGCCAGCGCCAGCAGGCAACGGCGCTGTCCGGTCCGGTGGGCTCGGTCTGTTGCGGCTCGCTGAAGCAGCGCGCTTCGGCGAAATCGCAGCGCGGGCTGAACGGGCAGCCCGGCGGCAATTCCTGCCGCCGCAACAACCCGCGCAACGGCCGCTCGCGTTCCGCCGTATCGAAATCGATGCGCGGGATCGACCCGATCAACCCGCGGGTATAGGGATGCTTCGGCGCATTGAAAATGATCTCGGTCGGCGCCACCTCAACCATCTTGCCCGCATACATGACGCCGATCCGATCGGCGATCTGCGAGAGAAGCGCGAGATCATGCGTCACATAGAGCATAGCAAGGCCGATCCGCGCCCGGAGCGCGATCAGCAGCGAGATGATCTGCTCCTGGGTGGTGACGTCGAGCCCTGTCGTCGGCTCGTCCAGCACCAGCAGATCGGGATCGCAGCAGAGCGCCATGGCGATGCAGACCCGCTGTTGCTGGCCGCCGGAAAGCTGATGCGGATAGCGCCGCAGAAAAGTCGGGTCGACCGGGAGCCCGACCAGTTTCAGATACTTGCCGACTACCGCATCGGCTCCGCCCAGATCCTTCGCTCGTCCATGCGCCACCATGGTTTCCGCGACCTGTCGGCCGATACGGATACCGGGATTGAGCGCCGTCGTCGGATTCTGTGGCACGAACGCGATCTTCTCGCCGCGCAGTTTGTCCAGCTCCGGCCGCGTCAGCTTCAGGAGGTTCTGGTCCTTGAACAGAATCTCGCCGCCCTCGGCCCGCATCGACGGGTGACGATAGCCGAGCAGCTGCAGCGAGACGGTGGACTTGCCGCAGCCGGATTCGCCGACCAAGCCGAACACTTCGCCCTTCTTCAGCGCGAAGCTCACGTCATCGACCGCGCGCGACCAGCCACCGCTCTGCCGATAGGCGACGCTCAGATTGCTGACTTCGAGAACCGTATCGGGGCTCATTGACTGCCCAGCCGCACAGTGCGCCCGAGAATCCGCGCCAGCCCCTCGGTGAAGAGATTGAGCCCGACGACGAGCGAGGCCAAAGCCAGGCCGGGTCCGAGAACGGTGATCGGCGTGATGATGATCAGCGCGCGGTTCTCGCTGATCATCAGGCCCCATTCCGGCGTCGGCGGCCGCAATCCGAAGCCGAGGAATCCGAGTGATCCGATCAGCACCGGCGCATAACCCGCGCGCAAAGCGAACTCCACCAGCAGCACACTGGTCGCATTGGGGATGAGCTCGCGCCGCATCACCGACCAGGCGCTTTCGCCGCGCAGCCTTGCCATGGTGACGTAATCGCGGGTGGCGATGTCGATGGCCGCCGCCCGCGCCATGCGCGCGATGCGCGGCGCATAGACCAAAGCCACCACGAGGATGACCAGGATCGGGTTGCCGGAAAGCTGCGGTCCGGCCGAGGCGATGGCGATCAGCGCCAGCACCAGGAAGGGAATGCTGATCAGCGCCTCGAGCACTCGCTGCAGCGCATTGTCGAACCAGCCGCCGATGTAGCCGGACAGCAAGCCCAGCACCGCTCCGACCGCGAGTCCCAAACCCGTGCCGGAGAGCGAGAGCAGGATCACGATATGCCCGCCATGCACCACGCGGCTGAACACATCGCGCCCGAGTTGGTCGATGCCGAAGGGATGCTTCCAGGTCATGCCGGAAAGCGGGATGCCGGCGCCCATCTGCGAGAAGCCGTATGGCGCCCAAAGGGGACCGGTCACCGCGACCAGCAGATGGATCACCAGGATGACGAGGCCGATGCGGAAGCTCTGCGGCGTCTGGCGCCACAGGGAGCGATAGCGATGCTTCGGCTTCTCGGGGGCTTTGTCGATCGCCACCATCTCAAGCGGTCCTGAGACGGGGGTTGAGCAACACAGAGGCGATGTCCGCCAGTAGATTCGCCCCGACATAGACCAGGGCGGCGATCATCACCGTCGCCTCGATCACCGGCAGATCTCGCAGCTGCAATGAGTCCACCAGCAGGCTGCCGAAACCGGGGTAGGAGAACACCTTCTCGACGACCACGACGCCACCGACCAGATAGGCGAGGTTGAGCGCCGTCACGTTCAAGGTCGGCACCAGCGCGTTGGGCAGCGCATGGCGGAACAGCACATGCTGCGCCGAGAGTCCCTTCAGCTCGGCCATGCGGATATAGTCGGAATCCAGCACCTCGATCAGATTATCGCGCAGCATGCGCACGGCATAGACCGCCATGACGATGGCGAGCGTGAGGGCCGGCAAGGTGGTGGCCCAGAGATAGTCGAACGCGGTCGAGCTGTAATCGACCAGCGAGATCGCCGGGAACAGCCGGAACACGACGACGAACATGAACAGCAGGATGGTGGCTAGCAGGAAGTCCGGCATCGACAGCAGGACCAAGGTCACCACCGAAAGCGCATGATCGATCGGCCGGTCGCGGCGGATCGCCTGGATCACCGCGGGCAGGACGGTCAGCGGCAGATAGATCAGGAAGGCATAGATCGACAGCAGCAGGGTGTTGAAGATCCGCGGCGCCAGGATCTCGGTCACCGCCCGGCTGGAAACCAGCGACTGTCCGAAATTGCCCACGACGAAATGCGACAGCCAGTGCCAGTAACGCAGCACCGCCGGGTCGTAGAGGCCGAGCTTGACCCGCAAGGTATTCAGCGTCTCCGGCGTCGCGTCGCGGCCGAGGATGCGGCTCGCGACATCGCCCGGCAGGATTTCCAGCACGAAGAAGATGATCAGCGAGACGAGCAGAAGCGTCAGCAGCGACAGCAGGATTCGCGTTGCGACCAGCTTCAGAATCGACAAGGGCAACCTCGCTCTCAGCCCGCACAAAAAAAATCGCCCGGATGCCGGTTCCCGTTCCGGCATCCGGGCGGTTGGTTCAGCTTACTTGCTGCAGGTCAGGTCTTCAAAGCTCAGGTTGAAGTTCTGCGCCCGCGGCGTGTAGCCCGTGCAACCCTTGGGCAGCACCAGGCCGCCTTCCTTGGCCAGCAACTCGCCTGTCTGCTGGAACAGCTTCTGCCGCTCGGCATTGTCGACCGTCGTGTTGGCCTTCAGCAGCAGTGCGTCATAGTCCGGACGCTCCCAATGGGTCTCCTTCCACTTGGCGCTCTGGGTATAGGCGACGGCGAGACCCTCTCCCGGCGGCCGCATCGACCAAGCCGAGGTCACGGCCGACTGCTTCAGCCAAACATCGTCCCAGAAGCTCTCGGCCGGCGTCACGATGACGTTGATCTCGATGCCGGCGGCCTTAGCCTGCTCCGCATAGACCTGGGCCATGCGGACCATGCCCGGCACGCCTTCCGCGGTGTAGAGGTCGAACTTCAGCCCGTCCTTGTAACCCGCCTCGGCGAGAAGAGCCTTCGCCTTCTCGATATCCGGTTTCGGCGCTTCCTTGACATAGGAGTTCGGATTGCCGACCGGAACCGGATTGTCGGCGCCGGCCTCACCGAAGCCGAGCAGCACGGTGTCGATCATCGCCTGGCGATCGACCACCAGCTTCAGGGCTTCGCGCACCTTCGGATTGTCGAAGGGCTTGGTGTCGACCCAGAAGGAGATGGTCATCGAGTTCGAAGCCGCGGTCTGCAGCAGCGTGACCGACGGATCGTCCTTCAGGGTCGAGATGACCGAAGGATCGACGTTCAGCATCAGGTCGACCTGTCCCGCCTTCAAGGCGGAGACCGCCGCGACTGCTTCCTGAGCGACGGTAACCCGGATGCAATCCGCCTTCGGCTTGCCGGCATCCCAGTAGTTCGGGTTCTTCTTGAAAATGCGGACCGGCGCGTTCGGCGTGAACGCTTCCTGCATGAAGGGGCCGGTGCCGTCTTCGTGCAGGCGAAGGTCCTCATGCTTCGCGCCGTCCGGCACGATGTTGGTGAACTTGTTGGTGATCAACACCGGCAGCTCGACCACCGGTTTCTTGGTGGTGAAGGTGACGGTGTGCGCGTCCGGGGCCTTGATGCCGTCGGCATCGAGGAACTCCAGCACCGCGCGGGCGCCCGAGCCCAGCTTCTCGTCCAGCATGCGCTTGAAGGTGTAGACCACGTCGGCCGAGGTGAACTCCTTGCCGCTGTGGAATTTCACGCCCTCGCGCAGCTTGAAGGTCCAGGTCAGCCCATCAGCCGACACCGACCACTCGGTCGCCAACTCCGGCAGGACCGTGAAGTTGTCATCGACATCGACCAGGCGGTTGTAGACGGTGAAGATGTGATAGGCGTCGTCGCCGGATTCCATGTCGGCCGGATCCATCGACTGCTTCTCACCGCTCCACTCGTAGCCGAGCACCTTCACGCATTCGTCGCCCGCGGCCGCCATGGCCAGCGTCGCCGATCCGGAAACCGTCATGGCGAATATCGCCGCCCCGGACATCAGTGTCAGTAGTTTCATTGCGCCTCTCCCTGTTGCATGCCCCACGTCCGTTGACCGGACCCGCTTTAGTGCGATTCCAGAATGCCGGACTGTTGTACGTATTTCCAGAATGCTAGGGTAGCCCGAATCAGGAGTCAATGTGAGACCGGGGGATCAGAGGAGAGCATGGCGCGGATCAAGTTGCGGGGTATGACCTGGGGACATCGGCGCGCCATCGATCCGCTGCTGGCGACCAAGGCACTGTTCGAGAAGCAACATCCGGAGATCGAGATCGAATGGTCGTCGCGCCCGCTGCACGGCTTCGAGTTCACGCCGGTGCCGGACCTCGCGCAGGAATACGACCTGATCGTGCTCGACCATCCGTTCTGCGGCGAGATCGCGGCGACGCGTTGCCTGCTGCCGGTCGATGACGTCATCGCCGCCACCGGCGGCGACCGCTATGTCGGTCCGTCGCTCGCCAGCTACACCTATGCCGGCGCCTGCTGGGCGGTGCCGATCGATGCGGCGGCCCAAGTCGCCGTCTCGCGTCCCGATCTGCTGCAAGCGCTGGACCGTCCGGCACCGCATGACTGGGCTGGCCTGATCGCGCTCGGCGAAACCGCGGCGCGCAAAGGGCTGAAGCTTGCGATCGGTCTCCGCGGCGTGCACAGCCTCATGACCTTCTTCACCCTCTGCGCCAATCTCGGCAAGCCTTGCAGCACCGATCCGGACCAGCCGCTGGCCGATCGCGACACCGCGCGCGCGGCACTCGACCATATCCGCGCGCTGCTCGCCTTCTGCCCGCAGGAATCGCTCGACTGGAACAGCATCGAGCTCCACGACATGATGGTGGCGCGCGACGATCTCGTCACCTGTCCCGCCGTCTATTGCTACGCCACCTACGCGGAAAGCGATCAACGGAAACCCCTGCGCTTCCACGATATGCCGGGGCCGAACGGCCCCATGGGCTCGACCATCGGCGGCACCGGCCTCGGCCTCTCCGCCTACCGAGGCGCCGGCGAGGCGGCCTTCGCCTATGCCCGCTTCGCCGCTTCGGCGGAGGTGCAGCACCTTTTCGCCGAACACCACGGCCAACCCGCCCGCCGGGAAACCTGGACGGATCTCGCGATCGATGAACGCTTCGGCCGCTGCTATTCGGCGACCCTCGCGACCATGGAAGGCTGCTGGACCCGCCCCCGCTTCCCCGGTTATCTCGGGTTTCAGGCGAAGGCCGGCGGCCTCATCGAGCAGCATCTGCGCGGCGCGATGGATGAGGCGGTGCTGCTGGATCGGTTGCAGATGGCGTTCGAGGCTTCCGGTCGCACGCGGTAGCGATCGCAGGATCTCACCGCAGAGATCAATGCGCGCCGAGCCGCTTCGACAATTCGGCCCCCGCGGCGCACACCTTCTTCGTCAAGGCCTCGCGGTTCGCTTTGGTCAGCCGATGCTCGGGGGCCACGATGCTGATGGCCGCGACGCAGCGCCCGGCACCGTCGATCACCGGCGCCGCGACGCAGCCGGCATGCTCGTTGGTCTCGTTCAACTCGGAGCAGAAACCCTGCTTGCGCGCCTTGCGGACCTGCTGGATGAACTTGTCGATCTCGACCGTCGCCCGGCCGGTCGGCGATTGCCGGACCGATTTGCTCAACAGGCTGTTGAGCTCGTTGTCGTCGAGGTCGGAGACCAGCAGCCGGCCGGATGCCGCCCAGTTCACCGGCACGCGGGAGCCGACCCGGCTGATGATGCGGACCGGATGCGAGCCCTCCTCCTTGAGGAGCACCAGCATCATGTCGTTCTCGAGCACCGAGAGCTGCACGGTCTCGCCGCATTCGTTCCGCAGCTCCTCGACGATCTGGCTGCCGTCGCGCAGCAGATCGACCTGCGCGCGATACGCCATGCCGAGCTCGAACAGCTTTCTTCCCAGGAAGATCCCGCTGCCGCGCCGGCCGGGCTCCAGATAGCCGGAATCCGAAAGCGTGCGGACCAGCTCATAGGCGGTCGATTTCGGAATCTGCAACGCGCTGACGATCTCGCCGATCGTGGTCGGCGCGTCGAGCTGCAGCAGAAATTCGAAGATCTCCAGCGCGCGGCGCACGCTGCGCGATCCGCCGGCATCCTCCGCGCTCACGGGGATTTGCGCGGCGGCGCGCGTCTTCGGCCGCGTCTTTACGTCTTGTCTCATTCCATCAATTCCAGCATTCTGGATTAGTATCCAACATTCCGGACGGCCCGGCAATGGCCGGCACAACAGGGCAGTGGGACAATGAAAATAACCGATGTCGAGGTGATCGAGCTGCGCTACCCAGGGTGGACCGGGGAGACGTTCGACGGGTCATACGACAATTGCTTGGTCTTCGTCCACACCGACGCCGGTGTCACCGGCATCGCGGAAGTGGACAGCGTTCCCTCGGTCATCCGCGCGATCATCGACGCGCCCAGATCCCATTCCCATGCCTATGGGTTGAAGGATGCGGTGGTCGGTCAGGATCCTCTCAAAACATCCGAGCTCTGGGACCGGATGTACGATCTCACCAGCTATTACGGCCGGCGCGGCGTCGTCATCCATGCGATCAGCGCCATCGACATCGCGCTCTGGGACCTGCGCGGCAAGGTCGAGGGCAAGCCGGTCTCCGAGCTGCTCGGCACCAGGAAGCGCGACAGCCTGCTCGCCTATGGCACCGTCTATCCCCTCGGCGAGACGCCGGACGAGGTCCGCTTCAACATCGATCGCGGACTGAAGCGTGGGCTGAAGGCGATCAAGATCGTGGCGGACCCGCATTGGCGTTATGACCTCAAGAAGACCGAGCTCCTGATCCGCACCGCGCGCGAGCATGTCGGTCCGGATATCAAGCTGATGTGCGACGCCGCCACCGCCTGGACCGAGGCCGAGCAGGGCCTCCCCGTCGTGCCGATCTTCCGCGACAACGGCTTCCTCTGGCTGGAAGCGCCCCTGCCGATCGACGATCTCGCCGGCCATGCACGCTTTGCCGGCCAGGGCGTCCCGATCGGCGGCGGCGATCTCGGCCTCACCACCCATTACGAATATGAGACCGCTTTCGACGTCGGAAAGATCGACATTGCCCAGCCCGACGTCACCATGGCGGGCGGTTTGACGGAGCTGATGCGGATCGCAGCGTCGGCGAAAGCGCGCGGCAAGCGCGTGGTCACCCACGGCTACAAATCCAACATCACCATCGCCGCCAATCTCGCTTTCCTTTCGCAGCATTGGGATGACGAGCCGGCGGAGTATTCGACCAGTGAATCCCCGTTGCGCTGGGAACTCACCAACGAGCGCTTCGATCTCGGGCCGGACGGACGCATTCAGGTGCCGACGGCGCCGGGCCTCGGCGTCAGCCTGAATCAGCAGACGATCGACAAGTACCGTGTCGGGTGACGCCTCACTTACCCTGACGGCAATCCCGCGATTTGAAGGGGTGAAACGCTCGGCAAACCTCTGACGATGAACCCATTTATCGCGTCCGTATGGGTGAAGCGATTCCTTATTCCGTCGGGGTCCGGTCGGGGTTGATGTATGCGAACCTCGGCGACGGCAGCATCTCCCACGCGGACGAGGGGAGAGAAGGATCACTTTTACGCCCTTCTCCATTTTTGAAAGACGAAAGGCTTGGCAAGCATTTGACGGCGAAGCATTAAATCGCATCCAAACGGGTGAAACGGTTTTCTCGTTCTGTAAAAGCTGGGTAAAAGTTGGCACATGCTAGCGTTCGCGACAGGAGAGTGAATCGAAAGTGCTGCGTCGGGTGACACTTGGTTCACTTTTACGGGCACCCGCCTTTTTCGAGGGCGAAAATCTCGCCAAGCTATTGACGATGAACCCATTCCTCACAGCCGAACCGGCAAACGATTTTCTCGTTCTGTAAAAGCCCGGTAAAAGTTGGACGGCGAACTTCATTGCCGGACTTGTCCGGCAATCTCTCGCAAACTCGGAAATTAAGATGGTCGGAGAGGCGAACGCATGCTTCACGTTCACTGAAATCTTATACCATCAAAGGGCGCAAAAATCCAGATTGCTGTCGGTGTTCAGTGTCTCGATTTCTGCATTAGGGACACTTAGTGACAAGGCACACTGTCCATGCACGGGGATGCATGACACCAAACCAGCTCGCAAACAGGATAGCGGCGACGATCAAGAGCAGCGACGCTACCGGTCGGTGCGGAGGCGTTTCACCAGGTCTTCGTTGAGCTCGATGCCGAGCCCCGGTTGATCGGGCAGCGGCATGAAACCGTCCTTCACGTCCGGTTCCGGCGAGACCAGCTCGCGCCGCAGCAGGGAGTCGAAGACCTTCGGCGAGACGTATTCGAAGACCGGCGACGGCGCGCAGGCGGCATGGAAGTGGCGCCCGGCCGCCGAGGTGATCCCGGTCTTCCAGCCATGCGGCACGACCTCTGCGCCCATGAGCTCGCAGAGATCGGCGATGCGGCGGATTTCGGTCAACCCGCCGCCGCGGCCGATATTCGGCTGCACCACGCCGACCTTGCCGCGGGTCAGCCATTCGCGGATCTCGAAGCGCGTTGCCGCGGCCTCGGCACCGCCGATGCGGATCGGGCTGCGTGTCGCCAGCTCCGCATGGCCGTCGAGATCGTCGTGCTGCAAGGTGGCCTCGGCGAAGAGGATGTCGCAGTCGCGCACGCGGTCCAACAGCCAGAGTGCGTCATGCCAGTTGTGCCAGCGATAGCCGAAATCGACCGCCATCTGGATCCCGTCGCCCAGCATCTTCCGCCCGCGCTTGATCAACTCGACCAGCTCGCGGTCGGTGACGAGATCGTCGAACAACACCTCCATCTTGACCGCGCGGAAGCAGAGAGCGACGGCGGCGTCGAACTGCCGGCCGATCTCCTTCATCAGCTCTTCGATGCTGCGGCCATGCGGCATGCCGGGGAAGATGGTGCAATAGGGCCGGATGCGCTCGCGCCGGGCGCCGCCCATCAGCTTGTAGGCGGGCACGTCGTGCTGCTTGCCGGCGAGATCGTACATCGCGATGTCGATCGCCGAGATCGCATGGATGCCGAGCCCGCGCCGGCCCGGCCAGAAGGTGCCGTCATAGAGCTTCTGCCAGATGCCGGTGGCTTCCAGCGGATCGGCGCCGATCAGGATCTCGTTGACGTTGCGGCTCCAGAGATGCGCGGTCGGCATCTCCAGGAAGGCCTTCACCACATGGGGCGGCGCGTCGGTCTCGCCGATGCCGGTTTTTCCGTCATCGCCGGTCAGCCTGACGATGACGGTATCCGTCGTGCCGTCGAGGTCATCGGCGACCGCATCCGGCACCGCCAATGGAATGACTTCGATGGATGCGATCTTCCCCATACCCTGCCCCG
>Ga0193753_10004122_pt1 | contig 10493 bp, 5 predicted proteins | sample H1c2metaG_FD_144925 | JGI IMG/M metagenome (GOLD analysis project Ga0193753, IMG submission 144925) | Soil microbial communities from a riparian zone of the East river system, Colorado, United States - H1c2 | ecosystem: Environmental > Terrestrial > Soil > Riparian zone | place: USA: East River... | reverse complement strand
CCTTAGAGCCGCGACAGGGGATGCAAAGATCTCTGCTGTGCAGAGCATTCCCGGAAGCAGAACAATAGCGTGGACAGAATCTCATCCGAATACAGGATGCGATCTATTATTTTTCAATAACTCTAAAGCAACCAAGAAGCAATAGAAAAACGCGGGATGAACGTTAGCGGGTACCCACATATGACCGCCCAATAGGTCAACTCGTTACGCTGCCACGGTCATCGCGCAATTTTGCGCGACTGCAGATTGATGCAACGTCATAAAAAATTAATCTTAGCAGGTTACTTTTATTATTGTAATGACTCTGTAAGTAGTGATATAGGTTGATATACATTGATGATGGTTACCGAAACGTTACAATAGTAACAACCTTCCTGCCCCTCCCGGTTCGAGTTGTCTGAATGTGCTCCCCTATTCGCATCCGCAGCGGCGTAATGGCCTGCGGCATGTAATCGAACACTACGAACTAACCATTTGATGATTCAGCTCGTACCTTTTCGCGGTGGCTAGAGCGCTACGGCATTTGCAGTTTCGCGATCACCAGCTGACTCCTTGTTTGCTTGAAATTCGAGAACCGCGATGGCTGTCGTTGTTGTGACAGGTGGCTGGTCGTTCTGCCGCCTGTTCCATGCACGACAAGCCCCTTACCCGAGGTGTGTCTATTCGATTCAGGCTCATCTGTGAGCAAATATTCAGCTCAAAAGATGCCACTGAACGGCGATCTAACGCGCGGACCAGGCCGGAGATATCGAGTAGCAACCTGGGAGGCCTTGCAGGAGGACGAGTAATGGACGAGTACAGGCATAATTCGTTTCCACTGACCGTTGCACAGCGCGGTCTTTGGATGACCCAGAAGATAACGCCGGGCGCCATTCTGAACATTGCCGAGGCGGTCGAGATCTGCGGCCCAATCGATCCGGAGATCTTCCGGCGGGCACTTCACCAAGTGGTGGCCGAGGCCGAACAGCTGCGCGTGTGTGTAGTCGAGGAGAATGGCAAGCCGCGGCAAGTTCTACGGCCTGTCTACCCGGACGATTTCCCGTTCGTTGATATGAGCGGGGAGGCGAATCCACGGGCTGCGATCCAGACCTGGATGATGCGGGAGGTGACACGGCCAGTCGACCTGCGCAGAGACCCGTTGTGGGTATCTGCCCTGCTAAAGGCCTCTGATGATCGTTACTTCTGGTATCAGCGCGCCCATCACATCGTCTACGACGGCTACGGCGGCGGACTGGTGGCGCGGCGTTTGGCGGAGTTATATACGGCTTACATAAGAGGCGAAAATCCAGAGCCAAAGTGTTTCTGCACGGTCGAGGCGATGGTGGAAGCCGAGGGCAGCTATCGAAAGTCTGACCGCTTCCAGCGCGATCGCGAATACTGGCAAGAACAGCTTGCACAATTGCCCGAGGCGGTGACGTTGTCGCACAGCCATCGCCGGCATGGATTGAGCAGCGAATTACGGCGCAGCGTAGGTTACCTATCCGCAGAGACCGCCCGGCAGTTGGCGGAGTTTGGCAAGAGCACCGGCGCGAGTCTGCCGCAGGTCTTGATCAGCCTGATCGCAGCCTACTATCAGCGCGTGACTGGCGTGAGCGACCTGGTCTTTGGGATGCCGGTGTCAGGCCGCATCAACGGAGCGCTGCGGAACTCTGTGTCCGTCTCCGCCAACGTGGTGCCGATCCGGCTCTCCTTCACGGCAGAGATGACGGCCGCCGATTTGTTCTCGCAGGTTTCGCGTACCGTGCGTTCCGCTTTGCGCCGTCAGCAGTATCGCTTTGAAGATATACGTCGCGATCTTGGGCTGGTTGGCCAGGGGCAGAACGTCGCATGGCTTGGCGTGAATATCGAGCCATTCGACTACCGGCTCAGCTTCGATGGAGCAGCGACCCTTTCGCATAATGTGTCGAACAGTTCCGCCGAAGATCTGATGGTGTTCGTGTACGATCGCGGAACCGACGCCGATCTACGCTTCGACCTGGATGCAAATCCGGCCTTGTACGATGTGGCTGAGTTGGACGAGCACCGGCGCAGGCTCCTGCGTTTGATCGAACAGGTGCTGGCAAATCCCGGTATGCCGCTGCGAAAGCTTGACATCCTTGGCGACGAGGAGCGTCAGCGGCTTCTTTGCGAGTGGAACAATACGGCGGCGGCGGCGCCGGACATCAGCGTGCCCAGTCTCGTCGAGCAGTGGGCTACTGCGACTCCGGAGGCCCCGGCGATTGTCTTCGAGGGTGTCACGGTCAGCTATCGCGAACTGCATGAGCGCAGCCTACAACAGGCCCGCTGGTTACTTGCGAACGGCGTTCAGCCGGGAGACATTGTCGCGGTGGCGCTGCCGCGGAGCGAACAGTTACTGATTGTGCTTCTGGCGATCATGCGTGCGGGGGCCGCTTACCTGCCGGTTGAACTGGACGGCCCGCACGACCGCATCGCGTTGGTGTTGGATGATGCCTCGCCAACAGTGCTGATTGCTGAGACGCAGATGCATGCACGTTTTAGGGGCAACTACACTCTGCTGCAGCCCGGGTGTGGAGATGCGTTTCTCGCCGGAGAAAAGCCTGAGTCGGACCTGAGCACACCGGAAGGCATTGCTTATGTCCTCTACACCTCTGGATCGACGGGACGGCCGAAGGGCGTGGAGATTACGCATCGCAATCTTGGCAATTTCCTGCACGGCATGCGGCAACAGCTAAGGCCGACGGCGAAGGATCGTTTTCTAGCCGTAACCGCGGTGACCTTCGATATCGCAGGCCTCGAGTTGTACCTGCCCTTGATGGTCGGAGCGCGTGTCGTTATGGCGAGCAGTGAGGCACTGCACACTCCGCGGATGCTGGCGCGGGTGATCCGCAACAGCGGTGCGACACATGTGCAGGCCACGCCGTCACTCTGGCGCGTCCTGCTCTCCAGTTCTGAAACCAGGCTGGATCATGTCCATGCGGTAGTGGGGGGCGAGGCGCTGGGCGCGGAGTTGGCGGCGCGGCTCAAGAGCATGGCCGCGCGCGTGACCCAGTTCTACGGACCGACCGAAACCACCGTGTGGTCGACCGCGTTTGAAATCGAGGAAGTTGGCACTGTCGCACCACCGATTGGGCGACCCATCCTCAACACCCGGCTCTACGTCCTCGACGAAGATCGAGAGTTGGTGGTTACGGGTGCTATCGGCGAGTTGTACATCGGTGGTGCGGGTGTGGCGAAGGGTTATCTGAAACGCCCGGAGCTTACCGCGGAACGCTTCACCGCAGACCCGTTCGCGGGCGATGGCAGCCGTATGTATCGCACCGGAGACCTGGCGCGCTGGAGTGACGCGGGTCTGCTGGAATTCATTGGCCGCGCCGATGACCAGGTAAAGATCAACGGTCACCGCATCGAGTTGGGCGAAATCGAGAGCTTGTTGCTGGAGCACCCGGCGATTGCCGAAGTAGCGGTAGCTGCCCATCGCAATGCAGACAGCACAACTTCGCTGGCCGCTTACCTGGTGGAGGAAAGCGGCTTTCTGATCGAGATCGATGCGCTACGCGGGTTTCTGGCCGGCCGTGTGCCGACCTACATGATGCCGTCGAGCTTCATGGTGCTCGATGCGATGCCCTTGACGCCGAACGGCAAGCTGGACCGCAAGTCATTGGCGGTACCGGAGCGCGCCGGCCGGATGGTCTATGCCGAACCGGTCACGCCAGTCGAAAAGAAGCTTGCCGCATTATGGCAGGAGATTTTGAAGGTGGAGCGGGTGGGCCTGCACGACAATTTCTTCGAACTGGGTGGCGATTCGTTGAGCGCAGCGGTGATGTCCGCGCTCTTCCCCGAGCACCTGGAGGCGGAGCTGCCACTTGGCAGTGTGTTTGAAGCTCCTACCATTGCGGATCTTGCTGTTCTGGTCGAGGGGCTCAGCACTGAGAGCCCGGATCCGATCGGGGTGATGCTGGCGCTGCGCACGGTCAGCAAGAATGCGCATCGCCCGCTCTTCTGCATTCATCCGATGGCCGGCATCAGCCTGGGCTTCTCCAGTTTGCTGCGGCATCTTGATCCTTCTATGCCGGTTTACGGCCTGCAATCGCGCGGGCTGCGGAGCAGCGATCAACTGCCGCCTAGCATCGAGCAGATCGCTGCCGATTATCTGATAGAGATCCGGCGTGTCCAACCCGAAGGCCCGTACCGGCTGGTCGGCCGTTCCCTGGGGGGGTTGATCGGCCACTCCATCGTCGAGCAGATGCAGGCTCGGGGGCTGGAGGTGGAGTTGCTGGCAATGATCGACAGCTACGTCTTCGCGGGCGGTGAGCTTGCCCGCCCACGCAACGAGGCCGAAGAGGTGCGGGCGGTGATGAGTTTTCTGGATACCCATCCGCTTCACGAGGACGCACCGCAAACTCTGAAGGAATTGGCGGCGGTCGTGGTGCAGACCTATGATCCACACTCCATTCCTCTGTTTCAGGAGATCATCCGGAACAACCCGGAGTTCATCTATAACCTATGCGCGGTAATGATCAACCATCTTGCGCTGGCGCGCCAATATGTGCCGGGCAAGATTGACGTTGATCTGCTGTATTTCCAGGCCATGGAGAAGAAGGGCAACCTGGATGGCATTCTCGATCGTAGCCCGTCGGCATGGCGGCGGTTCATCGGAGGAAGGATTGAGGTGCACGAACTGGCCTGCCACCATGAGGGCGTGCTCGATCCGGCGCCGGCAGCTCAGATCGGCAACACGCTTCGGCAGTGGTTCTCGATGCCGAGACTGCAGCGGGCACCAATGACTTCTACATTGATTCGAAGTGCTGCAGGGGAGATGTCGGTGGCATGAGCAAACCTATAGTAATCTTCACAATCGGCACCCAAGGGGATATTCGCCCCTGCGTTGCTCTGGGCCAGGGACTGCATCGCGCAGGGTATCCGGTACGCATTGCTACCAGCGCCAACTTCGCCGAACTGGTGCGGGAGGCAGGCCTGGATTTTTATCCGCTCACCGCGGACTTTCAGGCGATGCTGGAAGCTGACCGAACCATTACTGACCGGGCATTGAACCTGCGTGCGATGGCCCACATCTTTCGCGAGCGTTATGCGAGTTGGGCAGCCAACTGGGTGGAGGAAGGGCTTGCAGCCAGCGAGGGCGCAGGGCTTTTGATTGGAGTCAGCAACAGTACCTTATTGGCTAAAGCTCTGTCCGAAGCTCGGCGGATTCCATTCGCGATTGCCCGGCTACAACCGTTGACGCCGTCACGGGAGCTGCCGCCGATGGTCTTGAGCGGCTCGCGGCACAAGCTGCCTGGCGTGCTGAGTCTCGGGGCGCATCATCTGCTTTTCCAGATGGTCTGGGGGGTGATGCGTCCAGCGATCAATGACATCGTTCGGCCGCAGCTTGGGTTGCAGCCGTATCCAAGGTATGGTCCGTATCTCTTCCGGAGCGACTTGCATCGAGCGAAGGTGATTAACGGCTTCAGCAGACATGTGCTGCCTCGGCCAGCGGACTGGCCGGAGAACTCGCAGGTGACCGGCTACTGGTTCTTCCATCAGGCTCAGTGGCGGCCGCCCGAAGCGCTCAGCGAATTCCTGGCAGCGGGACCGAAGCCCGTTTACATCGGCTTCGGCAGCATGGTGAACAGCGATGTGACATCGTTTACGGAGACGGTTCTCGCTGCAGTAAAGAAGACTGGACAGCGGGCCGTGCTGGCCTCAGGCTGGGGTGGGCTGTCGGGCGAGGAGGGTCCACACAGTGAGCAGATCTTCTTTCTGCGACATGCCCAGCACGACTGGCTATTTCCGCAGATGTCGGCGGCCGTTCATCACGGTGGCGCGGGCACGACGGCCGCTGCTGTGCGATCCGGCATTCCGTCGGTCATCGTACCGTTTTACGGCGATCAACCATTCTGGGCGAGATGCCTTAATCGGCAAGGCGTTGCGCCGCCTGCCGTGGAACGCAAAACCATGACTGCGGATACGCTGGCTTCCGCACTGGCGGCGACGCAGCATCCCGCGATGATCCAGAAAGCGGTGGCACTTGGAAGTGCAGTACGAGCGGAGGATGGCGTCGGCGAAGCTGTTCGCTTTCTAAGCGAATGGGGTCTGCTGCCGGCGATCACCGAGGATGCTGCGCTCCCGCAGCAAGCGAGGAGAACGGCATGACGCAGCATGTGGAAGCCGGGGTGGACAAGGCGGTGGGCGAGACTATCGACGAGACACGCAGCAGCGCGAGCGAGCGGGCAGAGTGCAAGCCTCGGTCGAGGCGGCTCCTGCTGCTGGAACGGACGATGTACCGCGAAGGACGCACTCCGTTCATCAGCGTTTTCACGATCCAGTTGTTCGGCAGGCTGGATGAAGTACGGCTGCAGCGGGCGCTGGCTCGGCTACAGGCCAAGCATCCGCTCTTGCGTTGTGTGATTGAGGATGGCGTCGACGGTCCGCGTTTTGTTTTGCTGGACCGCCCCGCGCCCATCCCTTTGCGCCTCGTCGAACGCAAGAACGACGACCACTGGCAGACCGAAGTGCGTCGCGAGTGGGTGGCGCCGTTCGAGGCGAGTCGCGATCCGCTGGTGCGGCTGGTTTGGTTGCGAGGAAGCGAAGTCAGCGAACTGATCCTGGTCGGGCATCACTGCATCTGCGACGGCCAGTCCGGCATAACCCTCCTGCGCGAATGCCTGAGCGCCTACGACGAGCCGGACAAAGATCTAGGGACCTATGGTGCGCTCGGCGGGATCGAAGACGTTGTGCCCGCGGCGCTGCTGAAGGATCGAACCTTCCGGCGCCGCATGCTCTGGAAGATCAGCCTGCTCCGGCTGATTTTTCTCTGGGAGCGAAGGAAGAAAGTGCGATCAGCTTCGCCGATCCGCGGCGAGCAGATGTACTTCCATCGATGGAATCTCGACAAGGCAGCCTCGCTTAAGTTGACAGAGTGCTGCAGGGCAGAACGGGTCACGGTATTCGCCGCGATGACTGTGGCTTTCCTGCAGGCGTTCCGCGAGGTGCGTGGAACACAGGCCCTTCGTAATGTCTACACGATGGTGAATGCGCGCAGGTTCATGCCGTTATTGCGGCCCGATGCGATGTTCGGGATGGCTCCCGGTGTGAAGCTCAATATAAAGGGAGTCCCGCCGCCGCAGGAGATGTCAGTCAAGGGCTTTTGGACTTCCGCGCAGGCGATCAAAGCTGACCTTACGCGGCAGGTCGACGTTCTCGGCAGAGATATTTATGACTATCTGGTGGGAATGGAGGGCATGCACAACATGTACGGGAGCCTGATCGCTGATACCAAGAGTGCAACGGCGGTACGCCACGTCACGGTCTCAAATATGGGCCGGCTGGACTTCCCGCAACGTTACCAAAGCTTTTGGGTTGAGACGATCTACAGTCCGCTGGTGATGATATCGCCTACTCCCGCCAACACCGTCGTCATCTCCAGCTTCGCTGACCGGATAGAATTAGCGATTGTCTCCGATGAGCAGTCGTTGCCTCCTGCGCACGCGAGAGCGATCCGATGGCGCGCGATGGACATATTGCGCGACTGCGCAGGAATACCCACGCAGCATAAATCGGGGCTCGCAGACGAGCCGGCTGCATGCGAGGCGAAAACAAGATGAATAGCTACGGTTTGATTTTCGTGCTCTACGAGCCCACAGAGGAGTTTCTGGAAAACCTTGCGAAGGCGCGTGCGTTCTGCCCGAACATGGTTGCTGTCGATAACTCGCCCGAGGAGGATCCAGGTCTGCACGAGTGCCTCCGCGGGCAGGGCATTCAGGTTATCTCCAATCGCAACAATGGGGGACTCGCCGGCGCCTACAACCGCGGAGCTGAAGTGTTGCTGCAGCACAATTGCGAGGTAATCTTCCTGCTGGACCAGGACTCCGACATCGACGCGCTGTTCTTCGAGAACATGATGCAGGCCTGCCGCGCACTCGGTACCGACAAGTTCCTCGTCGGCCCTAAGATCTATGAGATCAATCTTGAGAAATGTATGCCGGTCTTCCAACCCGGCAAATATCTCCCAAAACGTCTCCGCATCGATGACCAGAACGAAGGCATGTTTCCCTCGTTGTGCATCATCTCTTCCGGTTCGGCAATCTCCGCCGCCGCGTATCGCAAGCTGGGCGCTTTCCGGGAAGACTATTTTATCGAGTACATCGATATCGAATACAGCCTGCGCGCCGTAAGCCAGAACGTTCCCGTGTACATGAATGCGGCAGTGACCATGCGGCAGACCACAGGGAAGATCGAGCGCCACGGCGACAAATACACCACGAATCATGTTGCGTGGCGCCGCTACTACGGTGCGCGGAATGCAGTGCATTGTCTGTATATGCACCGGGCATCGTGGGGATTGCATTGGGTGAGCGGACTGCTCGCGTTTCTTCAGGTGTTGCGCGTGCTGCAATACGAGCCGCAGAAGCTGAAGAAGATCACTGCGATCGTGTGCGGCTATCTCGATGGGCTCTTTGGCCTGCTCGGCACCTTCGAAGACCGGCATCCGCGTATTGCCGCCTTCTGCAAGAGAAGTGGCCCCCGGCCGATCGCAATGGAGAGCCGTTCGTCGGTAAGCGTGACCGGAGGAGAGGCATGAGAAGAAAGCTGTCCGCCATCGAGCACATGATCGACGGCAACATTGTCTACTTCGTACGCCTGGAAGGCAGTATCGACCCGGAGCGGCTCAGTCTGGCGCTTGGGCGCGTGCAAAGAAAGCATCCCGCATTGCGCACCCTGATTCGTGAGCAGCGGGACGGGCTGTACTACGAAGAGGACTGTGCACCGGAGGTCCCACTGCGGGTCCTTCGACGTGTGGAGGAGGATGACTTCCGACGGGAGAGCCAGCTTGAGCTGACGACCGTATTCCGCTTTGATCAGCCGCAACTCCGCGCGGTCGTGCTGCAATCGGAGCGGGAGACCGACCTGCTGCTGGTGACCTCGCACCGAATATGCGATGGCATGAGCATGCTCACGATTGTGAGAGAGGTCTTGCGTGCGCTTCACAAAGATGAGGAGCTGATCCCATACGCACCGATCACGACACGCGACATGATCGGCGATTACCAGCCTCCACAGCCGTGGAAGCGCAAGTTGGCGGCGAGCCTGGTGAATGGATTCACGCGACTGATTCCACAATCGCGCCGCGCCTCGGAGAATAAGGAGCGCTGCCTGGAATGGGCCGCAGACCGCGCGTTGTCGGATACGCTCAAGCAGCGCTGCAAGGAGGAAGGCGTCTCGATTCATGCCGCGCTCGTGGTGGCGCTCGACCGTGCTCTGTTCGCCGTATTGGGGAAAAGAAAGGCGCCTGCACTGATCGAAAGTCCGATGGACGCACGACGCGGGCGTCTCGCCGCGTTAAAGAGTGACATGCTCTTCTTCGGTGGTGGGAGTCTTGTGATACCCACGGGACAGACCCCGGAGTTGGATTTCTGGGCGCGAGCTCGCCAAGTCCACGAGCAAATCCGCAGAGATATTGAGAAGGAGATGCTCAATATTCCTGGGCGCTACCACTTCTTCGAGATGCTCCGGCCTTTGCCCAGCGCGCAAATGCAGTCGGTGGTGAAAGCGGGAGACGCATTGAAGATCAATGGTAGTTGGAACCGTTTCGCGCTCTCCAATCTGGGCAATGTTGTGGTGAGCGACAGCGACGCACCATTTCGGGTCAAGGATCTGCGCCTATACGTGCATTCGTTCAACATCAGACTGCTCGGGCTGGTAGCTTATGCGCTGAACGGCGAAATGCGCTTCTATTTTGTGAGCGACGAGAAGTGTCTGAGCTCCAGGCAGGCAGAAGGACTGAAACGCGAATTCATGACTCTCCTTCGGCAGCAACTTATTCCGGCGGAAGAGGGTGCTAGTGAGGCTCTCGCTTTTGTCGAGGCATCGGCCTGAAGTATCCAAACCCAGAACCGTGAACTCTGCCGCTTTGCGGTATACGCAATGACGTTTCGTAGCCCTTTGTCTATAAACACTCTCCGGAAACGACCAGAGACAAACCTTGCCTGAGGAGGGCTCATGATTCGAGTACGCAATCTTACGAAGACCTTCAAGTCGTTCACCGCGGTGAAAGGAATCTCATTCGATGTCGAGCAGGGGGAGATCTTCGCCTTCCTTGGGCCCAATGGCGCCGGCAAGACGACGACCATCAAGATGCTGACGACCATGCTTACTCCAAGCGCCGGCACGATCGAGTTGGATGGAATCAATACGGTCCGGCACCAGATGGCAGCAAGGAAGAAGTTCGGAATCGTATTTCAGGATCCCAGCCTGGATGATCAGCAAACTGCGTACGAAAACATGGACCTGCATGGGATTCTCTACGGGATGCCAAGGAAACTTCGGGCAGGGCGGATTGAAGAGCTACTCACGATGTTCGAGCTGTGGGACCGACGCAAGGATTTTGTGAAGCAGTTCTCCGGCGGCATGAAACGCCGACTTGAGATCGCCCGTGGACTGCTGCACATGCCGAAGATCTTCTTTCTGGACGAACCAACCCTGGGCCTTGATCCGCAGAGCCGAAGCCAGCTTTGGACGCACGTTAAGTATCTGAA
>Ga0193753_10004121_pt1 | contig 10494 bp, 7 predicted proteins | sample H1c2metaG_FD_144925 | JGI IMG/M metagenome (GOLD analysis project Ga0193753, IMG submission 144925) | Soil microbial communities from a riparian zone of the East river system, Colorado, United States - H1c2 | ecosystem: Environmental > Terrestrial > Soil > Riparian zone | place: USA: East River... | reverse complement strand
ATATTTACACGGACATAAACCGCCGGCAGCGCTCCGGCTTTTATGTCCGTGTAAATATTCTGCGCGTCCTGAATGTGGGTTGTCCGCAGCGTGCTGTCGCTCATGATGTCGGTCGCGTATTGGAAGGGATTGCAAATGGTGCAATAGGTGTCGAATGGGTTGGCTTGGGTCGGGTCGGTCAAATAGACGTTCCAGCCATCGCCGTAGTACTTCCAGGAAATATTCTTTTCCAGCAGCGCATCACCGATGTGGCGGACCGCAGATGGCGGAATGGTGAAGGCCGTGGAGGTGGCCAGAGTGCCGTCGGCGTTGAAGCCGGGATTGTAGTTGTTCAGCAGGTAGTAGTGTCCTGCATCGCAATTCGGACTGACCGGACGCGGCAGAGACTCCAGGTAGTTCACCACGGCCGGGACCCCGGGCTGGCTCAGATCGGCGCAGTTGCTGTAGCTGCCGCCGGAGTATCCGTCGGCGTCGTACCAGTTGTTGGTGCCGGGTTGCGGATTGGGATTTTCAATCTGCGTGGCCGGCGGAGTGGCGGCGTTGCCTTTTCCGTCGCTGTACCAGATGGCGTCGGCGAACCCGAACATGATGTGGTTCGCGCCGGTTCCCCCCATCACCGACTGGTGGAAGTTGTCGCTCAGGGTGTAAGTATCGGCCAGGCTCCTGAGATACCGGGCATCTCCTTTCTGCATGTTGTAGAACTCCATGGCCGTCGAACCTTCGCCGGTCGAAAGGTAGTTCGTCGGAGCGCTGGTGGAGCCGCTCGATCCATCGCTGCCGGCTCCAATGGTGGTCTCGACCCAGGGGAACAGATCGTTCGAGCAGCCGCTGGGGTTGGTTTGGGTGGAAAGGGCCGCGTTGCAGTCCAGCTGTTGCCACATTTGATAGAAGCGATGGACCGGGCTGTTGGCGTAGTCATCGTAGGAGACGCTGGGTGTGAGCTGGAACGCGCCCTCTCCCAGGTTCATCACGTTGGCAATGCGGGTGTCGGGCACGGTAAAGGCGGTGAGGCCGGTGCCGCCGGTGGTCAGCAGCTTGTAGGTGTTGCCGGGAAGAAGTCCGGGTTCAATTTGTTTGGCCAGGCCGATCGAAGGCAGAAATGGAGTTGTCGGGCCGCCAGCGACCACCGGCGGTATGTTCGCGTAGACCGTCTTCTGGTCGGGACTGATGGAGAAAGTGTCGCTGTCGACCGCCGAATATTGAGCCGACTGCGAATAGTTGGGGCCGGGGGTGCCATCGGCCTGGATGATCCCCTTGGAGAGCAGGTTGGAAACGGTTTCCCCGTTCTTGGCTCTGAAGGTGGCGAACACGTGATCGAAGCTGCGGTTTTCGCCAATGATTACGATCACGTGTTTGATCGGGGTGGCCGTCCTTGCGGTTTGGGCTGCAAGGCTGGGCGGGTCGACCAGGTTGACCATGGTTGAAAGTAAAGCCGCGCCCATTCCCACATACCGCCAAGTCGCTCGATTCAGGTCTACGAAATGCATATTGCTTCCTCCCGTCGTGGTTGCGCCCGGAACGCCATGTTGCGGGCTTCTCCCCACGCCGCTCCAGCTTGCCTGCGGTTTGTTACGGCGGCGTGAAGGGAAGGTGAACGGTTCTTTAAAAATTATCCACAGCTAGTAGGAAAGTTGGTTCCTCCGCGGAGAGATAACGGGAATTCTGGAGAACCAACCCCGGGACGAGCTGCGGTGGCGACCCGTGGCGACCCGGCTGTCCGTTGACTTGATGGGGGGCGGAGCCTAACATCGGAAGATTCTCCAGAGAACTTGACCGTCACTTCTGGCCGCGGGCGAGACGCCGCGGGCTAAACCAGAGGCCGGCGGCCGGAAGTCATGCGCTTGACTGCTCAAACCATGATCGGCCAAACGGTTACGCATTATCGCATCCAGCGCCAGCTTGGCGGGGGCGGGATGGGCGTGGTGTACGAGGCAGAAGACGTGAATCTGGGGCGCCAGGTGGCGCTCAAGTTTCTGCCGAGCGAACTGGAGAAAGATCCCGCCGCCCTCGAACGCTTCCAGCGTGAGGCGCGCGCGGCCTCGGCCCTGAACCATCCCAACATCTGCACGATTTACGAGATCGGGCAGGCCGAGGACCGCTACTTCATCGCCATGGAACTGCTGCAGGGGCAGACCCTGAAGCAGCGCATCGGGGGGCATCCCATGGAGACGGGCGCCCTGCTCGATCTGGGTATTCAGATCGCCGACGCCCTGGATTCTGCGCACGCCAAGGGGATCATTCATCGCGATATCAAGCCTGCCAACATATTTGTGACCACGCGAAACCAAGCCAAAGTTCTCGATTTCGGACTCGCCAAGCAGGCTGTGAGTTCGCCGCTGGGGACCGGCACGGCCGCCACCCAGGCAACGGCGACGGTGGAGGGAAATTTCCTCACCAGCCCGGGATCCACCGTGGGCACGGTGGCTTACATGTCTCCCGAGCAGGCGCGCGGCAAGGATCTCGATATCCGCACCGACCTTTTTTCCTTTGGAACGGTGCTTTACGAGATGGCGACCGGCGCGCTGCCCTTCCGCGGCGACACCTCGGCGGTGATTTTCGAAGCCATCCTGAACCGGCCTCCGGTAGCCGCGGTGCGGCTCAACCCAGATGTGCCGCTGCTGCTCGAAGACGTGATCGCCAAGCTGCTCGAGAAAGATCGCGATCTCCGTTATCAAAGCGCAGCCGAAGTCTGCGCCGATTTGAAGCGGGCCAGGCGCGACACCGAGTCCGGCGCGATAACGACGGCCAAGACTTCCTCCGGGTTGGCGCGGCGGGAGCGGTCGAGCTCCAGGGATTGGCATTCGTTGCGGGGCTATGTTGCCGCCGGGGCTGTCCTGGTTGCGCTGGCGGCGGTTGCGGGGGTTCTTTTCGCGCGCCGCGGCGGTCCGATGATGACGGAGAAAGACGCAATCCTGGTCACCGATTTCGTGAACACCACGGCCGACCCGGTCTTTGATGGCACCCTGAAAAACGCTCTGGCGGTCGACCTGGAACAGTCCCCGTACCTGAATGTTTTTCCCGAGCAAAAAGTAAGACAGACGCTGCAATTCATGGGCCGGCGCCAGGACGAACGCATCACCGCCGATGTGGGCCGCGAGATCTGCCTGCGCGACGGAATCAAGGCCATGCTGAACGGGACCATCGCAAACTTGGGCACCCAGTACGTGATCACGCTGGAGGCGGTGAACGCTTCCAGTGGCGAGTCCCTGGCGCGGGAACAGATGCAGGCCAGCAAGAAAGAGGATGTGCTCGACGCCCTTCATCGAGCGGGATCCGACTTGCGCGGGAAAATGGGCGAGTCCCTGGGATCGGTACAGAAGTTCGACAAGCCGCTTTCCGAGGCCACCACATCCTCGCTCGAAGCCCTGAAGGCGTTCAGTCTAGGGGACGCGAAACATCAAGCCGGAGAGGAGCTGGTGGCTTTGCCGCTGTATCAGCGTGCGACCGAACTTGACCCGAATTTCGCCATGGCTTTTGCTCGCATCGGAACCGTCTACAGCAATCTGGGGCAGGCCCAACTGTCGGAACAGAACCGGCAGAAGGCGTTTGCATTGCGTGACCGGGCCAGCGAGCACGAAAAGCTGTACATCATGGGGCACTACTACTCCGATTCAGGTCAACTGGATAAGGGAATCACCGCCTGGGAGCTCTACAAGCAGACCTATCCGCGGGACTCAACTCCCAGTAATAATTTGGCAAACATCTATAACCAGCTCGGGCAGTTTGAAAACGGGCTGGTCAATGCCAGGCAATCCATCGAGTTGTCGCCGGACGAGCTCGGCTCTTACAGTTCCGAGGCCATTGCCTATGCCGGATTGAACCGCCTGGATGAGGCAAAAGCGGTTCTGAACCAGCTGGTGCAGCGAAAGGTGGGAGGCGACGATGTCCACTTTCTGTTGGCGGGATTTGCCTGGCAACAGAACGATCCGCCCACCATGGAGCGAGAATTGGAACTGGCGAAATCGTCGCCCTCCGGCGAAATGCAGGTCTCGTGGTTCCGCGCCTATGACGCCGCCTGCCGGGGCCGGCTGCAGGAGATGCGAGAGCTGGGGAAGAAAGGCCGGGATGCGGCGGAGCGGTTGGCTTTGAAAGAGTCCGCGGCTTCGGAACTGGCCCAGGAAGCGATCACGGAGGCGATTTACGGAGAGAAATCGAAGGCCCAGGAGGATGTAACCCTGGCGCTAAAGATGTCCAGCTCTCCCGCCATCGTGATCAACTCGGCCATCGCTCTGGCCATCACGGGAGAAGACAGCAAGGCCCTGAAAATAGCCGAGGATGTCGGCAAACAGCGCCCCTACGACACCAACGTGCAGTCGGTCGAAGTCCCGCTGGTGCGGGCTCTGATTGAACTCAATCACGGCAATGCCGCGAAGGCGATCGACTTGATGGATGGAGCCATGGTGTACGGCCGGGCCAACACCGCGGTACTCTACCTTCGCGGCGCGGCTGCCTTGAAGGCGGGACAAGGAGGCGATGCCGCGCAGGCGTTCCAGCGGGTGCTCGATCTCAAGGCGTTTACCTGGGTGGACACGGTCGTGCCCTTGTCCCGCCTGGGTCTGGCGCGCGCCTATGCCCTCGAGCGAGACCAGGCGCGCAGCCGGGTGGCTTATCAGGATTTTCTTGCGCAATGGAAAGATGCGGATGCCGACCTTCCCCTGTTGAAGGACGCAAAGGCGGAGTATGACAGAGTGCAATAGGTCGCTCCTGGCCGCCCCGTCCTGGCCAACCGCTTAGGTCCGGCTGGAAGCCTAGTTTCTCGGATTGGTTCCGGGAAAACCGACGGTAACCGTGGTTTCGACTTCTACCGGCCGGCCATCAACGAGATAGGGTTGGTACTTCCACCACTTGACGGCATCGGCGGCCGCAGAGAGCAAAGCGGGGGGGCCGCTCAGCGGACGCACGTTCATCACCCTGCCGTCGGTTCCGACAACCGCAGTCAGAACCACCGCGTCCTGTCCCGGGGCCGGGCTCCCGCCTGTTTCCGGAAGCACGGGATCGACCTTGTGGATGAGAAGCTGTTCCATCACCTCGGCCGCAACTCGGGGACGCTGCCGGGAGCGGGAGGAGGATACTTTCTCCTGGACTCGCGATTCGAGGTCTTGCCAGGCTTGGTTCCAGTGCCACCATCCCAAACCGCCCGTCACCAAAACGATCGCGAGCACCAGCAAAGCGATGCGATAGCCCTGTCCCCTCTCCGGGGATGTGAGCGGCGCGGCATTTTCTGGACTCGTACCCGTGGTCTGCTGGAAACGGCTTGGCGGTCTGACTCCAGCCATGCGCCGGGACCATCGCTCAATGATCATTTGCTGCTCCGGCAACAAGCCGACGAAGGAAAGTCCGCATTGCAGCTTGGCCTGATGACGGACCAAGGCGCGTGTCCGGATGGGCGTCTCGACTTCGGGAACGCGAAACGCCACGCCGATCACATCTCCGGGGGACAGTTCTCCCGCCAGCATGGCGCCCATGCCAAATTCGCCGAAATTGGTGGCGCGCCCGGGAATGGTGTAGGGGATGCCGGAGCGCAGGACGGTGACGTCCACGGGAATGGCTGCGGGGAACCGGGGGGCTCGACGGGCCGGGTGGGCACCGGCTGGAGACTCGGCTGCGGTTGTACTCAGCGGCCACCTTCCGCATGCATGAACCACTCCGCCGCAGATCCGAACGGAGTGAGACGAACGGGCGCGAACACGACGACTATGGGGTGAAGTATAACACCGGGATTTTTGCCGGACTCGATCGATGTGTCCTTTGGAGTGGCCTGACGCGGGCAAGACCATCGCATCGCACTACCGCCTAGTTCCAGGGCCTGATCCGGCGTTTCCGAGGGATAGGGGGGCTGTGGCCAATCCGGCCAGACTCTGTCCGCTGGGGGTGATAACCGCTCTAGGGCCAACGCTTGGCTGTGTCTTCCCATCCCGCGGCTCGGGCCTGCTGCTGCGGCTGGGCTGCCACAGCCGGCTGGGGAATGCGGATGGGCTGCTGCGGCGGAGCGGAGCTTGCCAAAGATGGCTTGTTGGCCACCATTTCGGGGACTGACTCCTTGTCCTCCGACAGCAGGGGCGCGGCCACGCGGAGCGCCTCCACTTCCTTTTCCAGCCTGGCTAGTTCGAGCTCTTTCTGCCGCAAAACCTCATAAACGTTCTTCATTTTTGGGCACCCGTGCAAAATCCGCTGCGATACTGTAACTTGTCCGAACTTTATGCAGGTAGGGGACTTTTGTCAAGAAGTAAGAGAGCAGTGCCGGCCCGGGGGTTTGTGGCTCGAGCGCCTTGCCGAGCCCCCGGTCCGGGTGACGCCTGTCACCTCGCGTCCATGACCTTTTCGGGCGACTGTCGTCTAAGGCAATGTGGCGGGGCAGGCCGGCGGGCGAGAGGAATATTCTCCGGCGTGCGATTACCGCGGAACAAGTTCCCTCGCATATCCGTATGCAGTGATAAGCGGTGGTGGGGGATGGGTGCACCGAGCCCGGGGGGAGTATTTATGAATGGCGGGCAGAGTCAGCGTGGCGAAACCGGAAACCATAGTCAGTCCGGGACCTGCGATCAGAACGTTCTGCAGGTCGTAAAGACGGCGCACGAAGAACTCCGGGAGCTCATGCGCCAGCGCGCCGATATCATGAAGCGCATCGGCACCATCAAACAAACCATTGTCGGGCTGGCCAATCTTTTTGGCGGCAGTATTCTGAGCGACGATTTGCTCGAACTGGTCGACCGCAAAACCAGCGGCCGCCAGCCCGGATTCACCCGAGCCTGCCGCATGGTTCTGATGGAAGCTGCAGGGCCGCTCGGAGCCCGAGAAGTGTGCGAGCAAATCCAGCTCAAGACCCCGCCGGTGATTCTTCATCACAAAGATCCCCTGGCTTCGGTCACGACGGTGCTGAACCGGCTGGTCGAGTACGGCGAAGCGCAAACCGTGGTTCGCGAAAACGGACGGCGGGCGTGGCGTTGGGTGTCCACCCCGGAAACCAGGCTGGCTGACGACGAAGACGAAGCCGAGGAAGCGTCCATGCCGCGGAATTCTTCCTATCTCTGATTCCGTCTCCGCAATCCGTCCCCGGAATCACGATCCGGGCGGCAGCAACATTCCCTTTTCCAGATGGCGGGTCACGTGTGCATACGAAGCCGCGTGCGGATCGTGCGTGACCATCACCACGGTCTTCTGAAAATCTTCATTCAGGCGCTTGAGAATTTCCAGGACCTCGGTGGCCGAATGACTATCCAGGTCGCCCGTCGGTTCATCCGCGAGCAAAAGGGTGGGATCGCTGACGATGGCGCGGGCAATCGCCACACGCTGTTCCTGGCCGCCGGAGAGCTGCTTGGGCAGATGACTCACGCGCTCCTCCAAGCCAACCAGCTTGAGTGCGGTCATGACATGATCGCGGCGTTGCTGGGCGCTGAGCTTGGTCAGCAAAAGCGGCAGCTCAACATTTTCGAACGCGGTCAGAACCGGAATCAGGTTGAAGGTTTGAAAGACGTACCCGATGTGGGTGTTGCGCCAGTGTGCGGATTGAGCGTCGCTGAACCCGAAGATGTTCTCGCCCAGCACCAGCAGTTCGCCGGCAGTCGGACGGTCGATGGCGGCGATCATATTCAGCAAAGTGGTTTTGCCCGACCCTGACGGGCCCATGAGGGCGAGAAATTCGCCTTTGGCAATGTCAATCGAGACATCGTCGAGGGCTTTGACCTGAAAGGCATCGCGCTGGAAAACTTTGCTGACGTTGCGGACCTGGACCACTCTGGTTTGGGTGGCGATATTGGCTGCTGTGGCTGTGCTCATGATTGTCCCTTAATCTTGATTTTGTCCCCGTCTTGCAAATCCGCCGGTGCGGCGGTGATGACATCTTCGCCGCCGTTCAATCCTTGCACCAGCATCCCCCCGCTGCGCTGCGACAGGATTTTCACTTCTCGAACCATCGCTCTGCCGTTAAAGGAAAGGAAGACGATCTTCTTGCCGGCTCGATCGTGCACCGCAGGCGTGGGCAGGAAAACACCCGCGGGTTGGGAGCTGGTAGAAGCACCCTTGATTTCATCGGCCAGAAACTTGACCGTGGCGTTCATGTCCGGCCGCAAATAGGCGTCCGGATTGAGAATCTGCACTTTCACCTGGACCGTGGCCTTGGCGCGGTTGGCTTGCGGAGAAATCTCCGCGATCATCCCGTCCCACTTGCGGTCGGGATAAGCATCCACTGTGACCGAGCCTTTCTGCCTGGGGCCCAGCTTGGAAAAATCGTCCTGGGCGATGTCGAGTTCGACCTGAAGATCGTTCAGATCGGCCAACGAGACGACCAGGCCTTGCGGTCCGCCCTCGGCGGTGCTGGCAAATCCCGAGGTCACGAGCTCGCCCTTTTCCGCGGCGCGTTCCAGAATGGTTCCGGTCACCGGGGCGCGGATGACCGTGGCGTCCAGCAATGACTTGGCGTAGTCGGCCTGGCCTTGGGCTTGCGCCAGGCTGCCTTTTGCCCGGGCGATCTCTTCGGCGCGGGGACCGAGCTTGGCCAACTGGAATGCTTTGTCCAGCGAATTTGCGCGCTGCTGGTCGGCGCCAAACTTGCCGGTGGCATCATCGAAGGCCTGCTTGGAAAGCACGCCCTGGGCGGCCAGTTCGCGGGTGCGATCCAGAGTGATCTGGTCATTCACCAGTGTGGCTTTGGCTTCGTCGAGATTGTGCTGGGCCTGCTGCACCTCCTCGGGACGCGATCCGTTTTGCAGCTCCTGAAAATAGGCCCGGGCGTTGTCGGCGGACCCTTTGGCCTGTTCGTACTGGGCGCGAAATTCATCATCTTCGAGACGCACCAGGACTTGTCCCTCTTTGACCTTGTCTCCTTTTTCCACGCCGATCCATTTCACGCGGCCGGTGACCTTGGAATTCAGATTGATCTTATGATGGGCGACGATGTAGCCCGTGGCCGAAAGCACGGTGCTGCCGCCTGCGCCGTTGCTCTGCGCCTCAGCGCGGACCACGCTCACTTCCAGCGCGTCCGACGAGAAAAGGCGGTAAGCCAGGGCGATTACGCCCAGAAACACGACCACAGCAATCCCGCCGATGATGATGCGCCGGGACCACGTCGGCGGCTGCTCATGGATTGCCGAGCGATCAATCCGCAGGCTTTCCAAATCCTGATGTTTAGCGTCAATCGGCATTTGGTTCCAACCAGTTTCCTAGGATTCCAGACCACTATCCTCGCAAGGAAGTCAGAATGTCCTGTCTCGCCGCCTGCCAAGCTGGAGCGATTCCGCCCACCAGCCCCATAATGACGGCGAAGATGAATGCGTACAAAACCACCAGAGGAGTCATTTGCAGACTGAACACAACTTCGCTGAAGGTGATTTGGTTCTGCGTTCCAGTGGTCATGCCGTTAAATGGCAACATGAGAATGACGCCGAGCACGGCTCCGAGCAGCGACAGCGTAACCGATTCGAAAATGAAAGATGTCAGGATGCTGGGACGGGTGAAGCCAATCACGCGCAGAGTCGCGATTTCGCGAGAACGGTAAGCCACCGCGGCGTACATCGTATTCATCGCCGCAAAGCTCGATCCAACGGCCATAATGACCGCGACAATCCAACCAATAAATTTGATGGCCTGCCCGTTGCTCGTCGATCGTGCGTAATACTCAGACTCCAGTATGCCGTCGAGTTTCAAGCGTTGGTCGTCACTTACCCGGTTCTTCAATGCTTCCGCGGCAATAGGGTCGGTGGCGCGCAGATAAACCGAACCAAATGCGCCCTGCCGGTTGAAATCAGACGCCATCTGGTTTACGTCACCCCAGATCTCCGATTCATAGGACGATCCGCCGCCATTAAAAATTCCCACCACCGTCCAGGATCCCTTGCCAAACTGGAGAGTATCGCCGAGATTGGCATGACCGAAGCGTTTGTGAATGCTCTCGCTGACCACCACTTCGCGCTGCCCCGGCGTGAACCAGCGGCCCTGGCCTGGCATCAGCCTGGCATTGCGCAGTTCCAGGCCGTCAGGCATCATACCGCGAACGGTGACGTTGACTTCGCCGGAACCGTCAGCCCGCGGTAAAACGATGGCCACAATCCACTCGCCGGACACCATGGGTTCGCCGTGACTGTCCTGGGCGATGCCGGGGAGGGTCTTGAGCGTCTGCAGATTGTCCGCGGTGAACCCCCCCGAGAGTTCGCTCGTTGATCCCTTACGCATCACCATGACATTCAGCGGGGTCCCGCTGCTTACAAACGCGCGTTGCAATCCCGCCAGCAACGCCATCAGAAAAATCGCGGTCGTCACCGTCAGCCCGATGCCCAGGGCCGTCATGATGGTCAGGCCTTTGCGCATCTTCAAATTTCGCAGGTTGTAGCTAATTGGAATGGCCATAGTCTCTCAATTACCCGATGTGCCGTAGTCCCTGCACAATGCCCATATTGGAAGCGTGATACGAAGGAACTACCGCGCTCAAAAAACCCACGAGGGCGGCCACACCCAGAGCCACCAACATGGTCGTTGGTTCCGGTTTGAGAGCGCTGGCCA
>Ga0193753_10004120_pt1 | contig 10495 bp, 10 predicted proteins | sample H1c2metaG_FD_144925 | JGI IMG/M metagenome (GOLD analysis project Ga0193753, IMG submission 144925) | Soil microbial communities from a riparian zone of the East river system, Colorado, United States - H1c2 | ecosystem: Environmental > Terrestrial > Soil > Riparian zone | place: USA: East... | reverse complement strand
GGAAGTCTCGACGAACGTTGCGATCGGCAGCAACACGTGGGCGACCGACTTCAGCGTGTCGTCGGCATACGGCGTCGCGGCGACCACGAAACCCGCGGCGCCAAGCGTTCGCGCCGCGTCGACGCCCAGGCCGTCAACCCAGGGTTCGGTACCGCCAAACAGTAGATAGGCTTTCTGCGCCCGCGTGAGCAGGTCGCGGGCATTCTTGCCGACGGCGGCGCCCTTCATGCCGCCCGGGTCGCGATGCGGCACGCAACCCGCGAGATAGGCGCCGGCGGCGTTGCCGCCTTCGGCGAGCGTGCCGAGCGTCGCGCCGGTGGCCGCAGCGATGCCGGCGGCAACCGCGCGCAGATCTGCATAAGCCGGATGACGCAGCGTGAGCGCACCGAGCCAGATCGCGCGCTTCTGGCCGGACTTGAGCGCGGTGGCGACCGCACGATGGCCGACATTGGCCTGCGCACCGGCCACCAGCGAAGCCAGATGCTTGGGCGCGGCGGCGCCGTCGAGGCAGGCCGAGTAGATAGCCGCAAGATCGGCGAGCTGCCGCGCGGGCGGCGTCTCGAAGTAGGCTGCGACCGGAAACAGATAGTCGAACCGTGTCGGATTGAGGAACGCGATCTTCGCTCCGCGTTTTGCAGCTTTTCTCACGCGGTGCGCGAGCACGGGCGCCTCACGGCGCAGGTTGCAGCCCACCACCAGCAGCGCATCGAGTTGATCGATCGCGGCGATGGAGAGTCCGCCGAGACCGGGAGCCGGGGGATCGTCGACCTGGTCACGGAAGTCCGCCTGCCGCAGACGATGATCGATGTTGGCCGACCCTTGAGCGCGCGTGAGCTTGGCGGCGAGATACAGCTCCTCGATCGTCGAGTTGGCGCTGGCAATGGTCGCGAGCTCCGCGCCCGCCGCTTTCAATCCTTTGGCCGCCGTCTCCAGCGCCACTTCCCAACTCACGCGCTTCCACTCGCCTGCTTCGCGGACCATCGGCGTTTCGAGCCGGTCGGCGCTGTAGATGCCTTCGTAGCTGTAGCGATCGCGATCGGCGATCCAGGTTTCATTGATGGCGTCGTTGGAACGCGGCACCACGCGCATGAGTTTGCCGCGCAGCACGTGACCGTAGAGGTTGGTGCCGACGCCGTCATGCGGTGAGACCAGCGCGGCCTGGGTCATTTCCCAGGAGCGCGCGCGATAGCGGAACGGCTTGGAGTTGAGCGCGCCCACCGGGCATAAATCGATGATGTTGCCGGAGAGCTCGTGCTCGACGGCACGCTCGACATAGGTACCGATCTCCATGTGCTCGCCGCGGCCCGTGGTGCCCAGCTCCTGAATGCCGGCGATGTCCTGGCCGAAGCGCACACAACGCGTGCAGTGAATGCAACGCGTCATGTCGGTGGAAACCAAGGGACCTATGTCCTTGTCTTTCACCACGCGCTTGCGTTCGTTGAAACGTGCGGCGTCGCGGCCGAAGCCCATGGCCAGGTCCTGCAGCTCGCACTCGCCACCCTGATCGCAGATCGGGCAGTCGAGCGGATGATTGATGAGCAGGAATTCCATGGTCGCTTTCTGGGCTCCGATGGCCTTCGGCGACTTGGTGAAAATCTTCATGCCTTCGGTGATCGGCGTGGCGCAGGCCGGCAGCGGCTTCGGCGCCTTCTCGACTTCCACGAGGCACATGCGGCAGTTGGCCGCGATCGGTAGTTTGTCGTGGTAGCAGAAACGCGGCACGTACGCGTTCTGCGCGTCCGTGACGTGGATGATCATCTGCCCTTTCTTGCCCTTCGCGGCCTTGCCGTCGACCTCGACGTTGACGACGTCGGAAGGCGGCGCGGCAGCAGGGGGCGCGGTCACCGGCGGAGGTGTGCTCATGCCGCCCTCTTGGCTGGGTCGTCGACGATGCTTCGGCCGTCGTTGTCGATCATGTACTCGAATTCGTGGCGGAAGTGCTTGAGGAAGCTCTGCACCGGCCACGCGGCGGCATCGCCCAGCGCGCAGATGGTGTGGCCTTCGATGCGGCCGGCAACGTCGACTAACAACTGCAGGTCGCCCCTGGTTCCTTCGCCCGCCATGATCCGGCGAATGACGCGGTTCATCCAGCCGGTGCCCTCGCGGCACGGCGTGCACTGACCGCAGGATTCACTCTGATAGAAACGCGACAGGCGCTCGAGCACCTTCACCATGCAGGTGGTCTCATCCATCACGATGACTGCGGCCGAACCGACCGAAGAACCCGCCGCTTTCAATGAATCGTAGTCCATGTTTGCGGCCATGATCTTGTCGGCCGGCAGCACGTATACCGACGAGCCACCGGGGATGCAGGCCTTGAGCTTGCGCCCGCCCTTCATGCCGCCCGCGATCTCGAGCAATTCCGCGAACGGAATGCCCATGGGCAATTCGTAGTTGCCGGGTTTGTTCACATGGCCCGACACCGAGAAGATGGCCGTGCCGCCGGCATTCGCAACGCCGAGCTTCGCGAACCACTCTGCGCCCTTGCGCAGGATCGTGGGCACCGCGGCGTAACTCTGCGTGTTGTTGATCGTGGTCGGTGCGCCGTAGAGGCCGTAGGCCGCGGGAAAGGGTGGCTTGAAACGCGGCTTGCCCTGCTTGCCTTCGAGTGAATCGAGCAGCGCGGTTTCTTCACCGCAGATATAGGCGCCGGCGCCCACCGCGGTGTACAGATCGAAATCGACGCCGGAACCGAGAATGTTCTTGCCTAACAAACCCGCGGCATAGGCTTCCTTCAAGGCCGCTTCGAAGCGTGGCACGGGCTCGCCGAGGAACTCACCGCGAATGTAGTTGTAGCCGACCGTGGCATTCATGCAGTAGCCGCCGATGGCCATGCCCTCGATGAGCGAGTGAGGGTTGAAGCGCAGGATGTCGCGATCGTGACAGGTGCCCGGCTCGGATTCGTCCGAGTTGCACACCGCGTATTTCTGCATGGTGGCGTCGCGCGGCATGAAGCTCCACTTCGTGCCCGTCGGGAATCCGGCGCCGCCGCGGCCGCGCAGGCCCGAGGCCTTTACTTGCTCGACGACGCTCAGGCGCGCGGGCTTCTCGGCGAGAATCTTTTTCCACGCGTCGTAGCCGCCGATCTTGAGATAGGTGTCGAGCTTCCACGGCTGATCGAGCTTCAATGGCTCGAACACCGTGAGGTTCATCTTGTCAGCCCACTTTTCTAAAGCGCCTGCCATGCCGGTTCCTACTTCAACTCGTCCAGAACCTTGTCCACCTTCTCAGGCGTCAGGTACTCGTGGAATTCGTGGTCGACCATCATCATCGGAGCACCCGTGCAGGCTGCGAGGCACTCCTCTTCTCTCTTGAGGAAGATGCGTCCGTCGGCCGTGCTCTCACCGAGCTTGATGCCGAGCTTTCGCTCGCAGTGCGCGACCAGGTTTTCGGCGCCGTTCAACATGCAGCTGATGTTGGTGCAGATGCTGACGTGGTGGCGGCCGCAAGGGTGCGTCTCGAACATCGAATAGAAGCTCGCGACTTCGTACACCTGGATGGGCGGCAGCCGCAGGTATTCCGCGACGCCGTCCATGAGCTCGGGCGTGAGAAACCCGTTGTTCTGTTCCTGCGTGAACCGCAGCGCCGACAGCACCGCCGATCGCTGTCGCCCCGTCGGGAAACGCGCAATCCACTCGTCGATCTCGTGACGCGTGTGTTCGCTCAGAATGCGCGCCTTGTCACCCAACACGGGCTCGAAGCTGCCGCCATCCGCGGTCTTCACGACATGCGCACTCATCGATCCACCTCTCCGAACACGATGTCCTGGGTACCAATCACCGCGACCACGTCCGCGAGCATGTGACCCTTGCTCATTTCTTCGAGTGCCGACAGATGCGCAAATCCAGGCGCGCGGCACTTGAGGCGGTACGGCTTGTTGGCGCCGTCTGAAATCAGGTAGATGCCGAACTCGCCCTTGGGCGCCTCGACCGCTGCGTAGGTCTCGCCTTCCGGCACCGAGTAGCCTTCCGTGAACAACTTGAAGTGATGAATGAGCGATTCCATGTCGCCTTTCATCTCTTCACGGCTGGGCGGACGAACCTTGCGATCTTCGATCATCACGGGGCCGGGATTGCGACGCAGCCAGTCCACACATTGCTTGATGATCCGGTTGCTCTGGCGCATCTCTTCGATGCGCACCAGGTAGCGGTCATAGCAATCGCCGTTGACGCCCACTGGAATGTCGAAGTCCATGTCTTCGTAAACTTCGTAGGGCTGTTTTTTGCGCAAGTCCCAGACGATGCCCGAACCGCGCAGCATGGCGCCGGTGAACCCAAGCGCCATGGCGCGCTCCGGGGTAACCACGCCGATGTTGACGGTGCGCTGTTTCCAGATGCGGTTGTCGGTGAGCAGCGTTTCGTACTCATCCACCGCATTGGGGAAACGCGCCACGAAATCATCGATGAAATCGAGCAGCGAGCCCTGGCGCGCCTGGTTCATGACCTCGGCATTCTTTTGTGAACGCCACTTCGACGCCTGGTACTTCGGCATCGAGTCCGGAAGATCACGATACACGCCGCCCGGCCGGTAATACGTGGCATGCATGCGCGTGCCGGAGACCGCTTCATAGCAGTCCATGAGATCTTCGCGTTCCTTGAACGCCAGCAGGAATACGGTCATCGCGCCGATGTCGAGTGCGTGCGCACCAAGCCACATCAAATGGTTCAACACGCGAGTCACTTCGTCGAACATCACGCGGATGTACTGCGCGCGCACCGGCACCGTCACGCCTAACAGGCGCTCGATGGCCATGACATAGGCGTGCTCGTTGCACATCATCGACACGTAGTCGAGCCGGTCCATGTAGCCGATGGACTGGTTGAACGGCTTCGACTCGGCAAGCTTCTCGGTGCCGCGGTGTAGCAGGCCAATGTGCGGATCCGCTTTCTGGATCACCTCGCCGTCCATCTCCAGCACCAGGCGCAGCACGCCGTGCGCCGCCGGATGCTGCGGACCGAAGTTCATCGTGTAATTGCGAATCTCGTTCATTGGCCAGATTTACTTTTGGGTCTTCAGCGCCGGGTCGTAGCGGTTGTCATCGCGGATGACTTTCGGCACCAGCGTGCGCATCTCGATGGATACCGGCTCGTACACCACGCGCTGCTTGTCGGCGTCGTAGCGCACTTCGACATTGCCGATCAGCGGGAAGTCTTTGCGGAACGGATGGCCGATGAAGCCGTAGTCGGTGAGGATGCGGCGCAGATCCGGATGGCCCGTGAACAGGATGCCGAACAGATCGAATGCCTCACGCTCGAACCAGTTGGCGCCGGGCCAGATGTCGACCACCGAGTCGATGATGGGATCTTCGGCGTCGATGCAGCGCGATCGCAGACGCAGCCGGTGATTGTGCGTGATCGACAGCAGGTGATACGCAACCGCAAAGCGCGCGCCATCGTGCGGAACTCGCGCGCCACCGCGATTGACGCCGCGGCTGAATCCCGACGCCGTGGCGGAATACGTCTTCCATTCGGTGGTCGCGTAATCGAGATAGTCGATGCCGGCGACGTCAATGAGGATCTCGAACTTGAGCTCCGGCGTGTCGCGCAACGCGAGGCACACTTCCTTGAGTTTTTCCGGCGGCACTTCGTAGCAGAGTTCATCGTCGAGCGACGGCGCGCGTTGCAGCAGGTCCGGCAACCGGGCCTCAATGGCCGCGGCGAGCGCGGCGATCTTGGGCGTGGGTGATGTCGCGGTCATATATTCGCGATTTTCGAACGAGCAATGGTGCTCGTGCGCTCGATCTTCTTCTGCAACTGGATGATGCCGTAGAGCAGCGCCTCCGCGGTCGGCGGACAACCGGGCACGTACACGTCTACCGGCACGATGCGATCGCAGCCGCGCACCACCGCGTATGAATAGTGGTAGTAGCCGCCACCGTTCGCACATGAACCCATGGAGATGACCCAGCGCGGTTCGGGCATCTGGTCATAGACCTTGCGCAGTGCCGGCGCCATTTTGTTCACCAGCGTGCCGGCGACAATCATGACGTCGGACTGACGCGGACTCGGACGGAACACGACGCCGAAACGATCGAGGTCATAGCGCGACGCGCCGGCGTGCATCATTTCGACGGCGCAACACGCGAGACCGAAGGTCATCGGCCACAGCGAACCGGTGCGCGCCCAGTTGAAAACCGTATCAACCGAAGTGGTCTGCTCTTCTAGTCCCACTCGAGCGCTCCCTTCTTCCACTCGTAGATGAATCCGACCACGAGGATGAACAGGAAGATGCCCATGGAAACCAGTCCGAAGGTGCCGATGCTGTCGAGCACCACGGCCCACGGAAACAGGAACGCGATTTCCAGATCGAAGATGATGAACAGGATGGCGACGAGGTAATAACGCACGTCGAATTTCATGCGGCTGTCTTCGAACGCCTCGAAGCCGCATTCATAAGGGGAGAGTTTCTGCGCGTCGTTTTTGGCTTTCGCCTGCCAGCGGCCGATCACGAGTCCCAGCGTCATCATTACGAGCGCAAGTCCCGTAGCGATGGTGAGGAAAATCAGAACGGGCAGGTAATTGGCAAGCATCCTGTCGATCCCAAAACGTCAGCCCTTAACGATCAGATATGGCCGTCACGAAAAGGGGCAGCAACCTCTCGCTGATGAGAGACAACCGCCCCCGGAAATTCGCGCGCGATTGTAACAGGGATAAGGAAAATGATGGTGCCGACGGGGAGACTCGAACTCCCACGGATCACTCCGCTAGCCCCTCAAGCTAGTGTGTCTACCAATTCCACCACGTCGGCGTTCTGCAAATCTTCGAGGCGCTTTTCTTCAGGGCTTTGCGGCAGGCTTTTCCACCGGTTCCGCGGGCACCGGGACCGCGTTCGCGTCAGGAGCCGGCGCAGGTGCGGGCGCAGTCTGCGCGGGCGCCGGCGCGGTCGTGCTCACTGGCACCTTGTCGAGCAGCGATGTCGGTTGAACCCGGACATCGTGCTGGAAGAGATAAGTGAGGAAGAGACTATTCAGCATGAAAATCGCGGCAAAGACAGCCGTCATGCGCGACAGGCCGGTGGTCGCGCCACGCGCGCCAAACACCGTGCCCGACGCTCCGGCGCCGAATCCCGCGCCCGCATCCGCGCCCTTGCCTCGTTGAAGCAACACGAGGCCGACGATGGCGAATGCCGAAATGACCTGCAGAATTGTAAGAATCGTTCGCAACATCTTTGTGTACCTAATTCAGGCGCGAGCCGCGGCGACAATCGCCAGGAACTCTTCGGCCTTGAGCGAAGCGCCGCCGATGAGGCCACCGTCGACGTTCGGCATCGAGAAGAGTTCCGCAGCATTCGCGGCTTTGACGCTGCCGCCGTACTGGATGCGCACGAGGGCGGCGATCTTAGCATCGCGACCCGCGATCCGCGCGCGGATGTGCGCATGCACTTCCTCGACCTGTTGTGGGCTCGCCGTCTTGCCAGTGCCGATGGCCCACACGGGCTCGTAGGCGATGACCGCGCGTGCAAACGCGGCAACTCCCGATAGATCGAGCACGGCGTCGAGCTGCCGATCGATCACCTCAAAGGTGCGCCCCGCCTCGCGTTCGGCAAGCTGCTCACCGACGCAAAGGATGGGCGTGAGACCCGCTGCGAGCACCGCGGCAAACTTGCGAGCGACCAGCTGGTCGGATTCGCCGAACAACGCCCGACGCTCGGAATGGCCCACGATCGAGCCCGCGCAACCGACGTCGCGCAGCATCCCAGCCGACACCTCACCGGTAAACGCGCCTTGGGTTTCCGCGCAGACATCCTGAGCCCCCAGGCTGATGCGCGAACCGGCCAGCGCGCGGGAAAGCTCTGCCAGATAGACGAACGGCGGGCAGACCCACACTTCCGCGGAGGAGTTCGGCAGCTTGTGCACGATGGAATCGACCAGCGTCGCGTTTTCCGCGCGCGAGCCGTGCATTTTCCAGTTGCCTGCGATGATCTGGCGGCGCATTTATTTAGCCGTTGCTGCCATTTAGGCCGCTCAAAAAAGGGGCGGGATGATAGCGGCGCGCCCCTCAGGACGCAACGCGGCGCACCACGGCGGCGATTTCCTCGGCGCAGCGCACGGTATCCGTCTCGTCGCGCGCCTCGACCATGACTCGGATGACCGGTTCGGTCCCCGAGGGCCGCAAGACGACGCGGCCATCGTCACCGAGCCGCAATGCCACTCTTTGCACGGTGTCTTCGACTTCGGGAACCGTCTTGGGATCGAATTTTCTCGAAACCTTCACATTGATCATGGTCTGCGGGAAGCGCGTCATGCCCGCCGCGAGCTCAGCCAGCGCCTGCCCTGTCTCGCGCATCACGGCAAGCACCTGCAGCGCCGCCATCAGCGCATCGCCCGTGGTCGTCTTGTCCAGCAACAGGATGTGACCCGATGATTCGCCGCCGACCGATCCGCCCGTCTCGCGCAACATCGCGAGTACATACCGGTCGCCAACTTGCGCGCGTTTGAACTCGATGCCCTGCTCGCGCAACGCCACTTCGAGTCCAAGATTGCTCATGACCGTCCCGACCACTGGGCCCCGCAACGTGCCGGCACGCTTGCGGGCCGTCGCGATTATGTAGATGAGCTGGTCGCCATCAACGATTCGGCCGAGTCCGTCGACCATCGCCAGCCGGTCGCCGTCACCGTCGAGCGCGATTCCGGCGACCGCGCGAACTCCAGGTACGGTGAGCTGCAACAATCCAGGCGCGGTCGAACCGCAGCCATCGTTGATGTTGCGGCCGTTGGGCGAGCAGCCGATGGGAATGATCTCGGCGCCGAGATCCGTGAGTGTGCGCGGTACGACTTTGTACCCGGCGCCATTCGCGCAATCGACCACCAATTTCATGCCCTCGAGCGTCATGCCCTTGGGCAGCGACTCGCGACAGAAGTCCTGATAGTGGCGGCGCGATTTGTCGACGCGTGATGCGCGCCCCAGAGCGACCGACGAACGCGTGATCGGGCCGCTCTCGAGCTCGGCTTCGATGGCTTCTTCGATTTCATCCGAGAGCTTGCCACCATCGGCGTCAAAAAACTTGATGCCGTTGTCGTCATACAGATTGTGCGAGGCGCTGATGACGATGCCGAAATTGCATTCGAACTTGCGCGTGAGATAGGCGATGCCGGGAGTCGGGAGCGGGCCTATCAACATCACGTTGACGCCGGCGGCGACGAAACCGGCCTCGAGTGCCGCTTCGAACATGTAACCCGAGAGCCGCGTGTCCTTGCCGATGAGCACCGTGCCGCCGTTCGGGGCGAGCACTCGCGCCGCGGCACTGGCGAGGCGCAAGGCGAAATCCACCGTCATGGGATGTTCGCCGACCCGACCGCGCACGCCGTCGGTGCCGAAATACTTACGTGCCATCGAATTCTGCTCCCTGTGCAACTGCCGCGGCCACGCGAACCGCGTCGACGGTGGCTGCCACGTCGTGGGCGCGAACGATACGCGCTCCGTTGAGAACCGCAATGGCGGCCAGTGCGGCACCGCCCGCAATTCGTTGGTCGACGCTGCGGCCGGTGAGCGTCGCGAGCATGGACTTGCGCGACAAACAAACACCTTGCGCCACGCCCAACTCCTGCAAGCGCCCAAGGTGTTTGAGCAATGCCAGGTTGTCGGCCACGCGTTTGCCAAAGCCGAAGCCCGGATCGGCGGCGAGGCGCGCGACGTCGATGCCAGACGCGCGGCACGCGGCGATGCGCGCCGCGAGAAAGGCGCCGACTTCCGCGAGCACGTCATCGTAGTAAGGCGCGTCCTGCATGGTTCGCGGCTCGCCTTTCATGTGCATGAGACAAATGCCGGCGCGAGTGCTCGCGGCCGCGGTCATCGCGCCCGGTTCTGTCAACGCGCGAACATCGTTGATGATGTCGGCGCCCGCATCGCACGCGGCGCGCATGACATCGGGCTTGCTCGTGTCAATCGAAATGAAGATCGCGGATTCGCGCCGCAATGCTTCGATGACGGGGATCACGCGCGCGAGCTCTTCATCAAGGGTGGCTGGCGCGGCACCAGGACGCGTGGACTCGCCACCGATGTCGATGATGGCCGCCTCCTCTTCGATCATGCGACGCGCATGGGCGAGTGCCGACCGGCCTTCGTTGAAGCGGCCACCATCGGAAAAGGAATCGGGCGTGACGTTGAGGACGCCCATCACAACAGGAGCGCCGAGATCGAGAACGCGATCACGGCACTGCCAACTTGCGACGGTGCTCATCGCGAGCAGCCTTCGCAGCAGCTTTTGTCGGACTTGTTAGTGCTGGCCAGCCGGAGATCCGATCTTCGGACCATCGGCTTCGCCTTCCGGGCGCTTCGGCGGCGGCGTGCCCACTGAATCGTCCCAGTCAGCCGGCGGCTTCGGCGCGCGCCCGGCCATGATGTCCTTGATCTGATTTTCGTCGATGGTTTCGTACTTGATGAGCGCCTGAGCCATCGCATCGAGCTTGTCGCGATTGGTCTCGAGAATGTTCTGCGCCTTGCGATACGCAGTGTCGATGACCCGGCGGACCTCGACGTCGATGACGTGCGCGGTT
>Ga0193753_10004119_pt1 | contig 10497 bp, 4 predicted proteins | sample H1c2metaG_FD_144925 | JGI IMG/M metagenome (GOLD analysis project Ga0193753, IMG submission 144925) | Soil microbial communities from a riparian zone of the East river system, Colorado, United States - H1c2 | ecosystem: Environmental > Terrestrial > Soil > Riparian zone | place: USA: East River... | reverse complement strand
CTCCGATCCGGTTCGGTCAGAAAAGCATATGCAAGCGCATTGAATTCTTCGGCATATCTTAGGTGGATGTTGTGCTTGCCTTCGGGGAATATGTACAGGCGTGATCCAGCGATGCCGCGATGAATCCCCTCAGGATGAAAAGCCGGCACCAGCGGGTCCCTGGCGCCATGCAGAATCAATGTCGGGCACGCCACTTTGGCCAGCAACGGCTGGTACAGATCGCCGCCCGCTTCATACAGCGCCTCCTGGCCACCGACATAGCGGTCCCACAGCGCGTCCAGATCATCGCCATAGACCCCGCGCATCGCCTCGGCGGCGCGCGGCGACCAGGCCGTGATTTTCCGGATACGATTGAAGGCCGTGATTTCCTCCGCCGTCAGGAACGACTGACCGCCGAACACCACCAGTTTCGTCACTCGCTCCGGCTTCCCAGCCGCCATGATGGTGGCGATATTGGCGCCGTCGCTCCATCCCAGGATGCTGAATCGCTCATGTCCCAGGGCCGACATCAGGGCGAACATGTCGGCAGCGTCGCGACGATAAAAGTCGGCGGGAAATGTCCGCTCCGGTGGACGGGATTGACCATAACCGCGCGGATCCGGCGCCACGACCTGAAATCGCCGCGCCGAGAACCAGCCGATCTGGGCCTGGAAATCACCCGCGCCGGTGCCCAGCGCGCCCGAGATCATCAGCAGTGGCGTGCCCTGCCCCGCCAACTCGCTGTGCATCGACAATCCGGGAATATCGATCCTGGGCACGTGCTTTCAGTGCCGCTTGGGAAGTGCGAAGACATACACCGCCTGGCCGGTCTGGGAGCGGTGAACCTCCTGCAACATGGTGGCGGGCTTTTGCACCGGGCTGCCGCCCTGGGTGCCCGTGGTGACGGCAATGAACTGTTCGCCGCCCACGCTGAAGGTCACGGGGAAACCCTGTACGCCGGTGCCCAGTCGCGTATTCCACAAGGTCTTTCCGGTCTTGACGTCAAAGGCGGTGAAGACGCGATCGAAGTCGCCGACGAAGCCCACCCCGCCCGCGGTGGAAATGATGCTGGTGAGGAAGGGGCTGCGCTGCTGGAAGGTCCAGACCGGCTTCAGGGTCCTGGCCTCATAGGCGGAGATGCGACCCAGATTGCCATTGCTGCCCGGCATCTCATAGAATTGCTGGCTGCCGGCGCCGAACATCGCGCAGGTCTGACTGAGCGGGATCAGCAGCAGATCGTCGGGCTGGTCATAGCTGGTGGCGGGCCAGTCATGGCCGCCTTGGGGGCTGGGGCAGGATGCCAGCGCCGTGCCGGGCTTCTGTTTAAGGATGTCGTCACGGTAGGTGGGCCGCCCCGTCTTCTTGTCGAACTTCACCCACACATTCTGGAAAACCGTCTGTGCCAGATCCAGGAACTTGCCGTTGGTGCGGTCGAGCTTCCACAACACACCGGTCTTGCCGACTTCCAGTACCGACTTCTGGTTGCCATGATCCACCAGAACCCGCTCATAGACTTCGTCCAGGTCGAGCGTTTCGCCCGGCGCGTTCTGGTAATACCACTGCATCTTCCCGGTATCGGGATTGAGCGCCAGGGTGGAATTGGAGAACAGCGCATCGCCGTCGGTGCCGCGCTCGTCCCGTCGCGAGGGCTTGGCCTGGCCCGTGCCCCAATAAGTGAGATTGAGCTCAGGATCATAAGAGCCGGTGATCCAGGCATCGGCGCCGGCGCGCTGATCATTGGTCAGGTTGCCCCATGTGTCACCGCCCGGTGTTCCCTTGTCGGCGATGGTCAAGGTCCTCCACAGTTGCTTGCCTGTGGCGGTGTCATAGGCGCCGATCCAGCAATGATCCTGCACCGAACGGTCGTCGCAACGCGTCAAGCCGATTATCAGTTTGCCGTGAATCACGGTCATGCCGCCGATCTTGTCGTCCTTGTAGGTGGAGACGACGGTGCGCCAGACCTCCTTGCCGGTGCGCGCGTCCAGGGCGTGCAAAGTGGTGCTCGTGGCGGCGTAAAACAGCAGGTTGCCGTACAGCGCCATGGTGCGGTTGGCATTCTCCAGATTGTCCAGCACCGGACCGATGCGGTTTTCCCAGATCAGTTCGCCGGTGCGCGCGTCCAGCGCCTGCACCGTGTTGGTACGGTTGTTGGACACGAACATCGCGCCGTCATGCACCAGGGGGTTCAACTGCTGGCGGCCGGCCTCGTCCATCGCCCAGACCCAGCGCAGTTGCAGGCTGCCGACATTGGAGGTGTTGATCTGATTGAGGCGGCTAAAGCTCCAGGCCTGGTAGTTGCCGCGATGCATCAGCCAGTCATTCTCGGAAGGATGCGTCAGCATCTCGTCGGTGACGGGGGTGTAGTTCTTCACCACCCCGGCGACGGTGAGGCCGGTCAGGGCCACGGGCGCGCGGCGGCGCGGCGCCGCCGCCACGGGTGCGTCCAGCAGTCCGGCCGGTGTCTTGCCGGTGACGAAGCCGGCAATCTTGTCCGTGGCGGCGCCCGTGAAGGGACGGGTACCCGGTGTCGCGCCGTTGGCCTGGAAAATGAAGGATACGATCTCCTGGTAGGTCTCAGACGACAGCGAGTTGCCATTGCCCAGCGGCATCGACGCCTTAATCACCCCATAGAGCTCATTGGCGCCGCGTTTGCCCCAACTGCTCATGAAAGCCGACCCTGCTAGGGCAGGCGCCTCGCCGCTGCCCTGCAAGGTCCTGTTGTGGCAGGAGGCGCAATTTTCCAGAAAGGCGGAATGGCCGGCACTGGCCTGGACGGCAGTGAACGGCCCGGCGGATTGGGGTGCGGCGCTCGTCAGGCCGAACATCGTAACGGCGGCAGCCGTAGCCAGCGCGGCGCCCAGTTTCAGACCGTGAATCGGCATTGGGGCGGTCCTCACTAGCGGCTGGGGGTGTCGAGCTGCGGCAGGAACCAGGGCCCCTGTTGCGGCACGCCGGGCGGGGCATCGACATGCTGCGGCAGTAGCCAACCCCACAGATTGCCGGTTGGCGCCTTCTGGCTGTCAATCTGGACATAGAGCCTGCCGGTGCGGAAGGCCGCAGCTTGTTTGGCGTTCAAGGTCAACTTGCCCGAGAACGAGCCGCTGGCCGCCTGCGCCACGGTCAGCTCCAGCGCTTCCGTCCCCGGCACGCCGATGGCGGCGCCGACAATGAGATGTGCGGCGGTGGCGGGGGACGGCAAGCCCGCAAAAGTGCCGCTGACGGTCAGGGTCTTGCTGTCCAAGGTGGCCGTGGCGTCGCCGCGGCCCAGCATGTTGATCCTGTTGGACGCATCCAGCGGCATGGGTCCGAGATTGGCCTGATAGGTGTCGGCCGCAAAGGCAGCGCCGCTGTACAACAGGATCCCCGCCACCGCGAGATGGCGAAGCAATATCGAAACCATGGGAAACCCCTTTTCCGGAAGTTTTTATATACGCGTTCGAACCAATACTCCACGACTCCATATGGACTTAGCCGCGCGACAATTCCCTGTCCGAAGCGTCTCCAGGTTCACCAGTTACAGCGAAATTTCGCGCAACTTCGCCACGCTCGGCAATTGCCCACATCTGCAAATACGCGGCCTCGATATTTCGCCGGAACAGATCGGTATTGAACAAGGCGATGCTTCGGCGGTTTTGCACAAGCCTGTTGCGATAGGAGGCGAGCAGAGCCGGCTCCCGGGCCAGCCGCAGCGCCAAAGCCTCGTATTCGTCCATGCTGTTTGCGACCAGCTCCGATAAGCTGGCCGCACGCAGCTGGCTGGCGGCTACCCGCCCGGGAAATGTTTGACCCAGACAAGTGACGACGGGCAGTCCCGCCCACAAAGCATCGCTCGCCGTCGCATGCGCGTTGTAGGGCAGCGTATCGAGAAACAGATCGGCCAGTGCATGACGGGCGAGATGCACGTCAGCCGGAACATTTCCAGCAAACACAAGCCGGGAAGGACTCACGTCCCGCGCCGCTGCTTGGCGCCACAAATTCGCAACCGCCGCGTCATTGGGCGTCTTCAGCCAAAGCACGCTGTCCGGCACGGCTCTCAGCAGCCGCATCCAGACATCGAACATTGCCGCGGTAATTTTCCGGTTGCTGTTGAAACAACAAAAGACAAAACCGGAATCCGGCAGCAGAGCCTCGCGCTGCGACGGACGCGCGCCAATGGTCCGTTTGGTGTCACAGACCCAATAGGTGTCAGGCAAATGCACAATCTTTTCTGGATAAAAAGCCTGCTGATCGACAGGCAGTACCGTCTTGTCGGCGACTATATAATCGATGAAATCCGCGCCCATCGTCCCGGGATAGCCCATATAATTGACCTGCACCGGCGCCGGGCGATGGCTGAGGATTTCCGGCCGGGCTCCCTGCGTATGGCCGTTGAGGTCAACAAGGATATCGACACCTAGTCCGCGCAGAAGCTCCGCCGCACCACGATCGCTGAGCGCGCCGACGTCGACGAATCGATCGACAGCCTTGGCGACCCGCGCCCTGATCTCGCTGCCGTCATCTCCCCCTAACGCAACGCCCATTATCTCGAAGAGGGAGCGGTCGTGAAGCTCGAACAGTTCCGTCACCACCGACGTTATAGGATGGCGGCGAAAATCCGATGACATGTAAGCAATACGGATTTTGTCGCCGCGCCGGATTGCGCCGCCTCCTATTGGGCGCGAAGCAATTGCCAGCTCATCGATAGTGGCTTTGGCGCATTGGGCCTGCGAATTGGCATCCCAGTCGAAAAACAGCACCAGAAGAGGCGGCACGACCAGGCCGTCCTTGGCGAGGCGACGCTTGATTTCGTCTTCAAATTTTGCGGCTTTCGGCCAATCGCATAGATTCAAGGCCGCATTGGCCGCATCCGCGAGTGCCGCCGGGAAGCGCGGATCGATGGCAAGAACCCGCTCGTGGCACAACAAGGCTTCGTCAAAGCGGCCCATATCCGACAGGACAGCGCCGCGGCTGTTCAGCGCCTTGCCATAGTTGGGGTCGATTGCGAGGGCCTCGTCATAGCTCGCCAGCGCCTCTTGCAGACTGCCCATTTCCCGCAGCGTATGTCCGCGGTTGCTCAAAGCCTCCACAAGGCCGGGAGCGATCGCCAGGGCCTTTGCATAACTGGCAAGTGCTTCGTCGAAGCGTTTGAGATGTGAAAGCGCTATGCCGCGATTGCTGAGCGTTTCGGGATTGTTGGGTTCAAGGCTCAGGGCTTTGTCAAAATTGGCCAGCGCCCGCTCGGATTGCTTCAAGGCCTGCAGCGCGCTGCCCCGGTTTATCAAGACTGAGGGCGAATTCGGCATGATCGCCAAGGCATTGTCGTAGCAGGCCAGGGCATCCTCATATCGCCGCAATTCCGACAGGACCGCGCCGCGATTGTTCAGGGCCTCTGCCGAATCCGGTTTGACGGCAAGCGCCTGGTTGCAGTTGGCCAATGCCTCATCGAAACGCTTCAGATGCCGCAACACATTGGCGCTGCCGACAAGCGCTTCCAGAAGGTTCGGCTTGAGGCGCAGCGCCGCCTGGTAGCCGGCAAGCGCCTCCTGCGGACGTTTCAGTTTGAACACTATGTTTGCGCGATTTGTCAGCGTCTCGGCATATGGCGGTCCGATCGCAATGGCCCTGTCAAAGGCAGCCAAGGCGTCCTTGAGGCGACCAAGGAGGGTGAGAATATTGCCGTAGTTTGACAGCGCCTCGGTCGAGCCCGGATTGATCTTCACGGCGGCGCCGATCAATTCCAGCGCTTCGCCATTTCGGCCCTGCTGCGAACGCAAGATGCCCAGCATGTGGTAGGCGAAGAAATTGCGAGGGTCTGCCTGGAGTATCTGCAGGTACAGGCGCTCGGCTTCTCCGAACTGTCCCCTCTGATGACATCCGGCCGCCTGATTGCAGAGTGTTTGCAGATCCATCCAGGTCATTCGTGTTGGGCCAGCCAGCCTGCCGTATGAGACACGGCTGCGCTAGACCCCAATATCGGACGGAAGCAGCCGCCAAAGAAAATGGCGGCCATCCGTCAGGATGGCCGCCACAAATCTTCGTCAAGGCTATCAGTGGTTAATGCGGAAGCCGACATGATAGAACCGGCCTATCGTATCATACAGCGCCGGATTCAGCGGATAGGACTGGTTCGCCTGTCCGTAAGCATTGGCATTGCCGGGGTTTTGGTTGGTCAGGTTGTCGACTTTGACGTACAGCGAGGAATGCTCGCTGAGGTCGTAATGACCGCCGATGTCGAAATAGAGTTCGCCGGGCATGTAATTGCTGTTGACCGTGGGATGGTTCTGGTCCACCGGCACGGGGCAGGCGGCGGTACAGGTCACCCAGGTACGGCTGATCTGACCTTCGCTGAACCAGCGTTCGTTGACGAACAGGCCCCAATTGTCGCTGTCATAGGCCTGGTTGAAGAAGATTTTCCAATGCGGCGTGGCGTTGCCGCCGTTGGAGTTATTGCCGGCCACGTCTTGTATCACGCCGCCGATGATGCCCGGATTCTGGACGAACTTCATCACATTGGTGGCTAGCAGGCGGATGGTCATGTCACCACCCAGGCCCCAGTCGATCGCGTCATCCACCGCGAAGCGATAGCTCGCCTCATAGTCGATGCCCTCGGTGACCCAGGACGCGATATTGACCTGAGGCGTAGTCTGGGAGGTCGGACGGGTCTGTGTCGCGGCCACGTTGATCACCCCATTGACCGCCCATGGCACGCCGTTGCTGCTGAGGAAGCCGCACTGCAACGCATTGCCGGCGAAGCAGAGGTCCATATTTTGCTGCTGGCTGAGCTGGGTGATGATGCTCTTGACGCCGACGCGGTAGTAGGTGGCCGAAAGATTCAGTCCCGGCACATAGGAGGGCGACCACACCAGGCCAAGTTCCGTCGTCTGGCCCTTTTCCGGCTTCAGGTTCGGGTTGGCGGTGATGGGGTTGGGCAACGGACTGATGGACTGACCAGAGGCGCCCGGGTTCGCGCAGCCAGTAAAACACGCAAAGTCGTCGGTCACTGAACCGTTGTTGACGCGGGCACCGGCGAACAGTTCCGCCAGGTTGGGGGCGCGCACGTCGCGCGACTGCAGGGCCCGCACGCGCAGGCCGTCCAGCGGCGTATCCCAGGTCGCGCCCACCTTCCAAGTCTCGACATCGCCCGAGGTGGTGTAATGGGTGTAGCGGCCGGCCAGGTTGGCATTGATCCGGCCCCAGACAGGATTGTCCAGCAGGGGCACGTTGGTTTCCAGGAAGGCTTCCCATTCGTGGAATGTACCGTGCGCCGGCTGGAAGTTACCCGCATACCAGTTGGGGAGCGCGGGCGGCAGGACGCCGGGCTGGGCCGACGCGTTCAACAGCGGATTGCCGCCAGGGCCGTACTGCACGCCACCGAACACCTCGTTGGCGCAGTTGCCGCGCGAGGCGCAGTCCGTCGCGGCGCTGAAGGATTCTTCGCGATACTGGAAACCGGTGGCGACTGAAACCTTGCCGGCCCAGTTCTCAAACACATCGCCGCTCATGCCATAGTCGAAGACGTCCTGGCGCTGGTTGACGATCTGCCAGGGGAACCGGCCGTTGGCGCCCGGGCTGCTGCCGTCGGCATTGAGACCCTGCACGAAAGACCGCGCCGACGCCGAGGCGCCGGTGGTGCCGATGATGTTCAGCGGTTGACAACCGACCGAACGGGCGGCCACGGAACGGCAGATCACGCTGCCGACCGGAACGCCGGGGAAAGCAGCCTGGTTGCCGGTAGTCACCTGCACCGCATCGATCGCCGCGTCGTAATAGGGCGTGATCAGGATGTTCTCGAGCGTGTTGTGATAATCGACTTCGCCATGCTGGCCGTAAGCCTTGAAGTTCCAGTCGATGTCGAACAGGTTGAACACGCCGTCCGCGCCCACGACATAGCGGCGCATGGTGCGGTTGTTGTAGTTCTCGACATTCGCCAACACCGAATTCTGGGCGCCGTAAGCCATCGAGCCTGCGGTGAAGCCGTTGACGAAGCCGTTATTGACCGGAGAGCCGGCCGGACCAAGTACACCAAGTGTGGCAGGGTTCACCGACGTAATATCGATGTTGGCCGCGGGCGCGTAGGCGCCGCCGGGACCGGCATTGGCGGTACAGGCGGCAGCGATCGAGCCGGGCAGGAACGGGTTGTCGCAACCGATATGCAGATTGTCCGACTTGAAGAAGGACTGGGTCGGCTTGTCCCAGGTCACCACCTCGCTGTAGATCGCGTTGGCATAGATCTCGATTTCAGGGGTGATGTCATAAGAGACGCGGGCGAAGGTGTTGCCGCGCACCAGGCGCGCCACGATCGAGGCATAGCCGGTCTGGTTGCCGGCCAGATCGCCGCCCACGCAATAACCGCCGGAGGAGCAGCCGTTGATGGCATTGGTGGTATTTCTGGCCGGGGTCGCGGGCAGGCCGCCAGCGCCAAAGCCATAATCGAACTGGGACGGCTGACCATTGGCGCCGAATTGCGTGCCCTGCAGCGGGCCGCGGGTGATCAAGCCGCCATAGGAGAACTGCGCGAACTTGCCATTGTTGACATTGTACCACATCGGCCCACCAGCCGGCAGGCCTGCGGCCGCGTTGGCGGGGCAGCCATTGGGCTGGCACTGGGCTGCAGTGAACATCTGCAGCTGCTGCGGATTCGTGTACCATTTGCGCGGGCCGACCAGGCTGTTGATACCTGCTTCACTGGTGAACTCGCCCGAAATCTCAACATGGGCGCGGCCGCCCAGGAAGCTGGTGCCGGCGGCGAACTGAACTTGGGCCTGGGGATCGTCGGCGTAATTGGTGATGCCGCCATTGACGTTCATCTTGAAGCCCTCGAACTTCTTGTCGAGGATGAAGTTGACGACACCCGACACGGCGTCCGAACCCCACGAGGCCGATGAGCCACCGGTCACCACGTCGACGCGCTGAATCAGCATCTGCGGGAACTGGCTGATATCGACCACGCCCTGCGATGACGTCGGGATGACGCGTTCGCCGTCGATCATGATCAGGTTTCGCTGGGTGCCGAGACCGCGAATGTTCAAGGCGCTGAGGCCGTTGACGCCGTTGGAACTGCCGCCGTTGCCGACGCTGGTGCCCGTACTGCCCATCAGCGAGGGAAGTTGGGTGACGGTGACGAAAACGTTGGTGTTGGCTTGCTTCACCAATTCATCGGCATTGATGACAGTGGTGGGCGTCGGCGCATCGAAACCGCTGCTCATGATGCGGGAGGACGATACGGTGACCGACTCCACGCTGGCCGCTTCCTGTGCCATGGCCGGTGCCGAAATCAGCATGGCCAAAACTGCGGTGCTGCTGGACAGCGCAAGGCGGCGCTTCGCGCAGCCTGCGTTCACGTCAAAATGCATAATGATTTTCCCCTGTAGCGTTTCGGCGTCCCTATTTTTGAGACTTTCCCTTGGCTTTAAACTAACGCGGAAGGGCAAATATCGCAATAGTGTCACCAAACACCGGGCGGCCCTCCCGCTTCATTTGGGTCTCTTGGCTGTGGCATCCGCTGGCCCCAACAGCCAGATATTGCACGCCTTTAACCCGGTAGGTGATGGGCGGCGTACAGACACCGATGCCCATATGATACGCCCAGAGTTTTTCTCCACTCTTGGCGTCAAAGGCCATGATGTTGCCGTTCACCTCGCCCGCGAACACCAGGTTGCTGGCGGTCGCCAGCACACCGCCAAACATCAGGTGATCGCTGGGATACTGCCAGGCGATCTTGCCGGTATTGACGTCAATCGCAGACAGGTTGCCGGACGGCGGAATCATTTGAGATTCCAGCGCTTTACGCTCAGCCTCGGTGGGAATGGCATTGCCGAATTGTTGGCCCACTTCAGGCGTTCCGGGCACCCAGGGCTTGCTGGGCTTCACCTTGTAGATATGCGGCTCGTTGATGGCCATGGTGTAGAAATAGTGGGTCAGCGGCGAGTAGGCCGGCGGCTGCCACATCGCGCCGCCGTGATTGGCCGGATAATAAACCCGCGCCGTATCGTCCGGCGGGATCATCTTTTTGATCGACTCGCTCTGTGGGACGAAGGCGTCGGACTTGCGGATCAGCTTTCCGTTGGCGCGGTTGACGATATAGAGATGGCCGTTCTTGTTGGCTTCGCCTGCGGCCTCCACCGTCTTGCCGTTGTTGTCCAGCACATCGAACAGCACGGTCGGCGCGGCCGAATCCAAATCCCAGACATCGTGCGGTATCTGCTGATAGTACCAGGCCAGCTTGCCGGTCTTGGCATGCACCGCGACCATCGAAACGGTGTAGAGATTGTTGCCCTTGCGGAAACCGCCATACAGGTCCGGGTTGGGGTTGCCGGTGGCGAACATCATCAGGTCGCGCTTGGTGTCGACCGCCACCGCGTCCCACATCGAACCGCCGCCGATCTTCCAGGAATCGCCTTCCCAGGCGCCCTTGAAATTCGGGTCGTCAGGGCCCGCCGTCAGGTTGAAGCGCCAGACCAGCTTGCCGGTTTCCGCATCCAGCGATTCGACAAAGCCGCGGGTCGGCCATTCGGCGCCGCCATTTCCCACTGTGACCAG
>Ga0193753_10004118_pt1 | contig 10502 bp, 12 predicted proteins | sample H1c2metaG_FD_144925 | JGI IMG/M metagenome (GOLD analysis project Ga0193753, IMG submission 144925) | Soil microbial communities from a riparian zone of the East river system, Colorado, United States - H1c2 | ecosystem: Environmental > Terrestrial > Soil > Riparian zone | place: USA: East... | reverse complement strand
GCGTTCTTCGGTTTGCAGGAATTTCGGGGCGCCGGACAATGCGACCACGATTTTTCCGCGTACATCGAGACCGCGATAATCGTCGCGGCCGGGCGCCACCAGGCCGAAGCCGACAAACACCAATGGCGCATCCATCTGCACCGTGGCGGCCGACGGACTGCCGCGCACCAGATAGTCCTTGCCGAACAGCAGCGGCGTGGCGTGGCCGGCAGCGTCATGCAACGCGAGCACACCCTGATCTTTGGTGCGATAAGCCAGGAGCGGCATATGCTGGAAATAGCTGGCCTTGCCGCCCGCAGGCTTCAGGCCAAGCTGTTTCATCTGCGCGGCGACATAGTCGGCCGCGATGTCATACTCCGGCGTTCCCGCCTCGCGGCCGCGCAAGCGATCACTGGCGAGGAACGCCATATGGGCGCGGATATTGTCGGCCGATGCATCCTGTTGCGCCCAGGCCGGCCCCAGCAGGAGCAGCGGCAGAGCTAGAGCCGGCCAGAGGTTTTTCATAGATAGCGCCGCATGGTGATGCCGTAAGGCGCATAGCCGGCGCCTTCATAGGCGCGGATGGCGGAGGGATTTTTCGCCAGAACGCCGACGGTGAGCAGGCCGTGGCCACGCTCCCGCGCCCAATCCTCACAGCCTTTTATCAGGGCGCGGCCCAAGCCTTTGCCGCGGACTTCAGGCATCAAATAGAGCTCAGCCAGATAGCCGTGGCGGCGCTCGGCTTCCACCACGAACAGTTCGGCATTCTGGTCATAGGCGAAGGCCCAGCCGACCGGCTTGACCCCCACTTCAGGAACAAAGTCCTCCGCGATCAACATGATGCCGTGTTTTTCGGCGCAACGATGCTGCAGGTCGCGCCAGTGCTGGATGGCAAAACCGGGATCGCGGCGGCGATCCGGCTCGAAGGCTGCCTCGTAATCCTGCAGTCCATTGATGAAGGACAGGATCGCCGGTTCGTCGGCGGGCAGACGTGCTGGGCGTATGCTAATGGTCCAGCGCCTTGACGATTTCTTCCGTCATTTTCTTGGCATCGGCGAACAGCATCATGGTGTTGTCGCGGAAGAAAAGTTCATTCTCCACCCCGGCATAACCGCTGCCCATGCCGCGCTTGATGAACAGCACGGTCTTGGCCTTTTCCACGTCCAGGATCGGCATGCCGTAAATTGGCGATTTGGGGTCGGTCTTGGCGGACGGATTGGTGACGTCATTGGCGCCGATCACATAAGCCACGTCGGTCTGGGCGAACTGGCTGTTGATGTCTTCCAGCTCGAACACTTCGTCATAAGGCACGTTGGCTTCGGCCAGCAACACGTTCATGTGACCGGGCATGCGGCCGGCCACCGGATGAATGGCATAGCTGACCTTGACGCCTTCCTTCTTGAGCTTGTCGGCCATTTCGCGCACGGCGTGCTGGGCCTGGGCCACCGCCATGCCATAGCCCGGCACGATGATGACGCTGGCGGCATTCTTCATGATAAAGGCGGCGTCATCGGCCGAGCCTTGCTTGACGGGGCGTGTTTCCGCCGGGCCCTTGGGACCGCCGGTATCGCCGCCGAAGCCGCCCGCGATCACCGAGATGAAGCTGCGATTCATCGCCTTGCACATGATGTAGGACAGGATCGCGCCCGAACTGCCTACCAGCGCGCCGGTGATGATCAGCGCGGTATTCTCGAGCGTGAAGCCGATGCCCGCCGCCGCCCAGCCGGAATAGGAGTTCAGCATCGACACCACCACCGGCATGTCGGCGCCACCGATGGGAATGATCAGGGTGATGCCGAACACGAAGCTGAGGACGGCGATCGCCCAGAAGGCCCAGTGCGGCTGGTCCACGGTGAAATAGACGATCAGCGCGATGATGCCGACGAAGATCAGAAGATTGAGCAGATGCCGGGCCGGCAGGATGATGGGTGCGCCGCTCATATTGCCGTTCAGCTTGGCGAAGGCGATCAGCGAACCGGCAAAGGTGATGGCGCCGATGGCGACGCCCAGGCTCATTTCGATCAGGCTTTGGGTGCGAATGGCCCCTTCCGTGCCGATGCCGAAGGCGTCCGGCGAGTAGAGCGCCGCGCCTGCGGTCAGCACCGCTGCAAGGCCCACCAGGCTATGGAACGCCGCCACCAATTGGGGCATGTTGGTCATCGCGATGCGCCTGGCCATCACTGCACCGATGATGCCGCCGATGGCCAGCCCGCCGATCACCAGCGCCCAGGTCAGCGGGTCGCTGACCCCGGCCACCCACAGGGTGATCAGGACCGCCAAGGTCATGCCGATCATGCCGTTGCGGTTGCCCGCTCGGCTGGAGGCGGGCGAACTGAGGCCCTTCAGCGCCAGGATGAAAAGGGCGCCAGAGACGAGATAGGCCAGTGCGGCAATGTCTGCCTTGCCGCTCATTTCTTTTCTTTCTTCTTGTACATCGCCAGCATGCGGGCGGTGACCAGGAAGCCGCCGAAGATGTTCACCGATGCCAGCGCAAGCGCAACAAATCCCAGCGCCTTGGAGGTCCAGGATTGCGCGCCGATCACCGGCACCGCCACCGCCACCAGGGCGCCGACCACGATCACCGACGAAATCGCGTTGGTTACCGACATCAAGGGCGTGTGCAGCGCGGGCGTCACCCCCCACACCACGAAGTATCCGACAAAAATCGCCAGCACGAAGATGGAAAGCCGGAAGACGAACGGGTCAATCATTTCCATAATGCCATCCTTCTCAGGTCCGCCTCCCCTTCGTGCGCGTCAGCGCACAAGAGGGGGAGGTGCCCGTAGCAGCGCTTGCGATGCGAAGGGCGGAGGGGGTCATCTTTGAACAGCGCCGCCGTCTTTGGTAACGGCCGAGCCCTTGATGATCTCGTCATTCCAATCGATGGCAAGCGCGCCGGTCTTCTTGTCCACGATCAGCGAAATGAAATTGAACAGGTTGCGGGCATAGAGCGAGGAGGCATCCACCGCCAATGCGCCCGGCAGGTTGGTATGACCCATGATGGTGACGCCGTGCACTTCCACCACTTCGTCGGGCTTCGACAGCGGCGTGTTGCCGCCAGCGCCCGCCGCCAGGTCCACGATCACCGAACCCGGCTTCATGGTCTTGATCATCTCTTCCGTGACCAGGATCGGCGCCTTGCGGCCGGGGATCAGGGCGGTGGTGATGACGATGTCCTGCTTCTTGATGGTCTCGGCGGTCAATGCCGCCTGCTTGGCCTGATATTCCGCCGACATCGGCTTGGCATAGCCGGCCGCGGTCTGGGCGTTCTTGAACTCCTCGTCCATCACCGCGACGAAGGTGCCGCCCAGCGATTCCACCTGTTCCTTGGTCGCGGGACGCACATCGGTGGCGCTGACGATGGCGCCCAAACGCTTGGCGGTGGCGATAGCCTGCAGCCCCGCCACACCCACACCCATCACCAGCACGCGTGCCGGCGCGATGGTGCCGGCTGCCGTCATCATCATCGGCATGGCGCGGCCAAATTGTGCGGCGGCGTCGATCACCGCCTTGTAGCCCGCCAGGTTGGCCTGGGACGACAACACATCCATCGACTGGGCGCGGGAGATGCGCGGCAGAAGTTCCATGGCGAAAGCGGTGACGCCCTGGCCGGCAAGGCCCTGGATCGCCTCGGCTTCCGCATGGGGCGCCAAAAGCGCCGCCAACACCGCGCCGTTCTTGAACTGAGAAATTTCAGCGGATGATGGACCGCGCACTTTCAGGACGATATCGGCATCCTGGAAGGCTGAAGCGGCATCGGGGGCGATCGTCGCACCTGCGGCACTGTAGTCCGCGTCGGGGATTTTGGCGCCCTGACCGGCGCCCGCTTGGACTACCACATCCAGCCCCAGGGCCTTGAATTTCTTGACCGATTCAGGCGTCGCGGCGACGCGCGTTTCCCCTTCTCGAGTTTCCTTCGGGACCGCGAGGCGCATGATGGAAGCCTTTAAGGCTTAACCGTGGGTGCGGAAAAGCGCGAGAAATACCATGATCAGCAGGATGAAGCCGAAGGTCCATTTGGACCCGGTCAGAAAGCCCTGATAGGCCTTCTTGTGCGCGCTGATGTCCATGGATCCCGGCTGGTAGTCGGATTCGTGTGCCATAAAGGGCCCTTTTTTAGGGGGCGGTCCGGCTCACGCCTAACGCCCCTTATCGTGAATTTGGCGGGGAATATAGCAAAGGTTCCCGTCCCGGCAACTTGGTTTATTTGGCCTTTCATCAAGCCGCATTAGTTCCCGGTTGGCGCGCATTTGGCACGATTCAGGCTTGATTAAGCATCGAATCCGATGACGCGCGCCTGTACCGCAAAGGAACAGACTTAAACGCCGCATTTACCTGTGTTACCGCAAAATCCCGCCTCAATTCGAGAGGCGTAGCGTTATGGCGCAGACCATTCTGGTGGTGGACGATGATCCGGTGCAGCGGCGTTTGCTGGAAGCTGCGATCAACCGTTCCGGCATGCAGGTGGTGACCGCCCCCGGCGGCCAGCCGGCGCTGGATCTGATCAATGGCCCGCGTGGCGAGCAGATCACTCTGATGCTGCTGGACTTGGTGATGCCCGATATGGGTGGGCTGGAGGTGCTGGAAAAACTGCGCCCTGCCAACCCTGATCTGCCGGTGATCGTGCTGACCGCCAAGGGCGGCATCGATTCCGCGGTGGAAGCCATGCGCGCCGGCGCCAGCGATTTCCTGGTCAAGCCGGCCAGCCCGGAGCGGATCGCCATTTCCATCCGCAATCAGCTCAAGATCGGCACCCTGTCGGGTGAAGTGAAGCAGCTGAAAAAGAAGCAGGACAACAAGCTCTCCTTCGACGATCTGATCGCCAGCTCGCCGGAGATGAAGCAGGTGTTCCGTCTGGGCGCCCGCGCCGCCCAGTCGGACATTCCGGTTCTGATCGAAGGTGAAAGCGGCGCCGGCAAGGAGCTGGTCGCCCGCGCCATCCAGGGCACCTCGTCGCGTTCGGGCCGGCCCTTTGTGACGGTGAATTGCGGCGCGATCCCGGAAAATCTCATCGAATCCATCCTGTTCGGCCATGAGAAGGGCTCCTTCACGGGCGCGAACGACAAGCATCTGGGCAAGTTCCAGGAAGCCGATGGCGGCACCTTGTTTCTGGACGAGATCGGCGAACTGCGTCTGGACATGCAGGTCAAGCTGTTGCGCGCGCTGCAGGAGGGCGAAGTGGACCCGGTCGGCTCCAAGCGCCCCGTAAAAGTGAATGTGCGCATCATCGCCGCCACCAATCGCGACCTGGGCGGCATGGTTGGCGAAAACGCCTTCCGCGAGGATCTGTATTACCGCCTCAACGTTTTTCCGCTGACGGTGCCAGCCCTGCGCAACCGTGCCGGAGACATCGCGCCCCTGTCACGTCACTTCATCGAACGTTTTGCGGCCGAAGAAAACAAGCTGGTCGCGGGGCTGACGCCCCAGGCCAGCCAGTTGCTGGAACGCTTCAACTGGCCGGGCAATGTGCGCCAACTGGAAAACACCATCTTCCGTGCCGTGGTGCTGTGCGACGGCACCGCCTTGGACGTCTGCGATTTTCCGCAGATCGCCGCGGCCCTGGGCGTGGAAACCGTGTCGCGCCAAAATACTTCCGCCCAGACCGGTGGCGCGCAGGCCGGTCCCGGTCAGCCACCGATAACCCCTTATGGACTCAATGTCACCGACTCTGCCGGCAATATCCGCAAGTTCGAGGAGATGGAATCCGACATCATCCGCATGGCCATCGCCCGCTATAACGGCCACATGTCGGAAGTGGCGCGGCGGTTGGGTATCGGCCGCTCGACCCTCTATCGCAAGCTGAAGGAATTCGGCCTGGAAGGCGATGTGGTGGCAGACGCGGTCCCGGAAGAAAGCGACCCGATCCTGAAAACCGGCTGACCCGTTCGTCTATGGCGTCACGACCTGCGCCATGATCGCCAGCGGCCGGCCGTCATTGTCCTTGAAGAAGGCCATCCATTCCTCGGTGCCGTCATCATGGCGATGGATCATGTGCGGCGCATTGAGGAATTCGATTCCGCGCGCGGCCAGTCCGGCATGAGCGGTGCGGATGTCGGCCACCCGGAAATACAGGATTGATTCGGCCTGCTCCGTGCCGTCGTCCTGGGACAGAAACAGCCGCGTGCCGCCGCAATCGAAAAAAGCAAGGTCGCCGTAAGAATAGAGATGCGGCAGGCCCAGCACCTCGCCATACCATCGCCGCGCCGCGCCGATGTCCTTGACGCGGCGGGCAATCTGGCCGACCGGGCCGATGCGCAATGCGTCATCCATCGGTGCCTCCTGAAAGCTAGATCCCAATGCCAGCCCGCGGCTTGTTGACCCGCACGTTCAACGTGTCCTGTTCGGGCACGCCATCGCATTCCAGCACGATGGTGGAGACTGGCGAATCCGCCGCCGCCGCCGGCAGGCCCGTGATATGGGTGCGGAACCCGTCCTGCGTCACGCTCAGCGTTGGGCCGCCTTGCAACAGCCTGGCGGACAGGACCTTCTGCTTGAGGCCCGAAATGGAAACATCGGTGCCCGGCCAGAAATAGACATGCATGTAAAGCGTGTTGCCCTTGCGCGTGAAATTGGCATAGACGGAAGTGTGCGGCTGACAGGTGATCAGGTTGCGGATCACGGTGCGCGGGTCTTTCCAATTGTCGTCGGCGCGCTGATAGCCCCAGCTGTCGTTCAGGGTCATGCAGCTTTCCCAGGCGCGGCCGCCGCGTTCCGCGCGGATGGTCTGCTCCGGAGTGGAGAAATCTCCCGCCAGGCGGTTGCGGTTGTTAACGATGATGTCGGGCTGCAGGCCAAACACCATCTGGTTCATCTTTTCCGATTCCCAGCCCTCGGCGTCCAGCGGCCAGGAAACGTCGTACCAGAGGATGTCGATCTTGCCGTAATTGGTCATCAGCTCGCGGATCAGGCCGTGGGTGTAATCCACAAAGCGCCGCCGTGCCGCCGGGTCGTCCTGGCAGCGGGCGCCATCGGGGTGGTGCCAGTCCATCAGCGAATAATAGAAGCCGACGCGCAGCCCTTCGGCGCGGCCGGCCTCGACGAATTCCCGGATGACATCGCGCCTGGGTCCATAATTGACCGAATTGTAGTTGGTCAGCTTGGTGTCCCAGTTGCAGAAGCCTTCATGGTGCTTGCTGGTCAGCACCATGTATTTCATGCCCGCCGCCTTGGCGAGGCGGGCCCAGCCGCGCGCCGAACCCGGCGCGGGATTAAAGCCGGCTGTGAATTTCTGATATTCGGCCACCGGAATGGCCTCGTTTTCCATCGACCATTCGTGACGGCCGTGTGCGGCATACAGACCGAAATGGATGAACATGCCGAATTTGGCGTCGTGCCACCATTTCATGCGGCGCTGCTGGTCGGCGGTCGACGCGGCCCCGGATGGATCACGGCCCGGCGGCGGCTGGGCGCTGGCTGGCTCCTGGGCGGCGACAACCACCGGCGCCGCGGCGGCGCCGATCAACAAGCCGCGACGATCAACGGAAAAATCGGGCATATGTCCCTCCGACATGGCGCGTAGCAGCGCGCTCTATCGAGAAGTAAGACATATCCGTTCAGGCCACGCAAACTAACGACCCGAGGCCCGCACACGGGCGAACAAGGCGCTAATCAGGCAGCACAATCCCGCCAACTGACAGATCGCTCCGCCGGCATGGGAATATTCCCATTGATGACGGAGTACTTGCCAGTCCTCGGGCATGCGGGTCCAGTTTTGCGTAACTTCATTGGCGGGAAAGGTGAAGAGCCAGAACAGGGCCTGGGCGATGACCAGCAGATCAACGCGGCGAGCACGGGACGAAAGACATAATATTCCCGCGCCGAACGCCAGGCGAGCAAGCCCAGCGAAATCAGTTGGACCAGAATGGCGATGCCGAACAGTTCCCAACCGGCATAGAGCTGCTGGACGGTGAAATAGGCTTCGCGCGACAGGGACAGCTTGTGCGGCAGCTCAATCAAATGCGTGAGGGCGGGCGCCAGCGACGTCAGAGTCGCCAGGATGGCAATGAAAAACAGGAAATCATAACCGGAGGAATATCGCCGCATCCGGGAGGCTTGTCAGACCGCGGCGTGGCGATTTTGTGGCCGCCAAAAGTTCCCGGATTAACGCATATCCATCGCCGTTAGATACAAATCAAGCATGGCTTCCTGTTCCTGGAAATCCGCCTTGTCCAATTTCCGCATGCGGATGACCTGACGCATGATCTTGGTGTCAAAGCCCGTACCCTTGGCCTCGGAATAGACTTCGCGGATATCGGCCGACAGCGCGGCGCGCTCTTCCTCCAGCCGCTCGATGCGGTTGATGAAGGATTTGAGCTGGTCTTTGGCGAAGCCGGATTTGGCCATGGCGGGGAAACTCGATTTTTGGGAGGCCGGACCCTAGAGCAGCGGACTTGCGCTGTGAAGCAGTTTGTCTGTGGATTATTCACGAGCCGTTATGCCGCCAATGCCGCAACACCATTCCTCTTATTCACGATTTTTAGGCGATATTCCGCCTTCTCGTTGATATCCCGCCAGAAAAAATGGCTCGAAGCGGCCTAAGCGATCATATCGGCCAATGCCGCGTCCAGTATGGGTTTGAGGCGCAACGCAAAAGCTTGTGCTGCGGCATCGGTATCGATCAGGTCCTGCCGGATTTCGATCAGAACATGCGGCAGGCCGCGCAACGTGCCGTGTTGATACAGCGTGTCGCCTTCCAGCGCGCCGGTATAGGGCTCATTGTCTCCCACGATAAATCCCGCTTCGATCAGCCGCGCCATCAGCGACACGGCCAGCCGCGCATCGCGGTCATATAGAATGCCGACCTGCCATGGGCGCGGGCGGCCTTTCCAGGATGGGGTGAAGCTGTGTATCGAGATCACCACGGCGCTCTTGTTATTTTCCTGGCCCATGCGATCCAGCTCGGCAGCGATGGCAGCATGGTAAGGCGTGTGCCAGGCCGCGATGCGGCGCGTCACTTCGGCGCCGTCCGCATTGCGGTTACCGGGAATGACGCTGCCATCCGACAGCTTCATCACAAGGGTGGGATCGTCGGCGCCCCGATTAAGGTCGATTAACAGCCGCGACCATGCTCCCAACAGGGCCGGGGCCCTATAGGCCCCGGCCAGGGCACGGGTCAGCGCCGCCGCCCCGATGTCATAGGCGATATGGGTGGCAAACAGCGCCGGCTCCAGCCCCAGCATCGCGAATCCGGGCGGCAGGGCATTGGAAGCATGGTCGCAGAGAAACAGCAGTGGACTTTTACCATCGCCCCGTCCGGCTATGGCTTCAAAGGCATTTTCCGTCATGTATGGGTTATAATAGAATCAGATGTCTCGGGCGCGAGTCATTTTGGCCACCCAGCAGGAGCGAAGAGCGTGGTGTACGACCAGTACGTAAGCGACGCGCGACGGTCGGTAGCGGCAACGTGCCGACGGAGGGCAAAAGGCCCGCATCCCGTTGACCGCAGCGCTCTTTCGCGCCAAACCGGAAACAAGATGCGTCGCACGACCCTGCTCCTTGCCGTGATTTTGGGCATGACGGGCCTCCCTTTTTTCGGAGGGCCGGCGCTTGCCGCCTTTAATATCTGCAACAAAAGCAATCTGGCCGTCCGCGCCGCCCTTGGCCGTTTTGACGGCACCAACTGGAGCAGCGAGGGCTGGTGGACCATCCAGCCCAAGGCCTGCGTCCCGATCCTGACCGGCCCCTTGCAAGGACGCTTCTACTATCTCTATGCCAGCGACGGCGCAGCCGGAACCTGGGAGGGCGGGACCCACTTCTGTGTCGCGCCCGACAAACGCTTCCGGTCGGTGGGGCGCGGCGGTTGCGCCAAGCGCGGTTTCGACCGGCGCGGCTTCTTTGAAGTGGATACGGGAAAAAAGCCCGACTGGACTCAATCTCTTTCCAACTGATCAAGGCAACCAATGCGCCGTCGCCGGAAGACAAAGATTCTCGCCACCCTGGGCCCGGCTTCCAACACGCGGGAGAAGATGCGCGAACTGTTCGATGCGGGCGTGGACGTGTTCCGTATCAATATGAGCCACACCAGTCATGAGATGCTGGCCAGGATGCACGCCGATCTGCGCCAACTGTCGGAAGATGTGGGGCGGCCAATCGGCATTCTCTGCGACCTGCAGGGACCGAAGATTCGCCTGGGCAAACTGTGCGGCGGCCCGCGCATGTTGCAGGAAGGCGAACGCATCAAACTGGTGCTGGGCGAAACCAGCGACAAGGCCGAAGAGATACCGATCCCGCATCCGGAAATCTTCCAGGCCATCAAACAGAAACACGCGCTGCTGATTGACGATGGCAAGGTGCGGCTGCGCCTGCTGCGCAAGGGTGACACTTTCGCCGAAGCGGTGGTTGAGGTGGCGGGCGAGATCAAGGACCGCAAGGGCGTCAACATGCCCGACACCTTGCTGCCCATGTCGGCCATGACGCCCAAGGACCGCGCCGATCTGGATGTCGCGCTGGAACTGGGTGTGGACTGGATCGCGCTGAGCTTCGTGCAGCGCCCGGAGGATGTGGCGGAACTGAAGAAGATCGTG
>Ga0193753_10004117_pt1 | contig 10505 bp, 10 predicted proteins | sample H1c2metaG_FD_144925 | JGI IMG/M metagenome (GOLD analysis project Ga0193753, IMG submission 144925) | Soil microbial communities from a riparian zone of the East river system, Colorado, United States - H1c2 | ecosystem: Environmental > Terrestrial > Soil > Riparian zone | place: USA: East... | reverse complement strand
TTCAACGGCCATTCGCTCGGCGAAACCGAGAAATACGTGCCGGGCGTTGCCGCGACTGCGCCGCGCGGCGACCTCTACGTGCTGGCCGCCGGCGCCAACCGGTTTCCCGACCTCGATGCCGAGACCACGCTTTCCTACAGCGCGCGCGACGCCGAGGAATTCGCGCGCGCCATGAACGCCGCGGGCGCCGCGCAGTTCCGCCAGGTTCATGTGAAAACGCTCAGCGACAGCGGAACACTGCCGACCAAGGCAGCCGTGCTGCGCGCGCTGGCGGCGCTCGACGTCGCCACGGGCAACGACACCGTGGTCGTGTTCCTCGCCTCGCATGGTCTCAGCGACAAGCAAGGCAACTACTACTTCGTGCCGCGCGACGCAAAGCACGCAGATATCGACACGTTGCTGGATGGCGGTTCGTTGCGTGCCTCGTCGTCACTCATCGGCTGGCAGGAAGTGTCCGAGGCGCTGCGCCACACTGCGGGAAGGCGCCTGCTCATCGTCGACACCTGCCAGGCGCGGCAGATCGTCGGCCGCTTTCAGGACTCGCCGCTCATCAAGCGTTCGGCGTCGTCGCGACTCGCGTTCATCCTCGCCTCGAAGGGCGACGAGGAGTCGCAGGAATACGAAGCGGGTCGCCACGGGCTCTTCACATACGGGCTGCTCCAGGGCCTGACGCCCGGTGTCACGGTGGCGGAGTGGTTCGCCAGCGCCGCGCGCACGGTCGATGCGCTGCGCGACCGGCGCATCGGCCCGCAAACCCCGCAATTCATGGCGCCGCCCGCGTTGCAGGCCCTGCGTTTTTGAATGCCGTTGTCCGGCGACCCCCGTGGTTTGCGTATCCCTCGTTGAGGAGACAAATCATGTCGAAACTGCTTCACGTCGTTCTTCTTGCCCTGGTGGCTGGCCCTGCATTCGCGCAGCTCGACCAGATCATGCCGCCCATGGGCGGGCCGGGCGGCGGCCAGTTCTTCGGCCGCTGCATGGATAACGAAATGCTGAACGGCCTCGATGTGCGGGTTGGCGACGATGTCGACGGGATTCGCCCGATCTGCATCGAGACAAAAGCGCCCACCTCCGACTGGCATCGCAACGTGTCCAATATCTACTTCGGCGGCCGGGGCGGCACGCTGCAGCGGCTCTCCTGCCCGAGCGAGGCGCCGCTGGTCGTGGGCCTCGAGGTGGCCTACGAAGGCGTGGACACCGTCATCATCAACAACGTCCACCTGTTCTGCGGCCTGGCGCTGCCGAACCAGCCACTAACTACCTATCCGACGCTGGCCTTCGATGGCCCGGTGATCGGCGTGGGGGACTACGGCCTTCTCGTCGGCGGCCGGCAGATACCGCTGAACAGCAATCGCGCGACTTGCCCGCCGGGTCTCGTTGCGGTTGGCATCAACGGCCGCTCCGGCATCTGGCTGGATGCGCTCAGTCTCATCTGCGGAAAGCTGCCCTACGTCCCCGCGCGAACGCCTGCGCCACCCAGCCCCACACCCGTGAAATCCATCGGCCGCGTGAATACGGGCCCGTCGGCGCCACGAACCTCCGCCTCCATCTGCGATTCGGCGCGCGATGCGCTTTCACGGCAATCGCCCGCGTCGCCCAATCTCGTCGCGCAGTGCAGTGCCGCTGGCGGCTCGGCCACTGCGGTCAGCAACAACGCTGACCTCGAAGCGGCGAGATTGCAGGGCGAATACAGGGCCAATACCGACGCCATCGCCGGCGAGCTGCGCAACCGCGTGGCCGGCGTCGCGCGTCGCGGATTTGAAATCGGCCTTGGAGTCTGGGCCGACCAGACCGCGCCCGGCCCGGGAAAGCAGCGCTACCACGATGCCTTGACGCGCGTCGAACAGCAGGGTTTCGATCTTGCCGCGGCCTACGCACTGCCGAAAAACAAGTACGCAAAACTCATTGCTGTCGGCACTGCGATTGCGGGTCCGGATGAAGAGGTGGCCGCGGCGCGAAAAACCGACGCCGACCCCTTCTTCTCCATGGGCTTCGACATCGCGAGCGGATTGTTTGGCGACCCGGCAGCGGGCTCCGAAGGCAGCAAGGTCATGGGCGCCGGCGCCTTCGCGATTCGCAATTCGCTGCCAGAGCCGGGGCGGCGCGGCTTCGACGCCTCATCGAAGCTGCATCTCGCAAGGAGCTATCCGTGAAGCCCGTTCTCTTCCGCTACCTGTGTTCGATGCTGCTCCTGGGCTGCACGAGCTTCGCGTTCGCGCAGGCCGACCAGATGCTGCCGCCCATCGGCGGCCCGGGTGGCGGCCAGTACATCGCGCGCTGCGCGATCGACGAGATCCTCAACGGCGTCGAGTTGCGCACGGGTGACGACGTCGATGGAATTCGCGCCATCTGCGCCACGCCGGTTTCGCCCAGCGCGATCGGCCCGCGCAACCGGCACAGCAGCACTGCGGGCGGTCCTGGAGGTGGAGTAGTTAGCGTCGTCTGCCCCGACAGCACGCCGGTCATCGCCGGCTTCCTCGTGGGATGGGAAGGCGTTTCCACGCTCATCGTCAACAACATTCGCCTGTATTGCAGCACGGCGGTCGTCAATCAGCCGCCGGCTCCATATCCCACCGTCTCGTTCGATGGCCCCGAAGCCAGGTCGAATGGCAGCTTCCGCATGCCGTTGCAGATGCAGATGCAGCGCTGCCCCGATGGCCTCGTCCCTGTGGGTATCAATGGCCGCTCCGGCAAATGGGTGGATTCGGTCGGTCTTATCTGCGGTGTGTTGCCGCTGGCACCACCGGCTCCGCCGAAGCCCGCGGTGCCTGCCAGACCGAAAGTGACGGCGAACGCCGGTCCCCCTTTCAAGATGCTGGTCGAGTGGACGCGGCCGGTGCCGGCGGACTTCATCGAGTGGTACTCGATCGAGCTCTGGAAGGACCAGCGCTGGGTGCCGGTGCCCGGGCGCATCGACCCGCGGCAATTCCGCACTATCGTGCAATACCCGGACTTGGGCGATGCCAGCCAGCGCCAGGCGTTCCGCGTCTGCGCCGAGAACTCCGCGCATCGCGCCTGCTCACCCGAGGCCTGGTACTACGCCTTCTCGACCGGCAGCGCTCAGTTGTCGGACAAAGTAGACCGGGCCATCCCCGTGCCGCCGCGGCCCATCGAAGTGAAGCCGAATGGAACGTTTGCGCAGGCGAGGGCCGCGGCCGCGCCGGCTGCGACCGCGCCAGCAACGGCTAACTACAGCCGCAACGGTGCCCTCGCGCAGGCTGCCGGCGTTGCCGCGACCCCGCTACCCGACCTCAACGCGCTCGCCGCGCGAGGCGCAGCGCTTGCCCTGCAGGATCCACTCGCGGCGGAGCTGCGCAATCGCACGCCCGAGGGTCCCGTCCGCCGCGGCTTCGATGTCGGCTTCGGCATCTGGGAAGGAAACACCGTACCCGGACCCGCCAAACAAAGAGTTCACGACGCGTTGAGCTCCGCCGAGCAGCCCGGCTTTGACATCGCCGCTGCGATCTCACTGCCTCGCAACAAGTACGCTGCGCTGGCGAAAGTGGGTGCCGCCATCGGCAACGCGGATCCCGCCGTCGCCGGTGCGCGCAACGCCGAGAACGACGTCTTCTATTGGCTGGGATTCGACATCGCCAGTGGAATCTTCGGCGATCCCAAGGCCGGTGCGCAGGGAAACACCGCCACCGGGCCCGGATCGCTCGGCATTCGCAACGAACTCAACGCTTCCGCGCAACGCGGATTCAACGCCTCGACCCAACTACACCTGAGCCGGAAGTACGCACCATGAAAGCCAAGCTGTTTATCCTCCTGGCGCTGGCCTCGAGCCTGCATCCGCGAACCGCCGCGGCGGAAGAAAGAATCGGCACCAGCCAGAGCCCGCTGATTTCCGACGTCGTCGTCACCGAGGCGCAGCAGGAGCAGTTAGGCCTGCTGCAGATGACCGCCAACCGCCGCGGCTGCAGCGCGAGCCTGCTCACCAACAGCTGGGTCATCAGCGCCGCGCACTGCCTCGACGCCGCGGCCATGCGCGTGCCCGCCAATGTGCAGCTCAACGGCAACTGGGGTCCCGCACGCGCGCAGTTCGGCAATGCCGACTATATCTACCGCTCCTGGGGGCTCGAGGATCGCGGCTACATGTTCGATTTCGCGTTGATACACCTGCAGAATCCCATGCGCGTGAACGGCTCGACTACCGGCTATGTGCGCGAGCTCTCCGAGCTGTCGCTCAGCGACATGAACAACGTGAACGTCGCCGTCTATGGCCGCGGCATGAATGTGCTGGCGGCGATAAACCCGAAGACCGGCGTCGCCATGGCCTCGAGCGGCGACAACCAGTTCCGCAGCTTCGTGTTCACCGTGAATCGCATCGAGTCGACTCTCTTCTGGTATCCGAAGGGGCCGAAGGGCGAGATGGTGGGCGGCGGCGATAGCGGCGGCCCGAGCTTCGAGACGACACGCGGCGTGCCGCGCATCGCCGGCGTCCACGCGCTGTGTCACACCGACTGCCTGGCGGGAAAATCCTGCCCGGCCAGCGACTCCTGGACCTGGGTCAGCGCCATCAACGAATGCGCCGACGCGCCCGTGGGCTATTTCGCCAGCGCCATCTACGACTTCATGAAGCAGGCGCCGTGGAATCCGGCCAAGCCCGTGGAGACCGTGCAGATACGCCACACCGAGGGCCAGGTGGCGAAGGACATGTTGTTAGGCCAGATCGACACGTTGCCGTGGGACTACGTGCGCCGTGCCGCGCAGCAGATGTGCCGCAACCGCGGCTTCGACTTCGGCTTTCTCGATGGCAACGCACAGCCCGGCGTGCGCTACCAGGCCCGCTGCGTGGGCGCATCGACGGGCGGCTGGTTCGACGCGGGACCGGCCGACATGGCGAGGATCAACGACAGGTTCGTGACCATCGTGCAGACCGGCTGGGCGCAAGGCGCGCGCGCCGCCAACGACATGTGCAAGAACCGCAATCCCGCCTCCGTGGGTGGCCTCTTCACGGGCTTTGAAGCGAAGACGCAGCCCAACGGCGGCTTCGCCGACCAGCGCGACGGCGTGTGGTGCTTCAACAATTCCAGCGCCACCTGGTTCGATTCCACGCAGGGCGAGTTGGCGGCTCAAGGAACGCCCATCGGCGATCTGAACAACACGAGCTGGGCGGTCGCCGGCCGCGCCGCCACCGAATACTGCCGCAAGAAGTTTTATCCCGCCGGCGGCTTCTTCAACGGCCACCAGGTGGCCGACAAGCGCGGCGTGATCTGCCTCGGGCCTAACAGCCTGGTTTCCGATCGCGTCAAGGTCGGCGACTCATATCGTGATGCACGCATCGAGGCGGCCACCGGCGGCAAGACCAGCACGACGGCGAGCGCCATCCCGCGCGGTGCCATCGTCACCGAAGCCGCGGGAGTGAAGTCCAATGCCGCCGTCATCGCTGCGATGCAAACCGCCGGGGCGGCTACGGCTGTCACCGCCGCGGATCTCGAGCAGGTGCGCGCTCGCGGCGAAGCCCTGGCGAACGGCGATCCGCTCGCGACCGTGCTGCGCAATCGGACTGCTGACGGCGGGATGCGTCGCGGCTTCGACATCGGCCTGGGCATCTGGGCCGGCAACACCGCGCCGGGTCCCGGCAAGCAGAAGGTGCATGACGCATTGAGCGCGAGCGAACAACCTGGCTTCGACATTGCCGCCGCGTTCTCCCTGCCTCGCAACAAGTATGCGGCCCAGGCCAAAGTGGGCGCCGCCATCGGCAACGCCGATCCGGCCGTTGCAGCGGCGCGCAACGCGGAAAACGATGTGTTCTTCTGGCTCGGCTTCGATATCGCGAGCGGCATCTTCGGCGATCCGGCCGCGGGCGCGCAGGGCAACACCGCCACCGGGCCGGGTTCGCTCGGCATTCGCGGGGAACTCAACGCCGCGGGTCAGCGTGGCTTCAATGCCGCCACCGCATTGCACCTGAGCAGGAAATATCGCTAGCGAGTTTCTCGATCACGTGGGTCGCCTGCCGGGCAGGCGACCCACGGAGTCGATCAATCTCTCGGCCGGCGAGGCACCAGGCACAACGTGCCGGTGATGTCGCTGTAGAACACGCCGTTGATGTCGACCGCCGCGTTGTAGAGCGTCCCCGTGGCGCCGGCATACTTGCCCGTGCCAGAAACGATCTCCTGCAGCGACGTCAACACGCCGTTCGACGGATTGCCGACTAGTTTGCCCATGCCGGTCTCGCGCACCGTGAGCGTGCCGCCCTCGGTCGTGTAGGTCAGCAAACCCGTCGTGACATTGAAGCCCGGCGCCGTGACCGGCGCCGTACCAACTCCGTCCAGCACGAAGTAGGTCGTGCCGTTCAACCCGCGATTGCCTTCCACGGTTCCCGCGGCGCAAAAGCGATACGGGCTCGGACAATCCACGGGTGCCGACGTGTCGACGATCAGCGCATGCACTTCGCGGCAGTTGTTCCTGTCTCTGTCGTGCGCGGAGGCGGCACCCACGCTGCACGCCGACAAGGCCAGCAAGAACGCAATTCCCTTTGATTTGAACATCGCGAATACCTCTTGAGATGAATTGGGCGCGCGAAGAATCCCGCGCGCGCCGCATCTCAAGAAGCATTGATTGACGAACCGCCTGAGGAAGGCGGTGGATGGGAATGCGTCCGGGGCCAACTACCGGCCGCCGGGACGAAAATTTCGGCGCGGCTCGCCTGACTCTAAGCGCCGGCGTTCGAACTCACGCACTGGGTGTTCCACGCCTTCGCGAACTGCGAGCTGCGTGACGTGCTGCGCAAGACCTTGTCGCCCTCCACCACAGCCTGGGCGCGGCTCTCGCCACCCTTGTCATTGGTGATGCGATAGGTGATGCACGCGACACCGGCGTCTGTCATGTGCACGTTGTCCACCTTGAAGCCCATGGTGCTCGGCAGGCTGGACTTCAGTGTGGCGATGTGTTCGGAATCCGCGCCTGAATTCGTGCCTTCATCGGCAACGCCAATCAACGGCGCGAGTGCGATCAGCAATGCGATTGCGCGTGATGCATTCATATACTTCTCCGGGCGAAAGCTCAGCCGCGGATTTTCCCCGAAAGGACGCCCAGCCTGTTTCCAAGCGCGCCGCACCATGGTGTCGGAGGAATGCGTGAGATGGCTCGACCGGCGCGCCTATTCTTCGCTGGTCATGCCGCCGCGCGGTCCGAGGCAATGCTCGTTCCAGGCCTTTTCGAAACGCGGGTCGCCCGAGGAGCTTTTCAGCACCTCGTCCTTCTGCACCACGGCGTGGCCGAGACTCGTGCCGCCGTGGTCATTGCTTACGCGGTAGTCGAGGCAGGCGACGCCGGCATCGGTGACGCGTACCTCGTCGACCTGCAGGCCCGCGGGGTTGCCGAGATTCGCCTTGAGCGCGGCGACAGACGCGGAGGTCGCGTCCCGGCCCTCGCGCGGCTCGTCGCTGGCAGCGAGTGCAGCGGCCATGAGCAGGATGGCGGAAGCCGCCGTCACGAGTTTCGTTACTGACATGACGGGTTGACCCGCGCAATACGCCGGAGTGCCGGAATCGTCGCGGCGTGAGAGATGCGCCTACATTTCGAATCGATGCATCCGACAGCATGCCCCGATGCTGCTGTAGTTAGTCCTACACATCGGACGGCGCGTGCGCTGCAAATTCCGCACATGACGCGGCGTTTGCTTCAAAGAGGCACTGGATTGCCGATCCCGGGAACCGTTGCGCATCGATAGCCTCTGACCTGTGTTGACCATTTTTCAGCAAGAGAGGAAACGACATGAAAGCATCCAGATTACTGATCTCCGGAGCCATTGTTGCGCTGCTGCCCATCGCGGGTGCCTTTGCGCAAAGTCCGCCGCCGGCTCAGGAGCCCGCGCAGGGTTCGCAAGGCGCCACCTTCGAATCCCTCGACAAGAACAGCGACGGGCGCATTTCAAAGAGTGAGGCCGCGACCGACGCGAACGTGACCTCGCAGTTCTCGAAATACGACCTGAACGGCAACGGCTTCATCGAAAGGGACGAAGTGACCAGCGCCAACACCGCTCCGGCGGAAACCCCCAAGCAGTAAAACGCACGCGTCCCACGCGGCCACCCGCCGCGTGGGCCGCGATTGGCGGTCGGTAGTAAGGAGGTGTGTCATGCCAACTACCCTCACGCGAGCCAGGGAAGACGCTTCGGTACGCGAACGCGTAGCCTCGTTGGCACAAGCGATACGCGAGAAGGACATCGACGCGTTGATGACCCACTACGCGCCGGACATCGTTGCGTATGACGTCATGCCGCCACCGGATGTGCAGGGCGCAGACGAGTATCGAAAGAACTTCGAGAGGTGGTTTGCGTCGATGCAAGGACCCATTGACTACGAGATGACCGACCTGCGCGTCTCGATGAGCGAGAGCCATGCCTTCTGCCACTGCCGCAGCCACGTAAAGGGCACGAGGAAGAACGGCGATAAGGCCGACTACTGGGTACGCGTGACTACCTGCTTCCAGAAGGCGAATGGGCAATGGTTGGTGGGCCACGAGCATGTGTCGATGCCGGCGAAGATGTAGATGGACCGGGCGCCACTAGCTAGCGTCCACGAAGGAGAGCCGCGATGACCCAGGAACGACCCTCGCCCGAAGACATTCCGGGCGTCGATGGAATCGAGGTACTGCAACGGCACGACGAGGGCGACACCCGCGAGCGCAACGGCACCGGCGCGGATGCCGATGAGGACCAGCTCGGCATCACCGAGGAAGAGGTCGACGATCTAGAGGACGATGCCGAAGGCGGCTGACCGGCTGGCCGCACGGAAACCGGTGCCATTGGCGCAGCGCCCCCGCAGGCGCCGTCCAGCCCATATATAAGAGTGCCACGGCGGGCCCGCGCGCCCGTGTTTTCAATGCCTTGCGATGGCCCGCGGATGTCCACAGGACATCGGTGTTAGTCCGGTTGCGGGGGCCTTGGGACGCCCTTACCATGCCCGCCTCTTAAAAGAACCTAGCCAACCCAGAGGGCGATTCAGATGAGCAATTTCGAGACGCAGGCAGCCAAGATCCGCAACCAGCCGGGATTCATCGCGGCGCTGGACCAGAGCGGCGGCAGCACCCCGAAGGCGCTCAAGCTCTACGGCGTTGAAGAGAACACGTACTCGGGCGACCAGCAGATGATGGATCTCGTGCACCAGATGCGCAGCCGCATCGTGACCAGCCCGGTGTTCACCGGCCAGCGCATCGCCGGCGCCATCCTGTTCGAAGCGACCATGGATCGCGACTTTGGCGGCAAGCCCGCGGCTGACTACCTGTGGAACACCAAGCAGGTCGTGCCGTTCCTCAAGATCGACAAGGGCCTCGCCGATGAAGTGAACGGCGTGCAGCTCATGAAGCCCATGCCCACGCTCGATGACCTGCTGAAGAAGGCGAAGAGCAAGGGCATCTTCGGCACGAAAGAGCGTTCGGTCATCAAGCTGAACAATGCCGAAGGCATCAAGGCCGTGGTGAAGCAGCAGTTCGAGATCGCGCGGCAGGTGTTGGGTCACGGCCTCGTGCCGATCGTCGAGCCGGAAGTGGACATCAAGAACCCGGACAAGAAGGGTTCGGAAGACGTCCTCAAGAAGGAAATCATCGCTGAGCTCGACAAGCTGCCGGCCAACCAGCAGGTGATGCTCAAGCTCACGATCCCCGAAGTGGACAACCTCTACGCCGATCTCGTGAAGCACCCGCGCGTGCTGAAGGTCGTGGCGTTGTCGGGCGGTTACTCGCGCGATGAAGCCAACAAGCGTCTCGCCCGGCAGAACGGCATGATCGCGAGCTTCTCGCGTGCGCTGAGCGAAGGCTTGACCGCGCAGCAGAGCGATACGGACTTCAACAAGTCGCTGGATACGGCGATCGAGAGCATCTACCAGGCGTCGAAGACCTGAGATAGACGCGAAGAGTTGGATGAAAAAGGCCCCGGCGACGAAAGTTGCCGGGGCCTTCTTCTTGATTGACCTTGCGGCGCGGGCTCAGCTCTTCGCGACCTGCCACGCCTCGCTCGTGTACTCCATGTAGCGCGCCGTCGCGGCCGCCGTCTCGACGCCAAAGTAGCGCGCGACGATGTGCAACGCCATGTCGATGCCGGAGGTCAGCCCGCCCGCGGTCGCGATGCGGCCGTTGTCGACGAAGCGCAGGCCGCGGCGCAATTCGATCTTCGGGAACTCCTTCGCGAACGCATCCAGGAAATCGTGATGGGTGGTCGCCGCCGCTCCCTCCAGCAGGCCGGCGCGCGCCAGCTGGAACGCGCCCGTGCACACCGACACGGTCACATCCGTGCTGGCGGAGGCGGTGCGCAGCCAGGCGCGCGTTTCGTCCGTCGCCTTCTGCGCGGGCACCACGATGACGTTCGGCTGCGGCGCGTTCGCGATGCTGTAGTCAGGCTTGACCTTGAGGCCGCCCGTCATCGTCAGGATCTCCTCGGACGGTCCCACCGTGTACAGCTCGAACGGACTGCGCTTGCCCACCAGCGCATCGACCTCGACGTCCTGGAACACTTCCCACGGCCCCGCGGTGTCGATCACGTTCGCGCCCTCGCCGAGCATGA
>Ga0193753_10004116_pt1 | contig 10506 bp, 9 predicted proteins | sample H1c2metaG_FD_144925 | JGI IMG/M metagenome (GOLD analysis project Ga0193753, IMG submission 144925) | Soil microbial communities from a riparian zone of the East river system, Colorado, United States - H1c2 | ecosystem: Environmental > Terrestrial > Soil > Riparian zone | place: USA: East River... | reverse complement strand
TGATCCCTGTCGATGACAGTGCGCCGGTCGGCACGGCGGTGCCGCTCAAGATGACCTTCGTCCTCACGGACATCATCGTCTCGAATGCGACCGGCACGCCGGGCCAGTTCCAGATCTTTGCCAATCCCGGCGGTTCGTTGACGCATGAGATCGAGGTCGGCGCGAACTCGACCTTCAGCTTCAATTTCGGCACCGGTCTCGAGTGCCCGGCCGAAGGCCACTTCAACGTGTTCGCAACGGGTGCGGCGCTCGGGTACACGGTCACCGGGTACCTGCGCAAGGGCACCTGATCCGCAGCATGTGAATCGAGGATCGCACGCGATCTGCTGCAGCTCGGCGGCGCATCGGCAACGGCCGGTGGCCGCCGAGCATCGTTGTGCGCCGTTGCCGCAGCTCAGCCGCGGAAGTAGCGCGCCAGGGCGAGGCCCTGGTTCTGGTAGGCCGAGCCGGGGCCGCCGTAGAGCAGCTCGCACGGGCCGACCGTCGCGCTGAACTGGAGCCGGAAGATCGGCTGGCCGTGTTCCACGCGGAAGGGCACGTCGTGGGGGCGCACCTCGAGCACCGCGCGCGCGCCGTCGGGGCTCGCCTCGCCCCAGCCGAAGCCCGGGTCGAAGAAGCCCGCGTAGTTGGTGCGCAGCTCGCCCATGCCCACGTCCCAGGCGAGCATCTCGGCCGCGAGGTCGGGCGGGATGCGCAGCCGCTCGCGCGAGGCGAGGATGTAGAAGGCCTCCGGCTGCAGCGTGAGCGTGCCGTCGGGGTCCGCGAAGACGGGCTCGAAGAAGTCGGCCGGCTCGTGCCCGCCGATCCGCGCCAGGTCCAGCACCGGCGCCGCCGATCGCGCGCGCCAGCCGACCGGCGCGCCGGGGCTGTCCGGCACGAGCGAGAGCCCGAGCAGCAGGGCCGCGTCGTGCACGACGTGCTTCGGCGAGCCCGGGAGCAGGCTGTCGTCGCGCACGCGCCGCCGCAGGTCGGCGTCGGTCAGCAGCGTGCGGCCGGCGAGGAAGCGGAGCTGGTTCAACCGCTGGCCCGTGCGCACGCGGATGTCGAAGGAGCGCGGCACGATCTCGAGCCACAGCGGCCCCGCGTAGCCGGCCGGGATGTCGTCGAAGCGGTCGTGGCGGTCCACGACGGTGCGCGTGAAGACGTCGATGCGCCCGGTGGAGGAGCGCGGGTTGGCGCGCGCGCGCAGCCCGGCCGGCAGCGCCAGGTCCTCGAGCAGCCGCGCCAGGTACACGCGCCCGCGGGCCAGCAGCGCGCCGTCCGGAGCCGAGAGATCGATGCGCTCGCCGACCAGCGGCGCGACCTGGCTCTCCACGGAGCCGCGCGCCGGCAGGAAGCCGGCCCGGATCGCGAGCGCCTCGGTCCCGAGGCGCAGGTCCAGCGTGGTCGGCTGGCGCTGGATGGCGTCCAGAGGCGCGCGCGGCCGCACGTGCCCCGCTGCCAGCAGCGTGTCGATCTCGGCGTGCGTGAGGATTCCCCGGCTTGACCGCGTGAGCATGCCCTGAGTAAACCTTGCCGGATGAAGATTCACGAGTATCAGGCCAAGCAGCTTTTCCGCGAGGCGGGCATCGCCGTGCCGGCGGGCGTCGTGGCGCGCAGCGCGGAGGAGGCGGGAGCTGCCTTCGGGACGCTCGGCGGCGCGCTCGCGGTGGTGAAGGCGCAGATCCACGCGGGCGGCCGCGGCAAGGGCGGCGGGGTGAAGCTCGTGCGCTCGGCCGCGGAGGCGCAGGCGGCGGCGGCCGGCATGCTCGGCAAGGCGCTCGTCACGCACCAGACCGGGCCGCACGGCCAGCTCGTGCGCACGCTGCTCGTGGAGGCGGGCTCCGAGATCGCGCACGAGTACTACGTCGGCATCACGGTGGACCGCTCCAGCTCCATGCCGGTGCTCATGGTGTCCACGCAGGGCGGCATGGACATCGAGAAGGTCGCGGCCGAGACGCCGGACCTCATCCTCAAGGAGGCCGTGGATCCGGAGGCCGGGCTGCGGCCGTGGCAGGCGCGCCGGCTCGCCTACGCGCTGAAGTTCCCGGCGGGCTCCCTCCGCGCGGTGCAGGACGTGCTCGTGAAGCTCGCGCGCATGTTCCTCGCGCTGGACTGCGCGCTCGTGGAGATCAACCCGCTCGTACTCACGAAGTCGGGCGCGGTGCTCGCGCTGGACGGCAAGGTGAACTTCGACGCCAACGCGCTGTACCGCCACCCGGAGATCGTCGCGCTGCGCGACGTGCACGAGGAGGACCCGCGCGAGGTGCGCGCCGCGGAAGCGGGCCTGCAGTACGTCGCGCTCGACGGCACGATCGGCTGCCTCGTGAACGGCGCCGGGCTCGCGATGGGCACGATGGACACGATCCAGCTGGCGGGCGGCGAGCCGGCCAACTTCCTGGACGTGGGCGGCGGCGCCACGAAGGAGCAGGTGACGGCCGCGTTCAAGCTCATCCTGAGCGACCCCAACGTGAAGGCCGTGCTGGTCAACATCTTCGGCGGCATCATGAAGTGCGACGTGATCGCCGAGGGCATCATCGTCGCGGCGCGCGAGACGGCCATCGCCGTGCCGCTCGTCGTGCGCCTCGAGGGCACGAACGTCGAGCTCGGGCGCTCGCTGCTGCAGTCCTCGGGCATCGACATCATCACGGCGAGCGACCTCGCGGACGCGGCGGCCAAGGCCGTGCAGGCGAGCAGCCGCAAGCCTTCCTCCAGCGGAGCGCGGTGACACATGGCCATCTGGGTCGACAGGAAGACGCGCGTCCTCACGCAGGGCATGACCGGGCACACCGGCCTGTTCCACACGCGCCAGGCGCTGGAGTACGGCACCGCGATGGTGGCCGGCGTGACGCCGGGCAAGGGCGGCACGCGGGAGCTGGGGCTGCCCGTCTTCGACACCGTCTCCGAGGCGGTGGCGCAGACCGGCGCCAACGCCTCCGTGATCTACGTGCCGCCGCCCTTCGCGGGTGACGCGATCCTGGAGGCCGCCGGCGCCGGCGTGCCGCTCATCGTGTGCATCACCGAGGGCATTCCCGTCGTGGACATGCTGCGCGTGAAGCGCGCGCTGCGCGGCACGGGCAGCCGGCTCGTCGGCCCCAACTGCCCGGGCATCATCACGCCGGGGCAGTGCAAGATCGGCATCATGCCGGGCTACATCCACCGGCCCGGGCGCATCGGCGTGCTGTCGCGCAGCGGCACGCTCACCTACGAGGCCGTGTGGCAGCTCACCTCGCTCGGTCTCGGGCAGAGCACCTGCGTCGGCATCGGCGGGGACCCGGTGAACGGCACCAGCTTCATCGACGTGCTCGCGGCCTTCCAGGCGGATCCGGAGACGGACGCGGTGGTGATGATCGGCGAGATCGGCGGCACCGCCGAGGAGGAGGCCGCGGCCTTCATCCGCGACCACATGACCAAGCCGATCGCGGCCTTCATCGCGGGAGCCACGGCGCCGCCGGGCCGCAGGATGGGCCATGCGGGCGCGATCATCTCCGGCGGCTCGGGCACCGCGGCGGACAAGATCGCCGCGCTGAAGGCCGTGGGCGCCACCATGGCCAGCACGCCCAGCGGCATCGGCGCCGCGATGGCGACCGCGCTGCGCAAGGCCGGGCTCCACGCCAAGGCGTCCGGCTGAGGCGTGCCGGCCTGCCGTGCGCGCGGCGAGCAAGCGCGTGTTCCGGGGCGGGGGGCTGCGAGGTTAGACTGGCGCCTTCCTCGCGGAGCGCCTCCCGTGCCCATGCCTTCCCACCTGCTCCTCGGCCTCCCGGGCGGCACCGAATGGCTCGTCATCCTGGTCATCGTGCTGCTGCTGTTCGGCAACCGGATCCCGGGGCTGGCGCGCTCGCTCGGGGCCGGCGTGAACGAGTTCAAGGCGGGCCTGCGCGAGGGCGTCGACAAGCCGGCCGACGGCAAGCCCGTGGGGCCCGAGAAGACCGACAAGGTCGACACCAAGGGCTCGTGAACCGGACGCGACCGGCGCTCACCGCCCTGGTGCTGGCCGGAGGCGCGGCGCGCCGCATGGGCGGCGCGAAGGCCGACCACCCTTTCGGCGCGCGCACGCTGCTGGAGTGCAGCCTCGCTCTGGCGACCACCGTCGCCGACGAGACGCTGCTCCTCGCCGGGGAACGCGAGGTCTCGCTGGCTGGCTGGGAGCGCGTGCGGCGCATCCCGGACCTGCCCGAGGGCAGCGGCCCGCTGCGCGGCCTCGCCGCGGGCATGTCGGCCGCCGCGCACGAGTGGTGCCTGCTGCTCGCCTGCGACATGCCGCTGCTCACGTCGCGCACGGTGCGACTGCTCATCGCGCACGCGGCGACTGCGGTGCCCGCGGAGGACGGCGTCCTGTTCGCGTCCGCCCGCGGCTGGGAGCCGTTCCCCGCGCTGCTGCGCCGGCGCACGCTCTCCGCGGTGCTGCGCACGATGCTGCTGCCCGACCACTCGCTTCAGGCGCTCGCGGCCGGCCTGGCGCTGCGCCGCGTGGAGCTGTCCGAGCTGCGCGGCATCGAGCCCGACCTGCGCTCGCTGTCCAACGTGAACACGCCCCTCGACCTGCGCTCGGCCCTTCAGCTCGCCGCGGAGATCGTTCCTTGACCACCCTCTCGCCCGTCGCCGACATCTTCACGCCCGTCGCCGCGGGCCTCGCCGCCACGGAGAGCGTGCTGTCGGACCTGTTCACCAACGACTCGGAAGCGGTCATGGGCCTGTGCCGGCACCTCACGCGCTTCGGCGGCAAGCGGCTGCGGCCCGCGCTCGTGCACCTCACGGCGGGCATGGTCGGCACGCCGACGGACGAGCACGCGATCATCGGCGCGATGGTCGAGGCGCTGCACATGGCCTCGCTGCTGCACGACGACGTGCTGGACGGCGCCGACACGCGGCGCCAGGTGGCCACGCTCAACGCGCTGCACGGCAACGAGATCCCGATCCTGCTGGGCGACGTGCTGTACAGCCGCGCCTTCGCGCTCTCGCTCAACATGTCCACGCTCTACGCCGCGCGCGAGCTGGCCGTCGCGTCCGAGGCGATCTGCCGCGGCGAGATCGAGCAGTCCTTCCTGCGCTTCCGGCTGGACGTGCCGGACTCGGCCTACTTCGACGTGATCCGCGCCAAGACCGCGCAGATGTACGCCACCGCGTGCAGCCTCGGCGCGCGCTACGCCGGCGGCAGCGAGGCGCAGGTGCAGTCGCTCGCGCGCTTCGGCTTCGACCTCGGCATGGGCTTCCAGATCATCGACGACTGCCTCGACATCGTGGGCGACGAGCGCGTGGTGGGGAAGTCGCTGGGCACGGACCTGGAGACGGGCAAGATCACGCTGCCGATCCTGCGCCTCGGGCGCCGGCTCTCCGGCGCGGACCTGCAGCGCTACAAGGACCTGGTCATGGGCGACGTGCAGGGCAGCCGCCGCGACGCGCTGCGCGCGGCCTTCGACGTGGACGCCGTGGTCACGGAGTGCCAGCACGAGGCGAACACCTTCGTGGAGCGCTGCCTGGCCACGCTGGCGCCGTTCGCCGAGGGCCCCGAGAAGCGCAGCCTGCAGTCGGTGTGCCGCTTCGTCCTCGCGCGCACCTTCTGAGCCGGTGTCCTTCCGGCCCAACTGGTACGAGAGCGAGCGCCGCCGCGGGAGCCTGCTCGGCCTGGGCGCGAACTGGAGCGGCTTCCGCTGGATGGTCACGCTCAACTGCGTGATCTTCGCGCTGCAGTATGTCGCGCAGACGGTCCTGCACCGCGACGTGCTCTCCGAGTACGGCGCGCTGAGAACGTACGACTTCGAGCCCGAGAGCCTCGCGCATCTGCAGGGCGTGCTCCGCTTCAACTGGTTCTTCCCGCTGCAGCTCGTCAGCTACGCCTTCCTGCACCAGGGCCCCGCGCACATCTTCTGGAACATGCTCGCGCTGTGGATCTTCAGCCCGGAGGTGGAGGCGTGGCTCGGGCGCGCGGGCTACGTGCGGCTGTACCTCACGGGCGCCGTCTTCGGCGGGCTGGTGCAGTGGGGCTGGTGGCTCGCCACGGGCTCGCCCGGCTCCGTCATCGGCGCGTCGGGCGCCGTGTACACGGTCATGGTCCTCTCCGCGCTCCGCTGGCCGCACCGCACGCTCCTGCTCTGGGGGCTGCTGCCCGTGCCGGTGTGGCTGCTCGCGACCGTGTACGTGGCCGGCGACATCTCCAAGTTCGTGAACGCGACCGCCGGCGACACGGCGGTGCTCGCGCACCTCGGCGGCGCGGCGTGGGGCTTGGTCCACCACCTGCGCGGCGACATGGTCTCGCGCGCGCTGGACAGCCACCGGCGCCACAAGGCCGAGCGGCAGGCGGCGAGCCTGAACGACGACCGGCGCGAGATGGACCGCATCCTCGCGAAGATCCAGGCCAACGGTCTCAACTCGCTGGACGGCAGCGAGCGCGCCTTCCTCGAGCGCCGCAGCCGCGAGATGCGCGACAAGCCCCGCTGAGGCGGGCTGGTACAAAATGCGTCCTTCCCGGAGAGTCCCGATGATCCGCTCGCGATTCCTCACGGCGCTGCTGCTGCTGGCGGGCCTCGCCGCGCCGCTGGCCGCCCAGTCGCCGCCTCCCATCGACGTGCCCAAGGACCTCAAGTCCTTCTGGGACCGGTACTCCGCCGCGCACGGCGAGGACGACGAGACCGCGATGGACAAGGCCGTGCGCGCCAACCAGCGCCCCGCGGAGCTCATGCTCGACGTGCTGCTGGACGACCTCTCCCTCCGCGACCGGCCCGACCTGCACGACGAGGTGCGCACGCTCGCGCGCAGCCTGGACCGCGTCGCGGCCCAGACGCAGTTCATCTCGCGCGTGCGCTACGTGCTCGACCTGACGCCGGCGCAGCGCGCGCAGCGCCACATGGCCATGCTGGACCTCGACACGGCCTACGTCGTGATGAACGGCGCGATGTCCGAGCACACCGAGGAGGGCTGGACCCGCGCCTTCGAGACGATGAGGCGCGCGCAGGGCGAGCTCGAGGCGCTGGGCGACCTGCAGTTCGCGATCCGCGGGCTGCGCGCGCTGGCGGACATCGAGTCCCAGCGCAACAACCTGTGGGAGCGCGGCCAGTACCTCAAGCGCATCGTGGAGCTGAGCGGCAAGCTCGACTACCGCGACGTGGAGGCGGACTCCGCGCGCTCGGGGCTCATCGAGCTGCAGGGCAAGGGCATCGACCCGGAGGGCCCGAAGCCCGAGCCCGCGGCCGCCAGGCCGGAGGGCAAGGAGGGCGCCGAGCCGGGAGAGGCCGCGGCGCCTGCCGCAGGCGCAGCCGGCGGGACAGCCGGCGGGACAGCTGGCGGGACAGCTGGCGGGACAGCTGGCGGCGCCGGGGGCCTCGAGAGCTTCAAGGCGGGCTCCGCCGACCAGGTCTTCGCGCTGGCCCTCGATGCGCCGAAGAAGGGGCTCGCGCCGGTCGTGCTGCCGAACTTCCACCCGCTGGACCAGTACCTGCTGTGGCCGTCCACGTGGATGGACGCCAACGGCCCCGCGAAGGTGGACCTGCTCGGCCCGACGCCCTACGTGGCCTTCGGCGCGCCGCTGAGCCTCGCGCGCGACGGCGCGCAGTTCTCGCTCGACGCCGTGAAGTTCACGCCGAGCAGCACGCCGCAGCGCATCGAGCTGCCCGCGCCGGACGGCAAGACCAGCCTCCCGCTCATGGTCTCCGTCCCCGGCGACAAGGAGAGCATGTTCGGCATCCTCGTGAACTACTCGCCCCAGCCGGTGGGCGCGCGCCTGCGCATCAATCTCGCCGCGAGCATGGACGGCAAGGTGCTCGACGAGACCTGGAAGGTGTACGACGCCAACTTCACGGGCAAGTACGGCGACATCGAGGACTGGTGGGGCGACCTCGTCACCGCCGGCGTCGACAGCAACCCCGTGAACTTCCACGACCCGGACGCCGTGCTCATCGGCAAGGCGAAGGCGGCCATTCCGTGGTCCACCGTGCTGCCCGTCGGCGAGGACTTCTACCGCGCGACGATCGCTCCCGACGGCCGGTCGGTCACGCTGCGCCAGCTCGACCTCGCGACGGGCTTCGTGAAGCTGGACATCAACACGGCGGTGACGCCCACGCACATCCTGCTGCAGGAGACCACGAAGCTGGAGGGCGCGATCCTCAACGTCGTGCCCGCGAAGAAGGGCGGCAGCGTGAAGGTGCCCGCCGGCACGTGGCAGCTCGTGTCGGGGCGCCTCGAAAAGGGCGCGCGGACGAGCATGCAGCAGGTGCGCATCTACAAGGGCCAGAGCGCGCCGATCGAGGTCAAGGCCGGCGAGACGGCGACGCTCGCGCTGGGCGGCCCGTACCGCCTAGAGGCCGTGACGAAGCTCGACGGCAAGATGACGAAGCTCGTCGCCAACACGCTGCGCGTCTTCGGCCGCGCGCGCGAGGAGTACGCGATGTTCTTCGACGAGTCGCTCCAGCCGGACGTCGAGGTGCGCGGCGCGGACGGCCACAAGCTCGGCAAGCCCGAGAAGCTGCGGCGCCCGGACGTCGAGGCGTGGCAGGCGAGCACCGAGTCCGACCGGATGATGTGGTTCCCGCTCGACTTCCAGGTCGAGAACGTCAAGGCGGAGAAGCTGCAGCTGCGCCTCACGCAGAAGTCCCAGTCGCTCCTCGGCGGCCCCTTCGACAGCGACTGGATCCCCTGACATGCTCGACATGCGGATGATCCGCGAGCGCGCGGACGAGGTGCGCGCCGGCGCGGCCCTGAAGCGCATTCCGGTGGACATCGACAGGCTGCTCGCGCTCGACGAGCGCCGCCGGCAGCTCATGCGCGGCGCCGAGGAGGGCAAGGCCGAGCAGAAGCGGCGCAGCAAGGCCGTCGGCGCGCTCTCGCCCGAGGCGCGCGCCGCGGAGCTCTCGTCGCTGGGCGAGCTGAAGGCGCGGCTCGTCACGGAGGAGGCGGAGCTGGCCGCGGTGGCGGCCGAATGGGAGGCGCTCATGCTGCGCGTGCCCAACATCCCCGCGCCGGAGGTGCCGCCCGGCCGCGACGACACCGAGAACGTCGAGGTGCGCCGCGTCGGCGAGGTGCCCGACAGGGGCTTTCCGCTGCTCGATCACGTGGAGCTGGGGCGCCGGCTCGGGATCATCGACATCGAGCGCGGCGTGCGCATCTCGGGCAGCCGCTTCTACGTGCTGCTCGGCGCGGGCGCGCTGCTGCACCGCGCCGTGCTGTCGCTGGCGCTCGAGCACATGGTGAAGAAGGGCTTCGTCCCGATGGAGGTGCCCGTGCTCGTGCGCGACCCGGCGATGGTCGGCACGGCCTACTTCCCCGGCGGCGAGGAGCAGGCCTACCGCCTCGAGCGCGACGAGCTCAACCTCGTCGGCACCGCGGAGGTGCCGCTCACGTCCTTCCGCGCGGGCGAGATCCTCGACCCGGCCGAGCTGCCGCTGAGGTACGTCGCGCAGAGCGTCTGCTTCCGGCGCGAGGCCGGCGCGGCCGGCAAGGACACGCGCGGCCTGTACCGCATCCACCAGTTCCAGAAAGTGGAGCAGGTGGTCGTGCTGCCCGCGGACCCCGACGCCTCGCGCGAGATGCACGCGTCCATCGTGCGCAACGCGGAGGAGGTGCTGGAGCTGCTCGGGCTCCCGTACCGCGTCGTGAACGTCTGCGGCGGCGACCTGGGGCTCTCGCAGGTGCAGAAGTTCGACATCGAGACGTGGATGCCCAGCCGCGGCGGCTACGGCGAGACGCACAGCGCCAGCCGCTTCCACGACTTCCAGGCGCGGCGCCTCAACCTCCGCTACCGCGACGCGCGCGGCGACACGCGCTTCTGCCACACGCTGAACAACACGGTCATCGCCAGCCCGCGGATCCTCATCCCGATCCTCGAGATGTGCCAGCAGAAGGACGGCAGCGTCCGCGTGCCGGAGGCGCTCGCGCCGTGGATGGGCGGGCGCGAGGTGCTCGAGCCGGTGACGGCGTAGACGCGCCTGGGGCGGGGCTTCGCTCTTTGGCCGGGCGCGGCCCCCTGACTCGAAAGCATCAGGAGTTCGCCTGGTACGGGTGTGTGCGCGCTGCGAGGTCGGCCTTCGCCTGCGGTCGACATCCGCAGAGGAGGCATGGCGAGCGGTTTGACGCGCTTGCTGCGGCTGAATCTCGGCGAAGGCCGACCTCGCATCGCGCACCAGCCGAGGCAAGGGACTCCGTTCGAGACGAAGGAGGGGCCGCGCCCGGCCGACGCTGCGCCGCGCACCAGGCGCGTGATTGTTTGGAACGCACCCTCCGCAACGAGACGGCGCCCCTTCTTCGGACGCGCTCGGGCAACGCGCTGGCTCTTGTGAGGGGGCAAGCGACCGCGCGGTGATCAGGGGCAACTGAACACGCGCTCACTGATGGTGAGCAGGCGCACTGCACGTTCCGCGCCCACGACGCTGGTCAGTTCCCTGCATTGCAGGCGCGCTCGCCGCGATTGGCGTGCTGCGCACGCACGCCGTGCGCGCGCGCACCAACCCGCGCGGAGGTCCGCGCGGCGTCTGTGGGCCAGTAGAGGCCGTGTCTCTACTGGCCCATGAGTCACAGCAGACCCTGCGCGCGGACCAT
>Ga0193753_10004115_pt1 | contig 10510 bp, 6 predicted proteins | sample H1c2metaG_FD_144925 | JGI IMG/M metagenome (GOLD analysis project Ga0193753, IMG submission 144925) | Soil microbial communities from a riparian zone of the East river system, Colorado, United States - H1c2 | ecosystem: Environmental > Terrestrial > Soil > Riparian zone | place: USA: East River... | reverse complement strand
GCAGTCCGGCTTTTTCTAAAGGCGAATCCCGGACTGGCAGGCGTTTCAGCTGTGTAATTATTTATACAAGTGATTATCTTTAGTAGTTAAACAATTTATCGAAAACCGGCAGGATGACCATGTTCAGGTTTTTATTATGTGTTCTTTTTTCATTTTCCATCCGGATCATGAACAGCCCCCTCATGGCCCAGGATATGGATGGAAGCAATTTTATCAGGTATACCAGGTTGCAGGGTTTGTCAAATAATTATATTTCCGGAATCGTTCAGGATGCTGATGGTTATATCTGGGTTGCCACACACAAAGGATTAAACAGGTTTGACGGAAATAATTTCCTTTCCATTTTCAAAAGCTCTCCGCATTCGCCTTTGCCGGATAATCTGCTAAAACATCTACACGAACAAACGCCGACAGAAATCCTGGGCGCCACCCGCGCGGGCGCCTTCGCTTATAATCCGTCAACGGGCAGATTCAAACAATTTATTGTTCCCTGCGATTCTGTTATTTTTTTCTGGACCAATAATGTGTTTGATCTGTCAAAAGACAGCGATGGGAATTATGTTGTATCAACCAAAACCGGGCTCTATGTTTTTAATAATTCGGGAGAATTGATAAGAAGGTATGATTATCATCTGCCCGCAGTCGTTGGTAAGGTTGAAATGATTTTCGGAGGCTGGGTGCATACGTTGCCAAACGGATACAGTTTTCAGCAAAATGGCATATATGGCAGCATGTATGATCCTAAAAAAAATGTAATCGATACTTTTTATATAAATAAAAGACAGTATCTCAAAAAACTCATGACGGATACTTCGGGAGAAATCAGAATATCCTGCAGTGGTAAAAATGGTGAACTGTTTATTTTAAACCTGGATGAGAAAACCATTGATATCGCCGATCTGCAAACTTCCCAAAGTATATCCAGCCCGATGCCTCCTGCGGTAATGAATGACCTCTATTGGACGAGCAAGCTGGTCAGTATCAACGACAGTACTTTTATCATAACCTGCAGGAACAGTGGTTTCTATTTTTTGCATTACAATAAGAACGGCAGGCAGATAACATGTGACGGCAAGAAATATTTTGGAAAGGAATTATGCACATCTATTTTCATGGACAGGGAAGGTCGTTTGTGGGTAGGTACGGCAGACGGCTTGTACAAGCAGAATATGCATAATTCATTTTTCTCCGTTACGGATCTTTCGCTCCAGTGCAGCAGGTTGGTCGATCAGGAAATCAGGAGTATATACATTGAAAATAATTTTATTTACGCAGGACTGAAGAACGATGGGGGGCTGCTCGTTCTGAATAAGAAGTCCGGGATCATATTGAAACAACTTGATTTTACGCCCCACACACAATTCAGCAACACGATTTCAAATGTATTTCCCTATAACCGTGACACTTTGTGGGTTGCCACTTCCCGGGGCATTTTGTGGGTGAATAAGAATAATTATCACTATGGCCGGCTGAAAACATCACCGGAGATGGATTGGATTCAAAACATCAATTCGCGTAGTTTCTTTCAGGATTCAAAGAAAAATATATGGATTTCTTTTTCAACATTAAACAGCCTCCTGCGGTATGACCGGACCACCCGGACTTTTACAGATCTATCTCTTTCGAATCCCCTGTTGAAACTTACCTATGTATTTAGCATGGCTGAAGATTTACAGGGGAATATTTGGCTGGCGGGTGATGGATTGTGCCGGTGGAATACAAAAAAACAACTCGTCGATACGCTGATCCCATATCCGAAAGTGAGCCGCCTGCTGTTGAATTATATGTATATCCTTGACAGAGACAATAAAAATAACTTATGGCTCTCATCCTTCGATAATGAAATCATTCAGTACAACTGTTCTGATAATACCATGTACCTGCGTCAGCAAGAGAATAATATCGTGGATGGGAATACCGTCACCAGTTCTCCCATTATAAATGACAATATCTGGATGGGAACCGATAATGGCATTTCTGCTTTCAATATCCGGAATTATTCTGTCAAGCAATTCACTTATGCTGACGGACTCCCATCAGCAAATATCACAACCACCGGCAGGGGCAGCTTTTATGACCGGGAAGCCAACCGGTTCTATATCGGGGCCAAACACAGGCTGATATCATTTAGCCCGGATATTTCCATGTCACACAAATCAACACCCCGGCTTTTCATTGAGAAAATCAATACCCATGATTCGGTTTTTTCTATAACAGGCAATGAACTCCGGTTGAAGTACAATGAGAATAATTTATCGATTGTCTTAAACACCATTAACTACACAGACCCGGAAGAGGACCGTTTTGCCTGGCGGTCGCTCGATAATCGGGACACGACCTGGAACGATCTGAACACCCAGAAATCAATCACGCTGACCAACCTGCCCGTTGGAAATAACTCGATACAATTAAAATTATACTCAGCCAATAATCACTGGCCTCAGCAGGTAAAATCAATCAATATTTTTATTACGCCTCCTTTTTGGAAAACGACCTGGTTCATAGTTTTACTGGCCACGGCAGTTGCTGCACTGATTATATTGATCTACAGGCAGCGGGTCTACCTGATCAGGAAAAAAGAGAGGGAAAATTCAAGGGTACAGCAATTGATCGTAGAGGAATATAAAAACCAGTTTGAACTGCAGCAGATCAGTAATTATTTTTCTTCCTGCATTTCGGGAATTAATAATGTGGATGATGTTTTATGGGACGTGTCAAAAAACCTGATCGGTCGTATGCATTATGAGGACTGCATTATTTATATGTGGAACAAGGATAAGACCAAAATGAAGCAACGAGCGGCTCACGGACCGAAAGGCAATCCAAAAACGATAGAATCACAAAGTTTTGATGTGGAGCCCGGACAGGGTATTGTCGGCCATGTGATGCTGACGCGGGAACCCTTGCTGGTGGCAGATACGAGGCATGATCACCGGTACCGGGTGGATGATATGAGCCGTCTCAGCGAACTATGTGTTCCCATAATTCATGATGATGAATTAATAGGCATTATTGATTCAGAGCACCCGGTTGAAAATCATTTTAAGGAGCGGGATGTTAAGATATTAACGACCATAGCCACCCTGGTTGGTAATCGGATTATTCAGATTGAATCTGAACAGTCGCTGGCCAAAAAACAAAAAGAGCTGGCCAATATCAACCAGCAGCTGGCGGAAGCACAATTGTCAGCATTGCAGACCCAGATGAACCCTCACTTTATCTTTAACTCATTGAACAGTATCAAAGGGATGATCCTGGCCAACGAACAGCAAAAAGCCTCCAGGTACCTGAGCAAGTTTGCGCAGATGATACGCGTAACCCTGAATCAGTCAAAAGAAATATTCACGACGCTGTATGAAAACCTGCAACATCTCGAAAACTACCTGTTAATGGAGAAACTGCGGTTTGATGACTCGTTTTCATATAAAATCACGGTGGATGACTGCCTGGATAAAGAGGAAACACTCATTCCCACGCTGATGATACAGCCGCTGGCGGAAAATGCGATCTGGCACGGTCTGCTGCTAAAGGAAGGAGAAAAAAAGTTACTGATCAGTTTTTCCCAGCGGGATGAAACGATATTCTGCCGGATAGAAGACAATGGGATCGGCATCAGGCATTCCGAAGAACTTAAAAGAGTCAATAATCCTTCGCATCAGTCTGTTGGTCTGAGCAACCTGCGTAACCGCATTAAAATAATGAACGAGAAATATGACATCGGTTGCAATCTCGAGATCAGCGATCTGGGCGGTGACGAAGAAAAATCAGGAACATCCGCATTATTATACTTCAATATCATAAACAAATAAACTCAAAACAAAAACATGAAAGCAATACTGGTAGATGACGAACCGGATGGAATAAAAACCCTTAAGAAATTACTGGAGCTGAACTGCCCCGAAGTAGAAATTGTCGCCACCTGTGGCAATGCACTTTTTGCCAGGGAAAAACTGGAAGAATTGAAACCCGACCTCGTATTTCTGGATATCCGTATGCCGGGAATGAGTGGTTTGGATTTGCTGGCTGAAATACCCGAAAAAGATTTTGAAGTTATTTTCGTTACCGCCCACAATGAATATCTCCTGCAGGCCCTGCAATTCAGCGCAGTCGATTACCTGATGAAACCGGTGGATGAGGACCGCCTGACAGAAGCGGTTCAAAGGGTAAGGAAAAGACTGCTGCACGAGCGGGCAGGCGGTCATACAGAAGCGCTGCTTCACAATATCAACAAGGCCGGATTCCCATTGGAAATGCGACTGGTACTGCCCACCTTGAAAGGTTTCACCATCGTAAAACTGGAAGAAATCGTTTATTGCGAGGCCCAGCGGAGTTATACCATATTTCGCCTCGTCAACAATAAAACCATCATGATATCCCGTCCATTGTTCGACTATGAAGGTATACTGGCGGGCACCACTTTCTTAAGGATTCACAAATCTTTCCTGATCAATCTGCTGCATATCAAAGAATATTTGCGTGGGGAGGGGGGGACGGTCGTCATGACGAATGGAATGGAGATTGAAGTCAGTCGGCGGAAAAAAGAATTGTTTCTTACAAAAGTGAAGGAGCACTTTAAATATTAAAAAAAGCCGTCTCAAAATATTCTTTTGGACGGCCTCATTGGAGGACAAGGATTAATGGAAAATTCTATTTTTTGCTGCTCATTTTATATCCCATCTCTTTGAAAAAATCCAGAAAAGCTTCTGAAAGTGCATCTGAGAAAACACCTCCCTGCTTTGACGCTCCTGGCAAAATTCGCTGAAAAAATATCTTCAATATTTTCATTGGGTACGATTAGGCTGCAAGTACGCTGAAAAATGAATAGCGTGTATCCGGTATCCACCTTACGGTTATTCCCGGTTCATGAAAGGTGGTCCTGAAACGCCGAACGCTGAACGCGTAACGCTGAACGCGTTTGGCCTTTGCCTTGTGCGTTCAGCGTTCAGCGTTTGGCGTTTGGCGTTACGCGTTATGGGTTACGCGTAACGATTTGCCAGTGGGTAAATGATGTATGCCACAGATGAAATAATACCCACCGATGGAAGGTTGCGGCTTATTTCTTATTGATTTGAATAATACTTTTAACTCTTGCCTGAGATATTAATAAACATTTCTTCATGGTATAAAACGGGAACAGTTGGTGGAACCGGAAACAGCGAAGGTCAGCGTCCGGTTCCTTTTTTAAATGCTCACCGGAAGATAAGTCAGAAGAACAACCAAAAGTCGTATCGTATGCCAACCCTTACACTAACCGATAACCCCTCCCTTAACCTGGTCAGAGACAGCGTGGTCGCCCGGCGGATTGAATCTATAGATCTTCTCAGGGGCATCGTAATGATCATCATGGCACTTGATCATGTTCGCCATTTCTTTCATCAGCCCGCCTATTTCTACGAGCCAACGGATCTGGATCACACGACGTTATCCTTATTTTTCACAAGGTGGGTCACCCATTTTTGCGCACCCATTTTTGTTTTTCTTGCCGGTGTGTCTGCTTATTTATACGGCGTTCACAAAACAAAGAGGGAAGTATCACAGTATCTTTTTTCCCGTGGATTATGGCTGATATTCGTTGAGGTCTTTATTATAGGATTGGGACAGACTTTCAACCCGGCATATCCTTATTTCAATCTGCAGGTTATATGGGCGATCGGCATCAGCATGATTGCTTTATCTGCCATGATTTATTTAAACCGGCGGGTCATGCTCCTGATTGCGATATTATTCATTGCCGCCCATAATTTGCTGGATCATGTTCATGTACAAGGTACCGGCGGAATGGCTTTTCTATGGTCCGTTTTGCACGAACCTTCAGTTTTTAAATTTGGACGGTTTCATATAAATGTCATGTACCCGGTCCTGCCCTGGATCGGGATACTTGCCATTGGTTATTATCTGGGAAGTTTGTTCAGCACACATTATGATGCCGAAAAAAGAATGAAGGTGCTGATTTTACTCGGATTCGTATCGATGGAGCTTTTCCTGTTTCTGCGGACCCTGAATTTTTATGGAGATTCCGCTTTTTGGGTGAACCAGAAAATGGGCTCTCTTACTTTGCTGGCTTTTCTGAACGTTACGAAGTATCCGCCATCTTTGCTTTATATATTGATGACGCTGGGACCGGCCCTTGCATTTCTTGGCCTGGTCAACGGGCCGTTGAATCCATTAGCAAAGAAAATCCTCGTATTCGGGAGAGTTCCATTCTTTTATTATGTGGTCCATATTTATATTATTCACCTGGCTGCCGTGATCGCTGCACATATTTCAGGTTTTGGATGGTACAATATGATATTATCAGAAAGGGTAAACCATGTACCTGCATTAAAAGGATTTGGTTATAATTTACTGACAGTTTATCTGATTTGGATCCTGTTAATGCTGCTTCTCTATCCAATCTGCAAATGGTATTACGGGTACAAACGGGCCCATCTGCCCGGACAAAAATGGTTAAGCTACATGTAATTTATCCATAGTATGTTTGCCCCAACATACTATGCTATTTAATTCCTTTCCCTTTTTGCTTTTTTTCCTGGGAGTGACAGTGGCTTTTTATGCTGTCAGTCATCGATGGCGATGGCTTTTACTATTGACAGCAAGCTGTTATTTTTATGCTTTTTTGATTCCGGGTTATTTATTGGTTCTTTTTTTAATCATCGGAATTGATTTTGTTGCCGGTATATTGATTGAAAAAAATAAAGGACAATGGCGCCGGTTTTATTTGGGCCTGAGCATTTTTAGCAATCTGGCCGTTCTTTTCATATTTAAATATCATAATTTTTTTGTAGGTAATCTGAACCTGATTTCATCGCGGATTTATGATCACCCGGCATTGTTTTTTGCATGGAAATGGGCGCTGCCGATCGGCCTTTCGTTTCACACTTTCCAGGCCATGTCTTATACGATCGAAGTATATCGGGGAAATCAGAAGGCTGAACGGCACCTTGGAATATATGCTTTGTATGTGATGTTTTATCCTCAACTGGTGGCGGGTCCCATAGAACGCCCGCAAAATCTCATCCATCAATTTTATGAAAAACATTCCATTCAGTATGATGGAATAATCGCGGGTCTCAAACTTATGTTGTGGGGATATTTTATGAAAGTCGTTGTGGCCGACAGGTTGGGGATCTATGTGGATTATGTTTTTAGAGATGTCGCTTTTCATAGCCGGCTGGCGTTACTTACAGCAGTCTTTTTTTACTCTTTTCAGATCTATTGTGATTTTGCGGGTTATTCGCTGATTGCCATTGGATCTGCGAAAGCGATGGGTTTTACATTATCCGCTAATTTCAACAGGCCTTATTTGGCCCTTTCCTTAAGGGAATTCTGGCAGCGCTGGAATATTACCCTTTCCCAATGGTTCAGAGACTACTTATATTATCCTTTGGGCGGGAGCAGGGTAGTGCTTCCAAAATACATTTTTAATGTAGTTGTTGTATTTATTTTAAGTGGTTTGTGGCATGGTGCAAACTGGACCTTTATTGCCTGGGGACTCCTGCATGGTATCTATATCCTGTTCGGTCATTTTCGAAGGAGCCGCTTCCCGACACTTATTTTTCATCCTCTTCTGGAAATCATACTTACATTTCTCCTGTCGTGTTTTGCTTTGATATTTTTCAGATCCCAAAACATTCGGGAAGCTTTCATCATTATTAAAAGAATATTTAGCCCGAACACACCGAATCTGATTGATGGTGAATTTGATCAGCGTTCAGTGCTGATATATTCCCTGGCAGGCATCATGACGGTTCTGATTACAGATATAATGGCAGAATTCTTTCCACGGAGACAAACGTTACTGCATAATCGAAGAGACTGGATCAGGTTGGCGGCCCCGGTCGGTCTGATTCTGGTCATTATTTTATTTGGCGTTTTTGATGGCGGTCAGTTTATTTATTTTCAATTTTAATACCGTATGAAAACAAACGAATTCTTACGGAAGTTTCTGGTGATTGTGATCTGCCTGTTTCTGTTGGACAAAGGCCTGGGTTTGATTTTGCAGCATTATTATTTCAAAATCAGACATGGAGAACTGGGTAGAACGAACTATGTGATGGACTCCTGTGTTTCTGAAACGATCATCCTGGGATCCTCCAGGGCCGCCCATCACTATGTATCGCCCGTCATAGCCGAAATACTAAACAGTTCCTGTTATAATGCCGGCCAGGATAAGCAGCGCCTGATATATTGTCTGGCGATTTTAAATTCAATATACCAAAGGTATTCGCCAAAAGAAATTATTCTGGATCTTAACCCCACGGCTCTTGAAAAAAATGAAAATGGATTGGACGAGCTGGGCATTCTTCTTCCATATTATTCGTCACATCCTGAAATCAGACAGATTCTGAATATGCGCAACCGGTTTGAATGGATAAAAGCGCGGTCCAGTCTCTATTGTTATAATTCATTGCCGTTAAAAATTATTTTTAACAACATATCAAATCAGCGGGACGCAAACGCATTGAATGGCTATGTGCCGCTGCTGGATAGAAAAGCACTTCTTCCGGATTCTGCAGGCAACCTGCCTGCCCCACAGCCCATCGATGACCAGATTGTATCTACTTTTAAAAACCTGATTCAGCTGGCGAAGGAGCATCACTCCAAATTATATGTTGTTGTTTCGCCGATCTATTTTCGAATTCCAAAAGACCTTGTGTCCCTGTCCTGGGCTAAAACGATCTGTATGGAAAAAGGGATATCCTTTCTGGATTACAGTCAGGACGCCCATTTTCTTGGGCACGGGCCTGAAATGTTTCTTGACGATGGACATCTCAACGATTCTTCTGCGAGGCTTTTTTCTACAATGATGGCGACGGACTTAAAAAAAATTAAATAATAACGGCCATTTAATAGACGCCCTCCCTGATTTCTTCATTAGCATCCGATATTACACTATCACCTTTTGCAAGGTTACCGAAAACTTCCATCGAAGTACCAGATTCATAACCGGATGTGACATCCACTTTGCCAATCCTGCCGGCCTTTACCAGCAGAACATATTTTTTTTCTGTAGAAGTAACGATTGCTGATTTCGGAACCCTGAAGCCGGATACATTTCCCTTTGAATAAATAATTACATCAGCATACATACCCGGTGAAAGTAATTCGTCCGGATTGAGTACGTCGGCTTCCACTCTCTCTGACCGGAACTGGGCATTTACGTTCATGGATTCCCTGCTGATCCGGGCTATAATTCTTTTGCCCGGCAGTGCGCTGGTATAAAAAGAGATGGTGTCATGCACTTTCAATGAGCCGGACAGGTTTTCAGAAATATCTACCTGCAGCCGCAGCCTGGAAATTTCCTTTAGTTCAAGCATGGGTTTGGAATCTTTCGATTCCGCGCTGACCAATGCGCCGGGGTGCACATTCCGTTCGGTGATCACACCACTGAAGGGTGCGGTCACGACCAGGTAGGCCTGCATGGTTTCCTGCATCTGCCAGTTGGATTTTGCTGCATTACTTACGGCACTATCTGATTCCAATTTGGATTTTACAAATGAAAGATCGAGCGGCGATACCGCGCCGGGCGTCTGGGAAGCTTCCAGCAAACGATTATAGTGTTCCCTGTCGATGGAAAGATCGGCCTTCGTTCTCGCATATTTTTCCTTCGCCTGCATCGTGGACTGGGCAAGTTCGGGCGCTTCGAGTGTCATCAGTAACTGACCCTGCTGAACTTTTGAACCGATATCCACATGCACGTTTTTTACATAACCGTTTACTTTCGGAAAGATGCTCACTTCTTCGTAAGCAGCCAGCTGACCAGGCAGTTTGATCATACTCGACGGACCGGTTGTCTGAACAACGGACAGCACATAATGTGGTTTTCTATCCGATTCACTATCCTTCGATTTTTCAGACTTTGCCGAATGGCAACTGCTGAAGAGCAGAACGAAAAAAGCACCCGAAAAAATAAAATGCTGAATGTTTAAATAATTATATGTTTTCATCTTCTGCGAGTAATGAGTTTGTTTTAAAATCTGTTTTCTGTCGTATCCATCCATACACCAGTGGCACGATAAATAATGCAGCCAGTGTGGATGCTGCCAGACCACCGATCACGGCTCTTCCGAGAGGTGCGGACTGATCACCAGCTTCACCGAGCCCGCTCGCCATGGGAATCATTCCGGCAATCATAGCCAGGCTTGTCATCAGGATGGGACGCAAACGTATGCCGGCGCTGGTATAAGCCGCCTTAAAAGGATCCCGGTATTCCATTCGCAAAGACTCCGCATTCGTCACGATCAGAATGGCATTGGCAACCGATACGCCGGTCGACATAATAATGCCCATATAGGATTGTAGATTGAGTGTTGATCCGGTGGCCAGCAACAACAGCATCGAGCCAAGTATAACTGCGGGCACCGTAGAGAGTACTGTGATGGCCAACCCGAAGGATTGATAATTGGCGGCAAGTAATAATAGAATGACAATGATGGCAGCTAACAGGCCATTCTGAAGCGATTGCAGTGTTTCGGTCAGCAACGACGACATTCCTTTCACTTCCGTCACT
>Ga0193753_10004114_pt1 | contig 10510 bp, 11 predicted proteins | sample H1c2metaG_FD_144925 | JGI IMG/M metagenome (GOLD analysis project Ga0193753, IMG submission 144925) | Soil microbial communities from a riparian zone of the East river system, Colorado, United States - H1c2 | ecosystem: Environmental > Terrestrial > Soil > Riparian zone | place: USA: East... | reverse complement strand
CACCTTCCCAGGTGATGACCTTGACGCCGGTCTTGGCCGCCACATTGCGGGCCAGATACTTGTCCGGGATCATGATCACGGTGTCGGTGCCGAAATCGCGCGCGATGCTTTCCACCACCCTCACGGCATTGCCGCTGGTGCAGCAGATGTCGCTTTCCGCCTTCACCTCGGCCGAAGTATTCACATAGGTCACGACCGGCAGGCCGGGATATTTCTGCTTCAGCAGCCGCACGTCCGCGCCGGTGATGGAAGCGGCCAGCGAGCAGCCGGCTTTCATGCTGGGAATCAGCACGGTTTTTTCCGGCGAGAGAATTTTCGAGGTCTCGGCCATGAAATGCACGCCGGCCTGGACGATCACTTTTGCATCCGTGCGCGCCGCCTCGCGAGCCAGGGCGAGAGAGTCGCCCACGAAATCGCCCACGCCATGGAAGATTTCCGGGGTCATGTAATTGTGCGCCAGGATGACGGCGCCTTTTTCGCGCTTCAGCCGGTTGATCTCGGCGATCACCGGCGCATAGGCGTACCATTCCATCTTGGGGATGAAGTTGGCGACCTTGGCGTAAAGCCCGGAGGTTTCGCGCGCTACCGCGTCGGTATAGGCCAGTTCGACACCCATTCGGTCCTCCGTCACCCAATAATACTCATTTCGAGTATATATGTGGGGCAAAAAACCCGGCCTTCAAGGAGCCGGTTAAGGCTTTATGCTACACAAGAGCATTAAGGGGTCAAGAGTCGAAAATGCGCAAATCAGCTTTGCGTTGCACTCTTTTGATGGTCGCTCCGGCTCTCGCCAACGCTCCGATGACGGTCTGCGCACCAAAAACTCAACCAAGCCTGGGCTTGCGGCCACCAAGTCGCAGGCCGGGTGCAGGCCGTTCGCGCAGGACTTCGCGGCGAAAACGGAACAGCTCGGCGGGCCGGCCGCGGGCGGGCGTGGCGAACCTGCCGGTGCCTTCCACCAATCCCTGTTCCGCCACCAGGCGGCGGAAATTCTGCTTGTGCAGGCGAAGCCCCGCCAAGGCCTCTACCGTCCGCTGCAATTCCAGCAAGGTAAAAGTGGGCGCCATCAACTCGAATACCACCGGGCGGTATTTCAGCTTGCCCCGCAGCCGGGCTATCGCGGTGGCCAAAATCCGGCGATGGTCGAACAGCATCGGGGTCCCCAAGCGGGCCTGATTATTTTTTTGGCCGCTGTCGCGATGGAATTCATCCACCAGTCCGGCCTCGTAGAGCAGTTCATAACGTTCCAGCACGCGCTCTTCGTCCCAGCCTTCGCCGAAACAGACATTCACGCGTTCGCGCCGCAGCTCGGCACTTTCGCTGTCGGGAGCGTCTTTGACGAATTTCTTCAAGGCCGGAAGAATGGTGCTTTCGATCATCGCGGGCTTTTGATCGCGCCAGTCTTCCCAGGGAAAATAGTGATACCAGCCGCGCCACTGGGTGTCGGCCGCCTCGCGCATTTTTCTGGTCAGCGCCAGATAGCCGACCGAAACCACCCGCCCGCCGGAGCCCGGCGAGGGCAGGTGGCGGCCCTTGTCGCCGAAGGTATAGAGTTGTTCGGTGTAGCCCAGTTCATACCTGGTTTGCTCGCCGACCCATTTGCGCAGACCCGATTCCAGGGTGCGATGATGGGCCGGATCGAAGGGGCCGAACGGCAGTGCGTCCTGCGATCCCTCATGCGCCACCACCAGCACCGAAGGGTGTTCGCCTTCCACCGCGACGATTGCGGCCGACAGCCCGATGGAAACACTCTCTTTCATAAGCCGGCCATTTATAGTCCGACCAGCGGAAAAGCGGTGGTGACGCCTTCTTCCACCAGCAGGGGCGGACCCATGCTGTTGAGCGCCATCACCATCCTGCCGTCCCGCCCCAGCGCGTCATCGGCATGACTCACCAGCAGCCGGTTGGGCTGGGCGTGTGGCGCGCGCCGCCGAATGGCGCGGGCAATTTCGATTTCGTGGCCCGGCCCCAGCCGGTCACAGAGAATGGTAAAAGCGGATGCCATAGAGCGCGAAATTCCCGCCCAGCAGTGAATCAGCAGCGGCTGTTGCGCGTCCCAACTGCGCGAGAAGGCCAGCAACGCATCGACATGCTCGCGGGCTGGCGGGGCGGTGCCGGCAGCCGGATCAATGATGTCATTGACCCCGAGCTTGAGGTGCAGGGCTGCGGGAAAGCCGTCCGGGGTCTCGATCATATGCTCGGGCGACAGCAGGCTGATCAGATGCGAAGGGGCATGGGCGGTGAGGGTGTCGGCAAGGCTCGACAGGGGGGCGACCAGGAGGCGGGGCATGGGCGGCCTTTTAGCAGCTAATCGGCTATTTGGGATCGTAAAGCCGCTGGAATCTGGCGATGAACTGGGACTGGGCCTCGGCCGTGCTCAGGGGGAGCAGGCGGGGCGTTTTCAGCCCTCTGGGGGGCTTTCCACCCAGCTTGCGGGCTTCGGTCTCCTCGAACCCGGCAAGCTGGGTGGCCTCGTAATAGGCCGAGAGATGGTCAGCCCGCTTGAACAGGGTTTTAAGGGAGAGATGTATCTCTGCCGGCAGCCCGAACCGCAGATGAATTGCCATCTGAAGTCTTTCCTCCAAGGCTTTGTAATTAATACCGACTGCCGCCTTGAAGGGGCTGATGAGGTCGCCGACAACATATTCGGGACCGTCGTGCAGCAGGGCCATCAGCCGGGCTTCCCGCGCCAGCCGGGGTGACAAATCCCCCACCAGCCTTTCCACCAAAACGCTGTGCTGGGCGACGGAGAAGGCATGGGCGCCCTTTGTCTGGCCATTCCACCGCGCCACCCGGGCCAGTCCATGGGCAATGTCTTCGATCTCGATATCCAGCGGGCTGGGTTCCAGCAGGTCCAGACGCCGTCCGCTGAGCATCCTCTGCCAGGCGCGGGGGGCAAGATTTTTGCGGCGTTTTTTTATCAGGTCAGGCACTGAGCAACCTGATGGCGACAATCGTGAGGGTAATGGCCAGAACGATGCGCAGCGCCATGTCCGGCAGGCGCGGCGCGAACAAGCTGGCCAGCATGATGCCGGGCAGCGAGCCGCAGAGCAGCGACACCAGCACAGTCATGTCCACCCCGCCCGCAGCAACATGTCCCATGCCCGCCACCAGGGTCAGCGGCACGGCATGGGCGATATCGGATCCTGCGATCTTCACCACCGGCAGTTCCGGATAGAGCAGCAGCAGCGCGGTGACCCCCAATGCGCCGGCACCCACCGAAGAAATCGTGACCAGCACACCCAATATGATGCCGGTGATGACCGTGTAGGCGCGGGTCTGCTGTTCGCTGAGAATACCCACGCGCTTGGAATAACTCGCCAGCAGCCGGCGCCGCAGCAGCAGCGCGGCCGCGGTTGCGATCAACGCCACGCCCAGGCTCTTGGCCACCAGCGCGCTATAGGCGGCCTGATCGATCTTCAGCAGCCACAATAGCGTGAGGGTCAAAATTGAGGCGGGCAGGCTGCCCAGCGCCAGCCGCCGCACGATGCGCCAATCGATTGTCCGGTTGAAGCCATGCACCAGGCTGCCACCGGTTTTGGTGACGCTGGCATAGATCAGATCCGTGCCCACGGCGGTGACCGGATGAACGTGAAAGAGCAGGATCAGCAGTGGGGTCATCAACGAGCCGCCGCCCACGCCGGTCATTCCGACCAGGAAACCCACCGCAAAGCCGGACAGGACGAACAGCGGCTGGATGGTCGCGAACAGGGCCATTTACTTTTTGAATTATTTTGCGCGGGCGCAATCAAACACAAAGTCCGCCGACGGACAATCACCGTGGGACCCTGGGTTTTGCGTGCTTGCTGGGCAGCGCTGCCGCGCCGCTGCACGGATTTGAGCAAATTTGCCGCGCGCCGGGCGCTATTTTTTACCGAACGGTCATCAATATTGCCAAAAACCTAACAACCGGGCGTGATGCCGCAGGTCCTACGGCACGTAACCTCAATGGGCCATTTAGATTTTTGCGCTACCAAGGTGGACGATCGAAGTCAGCACCACGAAGTTAGCACCAGAGTCAGCACCGCATGCCGTTCAAGGACCCTATGGACAATCCCGGACACAGCCGCTCGCCGGGGCTCGCGGCTTCGCTTGCCGTGTTTGTTGCCGGGCTTGTGGTGGGCCTGGGCATGGTCTCGCATCTGGGCGGACAGTTCATCGCGGGCCTGATCATTATCGCTGCGCTGTGCTTCGTGCTGTCGCTGCTGCAGCGGACGGCGGAAAATACGCGCAAGCGCGTCACCGCCGGCGAGGCCAGTTATCGCGCCTTTTTCGATCACGCGGTCGAAGGAATTTTCCGCACCACGCCGGGTGGTCATTATCTGGCCGTCAACCAGGCGCTGGCCGATATTTACGGCTATCCCACGCCCGAAGCGCTGATCATCGGCCTGACCGACATCAGCGCCCAACTTTATGTCGATCCCAAGCGCCGCGCCGAGTTCGGTGAGCTGATGCAGGCCAATGACGTGGTGACGCATTTCGTCTCGGAAATCTATCACCGCTCCGGACGCCGCATCTGGATTTCGGAAAATGCGCGCGCGGTGCGCGACTGGTCCGGCGAGCTGCTTTGCTATGAAGGAACGGTTGAAGACGTCACGGACAAGTTCGAACAGGAACGCACCCTTCGGGCCGCGCTGCGCCAGGCGGAAATCGCCAACAAGATGAAGGCCGCCTTCCTGGCGGCGATGAGCCATGAGTTGAAGACACCCTTGAACGCGGTGCTGGGCTTTTCCGAAATTATCCGCGACGAGGTGCTGGGACCGGTTGGCCATGACGGCTACCGCGACTATGCCGGCGATATCCACAACAGTGGCACCCGGCTGCTGTCGGTCATCAACGACATTCTGGATGTGTCGCGGCTGGAAGGCGGGTTGCTGACACTTGATGCGAGGCCCGAGAATCTCCTGGACGTGGTGGAATCCGCCGTCCAGCTGGCGCGCAACATCACCCATGATCCGCGCAAGATCGAAATCGACGTGACGGCAGACATGCCGTCGCTGCTGGTGGACCCGCGCCGCATGTCCCAGGCGCTGGGCAATCTCCTGGCCAATGCTCTGAAATTCACGCCCGATACCGGCACGGTGCGTTTTGCCGCGCGGCTGCAGCCGGACGGCGGCGTGTTTCTGCTGGTGGAAGATAGCGGCATCGGGATGGCGGAGGAAACCATTGCCGCAGCGCTGGAACCTTTCCGCCAGCTGGACGGAACGCTCTCCCGCCGGTTCGAAGGCGCCGGCCTGGGCCTCTCCATCGCCAAGGCTTTGGCCGAATTGCATGGCGGCACACTCGTCATCAAGAGCGCGGTCGGCGAGGGTACGGTTGTCACCATTGCGCTGCCTGCCGCCCGTGTCGCGGCTCGCACCGCGGCCGTAAAAGTCGCCTGATCTTTTGTTTTTGGCCGAGCTTTTGTTTTCCAGAAGCGCGGGTTAAACACCGCGGCATGACTGCTCTGTCCGAAAATCCATCCGCGCTGGTGCTGTTTTCCGGCGGCCAGGATTCCACCGTCTGCCTGGCGTGGGCGTTGACACGCTATGCCCGCGTGGAAACAGTTGGGTTCGATTATGGCCAGCGCCATATCGCGGAGCTGGCGGCGCGGCCGCGCATTCTGGAAAAGCTGCGTTCTGTTTTCCCCGATTGGGAAACACGGCTTGGCGAAGATCATCTCCTGCCACTGGGCATTCTGAAAACCATCGGCGGCAGCGCGCTCACCGATAACGTCGCAATCGAGATGGGAAAGAACGGTTTGCCGACAAGCTTTGTCCCTGGACGCAATGTGATGTTCCTGACGGCCGCGGCGGCTTTGGGCTATCGGCGGGGCATATCGCATCTGGTCGGCGGCATGTGCGAAACCGATTTTTCCGGCTATCCCGATTGCCGCGATGAGACGGTGCAGGCAACGGCGAAGGCTCTGTCGCTTGGGCTGGCAAAGGATGTCAAGGTGCATACCCCGCTGATGTGGATCGACAAGGCCGCGACCTGGCGCATGGCGGAAGAGTTGGGCGGCGAGACATTGGTGGATTTGATCGCGGAGGAAACAGTTACCTGTTATGAAGGCGACCGCAGCCACCGCCATGACTGGGGTTATGGCTGCGGCCAATGCCCGGCCTGCGAGCTGCGCGCCGCAGGTTACGCGAAATACAAAGCTGCATGACGTATAGCGTCAAAGAAATCTATTACACGTTGCAGGGCGAGGGCGCCCAGACCGGACGCGCCGCCGTCTTCCTGCGCTTTGCCGGCTGCAATCTGTGGAGCGGCCTGGAAAAGGACCGCCAGGGTGCGACGTGCCGTTTCTGCGATACCGATTTCGTGGGCACCGATGGTATCGGCGGAGGAAAATTCGCCCGCGCGGACGCCCTTGCACGGGCGGTATTCAAGCAGTGGCCCAAACAGGCGGTAGGCAAACCTTATGTCGTCTGCACCGGCGGCGAACCGCTCCTGCAAGTGGACAAGGCGCTGATCGTGGCGCTGCACGAAGAAGGCTTCGAGATCGGGATCGAGACCAACGGCACCTTGCTTCCGCCGGCGGGGATTGACTGGATCTGTGTCAGTCCCAAGGCCGATGCTGAACAAAAATTGATGCACGGCGATGAGCTGAAGTTGATCTATCCGCAGGCCGGCGCGCCACCGGAGCGTTTCGCGGGGCAGGATTTCCGCAATTTCTTCCTTCAGCCGATGGACAATCCGGACCGCGCCGCCAACACCGAGGCCGCCACGCGTTATTGCCTGGAGCATCCCCAATGGCGGCTGAGTTTGCAGACCCACAAGCTCATTGGGATCCGTTAGGCGCGCGGTTCTTTCGCGTCGTGAGTTCGTCGCGTCCGTACGCTGTCGCTACGGACCGCTCGTGTACGTCTTGTACACGTCGCTCGGCGCTACTGCTCACGCCGCAAAATTCCTCGCGCGCAGGGGGCAGCAGCCCTGCGTCCGGCGCATGTTGAAACGCGCGCTGGGATAGCCATCTCAAGCCCTCTCGGAGGGTTCCATGGATTCCTGGCCACTGATCATCACTTTTTCGACCGTCGCTGCCGCGATCTTTGCTTACAGCTTCCTGATCGCAGCCTGACACCGTACCGATCCCCTCACCCAAAACAGGGATTTAAAGCGGGTTCGCCCGATTTGTGAAAAAAAGGTCGTCTTCGGGCGTGTAGAAATTCTACAGACTTTCGTGGTACAAGCACGGTCCTCAGGAACTCCCATGCCAAGCCCACGCGAACCGCGCAAAAAAGTCTCCGCGATAGATCCGATCTGGACCGCCCTGCGCCAGCAGGCGGAAGCCATGGCCGGGCGCGAGCCCACTTTGGCGGGCTTCGTTCATGCCACCATCCTGCAGCATGACCAGCTGGAGCAGGCACTGTCCTACCATCTGGCCCGCAAGCTGGGCGGCGAGGATTTGAGCCCGCTGGCGATCCGCGAAATGTTCGACGATGCCGCGGCCAGCGATGACGCTTTCGGCCAGGCGGTGCGCGCCGACCTGTCAGCGGTGTTCGAGCGCGATCCCGCCTGCCACTCCTATCTCGACGCTTTTCTGTTCTACAAAGGCTTTCACGCACTGGAATGCTATCGTGTCGCCCATTGGCTGTGGAATGACGGCCGCAAGGCCATGGCGCTGTTCCTGCAAAGCCGCATCTCCCAGCTGTTTGCAGTGGACGTCCATCCGGCGGCAAAAATCGGCCGCGGCATCATGTTCGACCATGCCACCGGCATTGTGATCGGCGAAACCGCGGTGGTGGAAGACGATGTCTCGATCATGCAGGACGTCACCCTGGGCGGCACCGGCAAGGAAAGCGGCGACCGCCATCCCAAAATCCGCCGCGGCGTGCTGCTGTCGCTGGGCGCCAAGGTTCTCGGCAATATCGAGGTGGGCGAATACAGTCGCGTGGGCGCCGGCTCGGTGGTGCTCAAGCCGGTACCTCCCGGCTGCACCGCCGTGGGCGTACCCGCCAAACTCGTCAACTGCGACTGCGGCGAAAACCCGTCGCAGCAGATGAACCACTTCATCGAGGAGCTGCCCGACAATACCGGCTGAGGCTTCTTGACGGTACTGCCCGGGCGTGCGAGTTCAACCCGTCCAACCCATGAGGAACTGGCCTTGACCCGCAGCGAAATCTGGCGCCTGGAAAAATACCTGCGCAACCTGTTCCGCCTCGACACCATCACCATCGTCGAGCGGCCCAAGCAGCCGGATTCGGTCGAAGTCCAGGTCAATGGCGAATTCGTCGGCGTGTTGTTCAAGGACGAGGAAGACGGCGAAATCTCCTATGCCTTCAACATGGCAATCCTGGAGATGGACCTGCCGGAATCGCCAGCCTCCCGTACTTAAGGACTGCCGAAAGATCAGCCGCGGCGATGGGTTTCGAAACGCGTGATCAGAACATCCACGCCGGTGGATATTTCCTGCCATCGTGCCAGGTAGGCGCGTTTGAAGCGATAGGAATAGCTGAGATTCCACGCCAGCGGCCGATCAACGGCCAGACAGTTGGGACTGGAAAATTCGGGAGAGGCGCGCTCGCACAGCAACAGCACCAGGCCTTTCGCATATTCGCCGGCGAACAGGTCGTTGCCGTCATAGCCGGAGCCTTGGGCAAAGCTGTACTGGGTCAGACCGAATGGCCCTTTCTCGCGGTTGGCGACATGGGGCATGTAGATGCGGTTCAGCCGCCCGCGTCCGTCCAGATTGTTCGGATCGCTGTGCAGCGACACGCGGATGACCGGCGAATCCGGCGCATTGCCGGTGAACAATCGTGCTTCGGCATCGGAGTAGCCGCGCCACGAGGCAAACAACACGGCCAGGGTGATGGCATCCATGTCGCCGCCGGCACGAGCCGTGGAACTCTCGATATAATTGGCGGGAATGGCCAGCGAAACGCCGCGCACGCTTATCTGCACGGGCGTCGACCGGCTGGTCGAGTCGGAAACCGGCCTGGCGCCGGGACGCAAATACCAGCCCAGCAACAGCCCCGACAGCAGCAGGACGGCGAAGAAAAAGACGCCCGGGATCAACCAGCCGGAATGGCGGTGGATTTCCTCTTTCCGGCCGGTGCTGCCCATCGAGTCTTCAACCTATCACCCGCGTGGCAATGCCCGCCTGGCAATGCCCGCTTGGCAATGCCCGCTTGGCAATGAAAGGGCGCGGGATTTCTCCCGCGCCCTTTTTCATTTAGAGCACCGTCAGCATCGAAGCCACCAGGGGATGGCGCACGATGTCGCCTTCCGCCAGCCGCACCACGGGAACCTCGGGCACCTTATCCAGCCGCGATGCGATTTCTGCCAGGCCGGAAATGCCCGGCAACAGATCGGTCTGGTCTGGATCGCCGGTCAAGACCATGGTTGAACGCCAGCCCAGCCGGGTAAGCAGCATCTTGATCTGGGTGTAGGTGCAGTTTTGCGCCTCGTCGATCACCACAAAACATTCGCTCAAGGTGCGGCCGCGCATATAGGCGACGGGCGCAATCTCGATGATGCCGTCCGCCAGCATCTGCTTGAGCCGCTTGGTGCCCAATCTTTCGGTCAGCGCGTCGTAGAGCGGTCGCAGATAAGGCGCGAGCTTCTCGGTCAGGTCGCCGGGTAAAAATCCCAGGCTCTCGCCGGCCTCCACCGCCGGGCGTGACAGCACGATGCGCTGGACCTTGCCCGTGTCCAGCGCTTCGACAGCCTTGGCGATTGCGAGATAGGTCTTGCCGGTTCCCGCGGGGCCCAGAGCGAGAATAACGCTTTGGGTGTCTATCGAGTCCATGAGTTGTTGCTGGGCCGAGCTCATGGCCCGGACATTTTTCACGTATTTTCGGTCCCGGAATTCACCATCGGGGTCATGCGGCGTCCAAGCGGAACGGCCGGGAAAAAGCGGATGCACGTTCTGCTGGCTGGCAAAGGAAGAGGCACGCGACTTGGAACGCATAGAGCGTTTGGCCATAAATACTCCCGATGTGTGAGACTGATATGTGAGTGGAGGTATGAGCGGAGGAGAGGGGCTGTCCGGTGTCCCGGCCCTGGATTTCTGTCGGCGAACGCAGTGCGAGATGCACCAGTGCCTTTTCCCCCGTAAACAGGCGAATCAAGTCGCCTGAATTCAGGGTATCGTTTTTTGCGGACGGGTGTGTGAATTTCTCACGACTGAAATAACGCGGAACAAGACAATGCCGATTTATCAACTCAACGGCGTAGTGCCGGAAATTGCCGAGGACTGCTGGATCGCGCCCGCTGCGCGGCGACAATGACTGGATCACAATCGGGCCGAACTCGAACGTGCAGGATCATAGCATCATCCATGCCGATCCGGGACAGCCCGTGACGATCGGACAGGGCGTCACCATCGGTCATCGCGTCATCGTCCACAGCGCCGAGGTGGGCGATCATTGCCTGATCGGAATGGGAGCGATCCTGCTCAATCGCGCCAGGATCGGCAGCCGCTCGCTGGTGGGGGCGGGGGCGCTGGTGACGGAAGACAAGATATTTGATAGCGGCAAGTTGATCCTGGGGACGCCCGCCAAGGCGATGCGCGATCTCACCGCGGAAC